>Ga0209448_10000742_pt1 | contig 10325 bp, 11 predicted proteins | sample BogFormECP14_OM2_FD_188245 | JGI IMG/M metagenome (GOLD analysis project Ga0209448, IMG submission 188245) | Bog forest soil microbial communities from Calvert Island, British Columbia, Canada - ECP14_OM2 (SPAdes) (version 2) | ecosystem: Environmental > Aquatic > Freshwater > Wetlands > Bog ... | reverse complement strand
CGAGCGCGGATGCGTAGCGGTGCTGCCATGAGAAGTTCTCCCTTCGTACGGCCGGGTCGGGGCTTATCTATCGGTGTCCTTGCAGGCGACGAACTGCATCACGTGGCCGAGCAGCCGCGACCGGAGGCTGATTGTGAGCCCGTTTCGCGCGCACTCGGCGCGGAAGTCGGCAGGCACGATCAGCCGATGAGGCGAGCCGTCCAAATGGTGAAACACGCTGGCCAGCGGTGTACGGACCAGATCGTAGCCAAGGAAGGTGCCTCCCGGCCGCAGCACTCGTGCTGTCTCGGCAACCGCGCGCTCCCAGTCACCGATGTGATGAAGCATCAGGCAGCTGACGACCGAGTCGAAGGAATCGTCGGGGAACGGCATCGCGTTGGCGTCGGCTGTTTTCACTGACGCGTTGCGGAATCCAAGCAGGCGGGTGGTGGCCGCCTGGGTCATGGCTGGGTCGATATCTATTGTCGTCAGGGCAAGTTCGGGATTTCCCGAAAGAAGCTGTTGAGCAACAGATCCACTGCCTGCGCCGATCTCGAGAACGTCGCTGCCCAGCCCTTGGGCGCGAAGTTCACGCGCGATCATCGCGCTGCTGGAACGCCACGCGGTGCTGCAGCAGAAGGCACGTTCGGACCGTGACATCACAGGCATCTGAAAAACTCCCATCGGTCGTGGTTTTCCCTCGCCCTCAAGCGTGGGTCAACGCCGACGGGGGCGCTTGTATGGATCCGTCAGATCCGGGATTCTCGAACCGCTTGCGCGAAGTCGCGCGGGGACGCGCCGGTCATCTCCCAGCACACCTTGGTGGCGTGTGAGCCGTCGGCAAACCCGGCCATGTGGGCGGCATCGGTGACGCAGAGACCGTCGATGAGATGGCCCACGGCGGTCATCAGCCGCTCCCACCGGATCGTGGCCGAGAGCGACACGCCGGTCTGCTGTTTGCACAGTCGCCCGAGGTAATCGGGTGACAACGCCACAGCACCCGCGACCGAAGCCACATCGACGTGGTTGGGTACTTGGCTCGACACGACTTCAATCGCCTGCCGTAACTGCGGGTGAACGGATCGTGGCCCGCCAGTGCATCGGTCTTCCATCCCGCAAAGCTCATCGACGAGGAAATCAGCCGCGGCACCCGGGCCGTTCGCCGCCAGCGATTCGGCTGTCGCCTCGGCCAGTCCCTTTCCGTCATCGACGATCCAGATACCGCGATGCTGCCCGCGGTTATGACTCAACGTGTTCAGCGCAATGCCTTGCCATGTCTGTAGCCCGAAGTACAGCGTCAAAGCCGCAGACTTCGAATTCGACCGCACCGCATGGCGCGCTCCGCTGCCGACCACAACCAGCCGGCATTCGTCGTGAGCATCGTTGGCCCGGGTAAGCGTCAAAGGACCCGCGCCGCCGAATGTTACCTGAACCGCGGGGTGATGGTGGACGGCCAGATCAGAAAACGCACCGGCAACCATGAGCCGGCCCGGGCCCAGGTCCGACACACGCATTCCGCCACTGTAGCGCTGTTCTGCGCTTCGGCTCGATCGTCTTTTCCCACGACAGGTCAACGACCAGCTGGGGTTTCATCCCAGGGAATGCGGCAGCTGTCAGCGGAATTGAAGCCCTGCTCGGTGATGCCCAGCGCGGAGTTCATTCGCGCCCGCATGTTCTCCACCCCGATCTGGTAGGTCAGCTCGATCACTCCGGCATCGCCGAAGCGGCCCCGGAGGTCGGCGACCTGTTTGTCGGTGACGGTGTGCGGATCGTTGGTCATCGCGTCGGCGTAGGCGATGGCGGCGCGCTCGTCCTCGGTGAATGCCGTTGAGGTGGCGTAATTATCGATGTCCTTGAGCCGCATTATGTCGAGGCCGTCCAGGCGCTGCAGCATGGACCCGAAGTCGACGCACCACGAGCAGCCGATCGTGCGTGCGGTCCAGAACACCGCAAGCTCACGCACGCTGACCGGCAGGGTTCGCGACGCCCGGTCGATCATGGTCTCGTGCACGGCGCCGGCGACCATTAGCCGCCGATGATGCGCGGCCACGGCGAACGGTTCGGGGACTTGGCCGTACCGACGCTTGGCGACCCGGTAGATGACGCGGATCAGCAAGCCTGCGCGTGTGGGAGGCAGGGGAGCGATGCGGGTTTTCTGTGTCATATCCCTCAGACGACACGAGTCGGCTTTCTGTGACGGCCGAGTGCGACGCCCATGCCAAGAATCCGCTGAGGATCACGCCCGAGTCTGTGGTCATGACTTACTGCTATTTCCCTGAGCTTCCGCAGCTCGAGGACATCGAGCCCTCCACGTACACCGAGGTCCTGGTAGCCGACACGCATCTGGACCAGGGGCGTATCCGCGCCGCGGTCGACGCAGTATTCGCCGCCCACCCCGGCCTGGGCGCCGTTATCGAACCACGCTTCGACACCTGGACGACTCGCCCGGGCGGCGGATGGGGCTGGGCTGTTGAGCCCCCGGGAGGCACGGTCGCGGACGTGGTCGCAAGCCAACGTGCCAGCTTCGATATGCACACCGGCAGGTTGTTTGCGGCGTCCCTGCTCCCGGGAGCTCCCGAGCGTTTGGTACTGACCGCCAGCCAGCTGTGCGTAGACGAACAGTCATGGCAGACCGTGGTTGAAGACCTGGTCACCGAATATGACGGCTGCCTCAGCGCGAGAACATCAGGGCGCGCTTGACCTCCTGGATGGCCTTGGTCACCTCGATGCCGCGCGGGCAGGATTCGGTGCAGTTGAACGTGGTCCGGCAGCGCCACACTCCGTCGACCTCGTTGAGGATGTCGAGGCGCTCGCCGGCGGCCTCGTCGCGGCTGTCGAAGATGAAGCGGTGCGCGTTGACGATCGCGGCGGGTCCGTAGTAACTGCCTTCGCTCCAGAACACCGGACAGCTGGTGGTGCAGCACGCACACAGGATGCACTTGGTGGTGTCGTCGTAGCGGGCGCGGTCGGTGGGGCTCTGGATCCGCTCTCGCGTCGGCGGGTTGCCGCTGGTGATCAGGTACGGCTTCACCGCGCGGTAGGCGTCGAAGAACGGCTCCATGTCGACCACCAGGTCTTTCTCCACTGGCAGCCCGCGGATCGGCTCGACCGTGATGGTCAGTGCTTTTCCAGGCTTATTCTGCTTTTTGGGCAGTAGATCGCGCATCAGCACCTTGCAAGCCAGCCGGTTGACGCCGTTGATTCGCATCGCGTCAGACCCGCACACCCCGTGGGCGCAGGATCGCCGGAAGGTGAGCGTCCCGTCGAGGTAGCCCTTGATGTAGATCAGCAGGTTGAGCAGCCGGTCGCTGGGCAGGCACGGCACCCGAAAGCTTTGCCAGCCACCGGTTGCCGTGAAAGCGTCGGGGTCGTCCGGATTGAACCGGGCAATCTTCAGCGTCACCATCACCGCGCCGTCCGGGACCGGCGGCAAGGGCTGCTCTGGCCCCGGTTCTCCTGCGGCCATCAGTACTTCCGTTCCTTGGGTTCGTAGCGGGTCTGCACGACGGGTTTGAAGTCCAGCCGGATGTCGCTCAGCAGATCGGTGCCCTGTTTGTAGGCCATGGTGTGGCGCATGTAGTTGGTGTCGTCGCGGTTCGGATAGTCCTCACGCGCGTGGCCGCCGCGGGACTCCTTACGATTCAAAGCGCCCACCACGGTGACTTCGGCCAGCTCCAGCAGGAAGCCCAGCTCGATGGCTTCCAGCAAGTCGCTGTTGAAGCGTTTTCCTTTGTCGTGCACCGTGATTCGTGAGTACCGCTCCTTGAGTGCGTGGATGTCGGTGAGCGCCTGCTTCAGCGTCTCCTCGGTGCGGAACACCGCGGCATTGTTGTCCATCGTCTGCTGCAGCGCGCCGCGGATATCGGCGACGCGCTCGTTGCCGTGCTCGGAGAGGATGTCGCCGACCCAGCCGACAACCATCGCAGCAGGCTCCGGCGGCATCTCGACGAAGTCGTGGCCCTGTGCGTAACTGGCCGCGGCGATGCCGGCGCGGCGGCCGAAGACGTTGATATCCAGCAGCGAGTTGGTGCCCAACCGGTTGGCGCCGTGCACCGACACGCATGCGCACTCGCCGGCCGCGTACAGACCCGGGACGGTGGCGGTGTTGTCCTGCAGCACCTGCCCGGTGACGGTCGTCGGGATACCGCCCATCACGTAATGGCAGGTCGGGTAGACCGGGACCAGCTCTTTTACCGGGTCCACGCCGAGGTAGGTTCGCGCGAACTCGGTGATGTCGGGCAGCTTGGCCTCCAGCACGTCCGCGCCGAGATGGCGGACGTCGATGTAGACGTAGTCCTTGTGCGGGCCGGCGCCCCTACCTTCCAGGACTTCCAGCACCATCGAGCGGGCGACGATGTCACGGGGTGCCAGGTCGACGATCGTCGGGGCGTAGCGCTCCATGAAGCGCTCGCCCTCGCCGTTGAGCAGCCGGCCGCCCTCGCCACGCACGGCCTCGGAGATCAAGATGCCCAGGCCGGCCAGGCCGGTCGGGTGAAACTGGTGAAACTCCATGTCCTCCAACGGAAGTCCCTTGCGGAAGACAATGCCGATGCCGTCGCCGGTGAGGGTGTGCGCGTTGGACGTCGTCTTGTACATCCGGCCCGAACCACCGGTCGCGATCACCACAGCCTTGGCGTGGAAGACGTGGATCGCGCCGGTGGCCAGTTCGTAGGCGACCACTCCGGTAGCCACCGGACCGGTCGGGGTCTGGGTGAGCACCAGGTCCAGGGCGTAGAACTCGTTGAAGAACTCCACGTCGTGCTTGACGCAGTTCTGGTAGAGGGTCTGCAGGATCATGTGGCCGGTGCGGTCGGCGGCGTAGCACGCCCGGCGCACCGGGGCTTTGCCGTGGTCTCGGGTGTGCCCGCCGAAGCGGCGCTGGTCGATGCGGCCTTCGGGGGTGCGGTTGAACGGCATCCCCATCTTCTCCAGATCGAGTACGGCGTCGATGGCTTCCTTACACATGATCTCCACGGCGTCCTGGTCGGCGAGATAGTCGCCGCCCTTCACGGTGTCGAAGGTGTGCCATTCCCAGTTGTCGTCTTCGACGTTGGCCAGCGCGGCGCACATGCCGCCCTGGGCGGCGCCGGTATGGCTACGGGTGGGGTACAGCTTGGTCAGCACCGCGGTCCGTACCCGGGGGGCCGCCTCGACGGCGGCTCGCATCCCGGCACCGCCGGCGCCGACGATCACCACGTCGTATCGGTGTTGCTGGATCACCGGTCGCCTTTCAGGAGATGTTGGGGTCGAATGCCATCAGCACGTAGGTGCCCAGCACCAACGTGAACCCCATCGACAGCAGCAGCAGACTGTTCAGCCAGAACCGGGTGCTGTCTTTGCGGCTGTAGTCGTCGATGATGTTCCGCAGACCGTTGCCGCCGTGCAACTGCGCCAGCCACAACAGCGCCAGATCCCAGAATTGCCAGAACGGCGAAGCCCAGCGCTGCGCCACAAAGTTGAAGTCGATCCGGTATACGCCGTTCTCCCACATCAGCATGATGAACAGGTGCCCGAGGGCCAGGAACACCAGCGCGATGCCGGAAAATCGCATGAACAGCCACGCGAATTTCTCGAAGTTGGGTATGCCGGCGCGGCGCCGCGGCGAACGCGGATTGTCCAGGCTGGCTGGGCGGTCGTGGCTGCGTTGCTGTACTGGCGCGACGTCGACGCGACCGAGCTGAAGGTCGGGACTGCTCATCGGAAGTGCTCCCACATGTGGGTGCCCAGCACCACCGCCACCGGGACCATGAGCAGTAGGTATACAACGCCGATGATCCACAACATCAGCCGCTGGTAGCGCGGGCCCTCCGACCAGAAGTCGATCAAGATGACGCGGATGCCGTTCATCGCATGGAACAGCACCGCGGCGATCAGGCCGAATTCCATCAGGCCGACGATCGGGATCTTGTAGGTCGCCAACACCGAGTTGTAGGTCTGCGGACTCACCCGCAGCATCGCGGCGTCCAGGACATGTACGAACAGGAAGAAGAAGATCGTCGCGCCGCTGATGCGATGCAGCACCCACGACCACATACCGGGATCTCCCCGATACAGAGTGCGAGGTGGTCGCCGGTTGCGCGATGATGCGGGTACTGATGCAGCTCGAGCCGGATCCGCCGTTGTCGCCGTCTTTCTCACCGCCTTCGTGGACACTAAAGCCGGGCAATCGAGCTTAGCCCGGCAATGTTGCCCCGCGGTACCGAGCAGTCCGAGCCAGGCCGTGGATTATGTCGAAGCTAGGGTTGGCTTGCTTAAGTCAATCCATCGGTGAGCGGGGGTTGCGCCAATGTCTGATATCAATTGGAATATCTTGCAAGACAAGGCGATTCAAGCGGTGGCGGGAGCATATGCGCCCTATTCGCGGTTCCGGGTGGGCGCTGCCGCGCTGGTCGACGATGGCCGGGTGGTCACCGGATGCAATGTGGAGAACGTCTCATATGGTCTTGGTCTCTGTGCCGAGTGTGGTGTGGTGTGCGCCCTGTTTTCGACCGGCGGCGGCCGGTTGATCGCACTGGTGTGCGTCGATGCGGCAGGGTCGTTGCTGATGCCTTGCGGGCGATGCCGTCAGGTGCTGTTCGAGCACGGCGGTCCCGAACTGCTGATCGACCATCCGGCCGGCCCCCGACGGCTTGACGAACTGCTGCCCGATGCTTTCAGCGCCGACCTACCCCGGGAAGCCGGGGAACTTTCTTGACTGGCTTCGCATTCGACGCGCCGACCGTGATCAAGACCAAGCGGGACGGCGGTCGATTGTCCGATGCCGCCATCGACTGGGTCATCGACGCCTATACCGACGGCCGGGTGGGTGACGAACAGATGGCGGCACTGTTGATGGCGATCTTTTGGCGCGGCATGGACCGCGGTGAGATCGCCAGGTGGACGACGGCGATGCTGGCGTCGGGCGATGTGATGGATTTCAGCGATCTGCGCATCGGCGGTAAGCAGGGAAAGCGGCTGCCCACCGTGGACAAGCACTCCACGGGTGGAGTGGGAGACAAGACCACGCTGGTGTTGGTGCCTATCGTCGCCGCCTGCGGGGCTGCGGTGCCCAAGGCCTCGGGTCGAGGGTTGGGCCACACCGGCGGCACCCTGGACAAGCTCGAATCCATCGCGGGCTTCACCACAGAGATTTCCAACCAGCGAGTGCGCCAACAACTGCGTGACATCGGCGCGGCGGTATTTGCCGCCGGCCAGCTGGCGCCCGCCGACAAGAAGTTGTACGCGCTACGCGATATCACCGCGACGGTCGAGTCTATGCCGTTGATCGCCAGCTCGGTGATGAGCAAGAAATTGGCCGAGGGAGTCGGTGCGTTGGTGCTCGACGTGAAAGTGGGCTCCGGGGCGTTGATGAGCTCCGAAGCGCAATCCCGCGACTTGGCGCACACCATGGTCGAGCTGGGCGCCGCGCACGGGGTGCCCACCCACGCGCTGCTGACAGACATGAACTGTCCGCTGGGCGCGACCGTCGGCAATGCGCTTGAGGTTGCCGAGTCCCTGGAGGTGCTGGCCGGCGGTGGGCCGCCCGACGTGGTGGAGCTGACGTTGCGGTTGGCCGAAGAGATGCTCGAGCTGGCCGGCATCGACGACTGCGATCCCCGGCAGACACTGCGCGACGGCACCGCGATGGACCGATTTCGCCAGCTGGTCGCTGCGCAGGGCGGTGACTTGTCGATACCGTTGCCAATCGGTTCGCATTCAGAGACCGTGATCGCCAACCGGAGCGGCACAATGGGCAGTATCGACGCAATGGCAGTGGGGCTGGCAGCTTGGCGGCTCGGCGCGGGCAGATCCCGCCCGGGCGGACAGGTGCAGTTTGGTGCGGGTGTCAGGATCCACCGCCGTGCCGGGGAGCCGGTCGCGGCCGGTGACCGGTTGTTCACGCTGTACACCGACACCCCCGACCGCATTGGCGCCGCGATGGCCGAGCTGCACGGCGGCTGGAGCGTCGACGACACGCCACCGGCGCGGCGGCCGCTGATCATCGATCGGATCGTCAAGTGACCACGCCTTTGGCTCTGCACCAGATCAGAAAAGCGCCCAAGGCCCTGCTGCATGACCATCTCGACGGTGGGCTGCGCCCAGCAACCGTGATCGACATCGCCGGCCAGACCGGATACGACGGGCTGCCCGCCACCGACGTCGACGAGCTCGCCACCTGGTTTCGCACCCAGTCACACAGCGGCTCGCTGGAGCGTTACTTGGAGCCGTTTTCGCACACCGTAGCGGTGATGCAGACCCCCGATTCACTGCATCGGGTCGCTTACGAGTGCGTGGAAGACCTGGCCGCCGATTCGGTGGTCTATGCCGAGGTGCGCTTCGCACCAGAATTGCACATCAACCGCGGGCTGTTGTTCGACGAGATCGTCGACAGCGTGCTGGCGGGCTTCGCCGACGCCGAGAAGGCCTGCGCCGCTGCGGGCCGTCCCATTGTGGTGCGCCTTTTGGTGACCGCGATGCGGCACGCCGCAGTGTCCCGGGAGATCGCCGAGCTGGCGATCCGGTTCCGGGACAAGGGCGTGGTCGGATTCGACATCGCCGGCGCCGAGGCTGGCTATCCTCCCACCCGGCACCTGGACGCCTTCGAGTACATGCGTAACCACAATGCGCGCTTCACTATTCATGCGGGTGAGGCGTTCGGCTTGCCATCTATCCACGAGGCGATCGCGTTCTGCGGCGCTGACCGGCTGGGCCATGGGGTGCGAATCGCCGACGACATCGAGGTGGTCGAAGGCGGCCTCGAAGCTGGGGAGGTCCGGTTGGGCAGGCTGGCATCGATCCTGCGCGACAAGCGAATTCCGCTGGAGCTGTGCCCCAGCTCGAACGTGCAGACCGGCGCCGTCGAAAGCATCGCTGACCACCCGTTCGATCTGCTGGCCCGGTCACGGTTCCGGGTGACGGTCAACACCGACAACCGGCTGATGAGCGACACTTCGATGAGCCTCGAGATGCACCGACTGGCGGAGGCGTTCGGTTATGGGTGGAGTGATCTAGAGCGGTTCACCATCAATGCGATGAAGTCGGCGTTCATTCCGTTCGACGAGCGGCTGGCGATAATCGACGAGGTGATCAAGCCGCGGTTCGCGGTGCTGATCGGGTAATTGGCGCAGGATTTCGCTTTCGTCGGGCTAACCTGCTGCGCCGACGCCGCGACCGCCGCTACCGGTCATCGCTGAACCTCGAAATGTCGCGCGCAGCGATTCGAAGCCTTGAAGCGTGTTGTTGAACAGCCGGACCGGCTTGGCGACACTGATGTTTGCGACTTCTGGGATCATCGCGTGCATCAATGCGTGCATCTCCAGTCTGGACAGATGCATGCCGACGCAGGCGTGGGCGCCGAAACCCCAGCCGAGGTTGGTTCCCTTACGGTGCAACGAGAAGACCTCGGGTTCTTCGAACTGGGTTTCGTCCATATTGGCTGACGCAAAGAGCAACACCACGCGTTGGCCGCCGCGCAGAACGACACCGTCGATCTCAGTGTCCTGCTTCACAATTCGCGTGAAGCCGCGTACCGGCGACCCGAGGCGGACGGCTTCGAGCGCCGCTGCCGGAATGAGATCGGGATTGTGCCGGAGATCCTCCCATACGTCGGGGTTGGCGCCCAGGCTCCACAACAGCTGCGCGGATGCCAGGATCGTGGTGTCCAGGCTCGGGCCGATGAAATCGATCACCATAGCCTTGGCTTCCGCTTGGCTCACTGTATGGTCGTGGCCGGCCGCGAGGATCGATTCCGCCCATCCGCCGGGCTTGACGTTCTTTGTGCGCAGCGATCGCGCGTAGTGCCAGAAACTCAATCCAGCCCCCGCCGCCTTGAGGGTCCGACGGTTGGCCGGGCCCAGTACGTCGAACTCGGCGCGGTCGTACTTGAGCATTCGGTTGTGGTCGATGTCGACACCGACGAGGTCGGCGACCACCCGGATCGGAAGACACGCGGCGGACTCGGAAACCCCGTCGAAATCTTGGCGGCGACAGAGCTTTTCAATGAGCGCGGACGCTTCGGTGTGCAGAACTGGGTCGACAGCTGAAAGTGCTTTGGCCGAAAGGGATTGCCAGAGCAGGCGGCGCCGTTTGACATGGTCGTCGCCGTCGCTGGCGATGGTGGTGCCCGCCGAGAGCGCATTGGTGACTGGATTGGCCGCGACCCCGTTGCCGCTGCGGTAGGTGTCGTCGTCGCTAAGCGCCTGGCGGACATCGCGATAGCGGCCCATGACCCAGAGCGCGTGCTTTGGCAACCATACGGCGGTTCCTGCCTGGCGGATCCGGCGGTAAGTCTGCACCGGATTGAGCAATGTCTCTCTGCTGTAGAGGTCGACCGACAGCGTGGGAACAACGGCCTGCGCCTGCCTGGA
>Ga0209448_10000741_pt1 | contig 10331 bp, 17 predicted proteins | sample BogFormECP14_OM2_FD_188245 | JGI IMG/M metagenome (GOLD analysis project Ga0209448, IMG submission 188245) | Bog forest soil microbial communities from Calvert Island, British Columbia, Canada - ECP14_OM2 (SPAdes) (version 2) | ecosystem: Environmental > Aquatic > Freshwater > Wetlands > Bog ... | reverse complement strand
GCCTTGGAAGCAACGGCCCGAGCATGCAGAACCAATTGTTTGAAGCGGCGCTCGGCATTGCCAAACCTTGGTCAACTCTCACGCCGCCTAACCCACTCCATATTCAAAAGAGCCACTCTAAGCCTCTCTATTGCGGCATCAGCCTGATCCGTATTGAGCCCATTTTTATGAGTGAGCACCGGAGTCGATGGATGATACTGGAAAGAGCCATTAATTACCTGCTCGTCGGAGGGCGTTGCCGCAACGCCAGCCCACGGATTTCGACTTAGCCGACTGACGGATCGTTGACGCTGGTCCGCGACGATGGTGGCATGGTCGAGAACGGTCACATCCTAATCATCGATCACCGGGAAATCTGCGACCTGGTCGAGGAGTATCTGTCCGGCGAAGGTTACCGGGTATCGACCGCGCAAAACGTCGCCGAGATGCGCAAGGTCATGGCGCAGATCCCGGTTGATCTCGTAATCCTAGATTTGGTGCTGCCGTCGGGCGAGGACGGGCTGACCCTCGCGCGCTCGCTGCGCCAGGAATCGCCGAATGTCGGAATCATCACGCTGACCGGACGCGTTGGTCACACCAGCATCGGCTTCGAAATGGGCGCCAACTGGTCGTTGCCAAAGCCGTTCCACCTGCGCGAGCTATTAGCTGGGGTTAATCGCGTGCTAGGTCGGACCTCGACCCCGCATGCCCGATGACCCCCGGAGACCCGCCTTGCGTTGCGTCAAGCCGACCAGGCCCGCACTGACTTCGCCATCATCGAAACCGAGCTCGAGGCCCTCCAAGCCCGGCTCGCCCGCATGACAACGCGGGGCGACCTCGCGCGGGCTGCGCTCGGCATCATCTTCGCCACCACCGGCTCGGTAATCGGCTGGATCGAGTTGGTCTCGCGCTAAGGTCGGCCGATGCAACTCGACCTGACCGAAGAGGAGAGGCTCGCGCTCCTCAACTTACTGATCGAAACGATCGAGAACGATCGCTATAATTCTGCGACCGGTTATTCATGGGCCTCAATGCCGGGCTTTCGGAACAGCTAGACCGGATCGAGCAGCAAGCGCTCGCCCTGCGCGACCATGCTGCCGATGGAATGAAGCTTTGCCAAGACGAGCTGGCCAAGGAACTGGTCGCGTTGAAGTGCTGACTATCTGAACGACCGCCGCCGGCGAGGCCGCCGACTCCGGAGGAGCGCGATCCGAGGAGCGCTGGGCGCGGAACGAGGCCTGAGCGAGCTTCGTGCGGACCGGCGATCGCGGCATCCCCTCATTGTTGCGAATTTTGTGCCGAGCGCAGCGTTCAGCGACCCCTATGAGGTTGACGGGGCCGGCGCCTCGGTTAAGCTTGCCAATCGAACAAAAATATCCTATAGTAGCGCCGAAGTTTGAAGCTCTCCCGGAGAGAAGCTCAGCTTCAAATGATCATGCGGAAGTCCCGCGCCGGGTTGCACGCATCGTCCCCCGAATTCTTTTCGAAAGGACATGCAGATGACCGGCAACGAGTTCTTGCGCAGGATCACTCGGCTCGGCCGGGCGCGCGGCATCGTCGTCCGCTTCGACCGGCGCCACGGCAAGGGCAGCCACGGGACGCTGCACTACGGGAACCACAAGACGACGCTGAAGGATCTGCGCAAAGAGATCAGCCCTGGCCTGTTGAGCGGAATGCTCGCCCAGCTCGGGCTGAGCCGCCGCGATTTCGACGAATGAGCTCACCGTGATGGTACGGACGGTCTACAGCTATCCCGCGATACTGGAACCGGACGAGGATGGGCGTCTCCTCGTGCACTTTCCCGGTTTGCCCGAAGCCTTGACGGATGGTGCCGATGAAGCTGAAGCGCTCCGCGAGGCGGCTGATTGTCTCTCCGAAGCGCTCGCCAGCCGCATTGTCGACGGCGAGGAGATCCCATCCCCTACGCCGCTCGCCCCGGGTCAGCATCTCGTTTCACCGGATCCGACGATCGCGCTGAAGGCGGCGCTCTACACGGCGTTGCGCCGGCGCGACATGACGGTTGCCGATCTCGCCGAGCTGCTCGAGATGGATTGGCATCTGGCGGCGCGTCTGATTGACCCGAAGCGCTCCTCGAAGCTGACGAGCCTGGCGGCCGCCCTCAGCGCATTGGGCTGCCGGATTATCATCTCAGTCGAGACAAACACGACGAAGCCTTCGCTGAGCGATGCGACTCTACGGGCCGTCCAGGCGCATGGCGAAGGCGCCACCCCCAGCGAGATTCTCTCCTATTTCGCTCGGGAATTCGGCATGACGGTCAGGCCGAACCATCTCGGTCTTACGCTGCAACGCCAACTCCGTGCCGGCCAGCTCGAAAAACGCGATGAGCGCTGGTACCCTTCACCCTCGGCGAAGATGGATACCCATCCTCGCTCGGGCGGCGCGCGGGTCAAACGCAACTGACGGCCTCCAGCGGACGCCGACGGCTGACTAAATGTGGAGCTTTTTGGCGGGATATGTCGGTGGCGTGGCTGCCTGGATCACGACCGAATTTTTCGCCAAACCCTTGGCTCGTTTTATACAGCTCCGAAGTGATGCTGCGGTAGCGCTCGCGTTGTATTAAGAGAAGTTTGAGGATCCTGATGTTGATCCGCATGATGCGGAAACGCCGAGAATTATACGAATCTACAGGATCATCTTTGATTGCTTTCGCCACCTCACAGCGATTTGTGACCCGTCTCTTGCGCCACAAAGCGCTCGGTCCATACCGATGCTATATGTTCTCGGCTGGTTCAGGTCTAAGATCGCTTTGCGAGGCTTGTCCCGCGACACAAGCCAGCGATCAACTCCGGCGCTTTGTCGTGTCGGGGCTTAAGCTCAAATTTCGTCTGGGCGACCGCGGCCGGTGCGCCGGGCGTTGACGAGAATGCTCTTAAAGCTGACCAGTACCTTGCGGGCCATGACGCGCGAAAGCTTTTTGAGCAACGCATCCTTGAAAGCCTCGATGTCGGACGGCGCGAGATCGGACAGCTTGGCGTGGCCGATCAGCGGACCGATGTGTAGCCGGACGTGGTTGCTGTATTGGACAAGCGTTGAGCGCACGCGCTTCTCGGCATTCTCGACGCGATCGAGCCATAGGGCCGCGGCTTCGGCGGCCGTGAGGCTATCCCGCTCCGGTGTGTGGATTTTTTGCTTGACCTGGATTTTCGTCTCATCAAGCCAGGACCTATGCGCTCGGTGTTTGGAAAGTGCGTTGCAACAATCATCGAAGCAAAAATGAGTTTCGAGACCGCGACGGAAGCTGGAATCGCCTTTGCCGAAATGATGGCCTCGCGGCCCGAAAAGCCGCGCGGCGATCTCCGGCAGCATCATCTTGACCGTGCGGACCCCGGCGCAATCGCGCGGCCGGTCGGTGCGCCCGTCGAGGAAAATCCCATCGTCTTGTGCGGTCTGATCCGCCACCATTGGTCCGACCGCGGCAAGTTGGTCGAGACGTGGGCGGTCGAGGGAGAAATCAAGTCCCATCTGGATAGCCGCGGCCTTCCACCACAAGTAAAGAGATTGGAGAATTTAAGGTATCACGGGTAGAATTACCCTTTCGGGGCACGATCGTAACTTGGAAGCAAGGCCGAGGCTTTGGCTTCGTCAGGCCCGATGGCGGGATGTCGGGCGACGACATCTATGTGCACCAGACCGCCTTGAGGCGAGACGGCTACGCCTCGATCCATATGCGGGCATGCCGATCCGATACGACACCGAGGTTGCACCGGATGGCCGCCGCCGTGTGTCCGTCGCCGAGCTCGCGGACGCGTAGTGCTCGCAAACCAAACCAGCACACGTGTGGCGATTTCGGGGACGCAACCGCCGCGCCGCCGGGCGGGCGTTGCTTTCAAGGCAAGTCTACCGGGGTTTTCGGAAACCCCGGCCGAGCGAGGACTTTTGGGACCGTCAGAGTCGCGGCGACCGTCGTAAGTTGGCCGAAACTAATCATTAAATGCGCCGCGTTAGAATTTCAGCGCTTTGATTTTTTGGAACCGGGTGACCACCCTGCGAGAAACTCTCGAAACATTATCATGGATTGCTGCTATCGTAGCCGTTCCCGTCACCGTGTTGGTCGCATGGTTTACCTCTGGCAAGCGAAAGAACAATAAAAGCATCGCAACCAAAGCCGCCCTTGCGATTTCTGGCGATGTCCGTGCGGATGCGGCACATATCGTCACCGGCCATAACAAGTTCGATCAGCTCGATAAGCCTTACTCCGCCCGAACCTTGGCCCCCACCGCCGTGGTTGCCCAGACCAAATTGGCCGAGGTTGCCCAAACCAGATTGGCCCATCCGCGACCTTTTTTTTCACATCGACCCTGACATCCGTAATTACCCAGAGAAGCATTTATGGCAATCAGTTGGGTGCGACGTAATCGATAAATTCTCGACAAATCAGCTGATGGTGTGGGGTCGCCAAATTGATGGCAGCAGGCGACTTGCCCTCGCCGAAATTCCTGCGGAAGAGTGGCACGGTGCTAAATTCACATATGGGTTTCTGCTCGAACAAAACGGTCAACTGCCTGATGTCACGATCTTCCCGCCCTCGGGCGAGGCGACGGTAGTACGACAATATGCAGATTTACATGTGAGCAAGATTCAAGGGAGGACTATCAAATGGACGAGCCGTGCGCCGTCTTCCGGTAGGGGCGAGCGCGTCTAGTTTGGTCCTAACGATTGAGCAACCATCATCCGGCATACCGGGGGCATGCCAGATGAACACCGCCTAACCATCGCCACGACGTGATCCTGAGCACGTCGATCTCGCGGCGATCAAGACCGACGTCGAATTCCTCACGGAACGCGTTGCACGCCTTCCAATTAGGAAAGAGTTGGCCCTGAGGCCGCTCTACGTCATTGGCGGAAGTGCCAGGCTCGTTATCGCCTGGATTGAGCTTTTCCGTAGGGTGTGCTTTTAATTCCGTTCCGGGAAATGCCGCCGACGAAGCGCATCCTTAAAATCTTTGGCGGTCTCGGATGCGCAGCCGTTGCCCTATGGCTTATTACCTACTGCGGTGAGCCGATGAGCGGGGAGCAACTCATTCGATATCAGATCGAGCGGGCGCGGAATGAAGTCGCCCTTAAGGCGTATCGAGAAGAGATTGAGCGGAATCGCGCGTGCGATCATCGCAGCTGGGGTTCGGTCTTGTGGGGAAAAACGAATGCCCAAACGCCCCCTCGCCGCCGCGGCCCGGCATCCCCTAGCTAGCTAGCTAGCTAGCTAACTAGGTGGTGTGTTTGCTACGTAATCCCGCGATTCAGGACGATTGCCGACTCGCGCGGCGAACTTTGGCGCGCAGCGATGCTTGGCGTGCTCGGTGGCGCTGTCGCTGCCGGCACCAACTCTTATCTTCCGCCACTCCCGGTGAGCACCATGTCGACCGCGCGGCTACCGCAACGGGAACAGACAAGCCGGTCGCGCCAATCGAGAACGCTCGTCGCATCGCCATATCGTCGGGCGAGGTCCGCGGGATCGGGCTCCACCTGATGGCCCCAATCCTTGCACCAAACGATGAGGCGGACATGGGCGGCGGCTGCGTTGCCGAGCGTCATCAGCGGACCTGGCGGCGATGTCTTTCGCCGCTTAGCGCCCGGTGCGCCGTCTCTGTCTGGCTGTCGCCCGCGGTGGCGCATATTGCTTCGGCGGGGGCGGTAACGGTTCGCGCGCTGGCTCCGGCCTGATCTTGGTACGGATCGCTTTGAGCGTCTTGATACGCGGCGACAGGAAATAGCGGTCGGCATCGATGATGCCGTCAAGTCAGTGGAGCAGCGCCGCGGTTTCTTCGTCCGTCAGGTCAAGGTTCATCACCCGAACATAAGGGCGTTAACGTTCTTCGCCGAGTCCCCGCACGCCACCGCCGGCGCGCCCGCCGCCGCCCGAAGAGTGCGACCCGAGATGCGCCCGCGCCAGGGTCGACGACCAAGGTGAGCTTTACGCCCGCGGATCATTTCCTCAGCACGCCGCCCGTAGCAATCCAGAGCCTCTCCATCCGATCAGCACTCGTCGCCGGTAGTGACGGCCACGGCTTACGGTGCCGTCGCCTGCATTTCCGGGTAGCAAGCCCGCAGAAATTCACGAGTGGTCGCGTTTACGTACCATCCGGGGTTGTGCACAACCTCGTCGAAGAACATTAGATCCTTTAGATGCCGAAGTGACACCTCGACTTCATCATCGCGGCGATTAATTGAGGCACCGATATTCACGACGCCAACCGTTTTGTTTTGTGTATCTGTGCGACCAAAACGGATATTGGTAATATTTGTTTCATAAATATATCGGAGAACGATTGCATCCATCGGATCCATTTTCCTGACTGCATCGATGAATGAATGCCTTACATTGTTCATATTTGGGTCCATTGCATTTGCGAGGATTCTGGCCCATAGCTCGATCAACTCTTCACGAGATTCGTCTTGTGCTGCGATAAACAGCTCGGTTGCTAGGTTGGGGCTAAGTTGAATTAGTTCTTTGACGTCCCTTTCATTGAAGATTTCTTGAGTGCGTCGACTCAACGCATCCAAATTCCGGCGACGTTTCTCACGAAGCCAGTCGGCGCCGAGGACACCGACAACATTATCAGGTAGATCACCGACGACCCGATTGAGATAAGCTCCTATATCGTGAACGATATCGAGCGCCTTCCCTGTTGTCTTTGCTGTCGCCTCAACCGCCCTTGCTGTCGCGGGTTCCATCGTGCACCTCCACGGACATCCTCTGTGCGTACCGACTAAGCCCGAGACGACGGCCGAGTCAGGGCCGCCGGCTGAGGTGAGTCAGCGAAACGCGCAACTAAAATCGGAACTGAAATCGACGTGCGTACATCCGCGGTCTCGCGGCGCAAGATCGGAAACCATGGTGGAGGTGAGACCGAGGAGCACAAGGAAGGCGAGCGCGCACCACGCTCCCGCTATGCTAAGGTGCCCCTGCTTCGCCGGAACGTCATCGGTTGTGATGTCGACCATTTGTCGTCATGCCTATGTATTCGATAGAGATATGGGGGTCTCGATCGCCCGAACGAAGGAAGCCCGCTCCGGTGGACTTTTTCATGCCCGCATGTTGCAACCATGTTGCACGGAGTTTTTGGGAGCCGTTGAAAATTGGCGGAAATCCGCGGTTCCCACTGCGACACGCTGCAACAAGAAAAAGGCCGTCAGAAGCGGCCTAAGTGATTGATTTCCTTGAGTAGCGGGAGAGGGATTTGAACCCCCGACCTTGGGATTATGATTCCCCTGCTCTAACCAGCTGAGCTATCCCGCCGCAAGGCGCCCGCATATAGGAGATGGGCGGTCACGGGTCAAGCCGCGGCGGCTGCCTTCCGCCGGATCCAGCCGCCGCCGAGCAGACGCTCGCCGTCATAGAGGACGGCGGCCTGGCCGGGGGCCACCGCGCCGGCCGGAGCATCCAGAACCAGTACTGCGTCCTCCTTGTTGCCGCTGGGATAGAACCTCGCCCTCACCGGCAACTGCGTCGAACGGAGTTTGGCCGCGACCGCCATCCCCGGCTCGGCGGGCGGGCCGAGCCAGTTTACCTCGCCGAGAGACAGTCGGGTCTCGGCGAGCGCCGCGCGCGGACCGACGACCACGCGGCGTTCCTCCGGCTCGAGACGCAGCACGTAGAGCGGCTCTGCCGCCGCGACCCCGAGCCCTTTCCTTTGGCCGACCGTAAACCGCGCAATGCCACGGTGATGGCCGAGCACGCGGCCCGTCATATCGACGATGTCCCCGGGCTCGCCCGCTTCCGGCCGCAACCGCTCGACGAGCCGCACATATGATCCCTGCGGTACAAAGCAGATGTCCTGGCTGTCAGGCTTGTCGGCGACCATCAGGCCGAAGCGCTGCGCCAAGGCGCGGGTCTCGTTCTTGGCGAGACCTCCCAGCGGGAAGCGCAGGAATTCAAGCTCCGCGCGGGTCGTCGCGAACAGGAAATAACTCTGGTCGCGGGTGGGATCGGCCGCCCGCCGGAGCTCGGGTCCGTCCGGCCCCATTGTCCGGCGCACGTAATGCCCGGTGGCGAGCGCGGAGGCACCGAGATCGCGTGCGGTCCCGAGCAGATCGCGAAACTTGATCCGCTGATTGCACCGGATGCACGGGACCGGTGTCTCGCCGCGGCGATAGGCTTCGGCGAAATCCTCGATCACTTCCTTGCGGAACCGGCTCTCGTAATCGAGCACGTAATGCGCGATGCCGAGGCGGTCGGCGACGCGCCTTGCGTCGCCGATGTCCTGGCCGGCACAACATGCACCCTTACGCCCGATCGCGGCGCCGTGGTCGTAAAGCTGCAACGTGACGCCGACGACCTCGAACCCCTGCTCGACCAGCAGAGCGGCAGTCACCGACGAATCCACACCCCCCGACATCGCGACGACGATGCGGTGGTCGGCGGGGTTTCCGGCGAGGTCCGGTTCCTGGAGCCACGGCGTCGTCATTGCAATTCAAACCGCTCTATATCGGGCACTTTCCCGTCCCGCGAAATTTCCGTTGTAATTCGGTTGTTACAGCATCTTATTTCGTTGATCCCCTCGAAAAATTCCATTGATCCACCGAGTAACGTATTTGCGATGTAAGCATTTGAAATACCGTTCCATTTTGGAGGACGATTCGGGCCGTTCTGTGGTAAAAATGCGATTTTCGTTGTATTTCGGGCAATTCTAGCCGCCGATCCGACGCACGAGGCTGCTTGGTTCGTCAGCTGGCCGCGTCGAGCCCCATCTGCCAGAATTCGGCTTCGAGACGAGTGGCCAGCGCGAAATTTGCCGCGAGAGAGGGGAAGCGACCCTCCCCGCCGCGCCGGGCAAATTGGTCGTCGAGCGCCCCTTCGGCCTCGCGGGCGAGGCTCTGGTAGTCGGCTCCGGCGTACATCTCCAGCCATTCGCGATAGGGGTTTCCGTCGAGCCGGGTTCGGGGATCGGCCATCCGCTCCGCCGCGATCACGGCATAACCGACAACGCACGGGACAAGCGCGACCTCGAGGTCGAGCCGATCGCCGGCCGAACCGCGGTCGAGCACGAAGCGGGTGTAGGCGATCGTCGCCGACGCCTCGGGCTCGGCAGCGAGTGCGGTTTCCGAAAGACCCCAACCGCGGCAGTAGTCGATATGCAGCCCGATCTCGACGTCGAGCGTCGCCGCCACAAGGCGTTGGGCCCGGCGCATCTCGGGCAATGTGTCGGATTTATAAACCCCCAACCCCCAGGCGCGCGCGAAATGCAGCAAGAACAAGTAGTCCTGAACCAGGTAGCGCCGAAAGCTCGCCTCCGGCAAATCGCCGGCGGCCAGCCGAAGCACGAATTGATGCCGGGTATAGGCGCGCCATGCTGCCTCTGAAGCCTCGACCAGGCGAGGAAAGAGCGCAGCCACGTCGGGGTCAACCGAAGAGGAGATTGCGGGTCGCCGCGGGAAGCCGCACCGTCAGACCGTCGAGCTCCTCGGTGATGATAATCTGGCAGCCCAGCCGGGATGTCGTCGTCAGATTGAAGGCGAGGTCGAGCATGTCGTCCTCATCCTCGCTCGCCTCCTTCAGCAGATCGTACCACTCCGGATCGACGATCACGTGGCAGGTCGAGCAGGCGAGCGAGCCCTCGCAGGCCCCTTCGATGTCGATGTCGTGCCGGCGCGCGACTTGCAGCACCGAGGCGCCGAGCGGCGCATCGACTTCGCGCCGGGTACCGTCGCGCTCGATAAAGATCATCTTCGGCATCAACCGGGGTCCGGGGCGGCAGCGAGTTCCGACCGCGGTGCCAGATCCTCGGCGAGGATCGCGGCGGCGAGCGCCGGGGCGGGACCGGCCGCCAATCCGCCGCGGCCGACGAGACGCAATAGCTCAAGCCCCGCGCCTTCGGCTGCCTGCCGCAGGCGCCTTGCGGCATCGGCATCCGGTGCTGCGGTGAGCACGACCACCGCATGCGTCACCGGCCGTGCAAGCGCGCGCTCGGCGCGCATACGCGCCCCTTCGAATAGACCTTGCCATTCTGCGGTCGTGGCGACGATCGCCGGGACCGGCAACGCCTGCTCGAACCCTGCTCGATCATCGAGAATGAGCGCATTTCCGCCAACCGAGAACGCTACCTCGGCGCGAGCGCCGCCCGCATCGATGCCGATAGCGGCCCCCGCCTCGTTCGGATCCGCCGGTCCGCCGTCCGGCTCCTCGATCTGGAACAGCTTCACGCGAGGCTACCGCACGTGCTTGTCCGCGCCGCGCTACACGTGGAATGATTCGCCGCAGCCGCAGCGGCCCTTCTCGTTTGGATTGCGGAAGGTGAAGCCGTTTTGCAGTTTCTCTTCGACGTAGTCCATCTCGGTCCCGAGGATAAACATGACCGCCTTCGGATCGACCAGGATCGTCACCCCTTTATCTT
>Ga0209448_10000740_pt1 | contig 10357 bp, 9 predicted proteins | sample BogFormECP14_OM2_FD_188245 | JGI IMG/M metagenome (GOLD analysis project Ga0209448, IMG submission 188245) | Bog forest soil microbial communities from Calvert Island, British Columbia, Canada - ECP14_OM2 (SPAdes) (version 2) | ecosystem: Environmental > Aquatic > Freshwater > Wetlands > Bog ... | reverse complement strand
GACCGTGCCGGGGACCGTGCCGGATGCGGTCGCGCCCCGCGAGAGATCCTGAGAGAAGGACTCCGCCGCCTTCGCGAGACCGAAGTCGAGGATCTTCACCCAGCCGTCGCGCGAGACCATGACGTTCTCCGGCTTCAGGTCGCGGTGGACGATTCCGGCTGCGTGCGCTTTCGCAAGGCCGTCCGCAATCTGCACGCCGACATCGAGGAGCTTCTTCGCCGGCAGCGGCTCCGCCGGAAACGCGTGACGCAGCGTCTCGCCCTCGACCAGCTCCATGACGAGGATGTGGCGGCCGGAAACGCCGTCGGAATCGGGGATTTCTTCGAATGAATAGATGGCCGCGACGTTGGGATGGTTCAGAGCCGCGAGCAGCTTCGCTTCTCTCTCGAAGCGCGCGACCCTCTCCTTGTTTTCGAAGAACTCTTCCGAGAGAACCTTGATCGCGACGTCTCTCGAGAGGCGCGTGTCCTTCGCCCGGTACACCTCTCCCATCCCGCCCGCGCCGAGGGCAGAAAGCACCTCATAGGGCCCTAGTCGCGATCCCGGTGCGATGGCCAGCCCGCGAAGTCTAGCGCCCCCCGGTGGGGTGTCGCCTGAAAGGCAGGCATAGAATCTTCGCTTGGGGTCTCGTTCGGGAGGAACCGGCATGATGGAAGGCCAGGAGCCCGAGGACTCCTCGAGTGCCGGCATTCCCCTTTGCGTCGATCTCGACGGGACGCTGATCAGGGGCGATCTGCTCTACGAGGCTCTCGCGCGTCTTTCGAAAGGAACGCTCTTCCCCCTGATTCGGGCCCCTTTCTGGCTCCTGAAGGGGAAGGCGGGCTTCAAGAGAGAGGTCGCGAACCGGGTGGCGCTCGAGCCGTCCTCACTCCCTTTCGACGAGCGCCTGATCGAGTTTCTGCGCCGGGAGAAGAGCCGCGGCCGGCGCCTCGTCCTCGTCACCGCGTCCGACGTCCTGTGGGCGAAGCAGGTGGCCGCGCACCTCGGGCTCTTCGACGAGGTGATGGGAAGCGACGGCTCGACGAACCTCGCCGGCGAGGCGAAGGCGCGCGCGCTCGCGGAGCGCTTCGGCGACCGGGGATTCGACTACGCGGGAAACGGGCCGGCGGACCTTCCGGTCTGGAAGCAGGCGCGGCGCGCCATCGCGGTGAACGCGTCGGCCGCGATCGAGAACGGCCTGAGGCAGGATGGAAGCCTGGTGGAGTCGTTCGCGTCCCCTCCTCTGACCGCGAAGACGCTCGCCGAGGCGATCCGGATGCGCCAGTGGGTGAAGAACCTTCTCGTCTTCGTCCCGATCATCACCGCTCACCGGCTCGAGGACCCGGGCGTCCTCGCGGCGGGGGCTCTCGCGTTCGCCGCCGTTTCGCTCTGCGCGTCCGGCGTCTACCTGCTCAACGACCTCCTGGACCTGGATTCCGACCGGAAGCACCCGAAAAAACACCGCCGGCCCATCGCGAGCGGGAGCCTGCCGATCCCGTACGCCGCCGTCCTGTCGCTCCTCCTGATGGCGGCGGGCTTCGCGATCTCGCTGTCTCTTCCCGTCGACGCCACGAAGCTCATCGCCATCTACCTCGTCGCGACGACCGTCTACTCCCTGTCTCTGAAGCGACGGGTGCTCCTCGACGTCTTCACGCTGTCGTTCCTCTACACCCTTCGCGTCCTGCTCGGCGGCGCCGCCACGGGCCTTCTCCTCTCGCCGTGGTTCCTCGCGTTCTCGGTCTTCACGTTCCTGAGCCTCGCGTTCAGCAAGCGGGCCTCCGAGCTCGTCCGGCTGAAGAGATCCGAAGCGATCGAGGCCCACGGGCGCGCGTACTTCTCGTGGGATCACCTCGCCGTGCAGACCTGCGGCATCACGAGCGCGTACATGGCCGCGATCGTCCTCGCGCTCTACCTGCAGAGCGACACCGTGAGGCGCTTCTACACGAGCCCCGCGTGGCTCTGGCTCCTCATACCCGTCTTCCTCTACTGGATCAGCCGGATCTGGGTCCTCGTCAACCGCGGCGAGATGGACGAAGATCCGGTGCTCTTCGCGACCCGGGACCGGGTCACGTACCTGACCGCGCTCCTCGGCGCGGCGGTGCTCGTCCTCGCCACGTACGGGCCCTTCAACCTTCCGGGGGTCCAGCCGTGAGCGCGCCTCCTCTCTTGTTCTTCGATCTCGACGACACGCTCGTCGACCATCACGCCGCCGAGGAGGACGCCCACCGCGAGACGCACGCATCGCACGCGTCGCTCTTCTCGGGCGTCGCCTTCGACGACTGGCTTGCCGCGTATCGCCGGAACAACGTGCGCCTCTGGCGCGCGTACGGCAAGGGCGAGATCGACCGGCCGACCCTCGCGAAGCGGCGCTTCGCGTTACCCCTCGCCGATCTCGGCCTCGACGTCGCGGGCGGCGCCATGGTGAGCGCCTTCTACATCGACGCCTACAACCGGCACTGGCGGCTGATCGAGGGCGCCGAGAGCGCGCTCCAGCACGCCGCGGAGCGGGGCGTCGTGGGCATCCTCTCGAACGGCTTCCGCCAGACGCAGCGCGCGAAGATCGCGCGCTTCGGCCTCGACCGCTGGGCGCGGCACGTGATCCTGTCCGAGGACGTCGGCGCCATGAAGCCGTCGCGGGCGATCTTCGACGCGGCCTGGGCGGCCGCGGGCGGAGAGGCGCGGCGCCGAGTTTACGTGGGCGATTCGTTCGCGACGGACGTCGTGGGCGCGAAGGAGGCGGGCTGGTTTCCCATCCTCTTCGACCGCCACGGCAAGGGGGCGCCCGAGCCCGTGGTGTTCGTGACGCGGCTCGCCGATCTCAAGCCGCTGTTCTAGAAGGCTTCGAGGAAACGCGTCTACCGGCTGCTCTTGCCGGGGGCCGAGGGCGGCGTCATCGCGGAAGGCAGCGTCTTCTTCATCGCGGCGAGCACGGGCTCGTTGCCCGCGGGCGGCTGGAAGCCGTGGTGAGTGAGGATGTGCCAGAGCCGCCCGACGACGGCCTCGGACTGCAGCGGCTTGGCCATGACGTCGGTCGCTCCCGTCTGGATCGCGAACGCGAAGTGGCTGCGGTCGAGGCGCGCCGAGGTCAGGACGACGGGCAGCGCGATCGTGGCGGGCTGGGCCTTGATCACGCGCGTCACGTCGAAGCCGTCCATTCCGGGAAGCGAGATGTCCATGAGAACGAGGTCGACGGTGTCCTTGAGCAGCCGTCCGAGTGCCTCGGGCCCGTCCTTGGCCTCGAGCGTGCGGCAGCCGTGCCGGCCGAGCACGTCGGCGAGACGCTTGCGCTCCTTCGCGTCGCCTTCGACGAGGAGGATGACGGGCGGCCGGTTCTTCGCCTCGACGGGCACGGAGCCTGAGGTCGAGATGAGCGCGGACGTCGGGATGACCGGCGTCGGCATCGACGCGAGCCCGGGGCGCGCTCCCTGGCTCACGGACGACGGGATCGGCATCCCGGGAGCGCTCGGAGACGAAACGGCCGGGACGGCCGGGTGCGGAGCCGACGCGACCGACGCGGCGCCGGATTCGTAAGGGCGAAGCATCGCGAGCTCGGCCTCGAGATCCGCCGCCGAGGCGAACCGGGACGACGGTTCCTTCGCGAGGGCCTTGTAGGTGATCGCGATGAGCTCGGGCGTGACGTCCGTCGCCTTGCGCAGGTCATCCGGCGGCGGCTCGGAGACATGCTTCATCGCGATGACGAGGGGCGACTCGCCGTCGTAAGGAACCTTGCCCGTCAGAATCTCGTACGCCATGACGCCGATGGAGTAGACGTCGCTGCGGGCGTCCGTCGGGCGTCCGAGCGCCTGCTCGGGGGACATGTAGTGGGGCGTCCCCACCATCACGCTGTCGAGCGTGAGCTGCTCGGTCGTCTTCCCGCGCGCGAGGCCGAAGTCGAGAATGGCGACGGCCCCGCTGTCCTCGACCATCACGTTCTGCGACTTGAGGTCGCGGTGGATGATGCCGAGCTTGTGCGCGGCTTCGGTCCCGAGGGCGATCTGCCGGAGGATCGAGATCGCGCGTGCCTGCGGAAGCTTTCCCTCGATCTGGATGATCGTCCGCAGATCCTTGCCCGGGACGTATTCCATCGTGATGTAGGGGAAATCGCCGCTCATTCCGAAGTCGTGGATGCGGGCCACGTTCGGGTGCTTGATCTTCCGGTTGAGGTTGATCTCGCGCTTGAAGCGCTGGAGGAGCTGCTGGTCGTCGGTCTCCCAGTCGGGAGACAGGACCTTGATGGCGACGACGTCGTCGAGGTCCAGATCCTGCGCCTTGAAGACGATTCCCATGCCGCCGCGGCCGACGGTCTCCTGCCATCGGTAACGCGTCAGGCCCTCGAAGAAGCGTTGGCGGAGGCGTTCCAGGTTCATGCGTTCGCGCCGGGACGGCGATCTGGTGCATAGGGTACAACGCCGGGAGCCGCTTCGCGTAGCGCGGGACGGCCACGCCGGGGGCGGCGGTGCAGTGCCCCGAGACGGCGCTCGGCGGGGGAGGATAGGATCTCGCGCCCGTGCCGACGCCCGCTCCCATGCTCGCGACGCGCGTAGACGCGCCGTTCACGCGGCCGGGCTGGGTCTTCGAGCCGAAGTACGACGGCTGGCGCGTCGTCGCGACGCGCCGTGGCGGCCGGGTCTCACTCCTCACGCGCGGGGGCCTCGACCTCGCCCTCGAGCAGCCCGAGATCGCGCGGGCCGTCGCGGCGCTCCCGGGCGGGGACCTCGTCGTGGACGGCGAGATGGTCGTCCTCGACGGCCGCGGCGCCTCGAGCTTCCGGCTGCTGCAGGAGCGGAACGAGCCCGGCGCGAAGCGGCCGCTCCTCGTCCTCTTCGACTGCCTCGAGGCGGACGGCGGCTCCCTCGTCTCGCGCCCGCTCTCCGAGCGGCGCGCCGCGCTCGAGGCGCTCCTCGGGAAGAAGCCTCGCCCGCCGCTCGCGCTCGCGGCGCGCCTCGGGAGCGACGGAATTACTGCCTACGCTAAGGCCGCGAAGAAGGGCTGGGAGGGCGTGGTCGGCAAGGACCTCGCGGCCCGCTACGAGGCCGGCCGGCGCTCGCTGCGCTGGCTGAAGGTGAAGGCGCGGCGGGAGGCCGAGTTCGTGATCGGCGGTTTCACGCTGCCGAAGGGCGCGCGGCTGCACTTCGGAGCGCTCCTCGTCGGGCTGTTCGACGGGAAGGCGCTCCGCTACTGCGGCTCGGTCGGGACGGGCTTCTCCGACGAGATCCTCCTCGGACTCCTCGGGAAGCTGCACCCGCTCCAGCGGAACGCCTGCCCGTTCGCGCCCGTCCCGCGCGAGGTGAAGGATGCGACGTGGGTCGCGCCGAAGCTCGTCGCGCAGGTGGCGTACGCCGAGTGGACCGGCGACGACAAGCTCCGGCAGCCCTCGTTTCTCGGCCTGAGGGACGACAAGAAGCCGGGCGAGTGCCGGTGGGAGGAGCGCGAGCGCTGAAGCGGGATCGCGAGCGGTTACACTTTCCGCGTGAATTTCTGGGAGAGTCGGCGCGTTCTCGTCACCGGTGCGAACGGCTTTCTCGGGCGCTCGCTCGTTCAGGCGCTCGAGGCGCGCGGCCCCGGCGCCCTTCTCGCGCCGCGCTCCGCCCGGCTCGACCTGCGCGAGCGCGACGCCGTGCGCGCGTATCTCGCGCACGAAAAGCCGGACCTCGTCATCCATCTGGCCGCGGTCGTCGGCGGCATCGGCGCGAACCTCGAGCACCCGGGCCTCTTCTTCTTCGAGAACGCGATCATGGGAATCCAGCTCATCGAGGAAGCGCGGCGCGCGGGGATCGGGAAGCTCGTCTGCCTCGGGACGATATGCGCGTACCCCAAACTCACGCCCGTGCCGTTCCGGGAGGAGGACCTGTGGAACGGCTATCCGGAGGAGACGAACGCGCCCTACGGCCTCGCGAAGAAGATGCTCCTCGTCCAGCTTCAGGCGTACCGCGCGGAGTACGGCTTTCCGGGAATCTACCTGCTCCCGGTGAACCTGTACGGCCCCGGCGACCATTTCGATCTCGAGAGCTCGCACGTGATCCCCGCGATGATCCGCAAGTTCCTCGAGGCGCATGAAACCGGCGCGAAGGAGGTCGTCCTGTGGGGCGACGGCTCGCCGACGCGCGAGTTCCTCTACGTGGAGGACGCCGCCGAGGGAATCCTCGCGGCCGCGGAGGGGTATGACGGCGCCGATCCGGTCAACCTCGGCTCCGGTGACGAGATCTCCATCCGGGATCTCGCGGCGCTGGTCGCCCGGGAGACGGGCTTCGGCGGCGGCATCCGGTGGGACGCCTCGCGGCCGAACGGCCAGCCGCGGCGGAAGCTGGACGTGACGCGGGCCGAGCGGCTCTTCGGATGGCATTCGCGCGTCTCGCTGACCGACGGGCTAAGGCGGACGATCGACTGGTACAGAGGGCACACCGGGTCCGTCTGACGCCGTCCCGATGCCGCGACTAATCGTCGCTTCCTGCTCAACGATGCGACACAATTTGGCTGCAAATATCTCATCTGATGTCGGTCTTGAACCCTGATATGATGAGAAAAATAATGTCTAAATCGTTCTCATACAGATACTTAACAGACTTAATGACATCGGCTCTCATTCTCTGGCCATTATGGTATTTATATTGCTAGCTAGTGTGTCAGTGAAACACGAATGACACACTTCCGAAGAGCAGCGGGGCGGCTTCGGGTGTCAAGAGAAGAAGAAACAGAGAAAAACAGAGAAAGAGAAAAGAGGAGATTCCCATGAAAAAGACACTCATCCCGATCGCCCTGGTCTTCGCCCTCATCGCGGTCGCCCCGGCTGCATTCGCGGGAACTGCGGGCGGCACGCTCACTGTGAACGCGAGCGTCGCGGCAAACTGCACGATTTCGGCTGCGACGCTTAACTTCGGCGCGTACGACCCGGTCGTGGCGAACGCCGCAGCCAACCTCGACGGCTCGACCACGATGGCGGTGGCCTGCACGAAGGGGGTCGCTCCCAACATCACGACCGCCGCTGCGGGTGGCACGATCACCGGAGGCGCCAGCACTCTGAATTACTCTCTCTATTCTGACGCTGGCCGCACGACGTCCTTCGTGTCGCCTGGCTTCAACATGCCTGCGGCTGTCAGCAAGGCCGCCCAGACGCTGACGATCTACGGCCGGATTCCGGGCGGACAGGATGTGGGCGTCGCCGCCCTCTACACGGGCACGATCCAGGTCACCGTCAACTTCTGAAGCTGTCGACCCTCGACCTGACGCCGCCCCGGGTCCACCGATCCGCCGGGCGGCGTCGTCCTGAGAAGCGAACCGAGGACCGCATCCAGCCAGCAATGACCGAAAGGAAGTCGGATCCGTGAAACGACCGCTCGCCATCGCCTTCGCCGCCGCCCTTCTCGAGGCCGGCCCGCTTGCCGGAGCAAGCGCTACGGCGAGCCTGAGCGTGTCGGTGACGGTCTCCAGCAACTGCCGGATCTCCGCGTCCTCCGTCGCGTTCGGCACGTACGACCCTGTCGTGGCGAACCTCGCGGTGCCCGTAACGGGCACCGGAGGCATCACGATCACGTGCACGCAGGGGACGTCCGCATCCCTGACGCTCGGCTCCGGCGCGAACGCGTCCGGCTCCACGCGGCGAATGCGGGGCGGGACAGGCTTCATTTCCTACGAGCTCTACATGCCGGCTTCCGAGAGCCCGGGCGCGCCGTGCAGCTTCGCGTCGCCGAAGGCCTGGGGAGCTGCCGGCGACGGTGTTTTCACGCCCTCTTCCGCCCCCAGCCGGGACCCCAGGTCGTACAATGTCTGCGGTCGGATTCCAGAAGCTCAGGACGTTCTCGCCGCCACCTACTTCGATGCGGTCGTGGCAACGGCCAACTTCTGAGAAGAGGGGGCTCGGTCGTGGACGTACGCTTTACCGCCATGCTCTGGCGGCTCCGCGCGGCGGGGTTCGCCCTTGTATTTACTGTCGTGGCGTCACCGGCCGCCGCGGCCACTTTCAAAGTCTCACCGATCCAGATTTACCTATCCGCTGGCAGGACCACCGAGCTTCTCGCGGTCGAGAACCAGAGCACCGAGACCGTGCGCCTTCAGGTGACCGCGTTCGGCTGGAACCAGAGTCCTCGTGGCGAGATCGAGCTGACGCCGACGGAGGACGTCGTGTTCTTCCCGGCGCTCCTGACGCTGGAGCCGGGGAAGGAACGGAAGATCCGAATCGGCGTCTCGAAACCCGTGGGGGCGGTCGAGAGGACGTATCGCGTGTTCGTCGAGGAGCTTCCTCCGCTCGAGAAGCCGTCCGAGGTCGGAAACCGCTCCGAGGTCAAAGTTCTGACGCGCTTCGGGGTCCCGATCTTCGTCCAGCCGGCGAAACTCACGAAGACGGGTGCGATCGAGGGCGCGAAGCTGGAATCCGGCACGGTGAAGTTCCAGGTGAGGAACACGGGCAACGCGTCGTTCTCGCTCATTTCCGTGCGCACGTCGGGGGCGGGCGCCGACGGCAGCGCGACGTTCGAGAACCAGGCGGCTGGCTGGTACGTCCTCGCCGGAGGCGAGCGCGTGTACGAGATCGCCATTTCGCCGGCCGACTGCCGGCGGACGAAGACGATTTCCCTCGAGGCGAAGACCGAGCGCGACACCTGGAAGGCCTCCCTCGCCGTGGCGCCGGAGGCGTGCGAACCGGCGCCGCACTGAGAGGGGCGTCGCATGCGCTCTGCCTGCTCGTGAGAGCGCGATGTCTTCTTCTCTTCCTCGCTTTCGCGTTCACGGCGACGGGATTGGCGAGTGAGACGCTGCCTCCCTCGCAGGCGCGGGCTGTCGTTCCCCTTTCCGTGAACACGGTGGCGAAGGGCGAGGTGCTGGCGGTGCTCGTGGGCGAGGACGTCCTCCTCCGGGTGCGCGACCTCACCGCGGCCGGCGTGAACGGTTTCGCGGGGCGCCGCGAGTCGCGCGACGGAGAGGAATGGGTCTCGCTCGCGTCCCTTGCCCCCGGCGCCTCCTACCGACTCGATCCGGAGACGGTGACGCTCTCGGTGACCGTGCCTCCGACCTGGCTCGCGGGGCAGGCTTTCGACCTGAGCATGCCGCGGCCCGCCGGCCTCGTTTACGTCTCGAGCCCGAGCCTGTTCGCGAACTATGCCGTCAACGTCACGGACTTGAAGACGTGGAACGCCTTCGGCGAGGCGGGACTGAGCCTTGGCGGAGACCTCTTCTACAGCTCGATGATGCGGGCGGACGACGGAAGCGTGGTCCGCGGCCTCACGAACGTCACACACGACGACCGCGTCCAGCTCGTGAGATGGGTGGCCGGCGACTCCTTCGCGGCGGCCGGAGGCCTCGGGGGCTCGCTTTTTCTGGCGGGCCTCAGCGTGTCGCGCAGCTTCGGCCTCGATCCCTACTTCTCCCGCTATCCCTCGTTCGCGCTCACGGGCGCGGCGGCGACGCCGTCGACGATCGACGTATACGTCAACGGCAACCTCGTGAAGCGGGAGGCGATCGGGCCGGGCACGTTCTCGCTCGCGAACATTCTTCTGCCGGCCGGCAACGGGTCGACGCGCGTCGTCGTGCGGGACGTGTTCGGGCAGGAGCGCGAGATCACGAACGGCTTCTACGCATCGACCGCGGTCCTCGCAGAGGGCCTGTCGGAGTTCACGTACAACCTCGGATTCCGAAGGGACAACCTCTCGACGGAGAGCTGGGATTACGGCTCGCTGTCGTTTCTCGGTCTTCACCGTTACGGCTTCACGGACTCGCTGACTGCCGAGATGCGCCTCGAAGCCGACGATCATCTCGTGAGCGGAGGTCCCGGATTCGCGTGGCGGCTTCCGGTCGGCGAGATCGAGGGTTATGTCGCGGCGAGCCACGAAGCAGGGCTGACCGGCGGCGCGGCGTCGCTTTCGTTTCGCTACGTCGGCCAACCCGTGAATTACGGCGTCTTCGCCAGCGCGCTCAGCCCCCATTACGCCGCGCTCGGCCTCTCCACCGACCAGGACCGGCCGCTCTGGAATGGAAATGCCTTCGTCGGAGTTCAGCTCAGTCGGCTCGCGAGTCTCACCCTCCAATACACCGGAACCGTCCCGCGCGACGCGCCTTCGTCGAAGCGCGCATCGCTGTCGAGCTCTTCGAGTTTGACCCGCAACCTGAGTCTCTTCCTGTCTTTCGCGCGCGTCTTCCAGGGATCCACGCAGGGGAGCGAGGCTTTCGTCGGGCTGAGCTACTTTCTCCACAAGACGGGACATCACAAACTGGAGCGGGCAGTCTCCGTGCTGAACATCGGCGCGTCCGCGGCGGCCGTGACGTTTGACCTCGCCCATCGATAGCCTAGGTTTCTCTTCAAGAGCTCCGCTCACCCCGATTCCTGTTTTTCGCCGTCGCCAATGGGCTTTGGAAAACCCGCGTGTAAATTCGCGTAACATAAAATGTG
>Ga0209448_10000739_pt1 | contig 10357 bp, 11 predicted proteins | sample BogFormECP14_OM2_FD_188245 | JGI IMG/M metagenome (GOLD analysis project Ga0209448, IMG submission 188245) | Bog forest soil microbial communities from Calvert Island, British Columbia, Canada - ECP14_OM2 (SPAdes) (version 2) | ecosystem: Environmental > Aquatic > Freshwater > Wetlands > Bog ... | reverse complement strand
CAAATCGAACCGCCTCCCTTGAATCACAAACGATTCAAAGGATTCAACAAGTTTCAAGACGGACACTAAGACAGCCAGTACATCGCCAGCCCTGGCCCAGCACGGTCGTCTTCTACGCAACCTTAGCCTTTTCTGCCTCCGCTTTGCCCTCTCCGGCAGACTGAGCTTCTTCGTTGGCTAAATCAGCCGAGGAGGATTCGCGGACAAGCGCCGTAAGCCGCCATTCCTCCACGAAACCAACAGTCGAAAGGCGTTCGGCGGGATTCGAAACCGACTTTTCGGGCTGCTCCCCGGCCGCCTCTATGACCGCAGCAAGCTCGGTTGCATATCGAGAGTATGTTTCGGGCATCTCCGTAAGCGTTGCCGCCGGCGGGACGTTGCCAAGCGGCGCTGTGGCAGCAATCGCGGGTACGGCTTGCTGCGTCTCGACAGCGGCAGCCGATTTGATTGCTGGTAATTCTTTCTTCCCTACCGCTTTTTCCGAAGCAGCGGGCTCAGCGTCGAAGTTTGCATCATTGCCTACAACCTCAATAACTTCGGAAATGTCGTCGATCGCCTTTTCGACCGTGAGTAGAGCTCGGTATTCCCGTATTGTCGTGAGCCGCTCCAGAATTTTCTGCTTGGCCGTCTGCAAATGAGCGACGAGGTCGGAAATATCGGCGACCTCCGCTATCGGCTTTTCGACGGACAGAAATGCTCGATATTCCGGCACCTCCATCAACCGCTGCTTCACTTTATCCCGAACGGTCTCGAGCGACTGGATGACGCTAGACGGTTGTGACTGCGACATGACAAACTCCTACAGAATAGCGATCAATTCTCGATGGTTACATAACTTGCCGAGATATAAGTCAATTTGAAGTCAGGGGACTGGGTCCGGGTAAGGTCAATGCCTGCCGAACCCTGACGCTGGACCGCATCCGCCATCGCATCCAGATCGGAAGCGAGATCAAGCAAAGTGTATGGCCAACCAAATAGTCGGTTGGTCCTTTGCTGTCCAAGTCACCCAATGGGCCTGGTGGGCGGCGATCAAAACATGGTCACCCGGCCGAAGATCGCGCTCGCCTTCGCCCTCGATGCGGAGACCCGCCGAACCGGCGAGCAGGAGGACCCATTCGTCATGTCCCTCACGATAAGGTCTATCCGCCAGGGTCAATTGACCGGTCGAGACAATGCGCTCGATCCGCACGCCCTTTCGCAAAAGCACTTCCGTGAAAATCTCGCTGTCTGCATGAGCAGGCAAGTCATTGAGAAGATTCATCACGCGCCAAGGCTCCGATCTGGGGACCCGCGTAAAACATCAGGTCCGACATTGTCGAGCCGCAGCATCCGGAAATTGTGCGTCGCCACGCCCTAGTCGGACGAATATCTCTTCTCCAGATCGTCGAAGTGCGGCTTCGACACCAGCCGTTGCCGTTCTTCGAAGCCGGCGAGATATGGCATGATCCCCTCAAGCGAGCCGCGCGCGTTCAAATGGCCCAGCACCTTCTGCATGCCGGCCACCGACGCCTGCAGCGCGGCATTGGCGTAGAGCACCATCGCGAATCCCATTTTCGCCAGCACGTCGAACTCGATCATCGGCGTCAGCCCGCCGGCAACGATATTGACGAGTTGCGGGACGGGAAGGCGCTTTGGGATTTCGCGCATCTGTTCTTCGGAGCGAGGCGCTTCGACAAAGGTCATGTCCGCGCCGGCTTCGATATAGGCGGCCGCGCGCTCGATGGCGTCCTCGAAGCCGTTCACCGCGATCGCATCGGTGCGCGCCATGATGACAAGATCGGGATCGTTCCGCGCGTCGGCGGCCGCGCGAATCTTCTGCACCATCTCGGCACGGCTGACGACATGCTTTCCGGCAAAGTGTCCGCAGCGCTTGGGAAAATCCTGATCTTCGAGCTGAATGGCATTGGCGCCGCTGCGCTCGAGCACCTTCACGGTGCGCGCAACGTTGACGGCGTTGCCGAAGCCGGTGTCGGCATCGACGATCAAAGGCAGCGCCACGGCTTCGCGCATGGCGGCGACATTGTCGGCGAGCTCCGTCACCGAGATCAGGCCGATATCCGGCACGCCAAGATATGTATTGGTGACGCCGGCGCCGCTGACATAGATCGCCTTGAAGCCGATATCCTCGATGACGCGCGCGGCGAGCGCGTTGGCAGCGCCCGGCAAGAGAATGGTCTCTTGCCTATTCAAGATGTCGCGCAATTGTCGATTGCAACTGTCCGTCATCGCGGCATCCTATCATCGCCAGCGGCGGTGCAGCCACAGCCATTGCTCGGGGGTTTGCCGGATCCAGCCTTCGATCACCAGCGTGACCGCCTGCATGGTGCCTTGGATATCGAACTTGCCGTCGCCATCATAAACGGGCTCGACCGGCTGCGAGACTTCGCCCCAGAAACTATTGCTGTCGGGCTTGCGCACCACGCGCACGCCGTAGATCGGCAATCCGGTCTGGCGCGCCAGCATGGCGATCAGCGGATTGGCGAGGCATTTCCGTCCAAAGAATGTCACTTCGACACCGCGCGTGTAATGCTGGTCGGCGAGCATGCCGACATGCACGCCGGATTGCAGGAGGCGGGCAAGCTTGACCGGCGCGTCGAGGCTCGTCGGGACCAATTGACCCATCAGCGGTTCGCGCAGCTTTATAATGACGTCGCTGACCGCACCGATATTCGGCCGGCGGAACAACACGGCGGAATCGGCGCCGATCAGTTTCGCGCCGACGGCGGGCAGTTCCCAATTGGCGAGATGCGCGGCGAAGCCGATCGTCGCCCGGCCGCTTTTCATGATCCAGTCGTAGCGTTCCTGCGATTCCGGCGGATAAGCGATGACGTCTTGGGTCTGGGTGCCGAACCCCGCGACGCAGAATTCATCGAGATGGGCGAATTCGATAGCGATGCGACCTAGATTGTCCCAGACGCCGCCGAGGATCTGCTCGATCTCGGCGTCGGATTTTTCCGGAAACGCGGCGCGGAGATTTTCACGGCCGAGACGATGCTCCTTGAACAGCGGCCCGATCCTGCGCATCAGCGCGCCAGCGAAATTCGCCATGCGCCTTCTGTCGGTATGCTTGATGGCGCCGAGGAGGCCAACCGTGAGCGCGCCGGCAACCTTGTCGAGCAAAGGTTTTATGTGCGAGGGTGGCATCAGAACACGATCCAGAAGAGTGGACGCCGGATCATGCTCTAAAACATGACGATGATCTTGCCAAAGACCTGCCGGCCTTCGAGCCGCGCCAGGCCGCGCTCGAATTCGGAGAGCGGCACTTCGGTATCGATCACCGGATTCATGCCCGACGCCATCTTGGCGAGGCTTTCGCGAATATTGCGCAGCGAACAGCCGAACGAGCCGAAGATGCGGTATTGCTGCAAGTAAAGCTGGAACAAGTTCATGGTGATCGACTGGCCCGTTGTCGAGCCGCAGGTCACCAATCGCCCGCCGCGCTTGAGGCAGAGCAGCGAGCCATTGAACGTGTCGGGACCGACATGCTCGAAGGCGACATCGACGCCTTTCTTGCCGGTCAGCTTGCGCACCAATGTTTCGAAGCGGTCGGTGCGGTAATTGATGACGTGGTCGGCGCCAAGCGCCTTGGCCTTTTCGGCTTTGGCATCGTCGCCCACGGTGGTGATGACGGTGGCGCCGATGGCCTTGGCCATTTTGATCGCGGTCGTGCCGATGCCGGAGCCGCCGGCTTGCACCAGAATGGTTTCGCCGGGCTCGAGCTTGGCATTGTCGAACAGCATATGCTGCACGGTGCCGAACGCGACCGGGGCGCAGGCGGCGTCGCGGAAGTTCACATTGTCCGGGATTTTCACCACGAGCCGCGCCGGCATATTGACGAAGTCGCGGGCAAAGCCGTCGACATGGAAGCCCATGATGCTGCCGACGTTCTCGCAAAGATTATCGCGGCCTTCCTGGCAGGCTTTGCACTTGCCGCAGGTCAGCGCGCCATAGGCGACGACACGGTCGCCGACCTTCGATGTGGTCACATCCGGGCCGATGGCGACGATCTCTCCGGCAGCTTCGACACCGACGATGAGCGGCAGCTTGCGCTTGGCAAACGCCATGCCACGCCAGCCCCACACGTCGATATGGTTGATGCCGATCGCCTTGATGCCGATCTGCACTTGGCCAGGTCCAGGCGCCGGCGGCGCATCGATGTCGACGATCTCGATCTTGCGGTCGCCGGTCAGCGTCAGCGCGCGCATCTTCTTCGCCGGCGTCGTGCCTGTCGGCCTGTCCAATATGGGTGTCGCAGTGCTCACGCCGGCTCCCGCGTCAAGACGAGGGAAATATTCTGGCCGCCGAAGCCGAAGGAATTCGAGATCGCGCGATTGAGGCGGGCGTCGCGCGCCACGTTCGGCACCACGTCGAGCGGGATGCCCGGATCGGGAACTCGGTGGTTGATGGTCGGCGGGATGCGCTGATGCTCGAGCGTCAGCGCGGTGAACACGGCTTCCACCGCGCCCGCAGCCGTCAGCGTGTGGCCGATCATGGATTTGTTCGACGACATCGGGATAGAGCGGATGCGCTCGCCGAACACGGTCGAGACGCCGAGGCATTCCATCTTGTCGTTTTCCGGCGTCGAGGTGCCGTGCGCATTGATGTAGTCGATGTCCTCCGGCCCAACGCCGGCGTCCGCGAGCGCGATGCGCATGCAGGCGATGACCGGCTTACCGTCCGGGCTCGAACGGGTGCGGTGGAACGAGTCCGATTTCTCGCCGCAGCCTTCGAGGATGGCGAGCACCTTGGCGCCGCGCGCGATGGCGTAATCGTAATCTTCAAGCACCAAAGCGCCCGCGCCTTCGGCGAGCACGAAACCGTCGCGGTTCTTCGAGAAGGGTTTCGACGCCTGCTCCGGCGGATCGTTCTGCGTCGACAGCGCCGAGAGCAGCGAAAAGCGCACCAGCGATTCCGGCGTCAGCGAGCCGTCGGCGCCGACCACGAGCACTGCCTTGCATTCGCCGCGGCGGATCGCTTCGAGGCCGAGCTGCAGCGCGGTGCCGCCCGATGCACATGCCGTGGTCAGCGAGATCGGCGAGCCTTCGGTGCCGAAACGTTCGGCGAGATGTTCGCCGATGATGCCGTATTTCAGCGTCTCGTAGATCGACGAGAATTGTGGCTCCGCCGCCACCCGCATCAGGTCCGGATAGGTCGCGTCCTGATCGGGCATGGCCTCGGCGGCCATCTGGTTGCGGTAGTGCCATTCGATCTCGAGCGGCGGCAGCGCCAAAAACAGCGGGCCGGGGAAGTGGCCCTTCGCGCCGATGCCGGCTTGGGTGATCGCTTCCTCGCAAGCGAGCGTGGCGATGCGCTCGGAGAGCTCCGCCGGCGGCATGTAGTCCTTGTAGACGTCGTCGACGGTGCCGGCGATGGTGGTGCGCAGGCTGTCGAGCGGAAAGCGCGAAATGCGGCGGATGCCGGATATGCCGGCGGAGAGCTTCGCCCAATTGTCTTCCTTGCCGACGCCGAGCGAGGTGACGACGCCCATGCCGGTCACGGCGATCACCGGGCGGCCGGCTTTATCGCGATGCGCTGCCATGACTCTCTCCGGCAATCATGATGCTCTCCTACAATTCGCGCTCATGGCGCGCGTCAGTTCACGCGTTCGAGCAAAGCAAGCCCTTCACCGCGCCAATTGCCGACGCTGGTGACGACGACCTGGGAGAGGCCAGGCGGACTTGCGCCGGTATCTCCCGACCCCGTCGGGGCGAACAGTTTGCCATGCTCGATCACTGCGGTGCCAATGGCAAGATTGGCCATGAACTGGCTGTCGACCCCGTGCCCGATATACGTACCGGTATTGCGAACCGGAAGGCCAATCTCCTTGAGAACATGGGCCTCGGCCGCGGTTGCGGGCTCAAGCCCGGCGGCACCGGAAATGATCGCGGCATGCGCGCGGTCGACTTGCGGCGAAATCGCCTCCCACTGCCGGCGCAGGCTCGCCTCGGCTTCGCCGGCGACCCGGGCATTGCGGTCGGAGAACACCTGCGAGATCCGAGCGCGGGGTTTGGCGCCGCGCGCGAGCGCATGGTCCTTGCTCTCCAGCACCAGGAACGCGCCCATGGTGCCGAAGGCGATGCCGCCATTTGGCCCGCGATCCCAAACGGCTGCGAATTTGTTCTTGAGCACGACGCCGCCGAGCTCGAAAGCCAAGAGCACGTCCCAGCGCGTGCCGTGATAAGCGCCGCCGACCAGCGTCAGCTCGCTTTGGCCGGCAGCGATCCGCGCCTGCGCGACCCGCACCGCGTCAACGCCGGCGGCTTCTTCGCCCATGAAGGTGCGCGAGGAGCCGACCACGCCGTGCACCAGCGAGATATTGCCGGCGAGGAGGTTCGGCAGCTGCGCCAGAAAGAGAGTAGGGCGCAGATCGCTCATCAGCCGCTCGTTGAGGAAGGCGCCGGGCATGTTGGTCTTGCGCAAGCCCGCCATAATCGCGGTGTCGACCGCGATGTCGCGCTCGCCGCCGCCGGCGGCGACGATCATGTCGGCGCGGTCGAGCAGTTCCGGATTGCCGATGACGCCCGCATCGGTGAGCGCCATGCCGGCCGAATAGACGCCGACCCGCTGCCAGGTCTCCATCTGCCGCTGATCGCTCTTTTTTGGGATGTGTTTGTCGAAACTCATCGGAGCGAGCTGATGCACGATATAGGGTGCAAAGCTCTTGTCGTCGTAGGACGGCGGATCGCCGCGCTCGAGATGGCTCCAAGCCGCTTCCACCCCTTCGCCCAAGCAGGAGAGAAGACCGACGCCGGTGATCCACACCTCGCGGCGATCACTCACTTGATCGCTCCCTTGGTCGCTCCTTTGGCGAACTCCTTGGCCGGGAAATTGATGCGTTCGGCCCATTCCCAGAGCCCGTCGCGCAGTTCGTTGCTCGGATAGGGAATGATGCGGTAGGTGAGCGTAGCGTCGCAGATCGGCGCGCCCTTGCACCAGCCCTTGGCTTCGCCGATGGCGTAGCCCGATCCTTCGTGGATCACACGGCCTTCGAATTCGAGTTCGTCGCCCGGAAACACGGCGTTGCGGATCTTGCCTTCCTTGACGCCGGCGAGCGCCGGCAAACCGGTGAAGCCGGTGAGCGCGCTAACCAGCCAGCCCGTGGTCTGCGCCATGCACTCGATCAACAGTACGCCGGGCATCAGCGGGTAGCCCGGGAAGTGGCCCTCGAAGATCGGGCTCTCCATAGGCACTTTGCAAACCGCACGCGTCATGCGCTCGCCGATATCGACGACCGTGAAGCGGTCGATCATCTGAAAATATTCAAGACGCATCTATGGCGCCTCAGGCGCCCTTGGCAGCGATCAGTTCGTCGATCCGCTCGCACAAGTTTTTCAGCACGAAATACTGATCCGTCGTCGCCTTGCCGTCGTTGACCTCCTGGGTCCATTGCTCGAGCGGCAGCTTAATGCCGAAAGCCTTGTCGATGGCGAAGGCGATGTCGAGGAAGTCGAGACTGTCGATCTCAAGGTCATTGATAGCGTGAGATTCCGGCTTGATATTTTCACGCGGGATATCGCAAGTTTCCGCAATGATTTCAGCCACTTTATCGAACGTGGTGGACATCGGGCGTGCTCATTGGTCCGAAAGGAATAAGCGCCGGCCCAGCCCGGCGCGAGCAGCCCGTGGTTCGGGCCCCTCAATGTGAAGGCCCCGTATAGCGAAGGACGCCGGTAAGTTCAACGGCGGACCCCGGTACCGGGATTGTCATCCGGAGGGCCGCGGAACGGCTGATTTTGCGCTTCCGCCAAAGGCTTATTCAGGAGCCTCTCGTGCCGCTGCGTACAGGCGGCATGAGCCGGCACGCTTGATCGAGGAAGCCATATTACCTAATGAACCCGCCAAGAGGTCCCGCATGCCGAAGGCGCAACAGGTGAGACTCCTGCGCAAGCGTTGTTTCGTGCAGATGACCGGCTACGAGCCGGTCGGAGCGGAGCGTCAGCACCACCGGTTCATTCGCGAAATGGCCCGGTTCCAGAAAGCCTGGAACGTGCAAGGCGAGGTCGCGCCGCCGGTTCTGTCGGCGGACGGGGCGGTGGCAAGCTGGTCGGTCGCGTGTTCCGGTCCGAACTGGCGGGTCACGACGGATTTCCACTGGTTCCGCTGGGACGATTTCGTGCGCTCAGACGCCGCCGAGAGCGACTGGCGGCGCTTTCCGCTCGGGATCGCAGCGCTGATGGAATTCATCCTGACCGGAACCGTGGTCAAATATTTCATCGTGGCCTGGCGCTACGGTGGATTTTTTCTTTATCCGCTCGTCTTCATCCTCGGCATGATGTGGCTGTCGATCTCGGTCACGCGTTTTGCCGTGATCCATTTCGGCTTGCCCTATCACATGATCCTCGCGCCGCTGTTATGGCTCGCGATCTTCATCGTGTTCCGCTTTACCTTCGGGCGCTTCGTGCAGATCCGCTACGCGCTCGACGATTGGTATTTCGCGCGCGATCTCATTCATCGGGTGCGGCCCGAGCTCGAGCAGCGGCTCGACGTTTTGGCGCATGAACTGGTGCGCATCATGCGCGACGGCGATGCCGACGAAATCGTCGTCGATGGGCACAGTCTCGGCGCGCCGCTGTCGCTCATCGTGGTCGACCGCGCGCTGCAACTCGATCCGCAACTTGCGAGCCGCGGCAAACAGCTGCATCTGGTGTCGAGCGGTTCCTCGCTGATGAAAGTGGCGCTGCATCCGGCGGCGGGCTGGCTGCGCGAAACCGTGCGCCGCGTTGCCAATGCGCCGGGGATCTTTTGGGTCGAGTATCAGGCGCTGGTCGACATCATCAATGTCTATAAGGTCGATCCGGTGGTTGCGCTTGGGCTACCGGCCGCTGGAAGACCGATCGTAAAAATCATTCGCATCCGGATGATGGTGGAGGAGCAAACCTACAAGCGCTTCCACCTCAATTTCCTGCGCATCCATCGTCAGGCGGTCATGGGCAACGAACGGCGCTACTTTTACGACTATTACATGCTGGTTTGCGGGCCGATCGCGCTACCCGACCGCGTCGAATATCCCGATCAATCGGTCGCGGCTTTCGGCGCTGACGGCGGCCTGAACGCGGTCGCTCTCGGCGCGCAACCGGTGCCGGAACCGAGCGCATGACCGCGACAACAGCAAAAATCATCTGGCTCGCATTCATGGCCGCATGGGTCGTCCTGCGGCAGCGGCCGGGGTGGCACTCGCGCAAGACCCCCGTGAGCTATTCCGGGCGCGACATCCGCGAACGTATGCTGATGGCGGCTTCGTTCGCGGGGCTCGGCATCGTACCTACGGTCTATGTCGCGGCGCATTTTCCGCGCTTTTCCGACTATCCCTTGATGCCGGTGCTGACATACCTCGGCATTATCGTCGGCGCGGCCTGCCTATGGCTGTTTTGGCGCACCCACCGCGATCTCGGAAAAAACTGGTCGGTCAGCCTTGATCTCCGGGAACGCCACACGCTCGTCACAACCGGCGTCTACGCACTCGTCCGCCATCCGATGTATTCGGCGTTTTGGCTGATGGCGCTGACACAAGCGCTGTTGCTGCCGAATTGGATCGCTGGACCGGCCGGTTTGGTCGGGTTCGGCACGCTGTTTTTCGGCCGTGTGGGGCGCGAAGAAGAGATGATGATGAGCGCGTTCGGAGAGGAATATCGTACCTATATGGGCCACACCGCACGGGTCGTGCCGTGGCTCTATTGAGCTCTGCGAATTTAGCAGGCAGGCCGAGTTGCATTTTTGGCACAGGTGCGCGCGGCCTGGCCAACCAACGCGTAATTCAGGGAAAATTCGGACGACAAAATCTGGCGGTACGGTATGGATCGCTTAGTATAGGTCCGGGCGTACCGGATTCCAGTATTGCGTAACGTTCGGTAAGCCGCGAGGAGGCCATGAGCGCCATGGTTGGCAGTTTGGCAGTCAGTATGACAAGTAGCATCAGAGGTCGCATGACGGGCTGGCGGCGATTTGCAGCGATTTGGATGCTGGCAGCCGGCATGATCCTGGCGCTTGGAACCGGCCCGAGCGCCGCGCAGCCACGCGCGCACGTTTATTTGCTGCGCGGGCTCTTGAATGTCTTCTCGCTCGGCATGGATACGCTGGCCGAGGAACTTAACCAGCGCGGCGTCTATGCCACGGTGCACAATCACACCGAATGGCAGTCGCTCGCGGATTCGGCGGCGGCGAAATACAAGGCCGGCACCGAAGGCCCGATCATTATTATCGGTCACTCGCTCGGCGCCGACGCGGTCATGGAAATGTCCGCCTATCTCGGCCAGAAGGGCATTCCGGTGGCGCTCGCGGTGCCGTTCGACGGCACGCAGTCGTTTTCGGCGTCGGGGAATATCGCCCGCGTCGTCAACCTCACGCAGCGTAGTTACGC
>Ga0209448_10000738_pt1 | contig 10361 bp, 10 predicted proteins | sample BogFormECP14_OM2_FD_188245 | JGI IMG/M metagenome (GOLD analysis project Ga0209448, IMG submission 188245) | Bog forest soil microbial communities from Calvert Island, British Columbia, Canada - ECP14_OM2 (SPAdes) (version 2) | ecosystem: Environmental > Aquatic > Freshwater > Wetlands > Bog ... | reverse complement strand
TGATGACGATGGCGGTCAGCGAGTTAACCGTCATCGGCCAGGTCGGCACCACGATCGGCCTCGGCCTGCTCTTCGACACACTGATCGTCCGGTCCCTGATGACGCCGGCCATTGCCGCACTACTGGGCAAGTGGTTCTGGTGGCCACAACGAGTCCGGCAACGGCCGAGACCGTCGCCGTGGCCTACACCAGACAATGAGTCGGCTCGGGACCGCGAATCCGTCACCATCGGCTGACCGGAGGGACTTTCGCGCGATCGCGCTGTTGACCCCGCCCTGAGCGCATCGAGGACGAGTTTTAGGTAACCCACTCCGGTTGCTGATCGGTCTGGACCGTCGAGAAGTCCTTGTGCCCCAGGCCGGCGGTCGTACCGCCGTCTACCACGAACTCCGAGCCCGTCGAATAACTGGATTCGTCGCTGGCCAGATAGACCACGAGGTTGGAGACCTGCTACTTACTTCTTGGGCGTTGTTGTTGGCTTGGGAGGTAGGTTGTTTCGCTCACAGCCGTTACCTGGGTGGGTGGCGGCTTGTGTCGTGGTGGGGCAGTTCTCCACCGTCCCGGCCCGTTGCATCAGGATCCGTTTGACCTCGTGTACGGGGGTGTAGCGGGTGATGTGGGGGTCGGTGGCCCGCGCCAGAACGTTGCGAGCCGCGTTGATTTCCGTGTCGAACACGATCCCGTGCTGCGGACAGCCCGCAGACTGACAGTGAACTTTCTTCCCGCGACGCGCACCGAGGTGCCCGCACGGATGTACTTGTTGTGATGTGTAGGCCGGGTTGACCAGCGTGACCGCAGAACCTCTGCGGCTTGGTACCGACGCCAGGGCGTCGGCCAAGAATGAACGTTGCCAGGCCGCGTAGACGCGGTTGACGGCGGGACCGAACTTGGTTTTGCCGCGCATACCGGACAGGTCCTCGGCCACGATGTGGTCGGTGGTGTCGACCAGATCGTGCACCGCTTGGTAGACCACGTCTTTGGTGACCGCGCGGTCGTGGGCACGTTGGCGCGACAATGTGGCGTGGCCCAGGTTGCGCCGGTCGATGCGGGCTGCTTTAGCGCGTGCCGCGGCCGCGGTGACGGTGTCGCCGGCTTGGGCGGCAGCGTGGGCGCGGGCCAGGTGGCGATCACGCACTTCACGGAGTTTGTTACGGGACTTGCCGCGGGCACGGTCACGTTCAGCGCGTGTGGCGATCACCGCGTATTGGCCGGCGCCGAAACGTCGGCCGCCGGTGGTGGTGAACACCTCACTTACCCCGGCATCGATCCCGTCCACCGGTGTCCGGTGAGGTTTCTTGGGGCGGGCGCTGGACACCGTGTGGGCGGGGTGGGCGGCGATCACACTCCAGCCGTGATGACCGTGCGCGCTGATGTGGATCGTCGAGGCCGGTATCAGGTGCTGCGGTAGCGGGCCCAGGTTCAGTCGCAGTCGCTGTCCCCGGATCGGGGTCATCACCGCCAGCCACAGGTGGCCGTGTGCGTCACGTGCGGTGTCGTAGGAGCAGTTGTCGGCCACGATCGTGCCCGTGCGCCGCGGCCGTGGTGTCTTGTCGGTGAACGCGTCACGGCATTGCCGCGACAGCCACCGATCTTCGCGCCACCGACCAGCTTTGGCCAACCCGAGCAGGCGGTGACGTTCAGCTTTGTCGCCGTCGGTTCGGGCATAGATTTTCGGGCGGACCTCGGTCACGATCACCGCGCGCTGCCAGGCCCGGATCTTATCCACGGTGTCTTCCACGGTGGCCCGCCACAACCGCTGCGGCACATCGAACGTCGCCGGTGCGTGCTCAGCCATCAACCGGTCCCGTACTTGACGCTTGGACAGGTGCGTGGTCTTGGCGCCAGAAAACCGCGACCACACCCCGGCGCGGACCGTATCCAGCTGTGCACCCATCGCGGTCAGGGTGGCGGCCTTACCGGCATTCAGCGGGCCGCACACCGGCAGCCGGCGTGCCACCATCCCGGCTGTCGATGTCGTCACGGCTGTACCCTATCGCTGGCCACTGACAATCCCGCACCCTCGGTCTTGAGCTGCTTTTCGTAGCGGCGTAGCCCATAGAGTCGGCACGAGAACACATCCACGATCGCCAGCAGATCCTCCACGAGTTCCTGCTGCGGTGACAGCGACTCCTGACTGGCCACGACAATCTCGCAGCCATGCTTGCCAGCCCGTCGATTAACTCAAAGCCGAACCGCGCCAACCGATCCTTGTGTACGACGACGAGCATTGATACCTCACCGGCGATTACCTGATCCAGTAGCCGCAAGAACTTGCGGCGGCGAAAGTTCATCCCGCCGCCGATCTCGCTGATCCACTCCGCGACCGCCAGACCGCGACCGGCGGAGAATCGTTCCATCGCGGCCACCTGCGAGGCCCAGATCATCACGCTGCCCAGCTAAGGACACCCGGCAATACACCACCACCCGGCGAGGTGAGTCGGCGAAGCCGGGGCGTAACACCGACAGCACGTCAGCCTCGGTGAAAATACCGCTGACCCGTCACCGTGCGGGACGGCGTGATCAATCCCGCACCGTTGACGCCGAACCGCCCACCCGCTCAGCGAACTCCGAGACCCGCAGCAACTTGTTCATTACGAGCTCTATAGCGCAAGAGTAATCAAGAAAACTATCAACAAGATGAAGCTCCTAGGGTTCAGCAGCCCGGCCCAACGCGGTCTGGAAAAGGTCGTCGGGAACCCATTCGGTCATCGTGGTCTTGATGAGCCCGGGATGAATCGAGTTCACTCGAATTCCGCTTGGCACCAGTTCCAATGCGGCCGACTTCGTCAACCTGCGGACGCCGAACTTGGTTGCGGTGTAACCGTGGCAGGCAATGGTGCCGGCTATCCCTTCGATCGAGGAGATGTTGATGATCGATCCGCGTCCGGCTTCCTTCATGGGTTTGACCACGGCGCGGTTGCCGAGAAACACGCCTGTCAGGTTGACGTCGAGGATGCGCTGCCACTCAGAGATGGCGTAGTCCTCGAGTAGGCCGACATTGATAATGCCTGCATTGTTGACCAGCGCGTCGATACCGCCGTACTCGCCGACGGCGGTAGCCACCGCCGCTTCCCAGTCGTCGGGTTTCGTGACGTCGATATGCACATAGCGGGCCGCATTAGAGTTGGAGCCGACCTCTGCTGCCACCGCTTTGCCTTCGTGGTCGAGGATGTCGCCGAACACCACCTTGGCCCCCTCGGCCACCAGCGTCCGCACGTGCGAGGCGCCCATCCCGCGCGCACCGCCACTTACGAGCGCAACCTTTCCCGCCAACCCTGGGATTGCCCATTTCAGCACCTTCAGGAGTTCCTGGGCCAGAGGCTGGCAAAGAACAGGTGCATCCTATGCCGCCGATGCGGGTTCAGCCCAGGACGTCGAAGATCGCCGCGGCGGAGGTGAACGCCTTATCTGCGTTCCCCTCGTCGTGCAGCAGCATACGCACGCCGACGCGTCCAGGTCCACCGGCATGGGCGGTCCCTTCCACCCGGAAGGGACCCACTTTGCCGCGCGACATGAACATGACGTGCCAGCTGACGACCTGCGCCTTCCTGGTCCCGGCGACGTCGGCGGCAAGGTCGATCGCCGCGGTCTCGAGGACGACGTGTTGAGGTCCGATGTGCAGCGCCGCATCAGGTGAAGCGAGTTCGACGCTGAGCTCGGGCAGCACCCAATGACCGTCGTCGCGCTTGTTGGCACCGAAGGCTTCCCACAGCGGCGGCAGATCGGGCGAGTCCTCGACAACCAGTTCGGTGCCCGAAACATCCATCTTGTCAAGGCCTTCCGGCGGGACACCGATGATCGCGCCTTGGCCCTCGTTGAACGCGATGACCCGTGCGGGATTGTCGGCGTCAACGATCTTGCATCGCCCGTAACCCATCGTCCGGCCCTGGTGCACGATCCCCGATTCGACGATCTCGATCCTGGTGACGTCGTAACCGGGGTCGACGATCTGCACCGAAGCGATGACAGGGTTGGGCACCGCAACCATGTCGGTCTGACATCCCTCCGGTGATGAGATCGCCAGCGGCGCAACCATGATTCCACCGGCTTCGTTGCGCATATCGCGGCGGATGGTGACGGTGTCGTCGGTCTCGCCGAAGTTCATCGACGAATGCTTGCGGCCGATATACCGATAACTCAGCAAGCCGGTCCAGCGGCGGAACAGCTCATCTCGGTAGGCGTCGCCGTCGTTGGCCAACTCCCGGATGTCTCGCAGTTGGTCACTCACTTTCGGCCGCCTTTCTCCGACTTCGAGTTATGTCTCAGGACAGTCTGTTTCGCCGGACCTGGTTGAACGGCACCCCGCGGTCGGCGGCGTACTCGCGGGGAAAGTTCAGCACTCGCTCGCCGATCACGTTGCGCGCCATCTCGGTGGTGCCGCCGCCGATGCTGGCGATCTGACGTCCCAAATAACGCGTTCCGATGTCAAGAAGCGCTGCGTCATCTTCAACTACAGCCGCCGAACCCGCGACGGCCTGGGCAGAGTCGGTTTCCACATCGTGCACTGCAGCCATGGACAGCCGGATGATCGATCCCGCGGTCGGCGGTAGAGATCCGCTGGCCACGGCGTGGAAGACGTGCTCACTGAGTTGCGCATGGACCGTGCGGTGGACGAAGACCCGCCCGATCATCTCCCGGACGCGTTCGCTGTCGTGCTGGTTCGTCCTGTCGACCAGCGACCGCAGATCGATCGAAACGTCCTCGGCTTCAGCGATTCCGGGTCCGCTGGTGTATTCGGAACCATCGCCCATGGCGCGTCGCTCGTGATACAGCTGCCGCGACGCCACGTCCCAGCCTTTGCCCGGTTCGCCGACCACGGCGTCGTCTCCCACGTCGACGTCGTCGAGAAACTCTTCACAGAACTCGACTGAGCCGTTGACCTGCCGGATGCGATTGATTGTTATCCCGGGATGGCGAAGCGGCACCAGGAACATCGTCAGCCCCTGGTGTTTAGGTACGTCCCAGTCAGTCCGGGCCAGGCATAGGCCATAGTCGGCGGCGAACGCCCAGGTGCTCCAGGTCTTGGCGCCGTTGATGATCCACCGTCCGTCTCGGCGGTCGGCGCGGGTGATGACGCCCGCGAGGTCCGATCCCCCACTGGGTTCGGATAGCAGCTGCACGAGCACTTCATCGCCGCCCAATGCTGCCCGGATGTGAGCGCGTTTCTGTTCCTCGTTGCCGATATCCAGAATCGTTGCGCAGCAGATCGCGAAGGACGGCACGTTGAGGAGCAGCGGCGTCTCATAGCCGAGGGACTCGGCGTCGAAAGCTTTCTTGTACTCGTAGCCCAGCCCGAGCCCGCCGTACTCCCGCGGGAAGCAGATTCCGGCAAATCCCCCCTCGTACAGGGTCTTTTGCAGTTCACGGGCCCGCTGCCAGGACGCCTCTGCGTCGCGCGCCAGAAGCGCTGCCTGGCCGGGCTCGAAGCGTGGCATGTTCGCGGCCAACCAGGATCTGGCCCGGCTGCGAAATTCCTCGACAGTCTCAGCGGTCACGTCGAGTTCGCCTGCGCATCATCGCCGATGGCCTCCCGAAGCTTGTGCTGGGCGACTGTACAGCACCCCTCGGAGAGTGTACAGACCGCCGAATGAGGACGTGTTCAGGGCCACTGCTTCACGAATGAGCGCCTTTAATGCCGGTCGCTCAGCCGTGAGTTGAGTATCCCGTCGGGCGCATCGCCAACCTCGGCGGAATCAGACGGCTGTGGCGCGAGACGACGTGCGCGATCTCGCCGTGGAACGCCGTCGCGAAGTGGACACCGCCGCCTCGGCACGTACTCCGGAGATCACCCATTCCACGAGCCTCGGAAAATCTCTGTCGATCTTGGCTATTTCCGATGCCGCATCGGCTGACCGTCTCGATTCGCGCAATGCCCGCACCTCAACGATGGAATGGTTGATCGTCATGTGGGCGAGGCCACGGCAGCACGCCGTGGCCAGTGGACGCGGAATGCCTTCCTGCAGAGTCGTTTTGAGCAGAGCCCGAACGTAATCACTGATGGCACTGCGGTCGTCGATGGTCATCAACTCGGTCAGAAACGGGTGGGCTCGAAGCGTGTCATGCAGCGCCAGACACCAATGCAGCGCCGTCAGCTCCCAGGTTTCGTACTCCTTGAAGTCGAGTTTCAGCTGCGCAAAATGGCGGGCGACAAGCGCTCTGACCAGGGCCTCCCGATTGCCCACCTGTTGATAGAGCGTCCGCGGTGAGATCTTGAGGTCCGCCGATAGTCGACGCATGTTGAGGGCCTCGTTGCCTTCGGCGTCCAGCAGTTCCAGCGCGCGAGCGAGGATGTCGTCGGCCGGAATCAACGGCTTGGCCATCGCTGCATCCTAAGCCGCGACCGTTGCGTCGCGCGCAGTGAGTTCGTCCATCGGCGCGCCGATCACGGGACCGTGAGTGCGATCTTGCCGATGTGCGTTCCGGCCCGCATCATTGCTACCGCCTCGTCGAGCTTTTCCCAGTCGAAGACATGGCTGATGTAGGGCGTGATGCGCGCCGTGGAGATCAACTCGCACACTTCGCCGTGGGCGCGCACGCTGCCGACGGTGATCCCGATGACGCGAAGGTTGTTGAGCATCAACTCGGCGACCGGGGTAGGCGCGGCGTCGAATCCACTGAGCACACCGATAACCGCGACCGTGCCGCCCATCCGCGCCGAACGCATCGACTGCGCGAGTGTCGCCGGCCCACCGAGGTCGACGACCAGGTCCGCGCCGCGCCCGGCGGTCAGTCGCCTGACCTCCGTTTCCCACTCCGGCGTGGTGCGGTAGTTGATGAGATGCGTCGCGCCCAATTGTGATCCGACCTTCAGCTTGTGGTCCGATGACGACGTCAAAATCACGGTGGCGCCCAGCGCGCGGGCGAGTTGCACGGCGAACAGTGATACCCCGCCCGTTCCCTGGGTGACCACGACATCGCCTTCGCCGATGTTGGCTTCCACCAGTGCGCTCCACGCGGTCACGGCGGCACAGGGAATCGTCGCAGCTTCGACATCGCTGAGATGATCCGGCGTACGGACCAGGCCGGCGGCGTCGGCGACGCGGTGCTGCTGTAGCCACCCGTCCCCGCTGTCGCCGGGGCACTCCCGCTTGGCTCGCGGTGTCGGCGGGCCGTCGAGCCAGCCGGGATGGAAGGCCCCCATGACGCGCTGTCCGAGAGAAAGGCCGTCCACGCCCGGCCCGACCGCCACGACCTCGCCGGCGCCGTCGCTCATGGGCACCCGAGGCCACGGCCCCGGGAGCAGACCCATCAGATTGACGTTGTCGTGGAAGTTCAGACTGGAGGCCTTGACCTTGACCAACACCTGCCCGGGAGCAGGTTCGTCGACCGGCCTTTCCACGGCCACCACAGGCGTGCCGGGACCGTTCATCACCCATGCCGTCTGCGGGCCGCGCTGATGATCCGGACCACTCATGCGCTAGCCGCCTCCTCGCACCAGTACCGCCGGACAAAGAATCTCGCCCGCGTCAGCATTTTAAAATAACAATGATTTCGGTAGTGTCAGCTGAACTCGGACACTGGAGATCGCATGTATGACATGAAGATTGTTGGCGGCACCGTAGTGGACGGCACCGGCACAGATCGCTTCCCCGCCGACATCGGCATCAAAGATGGCAAGATCGTCGAAGTGCGCCGCCGGACCAACGGCCACAGCGAGCTCGCGGCTGAGGCCGCCGAGACGATCGACGCGACGGATCGCATCGTTGCACCGGGTTTTGTGGACATCCACACCCACTACGACGGCCAGGTCAGTTGGGACCCCCTGCTGGAACCATCCAGCGGTCACGGCGTGACCACGATTGTGGCAGGCAACTGCGGTGTCGGCTTCGCCCCGGTACGCCCGGGCAGTGAGGACTGGCTGATCAAGCTGATGGAGGGCGTCGAGGACATCCCAGGTACCGCGCTCACCGAAGGCATCACCTGGGGCTGGGAGACCTACCCGGAGTATCTCGACGTCGTCGGCAAGCAGCAGTTGGCCGTCGACGTGGGCAGCCAAGTGGCCCACGGCGCCATCCGCGCCTACGCGATGGGAGACCGCGGCGCCCGCAACGAGCCCGCGACGCCTGACGATATCGCCGCGATGAGCCGACTGGTCCAAGAAGCGATCGAGGCTGGGGCGCTGGGCTTTTCCACCTCGCGCACCATCGCGCACCGCGCCATGGACGGCGAGCCCGTGCCGGGCACCTACGCCGCCGAAGACGAGTTGTTCGGCCTCGGTCGCGCCATGGCAGCCGGCGGCCAGGCCGTGTTCGAGCTCGCCCCCCAGGGCGCAGCCGGCGAGGACATCGTCGCGCCGAAGAAGGAGCTGGAATGGATGCAGCGCCTTAGCGCCGAGATCGAGCGGCCCATGTCATTTGCGCTGATCCAAGTCGACGCCGACCCCAACCTCTGGCGCGAACAACTCGACGTATCCGCCGCCGCACACGCGGCAGGTAGCCAGTTGTATCCGCAGATCGCCGCGCGACCGTTCGGCATGATGCTCGGATTCCCCGGGCATCATGCCTTCACGCACCGGCCGACGTACCGCAAGCTGCAGGCCGAATGCAGTCGCGAAGAGTTGGCGCAACGCCTGGCCGAGCCGGCGGTCAAAGCCGCAATCCTGTCCGAAGACGATCTGCCCATCGACTCGAGCCTGCTGTTCGATGGCATGTTCGCCCTCGCACAGAATGTGCTCGACCGGCTCTACGACCTTGGCGATCCGCCCGACTACGAACCCACCCAAGATCGCACGGTCGCGGCGATCGCGCGCGAACGCGGGGAAGACCCACTGGCCACGCTTTACGACCTGATGCTGCAGAGCGACGCCGGCGCGATGCTGATGCTGCCGTTCTTCAACTACAGCGACGGCAACCACGACGCCATCCGGGAGATGTTGACCCACCCGGCAGGCGTGCTGGGGCTTTCCGACGGGGGCGCCCACTGCGGGATGATCTGTGACGCGTCCTTCCCGACCTCCCTGCTGACGCACTGGGCCCGCGACCGCCACCGCGGTGCGAAACTGCCCCTGGAGTACATGGTGCGCAAGCAGAGCCATGACACGGCCCAGCTGTTCGGGCTTTCCGACCGCGGCACGATCGAGGTCGGCAAGAAGGCCGACATCAACGTGATCGACTGGGACAAGCTGAGACTGCACCCTGCACGGATGGCCTACGACCTTCCCGCCGGTGGACAGCGACTCGTGCAGGGTGCCAGCGGATATGCGGCGACCATCGTCAGTGGCACCGTGACGCGGCGCGACGGCGTCGACACCGGCGCCCGCCCCGGGCGACTGGTGCGCGGTCCCCGCTGAGATCCAGATCCATCGTTGTTGCCGACGGCACGTAATCGCCGTCGACCTCGGAGTGCGACCCAGGTGGAGTTCGCTTCGCGGCACCTGATGAGCTACACGGCGATGAAAGAATCACTATGACCGGGGCGCACCCGTTCGACAACGCCATTCACCTCGACACCATCGATGAAAACGTCAAGCGTGGCCGGACCCATCCGGAGTGGGCCAACATGGTCGGCCCCTTCGGCGGAATCACCGCCGCCATCATGGTGCGCGCCATTGAGGCCCACCCCGACCGCGTCGGTGAACCGCTGGCGCTGACCGTCAATTTCGCCGCACCGATCGACGACGGCGACTTCGACATCACGCTCCGGGCCGCGCGCACCAACCGCACCAACCAGCACTGGCTCATCGAGCTCAGCCAGGCCGATGGGGTCAAGACCACGGCCACCGCACTGTTCGGGATCCGTCGCGACACCTGGGCCAACACTGAAGTACACCCACCGAGCGCGCCGCCGCCAGAACACGCAACCCCCGGCGGTCCACCGGCCTTCATCGTCTGGAGGGCCCGCTACGACATGCGATTTGTCGACGGAGCCTTTCCCGCTGCGGATGGACATCCCAACCCGTCATCGACGAGTACGTTGTGGGTGCGCGACAGTGCACAACGCCGGGTTGACTACCCGGCGCTGGCCGCGTTGTGCGATGTGTTCGTCCCGCGCGTGTTCCTGCGCCGAGGCGCGTTCATCCCGGCCGGAACCATCTCACTGACGACCCACTTCCATGCCGATCAACAGGAACTCGACGCCCTCGGCGGTGACTACGTCTTGGCCACGGCCCACGCCAACCGGTTCTCCCGCGGCTACTTCGACCAGCACGCGCAGCTGTGGACCCGCGAGGGTGCGCTGCTGGCGACTACGCACCAGATCGTCTACTTCAAGGGCTGACTTTGATCCGACCGACGAGAATCGAGCCGCAATGACAGAGTGCACGCAAGCTGACAGCGACGCCAGCACGGACGCCGCCACGCTGCTGGCAATCGAGTCGATCAAGCAGCTCAAAGCCCGTTACTGCCGGTACCTCCCCCATGTCG
>Ga0209448_10000737_pt1 | contig 10366 bp, 7 predicted proteins | sample BogFormECP14_OM2_FD_188245 | JGI IMG/M metagenome (GOLD analysis project Ga0209448, IMG submission 188245) | Bog forest soil microbial communities from Calvert Island, British Columbia, Canada - ECP14_OM2 (SPAdes) (version 2) | ecosystem: Environmental > Aquatic > Freshwater > Wetlands > Bog ... | reverse complement strand
GTTGGCTCCCTTGGTCCCGGCCGCGGCCAGCGCCTTGAACATGGACATCGTCGGCGCGATGTTAACGGTGAAGGAGCTGATGCTCACCGGTGGAACCGTGGCCGAGCCGGTCGACGAGGCCGGCGAGGACGCCGGAGCAGACGAGCTCGACGAGCTCGACGAGGACGAACAGCCTGCAGCCGCCAGGGCAAGAGCCGCTGCCACAGCCACCCAGCCCAGTCGAGGGAAGCGTCGGAACGTGCCGTCGCCGTGCGAACGGGAGTCCCGGCCTCCCTTATTTCTGTCACCCAGTGTCATTCCCCATACCCCTTTCGGGTGAAGCATCCGAATAAGCCTGCCTGGATGTAGCGGCGCCCAGTGAGGCCGACGCACGTCAGCAGGTCGCCCGTGCGTACCGTTTAATAAGACCCTAGAACGCCGGGAATTAACGTGACCTTAACATCTGCGGCGCGCCGTGAAGATACCGTGAACGCGCTATCTTCTTCGTGTTCAAATTGATTTGCATTTGTCACTCTGGCGTTATCGGCAGGTGCTTCCGGGGATTACCCGGGATTACCCGGGGGCCAGCCGGTAGCCGGCCCGCGGCTGGGTGAGGATGAGCGGCGCGCTCTCCTCCGCCTCGAGCTTAGCCCGCAGCCGCCGCACGTACACGCGCAGGTACTCGGTTTCGGTCTCGTAGCCGTGACCCCACACCCGGCGCAGCAGGTGGGCGTGGGTGAGCAGCTTGCCCTGGTTGACGGCCAGCTCGCGCAGCAGGGCGAACTCGGTCGGCGTCAGGTGCACCGGCTGCCCGTTGCGCAGCACCTGCTGCAGGGCCAGGTCGATCACGATGTCACCCACCACGATGGTCGGCGGCGCCTGCGGCTCGGTGGGCGCCGCCAGCCGGGTGCGGCGCAGCGTCGCGGTGATGCGGGCCAGCAGTTCCTCGATGCTGAACGGCTTGGTCATGTAGTCGTCCGCACCCATGTGCAGCGCGGTCACCTTGTCCCGCTCGCCGCCGCGGGCCGAGACGACGATGATGGCGACCGGCGAGCGCTCCCGGATCTGCCGGCACAGCTCGAAGCCGTCCGCCTCGGGCAACATCAGGTCGAGCAGCACGATGTCCGGATCCTCGGTCTCGAGCAACTGGAGGGCGCGCATGCCGTCCACCGACACGATGGTGTCGAACCCGCGCACGGCCAGGTTGGACCGGATCAGGTCCACGATATTCGGGTCGTCCTCCACCACCAGGGCACAGGTCTTGCGGGCGTCCTCAGTCATCGTCGGTATCACTGCCGTCCCTTCCGATCACTCGAGCCCCTGGGCCTCTTCCGGTACCGGCAGGTGCGCCGGCGTCGGCACCGTCACTTCCGGTTATTCCGCGGAACGGTCCGGCCATCCTGCCGCCGTCACCGGTCTCCGCCTCCACGGGCAGGTACACCCGGAAGCAGGTGCCCTTGGGCAGCGGGACCAGCTCGATCCGGCCGCCGTGCGCCTGCACGATGCCCCTGGCGATGGACAGCCCGAGCCCGGCATCCACGCTCTTGCGGCTGCCGTTGGCCGATTTGCTGGCGGGGCCGTTGTGTGAGCCGTTGGCGGAAGCGCTGGCGGGAGCGCCGCTGGAGGCGCTGGCCGGACGCGGACGGCGGGCGGCCTCGAACGGCGCCGTCATGAGTTCCGGCGGCATGCCGCTGCCGTCGTCCAGCACGCTGATCACGACCTCGGATGCCGCGTGATCCGTGGTGAGCTGCCCTGCCGTGACAGACTCGGCCGTCACCCGTACCTGGGTGCCGGGCGGGTTGTGGCCGAACGCGTTGTTCAGCAGGTTCACGAAGACCTGTTCCAGCCGGTCGTGGTCGGCCCACACCACGGGCAGGCTGGGATCGCACGTCAGCGAGACCGACGCCGCGCTGGCCGGCGGCAGGCAGTCGATCGCCGCCTCGACCACCAGCCGGATGTCGCACCAGTCCCACTGCAGGCGCATGGTGCCCGATTCGATGGCGGAGTAGTCAAGCAGGTCGTCGACCAGACGACCGAGGCGGGCCGACTCCGCGGCGATCCGGTCCAGGAAGCGCTGCTGGGACTCGCGATCCCAGGTCACGTCGGGCTGCATCAGGCTGGACGCGTAACCCCTGATCGCGGTCAGCGGGGTGCGCAGCTCGTGGCTCAGCCGGGACAGGAAACCGCGCTGCAGTTCCCGCGACCGCCGCAGGGCGGCCGCCTCCTGGTGGGCGTGACCGGCCTCCTCACGTTCCAGCGCCAGCCGGAGCGAGTGCGCCGCGTCCTCCAGCAGCGCGGTCTCCTCCTTGGTCGGCGGCACCCGCCGCCAGCTGGCCAGCAGCACGGTGAGGCCGCCCGCCGCCACGAACGCCACCGCCCGCACGCGCTGCCTGCGGCTGCTGTACAGCTGCCGGGCCACCCCGTCCGGGCGCGTGCTGGACAGCGCGGTCTCGGCCATGTCGCGCATCGACGCGCTGGCCGACGCCTCGTCCGCGCCGAACGGGCCGGCGAACGCGCGCCAGCTGGCAGGCTGGCCGGGCGGCTGGGTGATCAGCGCGAACTCGTCGGCCTGCAGGCCGCGGCGCAGCGACTGGGCCGCGATGGCGAGTCCCTCGCTGGCCGGGACCATCCCGGCCAGCGTCTCCAGCATCTCCCGGATCGTCTCTAGCACGCGGTTCCTGGTCGTCACCTGGTCGAGCAGCCGGTCGCGCTCGATGGCGTTGGCCGCGTAACCCGCGTAGACGGTGACCAGGGCGAGCTCGTCCTGCTGCGGCGCGCCGTGTTCGGCGCGGAACACCGTGATGACGCCGCTGAGCCCGCTCGGCCCGTGCACCGGGACCGACCACGAGCTGGCCACCTTGGTCGTCTTGGCCAGGTCGCGGAAGCTGCGCCAGGCCGCCCCGACCCGGACGTTGTCGGCGATGATGGGCCGCTGATCCGCCGCGGCCAGGCCCACCGGGCCGCCGGCCGGCCCGAACGGCAGCTTGGCCCACGGGTCGAGCTGCCCGGGCCGGAACCCCAGCGACGCGGCGCAGTACAGGGTCCGGTCGGTCACCAGGTGGATGCACAGCTGCTCGCTGCCCAGGGCCGAACCGAGCGCGGACAAGATCAGCGGCAGGCTGGAGGACGGGTCGGCGGACACCAGGCGGTCGGTGAGCCCGTGCAGCCTGGTGAGCTGATGCCGGGCGGAGGCATTGACCCGCTGACCGGAGATCAGCGCTACCACGTCGTCGGGATGCGTATCGGCGGTCCGCAGGTCCGCCACGATCCGGCCCTGCCGCAGCACCACGATGCGGTCGGCCAGCCCGAACATCTGGTCGATGTCGTGGCAGGCCAGCAAGATCGTGGTGCCCTGGCCGCGCAGCCCCATGATCAGCTCTTCGACCTGCGCGGCTTCCTTCACGCCGAGCGAGGCGGTGGGTTCGTCGAGCGCCAGCAGCCGCGGCTTGCGGCCCATTGCGCGGGCCACCGCGACCAGCTGCCGCTGCGCGCCGGACAGTGAGCCGACGTTGCGCGTGGTGTCTTTGAGCGGGATCTGCAGCGAGGTCAGCAGCGACGCGGCGGCGGTGTGAAAGCGGGTCTCCGACCACAGCAGCCGCTTCGGCTCCCGGCCGAGCATGATATTGGCCGCGATGTCCAGGTTGTCGCACAGGGCCAGGTCCTGCCAGACCACCGCGATCCCCAGCTTGACCGCCGCGGCCTGGTCGGCCGTCACGCGCCGACCCGCGAAGTACACCTCGCCGCTGGCCGGGACCACCTCCCCGGCGATGCAGCGGACCAGGGTGGTCTTGCCCGCGCCGTTCTCGCCGGCCAGGGCGACGAGCTCACCGGTCCGCACGCTCAGGCTGACGTCCTCCAGGGCGCGGAGCTGGCCGTAGCTGACGCTCAGCCCCGATACGGTCAGCAGCGGCCCGGCTTCGGCGCGGCTCGCGCCGGCCCGGGCCGCCTCGGAGCGAGGGGCCGCTTCGGCCGCCGTCACAGAACCGGTCATTCCGTCATTGTGTGGCCTCAGTCGAGTGCTTGGCCACACGGCGCATCGACCACATCGACCTGACCAGCTACTTTCACGAACAACATTCTGGCAGCAATCGGACGCCGGGGCCGAATCGGGCGTCTGGTGCGGGCCGGCGGTCCGTTGGGCAAGCTAGAACTGGTACGTCGGCGCCATCGACCCGGACCTTCCGGGGTCCTGGGGCACGCACCACGTTCCGTTCGGACAAATGAGAGGAGAGGGCCGTGCTGGTCGCGTTTTCGATCACGCCGCTCGGGGTCGGCGAGGGGGTCGCCGAAGAGGTGGCCGAGGCGGTCCGGGTGGTGCGGGAGAGCGGGCTGCCGAACCGGACCGACGCCATGTTCACCACCATCGAGGGCGACTGGGACGAGGTCATGGCCGTGGTCAAGCGGGCGGTCGAGACGGTCGCGGCCCGGGCACCGCGGGTGAGCCTGGTGCTCAAGGCGGACCTGCGGCCCGGCGTGACCGGGGCGCTCACGGCCAAGGTCGAAGCCGTGGAGCGCTACCTCCAGGAGTGACGCGTTCGCGGGCGGCGCGGGGGGCCGGGGTCAGGGCACGCCGAGCAGGCGCAGCACGGCCGTGGTGACCGCGGCGGCCAGCACGACGACCAGGAACGGCGCCTTGCGCCAGGCCAGGATCCCGCCGATCAGCACCCCGGCTGGCCGGGCGAAGCCGGCGAAGCCGTGTCCCTTGGTCAGCCCGGTGGTGGCGACCAGCGCGGCGAGCAGGACCACGGCGGCGGCCTCGAGCAGTTTCCCGGCCCAGGGCGGGAAGGCGATCCGCTGGCGCAGCACCGGGCCGCAGAACCGGAACGCGAACGTTCCGGCGGACAGGGTGAGCAGCCCGGCGACGACCAGCGCGGGATCCTTCACGGCGTTGGCCGGCGTCTGATGGTGGTGAGGACGGCGAGCAGGGCGAGCAGCTCGGGCAGGCCGGCGGGCAGGAACGGCGTGGCGGCCAGCGCGATGACCGCGCCGGTCACGGCGGCCCGCACCATCACCCGGTCGCGGAGCGCGGGCACGATCAGGGCCAGGATCACGGCCGGGAACATGGCGTCCAGGCCGAACGCGCTGGTGTTCCCGATCACGCTGCCGATCAGCGCCCCGAGGACCGCGCCGGCCGGCCAGCACAGCAGCACCCCGAGGCCGCAGGTCCAGTAGGCAGCCCGCTTGCGAGGCAGGTCCTCCTGGGCCAGGGCGAAGACCACGCTCTCGTCGTTCATCACGTGGCTGCCCAGCAGCCGCCGCCAGGGTCGGCCGGGTCCCGTCATATCGGGCAGGGCCAGGCCGTAGGGCAGGTGGCGCGCGTTGACCAGCAGGCCGGCCGCGGCCGCCGCCAGGGGATTGCCGCCCGCCGCGACGATCCCGATGAACAGGAACTCCGACGCGCCGGCCAGCACGAGCACGCTCTGCGCGGCGGGAAACCAGAGCGGGAACCCGGACGCGACGGCGATGGCCCCGTAGGACAGGCCGATGAACCAGACGGCCAGGCAGGCCAGGGCGATGTCACGCAGGGCGCCGCCCGATAGAGTTCTGTATATCGAACCCACGGAGTTTATTATGAACACCGACCCTGTTGTTCGTCAAAGCGAACGACTGACTAATATACCGAACCCCGAGGCCGGGGCGCCGCTCTCGCTCATCGCCGCGTCGCTGCGCCGGGAACGCCGGCGGACCGGGCTCTCGCTGACCGAGGTCGCCCGCCGGGCGGGCATCGCCAAGTCCACGCTGTCCCAGCTGGAGTCGGGCACCGGCAACCCGAGCCTGGAGACGCTCTGGGCCATCTGCGTGGCGCTGGACGCGCCGTTCTCCCGGCTGCTGGACCCGCCGCGGCCGCACATCCAGGTGATCCGGGCCGACGAGGGCCCCACCGTGTCCGCGGCGCACGCCAACTACCAGGCCACGCTGCTGGCCGCGTGCCCGCCGGGCGCCCGCCGCGACGTGTACCGCATCGCGGCCGAGCCGGGGCAGGCGCGCGAGTCCGCGGCGCACATGCCCGGCGTGATCGAGCACGTGGTGCTCAGCGCGGGCCGGGCGCTGGTCGGCGTGGCCGGGGAGCCGGCCGAACTCGGCCCGGGCGACTACATCTGCTACCCGGCCGACATCCCGCACGTGTTCGAGGCGCTCTCACCGGGCACCCTGGCGGTGCTGGTCTCCGAGCACACCTAGCCCTCCGCGGGCGGCTCATGATCATGAGCAGAAACTGGCGCTATTTGCCCGAAACTGTTCACGATCATGGAGTTAGGGGTCGGCGGGGATTTGGGTGATGAGGGTGGTCAGGCCGGACTCGTCTAGCAGGTCGGCGGGGCGGACGGTCAGCTCGTTGGCGACGTAGTGGAAGGCGGCCCGGACCTCCGCCACGGGTACCCCGGCGAGCGCCGCCCAGGCCAGGCGGTAGGCGGCGAGCTGGACGGAAACGGCGTGGCGTTCGGCGTCGGAGGCGGGCGGGCGGCCGGTCTTCCAGTCGACCACGTCGTAGCCGCCCTCGGGGGCGTCGGCGAACACCGCGTCGATCCGGCCGCGGATCAGCCGGTCGCCGATCAGGGTCTCGAACGGCACCTCGACCGCCCGCGGCCAGCGGTCGGCCCACTCGCTGTGGTCGAACCGGGCGCGGAGCTGGCTGAGGTCGGTTTGGCCGGCGCTTCCGCCGGTGCTTGCACCGGTGCTTTGGCCGTCGTTTCGGCCGTCGTTTTCGCCGTTGCCGGGCTCGCCCGGGCCGAACAGGTCGAAGTCGTCGATGAGCCGCTGCTGGCCGTAGCGCTGCTCCAGCCACTCGTGGAACGCGGTGCCCTTCCGGGCCTGCCGGGCGGGCGGCCGGGGCATCGGCCGGCGGACCTGCCGGGCCAGCTCGGCCGGGTCGCGGGCCAGCGAGACCAGCGCCGAGACCGACAGCCGGGCAGGCAGCTGCACCGGGATCGCGCCGTCGCCGCGGCGTTGCGCGCGCTCGGCCAGCAGCAGCTGGGCGTCCCGCTGCCACGCCTGGACCAGGGCCTGGTGCTCGGCGCCGAGCGTGTCCAGGTCCGGCTCGGCGGCCGCTTCCACGAGGGCCGCGGCCTCGCGGACCGCCTCGTAGTGCCGTCCGGCCGGGGTGGCCGGCCAGTCGCCCTCGTCCACCGTGGCCAGCAGCGGGTTCTCCGCGTCCGGGGCGGGCTCGGGCGCCCATTCCGGTACCGCGGCGACCCCAGACGAGCGCACCTCCTCCAGGAACGGCGACGGGCCCAGGCGGCAGGTGCCGCCCTCGCCCCACCAGTAACCCGAACACCCCAGCCAGAACGCGGCCCGGGTGGCGGCCACGTACATCAGACGGCGCTCCTCGGCCAGGTCCCGGGCCGCGCAGGCGCCGGTGAAGTCCTCCAGCGAGGCCGCGTCGAGCCCGCGCAGCACGGGCAGGTCTCCCGCGTCGCCGCGCAGGCCGAACGGGATCAGCCGCGGGTTGTCGGTCCACCGGGTGGAGACCCGGGGCCGGGCCGGGAACACCTGGGACCGCTCCCCCAGGGCCAGGCCGGGCACGAAGACGGCCGGCCACTGCAGGCCCTTGGCCGCGTGCACGGTAAGCAGCTTGACCGAGTCCGAGTCCCCCACCCGCCCGGTCTCGAGCCCGAACTCCTCCTGCTGCGCCGCGGTCAGGTAGGCCAGGAACGCGCCGAGGGTCGGCTCGGCGCCCTCGCCGGTGAACGCGTCGGCCACGTCGATGAAGGCGTCCAGGTCGGCGCGGGCCGCGACCGGATCGGCGCCGGGCCGCGCGGCGACCTCGATATCCAGGCCGAGCATGCGCTCGGCCTCCGCGGCCAGGTCGGCGAGGGGCCGCCCGACGTGCGCGCGCAGCCGCCGCAGCTCGGTGGCCAGGGCGTGCATGCGGGCGTAGCCGACCGGTGAGTAGGCGTGCGGGTCGCCGAGGTCGTCGAGCGCCTCGACCAGGCTGCCGGTCTCCGCGGTCAGGTCGGTGATGGCCTCGGCCAGCGCGTCCGAGAGGTCGTGGTCTTCGTCCTCGCGGTCCTGCTTCCCGGCGGCCGCGGCCGGCCGGCCGTCGCCCTCGCCGCGGACCAGGGCCCGGGCGCGGCGGCCGAGGGCGACCAGGTCGCGCGGCCCGATCCGCCAGCGCGGCCCGGTGAGCAGGCGGGCCAGCGCGTCCGACGCGCCCGCGTCGTGCAGCACCCGCAGCGTGGCCACCACGTCCTGCACCTCGGGTACCACCAGCAGCCCGCCCAGGCCCACCACCTCGACCGGGATGCCGCGGGCCTCGATGGCCCGCCGCAGCGCCACGAACTGGGACCGCTTGCGGCACAGCACCGCGACGTCGGAGGGCCGCACGCCGGCCTGCCGCGCGTCCGGCTCTGTGGGCCAGGGCTGCCCGTCGGGAGCGCAGCCGGGGCCGAGGGCCAGCAGGCCGGCGATCTGCCCGGCCACCCACTCGGCCTCATCGGTGACCGTGTCCAGCAGCGCGCAGGCGACCGCGCCCCGCCCGCCGCGGTCCGGCGCGGACACCAGCCGGGGCACGTCGGGCGCCTCGTAGCGCAGTTCCTCCTGCACCACCGCGGCTGCGTCGAGAACGCGCGCGGCGTTACGGAAGCTGGTCGACAGGACCAGCACCGGCGCGGGGCCGGTGGGCGCCGAGGCCCCGAACGGCCGCATCCGGGCCACCACCGGGAAGTCCGCGGTGAACCGGCGCAGGTTGCCCGCGCTCGCGCCGCGCCAGCCGTAGATGGACTGGCACGGGTCGCCGACCGCGGTGACCGGGTGCCCGCCGCCGAACAGCGACCGCAGCAGGACCAGCTGGGCGTGGCTGGTGTCCTGGTACTCATCGAGCAGCACCACGTGGTAGCGGGCCCGCTCGGCCGCGCCCACCTCCGGGTGCGCGCTGGCGATCCGCGCCGCCAGCGCGACCTGATCGCCGTGATCGAGGACCTCGCGGGCCGCCTTGGCCGCCGCGTACCGCTCGACCAGCGGGAGCAACTGCTCGCGCGCCCGCTGGGTTTCCATGATCTTCCGAACGGACCCGGGTATCCGCCCCGGCAACGCCTCGAGCTCCGCGGTGAGCCAGCGGCCCACGGCGGTGACGTCGCCGGTCTCGCGCAGGTGCTCGGACAGGTCTCCGGCCAGCTCGAGCACGGCCGCGGTCACGGTCTGCGGGGTCCAGATGATCTCATCCATGGGCCCGTCGTAGGCGGCCACGATCGACGCCGCCAGCTGCCAGGACAGCGCCGGGGTGATCAGCCGCATGGACGGCTCCAGCCCCTCGCGCAGGGCGTTGTCGCTGACCAGCCGTCCCGCGTAGGCGTGATAGGTGCCGATCACCGGATCCCCGCCGAACGGGTCGCCCGGCCCGGCGACCTCGCCCGGCACTGGGCCCTCCAGGCCCGCCCGGCGCAGCCGTTCCAGGCGGGAGCGCACCCGGTCGGCGAACTCGGCCGCAGCCTTCCTGGTGAAGGTGAGACCGAGCACCCGGTCCGGGCGGACCATCCCGTTGGCGACCAGCCAGACCAGCCGCGCCGCCATCGTCTCGCTCTTGCCCGAGCCCGCGCCCGCGATGACCGCCAGCGGGCCGAGCGGCGCGGAGATCACCGCCGCCTGTTCCGGCGTCGGCTCAGGCAGCCGGAGCAGCCGGGCCAGCTGGGTTGGTGGGACCGGCCCGATCTGGCTAGCCCCGTCCCTGACCGTGGTCACCACAACATTCCAGCAGAGACCACTGACATTCCGTACCAGGAACCGTCGCATGGCGGCCGCCGTTCAGAAGATAACGGGGTCAGAAGGTGACGGGGATGGAGCCGCCATGGAACAGGCCGAGCTTGATCAGATCGAACGGGTTATCAATCACGAGCTGAGGGAGCGTTTCCTCACCGGCGCGGTGGAGCGGGCCGTGCTGCTGCAGCACGGCGACGACCCGGCGATCGAGCCGGGGCAACTGCTGGTGCGGGTGTTCATCCCGCCGCCGGACCGGCCCGAGGACTACGAGCAGGCCCTGGTCGCGTGGCAAGACGCCCACCAGGCGGGGATGGGCACGCTCCGGCGCGAGCTCTCGCTGCGGCTCCCCGCGGCCCGGCTGCTGGAGTTCACCTTCGACAACCCCGAAACGGCTACACCGCGGATCGCGATGCCGGACGACGGGTCGCTGGCCGCCGAGCAGATGTCCGGGCGTGAGATCGTGACCACGGCCCTGTCCCTGCTGCGCGCCAACTACGTGTTTCCTGAGCTGGCCGAGCAGGCCGCCACCGCGGTCGAGGCTAGGCTGGCGGCCGGCGAGTACGACAACCTGGACGAGGTCACCCTCACCGAACGCCTTACCAGCCACCTGCGGGAAGTCTGCGAGGACAAGCACCTGGCGGTGCGGCTCGGCGGGGGACCACCGCCGGGGCCACACGGCCCGGAGCCCGCGCGC
>Ga0209448_10000736_pt1 | contig 10369 bp, 8 predicted proteins | sample BogFormECP14_OM2_FD_188245 | JGI IMG/M metagenome (GOLD analysis project Ga0209448, IMG submission 188245) | Bog forest soil microbial communities from Calvert Island, British Columbia, Canada - ECP14_OM2 (SPAdes) (version 2) | ecosystem: Environmental > Aquatic > Freshwater > Wetlands > Bog ... | reverse complement strand
TGGCATTGGTCAAGATCGGCTGATGGACTTCGAGGCGCTTGGTCTTCGAGGTGCCTTCGAGGTCGAACAGGTTCGGGCGCGGGCCGATGATGGAGACGAGGCTCATCACCAATTCCTCGCGGATCGGATCGATCGGCGGGTTGGTGACCTGCGCGAAGTTCTGCTTGAAATAGGTGAACAGCGGCTTGGCTTTTTCGGACAGCGCCGAGATCGGCGCGTCATTGCCCATCGAGCCGACCGCCTCTTCGCCGGTCGTCGCCATCGGCGTCATCAGGATTTTGAGGTCTTCCTGGGTGTAGCCGAACATCTGCTGGCGATCGAGCAGCGCGAGGTTCGAGATCGGCGCCGCTTCCGACGTCGACGGCAGGTCCTCGAGCACGATCTGGGTATTCTGGAGCCATTCCCCGTAGGGATGGCGTTCCGCCAATTGCGACTTGATTTCTTCGTCGGGAATGAGCCGGCCCTTTTCGAGGTCGACCAACAGCATCTTGCCCGGCTGCAGCCGCCACTTGGTGACAATATCTTCTTCCGGCACCGGCAGTACGCCGTTCTCCGACGCCATGATGATGCGGTCGTCGCTGGTGACGAGATAGCGCGCCGGGCGCAAGCCATTGCGGTCGAGCGTGGCGCCGATCTGCCGGCCGTCGGTAAACGCGATGGCCGCCGGGCCGTCCCACGGCTCCATCAACGCGGCGTTGTATTCATAGAAATTGCGACGCTTCTCGCTCATGAGCTGATTGCCCGCCCAGGCCTCGGGAATAAGCATCATCATGGCGTGGGCGAGCGAATAGCCGCCCATCACCAGGAATTCGAGCGCATTGTCGAAACAGGCGGTGTCGGATTGGCCTTCATAGGAGATCGGCCAGAGCTTCTTGATGTCGTCGCCGAATTTCGGCGACGACACCGAGGCCTGCCGCGCCGCCATCCAGTTGTTGTTGCCGCGCAGCGTGTTGATCTCGCCGTTATGGGCGACCATGCGGTAGGGATGCGCCAGCGACCAGGCCGGGAACGTATTGGTGGAGAAGCGCTGGTGCACCAGCGCCAGCGCGCTCTCGACATCCGGGTCTTGCAGATCGGGGTAATAGGTGCCCAGCTGATCGGCGAGGAACATGCCCTTGTAGATCACCGTGCGGCACGAGATCGACACCGGGTAATAATGCAAAGTGCTGCGTTGGCGCTTGCCATAGAGCGCCCCCGAAATGGTCTTGCGCAGGATGTAGAGCCGCCGCTCGAACTCGTCCTCCGAAGTGAACTTCGGATTGCGGCCGATGAAAACCTGCATGTTCACCGGTTCGGTCGGCTTGACCGAGGCGCCGAGCGTCGAGTTGTCGGTCGGCACATTGCGCCAGCCGAGAAGCGTCATGCCTTCTTTCTCGGCGACGGCAGCGTAAGCCTCCGTCACGTCGCGGCGCCATGCCTCGTCGTGCGGCATGAACAGCGCGCCGACCGCATAGTGACCGGGCTCCGGCAGCTTGAAGCCAAGCTCGGCGGCCTTCTTGGCGAAAAACTTGTGCGGCAGTTGCAACAGAATGCCGGCGCCGTCGCCGGCGCGCGGGTCGGCGCCGACAGCGCCCCGGTGCTCGAGATTGACCAAAATGGTCAGCGCATCTTCGACGATCTTGTGCGATTTGCGGCCCTTGATGTCGGCAATAAATCCGACGCCGCAGGAATCCTTTTCCTGCGCCGGATCAAACAGACCGAAAGCTGTCGACGCGTCCACCATTCTACCCGCGTCCATCGTCCTACTCGCGTTCCTTGCTCACGTTCCTTGTCGCGTTCCTAGTCTGAACCGGGAAGACGCTCGTCCCGCCGGCCGTGACATAATTCGCCGCTGCACAGGATTGCGCCGTCCTGCGCCCGGGGCGAGCCCTTCAATCTAGGAGGCAACCTTTGTGCCGCGTGGCGGCGGCCATTGGCTGCTTGTACTTGCCGCCGTCCGACGCGCCCTCGTCCCGGCGGCCGACCTACCGCGCAACTGACCGGACCTCCGGTCTCGCGCGTTGCGGGTCACCAATTGGGACAGCAATGCTGTCCTATGCAGAACATGGCAAATTCCAGGCTCAAGTACAAGCGCTGGCGCGAGAATGGACACCGACGCGCGCACCAGCTTTGAGCCCAGAAGCGTGACGAAAAAGGCGCCGGCTTGGCCCGATCCGCCGCGGAATTTTTGCGCTGCCCCGCAATTCAAGTGGATCATGGGAAATGAAATCGCGCAATGGCCGCGATGGTTCCGCGCCTGTTTCATTCACGCCCAATCCGGTTCCGGCGCGCGTTTGACCCTTGGTGACCCTTGCCGGACACGCCTCTGTCATTCGCTATCGATATCGCACACGGTAAGTGTCGATGGTAAAGTCGAGTTCAGTTATCGGCGTTGGCGTCCTTTACGGCTCTTGGTGCCGCTGACGGCCATCAGGCCAGCGACAAAGGAATACGGACGATGCAGCTTGATCCGGAATTCCTCTCCCGCATGCAATTCGCCTGGGTGATCGGCTGGCATATTCTGCTGCCGGCATTCACCCTCGGTCTTGCGTCCTACATCGCCTTTCTTGAAGGCGCTTATGCGCTGACCAAGCTTCCCGTCTTCCTCAATCTCTCGCAATTCTGGCTGCGCATTTTCGCGATCTCCTTCGGCATGGGCGTCGTCACCGGCATCGTCATGCCGTTTCAGTTCGGCACCAATTGGAGCCGCTTCTCGGACGCTGCCGGTAACGTGATTTCACCGCTTCTTGCCTATGAAGGCATCGTGGCCTTCTTCCTCGAAGCGACCTTTCTCGGCGTTCTGCTGTTTGGCCGAAAGCTGGTGCCGCCGGCCATGCATTTCCTTGCAGCCGTGCTGGTGGCAGTTGGCACATTGGCTTCTGCGTTCTGGATCCTTGCCACCAATAGCTGGATGCAGACGCCCGTCGGCTACGAGGTTATCGACGGCCGCTATTTCCCCAAGAACTGGTTCGAGATCGTCTTTAGCCCGTCATTTCCATTTCGGTTCGCGCATACGGTCAGCGCTTTCTACGTGACGACGGCTTTCGTCGTTCTTGCCGTCGGCGCCTATACGGTGCGGCGCGGACAATCGCCTGCCGAAGGGCGCCTGATGCTGCGGCTGGCGCTGTGGTTTCTGGCGATCTTCGTGCCGCTGCAAATCGTCCTCGGCGATATGCACGGCCTGAACACACTCGCCCATCAGCCGGCCAAGCTCGCCGCGATCGAGGGCCTTTGGGACGGCGGGAACGGCGTTCCGGCCTCGATCATTGGCTGGCCCGACCAGACGGCGGAACGCAATCTCGGCGAGATCGCCATACCGAACCTCGGCAGCCTCTATCTCACCCATTCTTGGGGCGGTGCGGTCAAAGGGCTGAAGGATTTTCCGCCCGATCAGCGCGCGCCAGTCGTGATCGTCTATTTCTCGTTCCGGATCATGGTCGGAATCGGCCTGTTGATGCTGGCCATGGTGGCGACCGGCCTCATCTTGCTGGCGCGCAAACAGCTTGACCGGACGCAGTGGTATCTGCGGCTCTGCCAATTCACGGGCTGTCTCGGATTTCTTGCCGTGATCGCCGGTTGGACCACGACCGAGGTCGGACGGCAGCCCTGGACGATCTATGGTCTGATGCGGACGGCGGACTCCGTCTCCCCGTCGCTGACCGGCGCCGATGTGCTGCTGTCACTCGTACTTTACGTCTGTGTCTATCTGGTGATCTTCCCGGTGGGCGTTTCGGTCATGTTCCGCATCGTCCGGCGTGGCCCCGCTGCATCGGAGGAGGATTCGCCCATCGGCAGCGGCCGGCCGAAATCGCCGATCGAAGCCTTGGGAACACCGGAGGGAGCACGATAATGCAACCGCTCGACCTGGTGCCGATTTGGACGACGATCCTTGCGCTCGGCGTATTCTTCTATGTCGCGCTCGACGGTTTCGACCTCGGCGTCGGCATGCTTTACAACTTCGCGCCCGACCGCAGCGCGCGCGACCTTGTCATGAATTCGATCGCCCCGATCTGGGATGGCAATGAGACGTGGCTTATTCTCGGCAGCATGGGCCTACTCGCGGCGTTTCCCGTCGCTTTCGCCATCATCATTCCGGCGGTCTATTTCCCGGTCCTCTTGATGCTCCTGGCCTTGATCTTTCGCGGGCTGTCTTTCGAATTTCGCTATCGCGACGCCGAGCACCGGACATTCTGGGATCATGGCTTTGCCGCGGGCTCGGCGCTTGCGGCTTTCGCGCAGGGCGTGGTTCTCGGCGCCTTCATCCAGGGCTTCGCGGTGCAGGGCCGGCAATTCGTCGGCGGCTCGTTCGACTGCTTCACGCCGTTTTCCGTTTTCACCGGCGTCGCTTTGATGTTCGGCTATGCGCTGCTTGGCGCCGGCTGGCTGGTGATCAAGACCGAAGGCGCGCTGCAAGACTGGGCCCGCGCGCTCGGGCGCCGCTGTCTGATCGGAACCGTGCTCGGCATCGGCATTGTCAGCCTGTGGACGCCCTATGTCGACGCGCATATTGCGGCGCGTTGGTTCTCCTGGCCGGACATTATGTATCTGTCGCCGGTGCCGCTGATCACCGCCGTCCTGATCTGGTACGCGTGGCAATCGCTGAACGACAGGTCGGAATACGGGCCATTCTTCGCTGCTCTGGGCCTGTTCGTGATGTCCTATATCGGCATCGCCATCAGTCTATGGCCGATGATCGTGCCTGGACATTTTACGATCCGGGAGGCGGCGGCGTCGCCCAGCACCCAGGCTTTCCTCTTGATCGGCACGCTGTTTCTCTTGCCAGTGATTTTGGTCTACACCGCCTGGTCGTATTGGGTGTTTCGCGGCAAGGTGCGCGCCGACATCGGCTATCACTAGAGCATGATCCGGAAAATTGGAAACCGGTTTTCCGAAAACATCATGCTCCAACAGGATACTAGAGCGTCAATCGATTTAATCCGAAGCGCTCTAGTGAAATTGCAGACGTGAATTTCGCCAGCGACAATACCGCGCCCGTGGCGCCCGCGATTTTGGCTGCTCTCACCGACGCCAATAAAGGCTACGCGCGCGGCTACGGCGGTGACGACTGGACCAAAGACGTCGAACGCCGCATGGCGGAGATCTTTGAACGCGATGTCGCGGTGTTTCTGGTGCCGACCGGCACGGCGGCGAATGCATTGGCGCTGGCCCATGTCTCGCCGCCCTGGGGTGTCGTATTCTGCCACGCGCAATCGCACATCGCGACCGACGAATGCGGCGCAGTTGAGTTTTTCGGCGGTGGTCTCAAGCTCGCTGGGCTCGCCGGCGCAGACGGCAAGATCACACGGCCGGTGCTGGAGAAAGCGCTCGCAGACTATGGCGGCCATAGTCCGCATCAGATGATCCCGTCGGTGCTGTCGATCACCCAGGCGAGCGAGGCCGGCACAATCTATCGCACCGATGAGATCACTGAACTGGCCGAGATCGCGCATGCGCGCTCGCTCTCAGTCCACATGGATGGTGCGCGCTTTGCCAATGCGCTGGTTCGGCTCAATGCATCGCCGGCGCAGATGACATGGCGCTCCGGTGTCGATGTGCTGTCGTTTGGGGCGACCAAGGGCGGGGCGCTGGCCGCCGAAGCGGTCGTTGTGTTCGATCCGGCCCGCGCGGCCTATCTCGGCGAGCGGCGCAAACGCGCCGGGCATCTTCTGTCGAAGCACCGCTATATCGCCGCGCAATTTCTGGCCTATCTGGCCGACGATTCCTGGCTGACCCTGGCGCGTCACGCCAATGCCATGGCCGACCGGTTGGCGGAGAAATTGACCGACGTCGGGCTCAAGCCGGTCTGGCCGGTCGAGGCTAATCTCATCTTTGCGGTCTTGCCGCGCGCGCTCGACGCCAAGCTTCAGGCCGCCGGCGCTCATTACTATGTGCGTTCGAGCGACAGCATGGACGTCGGAACCGGCAATGTCCTGGTTCGGCTGGTCACGTCGTTTGCGACCACGGATGCCGACATCATGCATTTTATGGCTCTATGCAAAGACTCCTGAATTGCGCCTAAGGGCCGCCCTAATTTAAGTTAATCTCATACGGGCGTTTGAGCTATCCTGGGGATGTCAGGGGAGGGGCCCGAAACGTGCGTGTGAGCGTATTAGCCGTATTCGCTCTGTGCTCTCTGCTGTTGGCCAGTTCGGTTGGTCACGCGCAGGTCCCCGCAACGTCGTCATCGCAATTCGGGCCATTACCGGCTCCCGGCTTCATGCCGCCCTACGAGATTACCCGAACCGTGCGCCGCGCCGGCTTCGATCCGCTGGCGCCGCCGTTGCGCGAAGGCTCGACCTATGTGCTGCGGGCTCTCGATTTCCGCGGCATCCTGATGCGTGTCGTGGTCGACGCGCGGTCCGGCGCCATCCGCGACGTCAACCGGATCGTTCCGGGTCCGGGATCCTACGGGCAGCAAGCCGGGATGATGCCTTACGGGACGCCACCCGATGGCGTGCCGCCGCCTTACGGTCAGCCGGCGGAATTCGACGTCCCGCCGCCGCTCGACAATGGCGATATGCTGGCTCATCCGCCGGGTGCGCACTCGCTCACCCGCGCCAGTATGACGTTTTTGCCGCCATTGCCGCGGCCGCGACCTGCGGAATGGGCGTCGCGCAAGCCGATCGACGACGTCAAACCGAATGCGTCGGAAAACACGGCGAAGCCTGCGGCGGTGAGCGATAGCAAGCCGGAGACGCCGGCTGCCGAGGCAAAGTCGCCGGACAAGCCGGACGCGAAACCTGAAGTCACAGGGTCGTCCGCTCCCATTGGCGCGTCCGCGACAGCCACGCCTGCAGCAGCTCCGCCGGCGACCGTTGCGGCAAAGCCCGCCAAATCACTGGCGCCGCCGCCGATCAACGACTAGAGCGCGGACTCATAAAATGATTGCGCCAATGTCTGCTTTCAGGGGGTGAGGCGGAACCAGCACCGCCCACGCGACAGCTAAGCCGGGCCATCACGCTTGGTCGCGGCGCGGGCGGCGCTGGGTGAAGGTTTCGAACGCAGCCAAGCGGCCGTCCGGCCTCACGACGTCATAGTAGGTGACCTTGATGGTGGTGAAATCGCGGGGGCCCGATCCCGGATCAAGGTCGAATGCGGCGAAGCCATAAGAATGCGCTGCGTTGCGCACGGCAGACCACGGCGCTTCCTCTTTGACGTAAATCGGCAGACGCTTGCCGGTCGCCGGATCGCGTGCGCCGACGGCCGTGATGACCCGGCACGCCGGCGGATCGAAGAACAGCTGGTTCGAGGGCACGGACGTTCAGCCGCCGCCGACCACCATGTGCACTGTTCCTTGGATGGTGTCGATCACGTCGGTTGAGGTTGCGGCGGGAACCGGCGTCAAAGTGGCGTTAGACTGCCAGCCGCGCATCGGGTGTGAGCGCTCGTAGTGGTGCTCGTGTCCGCACACCACGAGATCGACGCCGTATTTGTCGAACAACGGGACCCACTCCTGGCGGATGCCAAGGTCCGCGCCATTGAACTTGTCGGCCGTCGAGATTGCGACCTGGTGCATGCACACGACAATCCAATCGACCCCGCTGTCACTGCGGGCGACAGTTGCTTTTCCAGCCAGGCCTTTTGGACGCCCCCGGAATATCCCCGGACGTAAGAATTGCCGCCGTCCTGGTAGACGATATCGTCGTTGGCGATGCAAATCACCCGCATCGAGCCGGCGGTGAAGGCGTACCAAAGCCCACGCGTCAGATCGGTCTGGTCGGTTGCCGGCGGCAGCGAGAAGTAGGTCTGATAGGCTTGATAACCGATCGGGCCGTTGCCGAGCTCGTTCTCGTGGTTGCCGGCCGTCGGCATCCAGTGACGGTTGCGCGCGCTGCGGCCGTTGTTCTCCCAGAAATCCCACCAGGTGCGCACCCGGTCATCGGCGAGATTGGCGTAACAGAGATCGCCGTTGAGCAGATGGAACAACGGCCGCAGCTGCTCCACGCCAAGCGTGGTATCGCTCGCCGCCGGCGAGCCGAGATTGTCGTTCACGTAGGGAGGGTTCGATAGCGTCACGCCTGCGGGCGGTACGTAGCGCTTGCCGAGCGTCGGCGTCCCTTGGTCGCCGAAACTGGTGAACGTGAACCGAGCCCGCCCCCGTGGCGCGGTGCGGAAGGTGCCGAATTCGGGCTCGGCGCCCTCGTGCAGCGCGCCATAGAGATAAGCGGAGTCGGCCTGCAGACCACCAAGTTTGGCGTGATAGACGTAAACGACTTGTCCGGATTTGGCGTCGGTATAGCTCGTCTCGTTGGCCTCGGCCGTCTGCTCGAGCTTGCCGTCGAGATGCCCCAGCAAGACCCGGGCACGGCGAACGGGCTGCAGCGTGTGCCAGGACACCACCATTTCCGACGATGCATCGGCGCCGAACTGCAGGTGGAGACCGGCAACCGGCGGCGTCGGCGCCGAACCGGAGGCGCCGCGTGTATCGGCTGGTGTGTCGGATGCAACCCCGGCGCCTACAGTTCCGATGACATATGGCGCCAACGCGGCGCCGCCGCCAATGCCAGCGGCGGCAAGCAGCTTCAGGCGACTGAACTCAAGCCCGAATGTGTTGTCTTGTGTGGTCATGGAGGCGGGCCTGGAGGCAGGTCACTCCGCAAGGGCCTTACCACAACTCGATGACAGTTAGTTCGTTGCCAAGAAACGAAAAGCGCCCCGGCGAAACCGGGGCGCTCCCTTAAAGCCCCGCCGGACTATGCAGCCTTCTGGTTCTCGATCACGGTCGAGCCATTGCTAGCAACGTTGATCGGGATCGAGCGCGGCTTTTTCGCCTCGGGGATCTCGCGCACGAGGTCGACGTGCAGGAGACCGTTCTCGAGGCTCGCGCCCTTGACCAGGACGAAGTCGGCGAGCTGGAACACGCGCTCGAAGGTGCGGGCGGCGATGCCCTGATACAGCACGTCACCGCGCTTCTCTTCCTCCTTGGCGTTTTTCTCGCCGCGGATGGTGAGCGTGTTCTCTTTGGCGACGACCGAGAGTTCGGGCGCGTTAAAGCCCGCGACCGCTACCGAAACGCGGTAGGCATTGTCGCCGGTCCGCTCGATATTATAGGGCGGGTAGCCGGGAGTGCTGCCGTCGATGCCCTGATCGAGTAGCGAAAACAGCCGGTCGAAGCCGACGGTGGAACGATAAAGGGGAGCAAGGTCGAAAGTTCGCATGGCATATCCTCCTTGTGAAGCGACATGCGGATAGCTCGCCCTTATGGGCCAAGCCTATGAATGTGCTGCCCTATCTGGCCTGCACCCAACCGATATGGGAGCGGCGGTTTAAGGCCGCAAGGGGGCCCCAAATACCGCCGGAATATTCTCCGCAAAAGCGCGCCAACGAACGCAGTTCGGTTGAGCGGCACTCACGGGCTGTTATAAGCGGAGGTCGCTCCAGCCCGACCTCTTCATGAACCTCGTTTCCATTCCCGCCAATCCGGTTCCGGACAATTACGTCGCCGGAATGATCAAAACGCCCGATGGCGTCAACGTGCGCTATGCGCGCTGGCAACCGCCGGCCGGGCGCCGCGGTACGGTGTGCATTTTCCAGGGCCGCAGCGAGTGGATCGAAAAATACTTTGAGACCGTACGCGATTTGCGCGCGCGGGGATTTGCCGTCGCGGCGCTCGATTGGCGCGGCCAGGGGCTGTCCGATCGCGCGCTGAGCGACCGCCGCAAGGGCTATGTCCGCGATTTCGCCGAATACGACACCGATCTCGAAACTTTCATGCACGAAATCGTGCTGCCGGATTGTCCGCCCCCGATCTTCGCGCTCGGCCATTCGACCGGCGCTACGATCTTGATCCGCGCCGCCCATCGCGGCCATCGCTGGTTCGATCGCATGGTCTTGACCTCGCCGCTGATCACGCTCGGCGGCGTCGATTATTCGATGGGCGCCGGCGCGATCATCGTGCGCGTGATGCGGATGGCGGGTTTCGGTTCCATCTATGTGCCCAAGAGCGACACCAGCATCGTCGAGTCGCGCCCCTTCGTGGGCAATATCTTGACCTCGGACCCGGTCCGTTATGCCCGCAACGCCGCGATTTTGGAGGCCGAGCCGGCGCTGGCGCTCGGCGCGCCGACGGTGGCGTGGGTCGATGCCGCCTTCCGGGCCATGGCGGAGATGCACGAACGCAGCTTCCCGGCGCGTACCCGCCAGCCGATACTGATCGTCGCCGGCGGCAGCGACGCCATCGTGTCGACGCCCGCGATCGAGGATTTTGCCTCGCTGCTGCGCGCCGGCTCGCATCTCGTCATTGTCGGCGCCCAGCACGAGATTCTCATGGAACAAGACCGTTTCCGGTCGCAGTTCTGGGCGGCGTTCGACGCCTTCGTTCCCGGCACCCCGCTGTATTGAAAATTCTGTCCGCAAAAAGGTGAAGAACGGCGCGTTCCCCCAAAGAAGC
>Ga0209448_10000735_pt1 | contig 10372 bp, 8 predicted proteins | sample BogFormECP14_OM2_FD_188245 | JGI IMG/M metagenome (GOLD analysis project Ga0209448, IMG submission 188245) | Bog forest soil microbial communities from Calvert Island, British Columbia, Canada - ECP14_OM2 (SPAdes) (version 2) | ecosystem: Environmental > Aquatic > Freshwater > Wetlands > Bog ... | reverse complement strand
AGCCGCGCCCTTGCGACGGGATCGATCTCGGAGAGTTCGTTGGCCATCGATCCCAGCGGGCAACCTCCCGCACAGCCGCGACGGCGTACCAAATCGACCATGATGTCGCGCCAGCGGTAGAGGTCTTTGATGCTGTCGATACGGTCGAGGCCGAGGTGCTGCACGCCGAGCACGTGGTCGGTCTGAAAGTCGATGACCGCCGCTACCAGATCGTTCTTGTCCGCGAAGTAGTGGTACATCTGCGAGGTGCTGATGGCCGCAGCTTCTTGGATGTCTTCGATGGTGGTCCGCGCGACACCGCGCTGCAGCATCAATTCCGAGGCGGCCGCCACGATGCGCTCGCGGGTCGCGCGGCCCTTCGTGGTCAGTTTCTCGTACGTGGCTGGAGCCATCCGCGCACCTTCCGGGTGGAGTAATTGCTCCAAAATCTACCAGGAAGGTTAGCCAAGCCGGGAGGCCTGGTAGTGCTTGATATACCAGCCGTCCTCCACGCGTTGAACCAGCACGCTGAGGTAGACGCTCACGGTGGCCCGATCGATGAACGAGAAGTCGACGCTCTGGTAGCCGAGCACGAGGTCGTCGGCAAGCCGCCTGGTTTCGAGGACCCGGTACGTGGCCGTCATCCCGGAGGGTTGGGAATCGTAGTAGGCCGCGACGCCCTGGCGTCCCACGCTGTAAGGATGCAGCCCTTGAAAGATCGCGTCCTCGGTGAAGTGGGAAGCGACCCGCTGCGGATCGTGCGCATCGACGGCTTCCTTCCACTGATCAAGTACGACGCGCAGGATTGCTTCGTTCTCTGTCGTCGCGTTCATCAGGGGTCTCCATTCGGCTAGGCAACTTCGGATTGGGAACTGCCGGCGCGAGATTCCGGCCGCCGAACTCAACTCACTCGACCAGTTCGATTGAGTTAAGGCAAGAGGTCAGCGCGGGCGCATCAGACGCCGACTCTAGTTTTGGAGTTGACACTCCATTTTTGAATTAGGAGGCTGACGACATTCGTCTACTAATCCGGCGCCGCAGGCTTTATGAGGAGGGTACAAATTATGGCCATCTCTGCTGACCCCAACTACGTGACCATCGCCAGCCGGGTCGCGCAACTGCGGCAGGGGCTGTCCGGGCATCTCCCCGACGATGTCCGCGACGCCTTCGGCGCCGAGCAGGCTGGACTGGACGCCAATGGAACGCCGGCGGGCGTGGCCGTACCCGGCGATCGGATGCCCGACGCGCAGTTGCTCGACGTGATCGGCGCACCGATTACCTTCTCCGAAGCCGTGGACGGATCTGGCGCGGTCGTTGTGCTCTACCGCGGTGCTTGGTGCCCGTACTGCAACCTGACGCTGCGCGCCTATCAGGAAGATCTTGTTCCGTACCTGGCCGAGCGGGATATCCCGCTGGTGGCGATCAGCCCGCAAAAGCCCGATGGCTCACTGTCAACTCAGGAGAAGAACGAGTTGACCTTCACCGTGTTATCGGACCCGGGCAATCAAGTGGCTGCGGCCTTGGGCGTACTCACCGCTCCCGCCGAGGATGCCCGCGCTGCTCAGCGCACCGTTGGCGTCGATCTGCCTGCGAGCAATGCCGACGGCACCCACGGGGTGCCGATGCCGACCGTAGTCATTGTCGACAGCGGAGGGATCATCCGCTGGATCGATGTACATCCGAACTACACCACTCGTACCGAAGTCGCCGACATCATCGATGCGCTCAACGTTCTCGGCTGACCACGAGCTGCACTCTGCGAAAGGATTGAAGTTCATTGACCGATGACAGCCTAAAACGATTGGCGCAGTCGCTGACCCGATCCGGTCAGCTGATCAGCCGCTACGGTCTGGTCGTCGTCTTGGCGTGGATTGGGTTCGGTAAATACGTGAAGATGGAAGCCCGCGTGCTCATCGAACACAGCCCGTTGATGAGCTGGATCTACGACGTATTCAGCGTCACCACGGTCGCGCGGGGGCTGGGGACGATGGAAATCGTTGCTGCCCTGCTCATTGCGCTGCGGCCGGTATGGCCGCGCGCGTCGGCGTTCGGCAGCGCGCTGGCGGTGGTGCTTTTCTTGGGGACGCTCAGCTTCTTGTTCACCACCCCGGGAGTTGTTGCCACACACGCCGCCGGGCTACCCGTGCTGTCAGCACAGCCAGGCCAATTCCTGCTAAAGGATCTCGTGCTGATCGGGGTGTCGTTGTGGACACTGGGCGACTCGCTCGCGGCCGCGCGATCCACACGTGAGGCCGAACCCTCTCGCCCAGCGGGTGCAAACTGGCCCAACCTTCGTCGATCGGCCGCCCGCCCATCAGTGGGTTCATAACGATTGCCGTTTCGCCTTACGTGTCCTCGGGGCGGTGTGCTCGTGTGCTGAACCGAGGCGGCCGTGTGCGCTTCCGCTGCGGCAGGCGGTATTCGCCTGCCCGTGGTCCGGCGATGGGCAACCGTACGAGTGAGCCGCAACCATGAGGTGGCCGAGGTCGGGATCAAACGATTGATTATAGAGTCAGGCTCACGAAGAGCGGAGTCGAGACCTTGACCGAGACTGTTGGGTGGGCGTTGGGTGTCGATGCGTTGCGACAGAGATTCGCCGAAGAGCGGGCACGGCGATTGCGACCCGACGGGATCGCGCAGTATGTGGAGATCGCGGGTGAGTTCGCCCGGTTCGCCGAGGATCCCTGGGTAGACGGGACGTTCGCACGCGAACCTCTCACCGACGAGGTCGACGTGGCGATCGTCGGTGCCGGTTTCGGTGGGCTATTGACCGGGGCCCGGCTACGTCAGCTTGGTGTCGAAAGTGTCCGGTTGATCGATCGTGCGGCCGACGTCGGCGGTACTTGGTACTGGAACCGGTATCCCGGGATTGCCTGCGACGTCGAGTCCTATGTGTACATCCCATTGTTGGAGGAGCTCGGCTACATCCCCACCGAAAAATACGCCAAGGGCACCGAGATTTTTGCGCACTGCCGGCGCATCGCCGAGCACTATGACCTGTACCGCGATGCATGCCTGCAGACTGATGTGCATGAGATCCGTTGGGATGCTGTGGCTTCCCGCTGGATAATCCGGACGAACCGGGGCGATGAGATGCGGGCCAGGTTCGTCTCCATGGCCAATGGCTATCAGGCCAAGCCCAAGCTGCCCGGCATTCCCGGCGTCAGCGCGTTTCGTGGTCACACGTTCCATACCAGCCGGTGGGACTACGGCTACACCGGCGAGAAGCTGGAGGAACTGGGCGGCCTGCGCGTCGGCATCATCGGCACCGGTGCGACGGCGGTCCAATGTGTGCCGCACCTGGCCGCGGCAGCGCAACACCTTTACGTCGTCCAGCGCACGCCGTCGTCGGTGGACGTGCGCGCCAACCGGCCCACGGATCTGCAGTGGGCCAACACAATACAACCAGGCTGGCAGCAAAAGCGGATACAGAACTTTCAGATCCTCACTGCCGGCGGACAGGCGGCCGAAGATCTGGTCGCCGATGCCTGGACCAGCATCACCAGGAAGCTTCCGGTCATGCGCCATGACTTTGACGGCTCATCGAACCCCGGGCAGCGGACGCGCGACATCGAACTCGCGGATTTCGCCAAGATGGAAGAAATCCGGGCCCGGGTCGATGAGATTGTGACCGATCGCGCCACCGCGGAGGCGCTCAAACCCTGGTACGGCTACTTCTGCAAACGGCCCTGCTTTCACGACGAGTATCTGCAGACGTTCAACCGCGACAACGTCACGCTGGTCGACACCCAAGGTCGCGGGGTGGAGCGCATCACAGAGTCCGGGGTGGTCGTCGACGAAGTGCCCTACGAACTCGACTGCCTGATCTTCGCGACGGGTTTCGAGGTGGGCACCGACTACTGCCGTCGTACCGGGTTCGAGCTGATCGGGCGCGATGGTGTCACGTTGACCGAGCAGTGGCGTGACGGCGTGCGCACCTTCCAGGGCCTGTATACCAACGGTTTTCCGAACTGCTTCATCGAGAGCATCGCCCAGGCGGGCCTGACGGTGAACTTTCCGTACCTGCTTGACGTACAAGCCGGCCACGTGGCATGGATCATTGCCTGGGCACTTGAGCGCGGGGTGACCGAGGTTGAGGCGTCGCTTCGTGCTGAAGCTGCGTGGGTCGATACGGTTGTGGCCCGCTCGACCGCGACCGCCGAGCGGGCCAAGACGTGTACTCCCGGCTACTACAACCGGGAGGGAAAGGCTGACGCCAGGACGCGACAGGGCAGTTTCTTCTTCGGTGGACCCACCGAGTACGCCGACATCTTGGAGAGGTGGCGGGCCAAAGGTGACTTGGAGGGCCTTGAAATTCGGGGAGGCGGGGTCGGTCCGTGAGGTACGTCCTCGGCCGGATTAGGGCAGCGACCCGGCATCGACGCCCTCCGAAGGTAGCGATCATCGGTGCGGGATTCGGCGGTCTTGGTACGGCGGTGGCGCTGCGCCGCGCCGGCATCGACGACCTGGTGATCGTCGAAGCCGACGACGGCGTCGGAGGCACCTGGCGGCGCAACACCTATCCCGGCGCCGCCTGCGACATTCAGAGTCATCTGTACTCATTTTCGTTCGCGCCCAACAAGTCCTGGAGCCGCACCTACGCTCGGCAGCCCGAGATTCTGGCCTACCTGGACTCAGTGACCGATGACTTCGATCTGCGCCGCCACCTCATGCTCGGCACCAGAGTGCGTACCGTCCGCTGGAACCAGGACATCTGGCAGTGGGACTTGCGCATGGACTGCGCGGGGCACACCGCCGAATTGAGCGCCGACGTTGTCGTCTGCGCCGTAGGCCTCTTCGGGTCGCTGAAGCTTCCCGACATCGCCGGCCTGGCCGAGTTCACGGGCGCCGTCATGCATACCGCGCAGTGGGATCACAACATCGACCTGGCGGGCCAGAGGGTCGCGGTGATCGGCACCGGGGCCAGCGGGGTGCAGGTGGTTCCCGAACTGGCTAAGGCCGCCGAACACCTGGCGGTATTTCAGCGCACACCGCCATGGATGGTTCCCAAGGACGACCGCCCTTACAGCGCTATCGAATTGACACAGTTCCGGCGCAACCCGCTAGCGGTGCGCCGTACGCGATGGCAGATCTGGAAGTTCCAGCACGACAACACCGCAACCATGGCCGATGACCCGGTTGTGGCCGCCCGCAACCAGGTTGCGTCGTCGTTCCTGGCGCGCACCGTGGCCGACGATCGGCTTCGTCGCGCGCTGACACCCGGCTATCCATTCCGCTGCAAGCGGGTTCTGTTGGGTGATGATTACTACCGGGCGCTGCAGCAAGACCATGTCGAGCTAGTCACCGACCCTATCGACCACATCAACGAAACTTCGATCGTCACCGCCACCGGCAAGGCTATCGACGTCGATGCGATCGTGCTGGCCACCGGATTCGAGACGTCACGCTATCTGTCAGGCATCGACGTCATCGGGGCCGGAGGGCACAGTCTGCACGAGCGCTGGGGCGATGATCCCAGCGCTTATTTGGGTGTGGCGGTCGCCGGATTCCCGAACTTCTTCATGCTCTACGGTCCCAACACCAACCAGGGTGGCAACTCGATCGTCTACATTCTCGAGGCGGGCGCACGGCTGGTGGCCGGCGCGGTAGTCCGGCTGGCGCGTCGAGGTGGATACCTCGAGGTGCGCCCTGAGGTCGAAAAGAATTACAACGAACTGTTATCCGCCGATCTCGAGCGCACCATCTGGACCCAATGCGACAGCTACTTCCGTTCGCCCAGCGGCCGCGTCGTCACCCAATGGCCATACACCGAGCTGGAATACGCTCGCCGGACCTGGCGGCTGCGGCCCCGAGAGTGGGTGCACCGCACGGGTTCAGCCGTCCGCTATCGGGCGGGATCGTCGGCAACTTCGATATCGCCTGCCGCGGCCGCCGCGCGCAACTGGTGAAAGTCGTCCAGCGATTTGTCGGCGTATGCGTATGACCACTCGGCGATCGCGTCGTGCACCGTGGTACTGGTGCCGACGTATCCCCGCAGTTTTGACGCATTCGCGCTCTGCGAGTGCGCCCGCGCCAGCAGCACCGCACAAGCAGTGACGTACTCGCAGAACGTGGGCGCCGACATGTCTTCGGTTTCGATGGTGCCCTTCATGTCGTGGAACTGACGGACGTAGTAGTCGCGGCCGTCCTTGCGTGTCGTTCCGAGGAACACGTCCGACGTTGCCTGCAGGATCCGCTGGCCATCGGTGACGCGCAAACCCTGGCCTTTCGCCTCAATGGCTGCGGTCAGCGCGTCCGGCTGGCGCCAACCGCCGTATTCTTCGAGCACTGATCGAGTGGCCTCTTTGATCTGCAGGATCATCGGCGTGCCGCCCGGACCCACCAAGATGACCAAGTAACACCGGGTACCGACGCTGCCAACCCCAACTACCCGTAGCGCGACATCGGTGACGCGAAAGTGCGACAAGAGCAGCGCGATGTCAATTGGGACTGCGGCCAGATACTCCTTCATCGACGCCACCAACGGGGCTTCGACGTGCTCGTCGACGTGCTGCAGGACTGGGGGCGCTTCCCGCAGCCGCGGCGTCCCGTCCGGCCCAATCGCCGTGATCTGTTTGAAGACACGCGCTGACGTTCGCGTGCGCGCCCGGGATGTCGTTTTCTGAATCACTCCAAGCAGGCCCTTGGATACCTTCCCGGCGTAGCGCTCCGGCTCCACCCGCATGTAGTAACGCTCCACAACGTCCATGTTCTCCAGCATCGCCTGCAGACTGGTTTGGTAGCCCACCACTGCCTCTTCGACACATCGGCGGATGGCCTTGGCCGGGTACCCCGCATGGCGGCCCCCGATGATCGCGCTGGTGATCAGGCGTTTCACGTCCCACTCGGCGGGTGCGACTGCGGCCTCATCAAAGTCGTTCAGGTCGAAAACGATTGAGCGGTGCGGGGCGGCGTACAGACCGAAATTCGAGACGTGAGCGTCTCCGCAACACATGATTTCGATCCCGCTCGACGGGCTTGCGCCGAGGTCGGCAGCCATGACCGCCGCAGAACCTCGGTAAAACGAGAAGGGGTCGGCAAGCATCCGGGCAAACCGTAGCGGGACGAGTTCGCTTAGCCGCCCGCCATTTTGGGCGACGAGAATTTCCGTCGCCGTTCGCGTAGCGGGAGTTAGCTGCGCGAGGGAGCGCCGTGGGACGGTCTTTCGCAGCGCCCGACCGCGTGCCACATCCTCGCTCGGTACTTCGACTTCGATCAGTCGGTCACGCAACACCCGCTGCGGCATCTGATCAGCCTACGGAAAAGACGCTGGTAGCGGTAGGTTTTCGGGGCCTTTTCCAAGGCCAACACGATCCGCACAGTTAATCTCAGGGTGATTCTCACCGGTGCCGCGAAGTAGCCCCATCGTTAACATCGTTAAAAATGTTGGAGTCCAGACGAAATCATCTGGGAGTTCGCTGTGAGAGGATGCGTCGATGGTAGAAGCGCATCCGCCGGCCAGGCGTTTCCATCCGCGGTTACGCATTCCGTGGCTCAACGTCCTGGGTGTTAGCGCGATCGTCCTCGCCGCAACTGCGATCGTGGTCAAGAACCTGCCTGACGAGCGATCCAATCAAATCCTCAACGTCTCCTACGACCCGACACGTGAGCTGTATGCGGCGCTCGACCCAGCCTTCATCACGCACTACCGCAGCCAAACCGGCGTCAGCCTGGACATCAAAGAGTCGCACGGTGGCTCAGGGCGACAGCTACGCAGTGTCCTGGACGGCAGTCAGAAAGCCAGCGTGGTGTCGCTGGCTCTGATCAGCGACATCGAGACGCTGAGCAAGCGGGGGCTGATCGCCCCCAATTGGCAACAGCGTCTGCCGAACAATTCGGTGCCTTATACGTCGACCATCGTCTTTGTCGTCCGGAAGGGCAATCCCAAAGCCATCCACGATTGGCCCGACCTGATCAAGGGTGACGTCTCCGTGGTGACACCCAATCCGCGCAGCTCCGGCAACGGCCAGTTGAGCGTCCTCGCCGGGTGGGGCGCGGTAACCACGCGCGGTGGCAGCCAGGCTCAGGCGACCGCCTACGTGAAGGCGCTATTGCAGCACGTGGCGGTTTCCGACGCCGGTGCCCGCAGCGCAGCAGCCAGTTTCGCCCTGGCCAAGATCGGCGACGTGCAGCTGACCTGGGAGAACGAGGCGCTGCGCGAGGTCGCCGCCAATAAGGACGAACTCCAGCTCGTCTATCCACCGGTCAGCATCCTCGCCGAGCCCGCGGTGGCCTGGGTCGACGCAAACGTCGCCGACCCCAAGACAGCGACCTACGCCAAGGCATACCTGAACTACCTGTTCACCGACGCCGCACAAGATCAGGTAGCGCAATACGGTTATCGGCCGTTCAAGCCGGAAGTCCTGGCGAAATATGCCGATCGGCTGCCCCCTCTTTCGCTTTTCCCGATCAGCGCCATTGCGAAGGACTGGAGCGACGCGCGCGAGCAGTTCTTCGGCGACAACGGAATCCTGGACACGATCTCAACGTCGCCGCACGCCGCGGTGCCGGTGGCATAAGCGGAAAGACTCAACACGACGTGGGCCTTGCTCTGAATTACAGCTGGTTGAAAGGCCGCGCTGATCTCATCGCCGGTCTTACCGTCGCCGCGATCTCGTTCCCCCAGGCGATGGCGTACGCGCTGATCGCCGGGGTGGATCCCAAGTTCGGTGTCTATTCGGCGATCGTGGTCACGATTATCGCGTCGATCTTCGGGTCGTCGTCGCATCTGATCAACGGGCCGACAAGCGCCATTTCGCTTCTGGTCTTCACCGCACTTGCCTTCGTCGACTCGGAGAACAGCAAGGAACTCTTCGAGGCGCTGTTCGTGCTGAGCGTGCTGGTTGGCGCCTTTCAAATCCTCATCTCACTGTTCAAGCTCGGCAACCTCACCCGCTACATCTCCGAATCCGTCATCATCGGCTTCATGGCGGCCGCGGCCTTTTTGCTTGCCGTGGGACAGTTGGGTAACGCGCTGGGCGTCCACGACAAGGGCAACGGGCACATGCAGGTGCTGCGTCGCGTCTGGCTTACTTTGTTCCACGGCGATGCGATCAACTACCGCGCGCTGACACTCAGTGCCGGGGCCGTGGTATTGGCGGTCGTGCTGCGCAAACTTGTGCAGCGCTACCGATGGCCGCAGATCGACATGCTTGCCGTACTGATCATCACCGGTCTCATCGCCTATCTTGCGGGATGGTCGATTCCGGGCACCGGCGGCCGTACTGCGGTGTCGGTGGCCGGGAAGGTCCCGCGGAGCCTGCCCGGCCCGCATATCCCTGAGGTGCACACCGACTGGCTACCCCAGCTGTCGACGGGTGCGCTGGCCATCGCCTTCGTCGGCATCATCGAGGCCCTGTCGATCGCCAAAGCCATCGCGCACCAGACCCAACAGCAGATCGACTACAACCGGCAGATCATGGCCGAAGGTCTGGCCAACCTCGGCGGCGGTTTCTTCCAGAGCCTGCCGGGATCAGGCTCGCTATCGCGATCGGCAATAAATTTTCAGGCTGGTGCCAAGACACGATTCTCCGGGATCGTCTCGGCCGGCACGGTCGCTGTGGCGCTCTTACTTTTCGCACCGCTACTGCGGTACGTCCCGCAGCCCGCACTGGCCGGGCTGCTGCTCGTCACCGCCGCACGGCTCGTCGATTTCAAGCGCTTGATCTATACGCTCAAAGCGTCGCGCTATGACGCAGGTCTGGTGATCGTGACAGCGTTCACCGGGGTGGCGATGGATCTCGACAAAGCGGTTCTGCTCGGTGTCGTCCTGTCGATCCTGTTGTTCGTGCCGCGCGCGGCGAAGCTGAAAGCCAGAGAACTCATCGCCACTCCCGAACGCGTGGTGCGCGAACGTCTTAAGGATGAGCCCGCGGACCCTTCGATCATCATCTACGACCTGGAAGGCGAGCTATTCTTCGGAGCCGCACCCGAATTGGACCGCTATCTCCTGACGCTGCGACAGCGGATCGAGGCTGACGACGTCAAATTCCTGGTGTTGCGGCTCAAACGGGTACGCCACCCGGACGTTGTCTGCATCGAGCGCATCGAACAGTTCCTACGCGAACAGACAGCGCGCGGCGTTACCGTCCTGCTTGCCGGGGTGCGCCCCGATACGCTCGGCGTTTTGAAAAACGTTGGACTCGAAAGTTGGTTCCCCGCAGAGCAGATTTTCCCCGAAGAGGATGAGGAATACTCGGCGACGCTCAAAGCAGTGCGCTACGCCCACAACAAACTAGCTGCGCTGAAACTGAAAGAGCCGTTCACGGCAGAACCCGAACTCGCCGCGCACACAGACCTGTACTACCTGGTCTGACGACGTCTAGCTGCCGGGCTTCCGGCTTTGACTGCCGCGATGACACCCCCGTCGACCAGCAGGTCGGTGCCGGTGATG
>Ga0209448_10000734_pt1 | contig 10409 bp, 9 predicted proteins | sample BogFormECP14_OM2_FD_188245 | JGI IMG/M metagenome (GOLD analysis project Ga0209448, IMG submission 188245) | Bog forest soil microbial communities from Calvert Island, British Columbia, Canada - ECP14_OM2 (SPAdes) (version 2) | ecosystem: Environmental > Aquatic > Freshwater > Wetlands > Bog ... | reverse complement strand
GAGCGCACCCGCGAGGAGGAAAACCCGGAGAATCAGCTCAGTTCACCGAGCCGAGCGCCTCGGCCCGCCCGTCGGCGAGGATGCGCACGAGCTCGTCGTGGAAGAAGTTCGTGTCCTGTCGGACGTTGGCGGGCGTGCGCTCGTCGTAAACCTGCCGGCTTCTCTCGATATCGTCCTTGAGGCGCTCGTAGAGGTCCCCTGCGGCGCGGCCGTCCTCGACCTTCTTCTCGTTGTAGAGCTTGATCTCCGAGATGAGAAGGCGGGCGAGCCGGCGCGCGTCGTCGAGCGCACGCTGCGGGCTGTTGACCGCCGCCGCGAGGCGGCCCCGGGGCACGAAGCCCGAGATCGGCCGGGGGGCGCTCGCCAGGTCCCGCGGCGGCATGACGGCGGAGGTGGTGCGGACCGGCTTCTGCGCCGTCACGTCGCCTTCCGGGACGCGTCCGGACGCGCGTAGCGCCTCGAACGCGCCGGTGAAATCGCCCGTCGAGGCATTCGCAAGGGGCGACGAGCCGGGCCCGGGCAGGGACGCCAGGACGGAGGGCGGCGGCGCGGGCGCCACGGGGGGAGCGCCGGAAAATGACGAGAACGAGGGCGGAGGCGGAGCCGGCGCCGCCCCGATCGTGGGAATCGCGCTCGTCAGCCCGGGGTCGGACGAGAAGGAGCGAAGACCCTGGGGAATCCGGGTCTTCGCCGCTTCCTCGATCGCCCGGAGGGCTTCGCCGGCGTCGGTCGACCTCGAGCGCGCCGGCGCCGGGGCGGGTGCCGGAGCGGTCGAGACGGCGGGAGGAGCCGCGATCTCGAAATCGGCGACCGCCGCGCGCATCGTCAGCCCCGGCGGCTCGAAGCGCGGGATCGCTTCGCCAGTCGGCGTGAGGGAGGGAGACGGGATCTTCTTGCGCGCGGCCAGGAGATCCACGGCGAGCCCGGTCACGAACGTGAGGACCTCGACGGCCGCCTCGTTCAGGCGGCCCTCTTCGCCCGGCAGTTCGTCCGCGCAGACGATGCCCGCGAGCCGGTCTCGGATCACCATGGGGACGAGGAGCGTGCGCGCCGGCGCCTGTCCCGAGAGGGCGCGGCGGAGCGGGGCCGACTCGTCGGGGGGCTCGGCGAGCATCGAGCGCTGCGACTTCAGCAGCGCCGCGACGAACGGATCGTCCTCGACGGCGAGGTCGAGCGCACGAACGGCCTCGTCACGTCCGCCGGACGCGTCGAAGCCGACGGACTTCCACCCGGTGAGACGGTCGTTGCGCAGGACGAGAAGGGCCACGCGCGAGGCGTGCGCGTTCACGCGCGAGAGAAAACGCGAGAGAACGTCGACCTGCGAGCGGGCCGACTCGATCGCCGCGAGCGACCCGCGCACGACGGTCCAGTCGGCCTGAGGCGCGCCAGGAGCGACGGCGGCCGCCGGAGGGGGCGCCGGAAGGACGACGTCCTCGAGGATCAGAGAGACGAAGTCCTCGGGGAGGAGCGGCTTGGCGTGCGCCGGAATCTTGTCCGAGAGGGTCGTGAGAAGAGCCTCGATGTCTCGCCGCGCGTCCACGAGCGAAGATTTCCATGCCGCGAGGTGATCCTCGAGGTGCGAGGAAAGCGATTCGATCAAGCGGCGTGTCGCGGCGGGGTCGACCGGCATACGTCTCCTGACGGCGCCATCGCGGGGGCCTTCGGCGTCGTGTTCGCGGCATTATATTCGGACAGCACGACGGGGCCGGGCCCGGAGGCGACACGTTGACCTCGGGCGCCGCCGCCTTTAGCATGTGGGGTTTGCCCACGCCCGCGGGAACGGCCTGTTCCCCGGGCATTCGGGGCCGGAGAGGAGGGAGATCCGAAGTGCCGCTGATCCACGTCAAGGAGGACGAATCGTTCGAAAACGCCCTGCGCCGGTTCAAGCGCAAGTGCGAGAAATCCGGAATCCTCTCCGAGCTGAAGAAGCGTCAGCACTACGAGAAGCCCTCGGCCAAACGCAAGCGCAAGGCCATCGCCGCCCGCAAGAAGATGCTTCGCAAGCTGGCTGAAGAGCGACGTACGGGGATGTAGATTCCCGATCCGTGAGTCATTCCGAGCTCGACTGGCCCGGCGCGCTTCGGCTCGCCGGGCGTTTTTGTGCGACGGAGCGTGGGCGGGACCGGCTCTCCGGCGCAGAGCCGTCCCCGGACGCGTTCGAGGTCGTGCGCCGGCTCGGGGTGACGCGGGACCTGCTCGACCGGCGCGCGGTCGGGCCCCCGGTGCCGCTCGGCGGACTCGACGAAGGCGCGCGCCTCGTCTCGCGCCTGGGCCCGCAGGGCCGCGCGCTCGCCCCGGAGGATCTCCTAGACCTCTTCCTTCTCGTCGAGCGCGCGGAAGGCGCTCGGGCCGCCGTTGGTGTGCCGGACCTCGAGCTCCCCCACCTCGCCGACCTCCTTTTTCCTCTCGCGTCGTTCGAGGACCTCCTCTCGGAGCGCGAGCCCACGTTCGAGCTCGACGGGCGGGTCAAGGACACGGCGTCCGCGCGCCTTTACGCGATCCGGTCGTCGATCCAGCGCCTGCGCAGGGAGGTCGTCCGAAAGCTCGAGGAGGTCGCGCGGGCGCATGCGGACGCGCTCACGGGCGGCTACGTCACGGAGAAGGGCGGCCGCTACTGCCTGCCCGTGCGCACGGACCGCCGCGAGCTTCTGGGAGGACTCCTGCACGAGCGGTCGGGCTCGGGCCAGACGATCTTCGTCGAGCCGCTCGCGGTCGTCGAGGACAACAACGCCCTCGCGGAGGCCATCGAGGAGGAGCGCGAAGAGGTCCACCGCATCCTGGTGGCGCTCACGGCGCGGTTCTCCTCGCGGCGCGAGGAGCTCCTGGCCGCCGTCGAGGTGCTCACGGAGCTGGACGCGTATCAGGCGCGGGCGGAGTTCTCGTCGCGCGTCGCGGGCGTGTTCCCCGATTTTTCGGACCGGCTCGTACTTCGAGGGGCGCGCCATCCCCTTCTCGACCGGCGACTCGCGGACCTCCGCGCGGAGGTCTTCGGAGAGCGCGAGGAGCGTCACGCCGACGCAGTGCCGCTGGACCTCGAGCTGCCGGAGGGATCGCGCCTTCTCCTCCTGTCCGGCCCGAACGCGGGGGGAAAGACCGTCGCGATGAAGACCGTCGGCCTCTTCGCGCTTCTCGCGCAGTCGGGCTTCGCGATCCCCGCCGCGCCGTCCTCGACGCTCCCCGTCTTCGACCAGGTGCTCGTCGTCGCGGGCGACGCGCAGGATCTCCTCGGCGACCTCTCGTCGTTCGCGGCAGCCATGGCGCGCACGGCACGCGTCCTCGCCGAGGCGACGCCGAGGAGCCTCGTGCTCATCGACGAGCTCGGCAGCGGCACGGACCCCGACGAAGGCGCGGCGCTCGCGATCGCCGTCCTGGAGGAGGACCTGGCGCGCGGGGGCATCGCGGTGGCCACGACGCACCTCGCGATCGTGAAGGAGTGGGCGCAGGAGAGGCCCGGGGTTCTCGCGGCTGCGATGGAGTTCGACGAGAAGGCCGGCCGGCCCACGTTCCGCGTGCGCCCGGGCGCGAGCGGGCGCTCGCGGGCGCTCGCCGTGGCCGAGAAGGCGGGCCTTCCGCCACGCGTCCTTTCGGCCGCGAAGAAGCGTCTCGGCGCGAAATGGGAAACGGCAGACGCGGCGCTCACGCGCCTCGAGACCGAGACGCGGCGCGTCCGCGAAGAGGCGGAGCGGGCAGAGCGGGCGGCCGAGGAGGCCGGCGCGCGTCTCGCCGATCTCGAAAGGGAGCGCGCCCAGCTCGCCGCCGAACGGGCGCGCGTGAAGGAGAAGGCGAAGGGGGAGATCGACCGGGCACTGGCCGTGCTGCGCGAGAAGACCCGGCAGGAGCTCGAGCGCATGCGTGAGGACCTGAAAGCCGGCCGCTCGATCTCGAGAGGCGCTCTCATGACCGTCACGCAGTCCGCGCGCGAGGCCGCGCTCTCTCTGTTCGGCGGGGACGAGGAGCCATCCCGCCTGGCCGGGCCCGTGGCCGTCGGCATGGAGGTCCGCGTCGCCAGCCTCGGCACGTCCGGCCGGCTTCTCGCGCTCGACGCGGGCCGGGGCGAGGCCGAAGTCGAGGTGAGGGGCAAGCGCCTGAAGGTGTCGGCCGCCTCCGTGTCTCCGGCCCCTGCCGCGCGTGCCGTCCCGGCCCGAACAGCGGCCCTCGTGTCGAACCGGGCGGCGACTCCCCCGCCGCCGCCTTCCGGAGTCGTCGCCACGGCGGAAGTCGTGCTGGTCGGACAGCGCGTCGACGAAGCCCTGCCCGTCGTCGAGAAGGCGATCAACGATGCGATGCTCGCCGGCAAGGCGGCGCTGCGTCTCGTTCACGGCCACGGCACGGGGCGCCTCGCGGCGGCCGTGCGGGAGTTCCTCCAGACCCACCCCGGGGTCGCGTCGTACCGCTGGGGCGACGCGCAGGAAGGCGGCCAGGCGGTCACGATCGCGAGGCTGGATGTCTGAGCCCGTCTACGACATCACGGACGACGTCAAACGCGACGTCCTCGCCGCGACGGACCTCGTCCAGCTCGTGGGCACCACGACGTCGCTCAAGAAGGCCGGCCGCTCATGGAAGGGCCTGTGCCCGTTCCACGGCGAAAAGACCCCTTCCTTTCACGTCCATCCCGACAAGGGCTTCTATTACTGCTTCGGATGCGGCGCCAAGGGAGACGCGATCACGTTCGTGCGAGAAACCGAGCGCCTCGAGTTTCCGGAGGCCGTCGCGTACCTCGCACGCCTCGCCGGCATCACGCTCCCGATGCGCAGGAGCGGCACGCGCGTGGACCGCGGGAAGGAGACGCGCGCGGCCGAGGCGCTCGCTCAGGCGGCCGCGTTTTTCCGCGCGAACCTCGACCGGCACGAAGCCGCCCGGGCGCTGCTCGAAAAACGCGGTCTCTCGCTCGAGGACGCGCGGGCGTACGGCCTCGGCGCGGCTCTCGATTCGTGGGACGCGCTGAAGACGTCGCTGGCCGCGCGCGTCCAGGAGGACACGGCTCTCGACGCCGGCCTTCTCCAGAAGAACCCCGAGACGGGCCGCGTGTACGACCGCTTCCGCAACCGGCTCACGATCGAGATCCGCGACGGCCGCGGCGAGATCCAGGGCTTCGGCGCGCGCGCCTTCGGAGACGAGCAGCCGAAGTACCTGAACTCGCCGGAGACGGCGCGCTTCTCGAAGGGCAGGCTTCTCTACGGCCTCGACCGCGCGAAGGAGGCGATCCGCAGGGAGGACGCCGTCCTGCTCGTCGAGGGCTATTTCGACCGCATCGCGTGCGAACGCGCCGGCGCCCCGAATGCGGTCGCCTCGATGGGGACGGCGCTCACGCCTGCGCAGACGGAGCTCCTCAGGCGACATGCGCGCACGGTGCTCGTCGCCTATGACGGCGATGCGCCCGGCGGAGCAGCCGCGCTCAAGGCCATTCCCATGCTTCTCGAACACGGCCTGGACGTCCAGCTCGTGGCTTTTCCCGCGGGCGAAGATCCCGACTCGTTTCTCGGAAAATACGGTCCCGACGCGCTCCGCGCGAAGATTTCCGGGAAAACGAGTCTGATTTCCGACCTTCTGGGAAAACTGGGAGATGCCACGCGTCTTGAACGAAACGAGAGGGCCAGGCGCGTTCTGGAGATCGTCCAGCATTGTTCGGACCCGGGGATGCGGATGCAATACGAGTCGGAGATCGGCACCAGCCTCAGCCTGAGCAGGGCGGAACTCCTTCAGCTCCTCGGGAAGAAAACCGCTCCCGCGCCGGTTAAGCCAACTCCGGCGGCCGCGGGAGGCCGGTCATCCCTGGACCTGCCGGAGGGGGAGGCGCGTGTGCTCTCGGCACTTCTCACGGAATGGCCGGAGAGCTCGGCTCTGACGGGCAGGCTCCCGCCCGAGATTTTTTCACATCCTGTTGCAAAAGAAGTACTTATGGCTCTGAAGGCGATCGGAGGCCAACCCGCAACCCTTGATTTTTCTGAATTTACGTCACATCTTGGGGCAGATGCGGGTCCCCTCGCCGCAGAGTTGCTGCTCCAGGCGGGCAATTCGAGGGCGGAAAAGCCGGGCGAGAGCGGGGACACGAGCGAAGTCAAGAGCGGTCTCAGTCGTATTCATATCCCATTGCTGCAATTGAAGATACGTTTTCTGGAGGAGTCGGCGAGAGGCCTCCAGCCGGAGATCCAGAGCGCTGCGGCTGCCGGAGATGTGGAAGGGCGCGAGGCGGCCTATCGCCGCAAGCAGGCGCTCGTCGAGGAGATCCGGCGCCTGAAGGCGGAACTTAAGGCGGAAAACGCGAGTCGGACTTGAAGCGCGCCGGGGACGTCCCGGCCGCTTTTGGAAGCGAGAAGTCGGTGACGGTAGAAGAAAAGCATCCCGAAGTCAGAACGCTGATCAACCTCGGCAAGGAGCGGGGGTACCTGCTCTACGACGAGATCTACCAGGCCCTGCCCGAGGAGCTCGCGAACGCCCCGGACGAGCTGGACGAGATCTACATCCGGTTCGGGGATTACGGCATCGAGGTCGTGGACGTCCCCGAGAAGGCGACGAAGAAGGTCGGGCCGGCCGCCGGCTCCGAGACGACGGTGCCCGACCCTTCGACCGTCGAGAAGACGAACGACCCGGTGCGCATGTACCTGCGCGAGATGGGCACCGTGAAGCTCCTCGACCGCGAGGGAGAGGTTTCGATCGCCCGACGCATCGAGAACGGCGAAGCGAAGATCTACCGCGCGCTGTCGACGAACCGGGTCGTCCTCGGCGAGATCCTGAAAATCGTGGAGCAGGCCAAGAAGGACAAGAACGTCGCCCGCGGGTTCCTGGAATTCGCCGCGGCCGCGCTCGAGGAGGCCGACGAGATCGACCCGCGCACCGCGAACCGCATCGGATCGATCCAGAAGCACTTCGAGAAGATCGCGAAGCTCGACGGCGACCTGCGCAAGCTGGCCGATCGCAAGCGGCCGGCCCAAAAACCGAAGAAGCTCACGGTCAAGGCGCTCGTCCACGCGAAGGCGAAGGCGGCGGGCAGGCCGGTTCCGCCCACGAAGCCCGTCCCCGTCGTGGATCCGGCGATCGACCGGCGCATCTCGGAGATCGCGCGCCTCATCCACGCGATCGACTTCACGCCGGCCACGCTCCTGCGCATGGTGAACATGCTGAAGGACCTCGACCGGCAGTTCGCGATGCCCGAAGCCACGATCCGGCAGGACCTCGGGAACCTCAAGAAGGAGAAGAACGAGGTCCGCCGCGACTTCTACAAGCGCCGGGTCGGGAAGTACCGGCAGATGCTCAAGGAGCTCGAGGAGAAGTACCGGATCGACCACGACGAGATCAAGCGGACGATGAAGCTCATCCGCGAGGGCGAGGGCGAGGCCGACCAGGCCAAGCAGGAGCTCATCGTCGCGAACCTCCGGCTCGTCGTCTCGATCGCGAAGAAGTACACGAACCGCGGGCTCCAGTTCCTCGACCTCATCCAGGAGGGGAACATCGGCCTCATGAAGGCCGTCGAGAAGTTCGAGTACCGCCGCGGCTACAAGTTCTCGACGTACGCGACCTGGTGGATCCGGCAGGCCATCACGCGCGCGATCGCCGACCAGGCGCGCACGATCCGCATCCCGGTCCACATGATCGAGACGATCAACAAGCTCACGCGCACGCAGCGCTCCCTCGTCCAGGAGCTCGGCAGAGAGCCGACCGCCGAGGAGATCGCCAGGCGCATGGACATGCCGGCCTCGAAGGTCCGCAAGATCATGAAGATCGCGCAGGAGCCGATCTCCCTCGAGACGCCGATCGGCGAGGAGGAGGATTCGCACCTCGGCGACTTCATCGAGGACCGGCAGGTCATCTCTCCGATCGATGCCGTGATCGTGGCGAACCTCAAGGACCAGACCCGCCGCACGCTGAAGACGCTCACGCCCCGGGAGGAGCAGGTCCTGCGGATGCGCTTCGGCGTCGGAGACGGGTCGGAGCACACGCTCGAGGAGGTGGGGAAGAGCTTCAACGTGACGCGGGAGCGCATTCGCCAGATCGAGAGCAAGGCGCTCCGGAAGCTCAGGCACCCCAGCCGGGCCAAGAAGCTCCGGCCGTTCGTCGACGTCGGGCAGTAACGTGCTATATTCGAATTTCGGCCGTCGGGGTCCGTAGCTCAGCGGTCAGAGCCACCGGCTCATAACCGGCGGGTCCCTGGTTCGAATCCAGGCGGACCCACCGGACGGTTCCGACGGCGAGGGACCGAGAGGAGATACGACATCCGGGCGCGACGAAACACTTCCGATCCCACGGGCGCTTTCGAGTGCCGGGGGTTCGTCCAGGCGGGCGCCGCTGAGGCGCCCGTTTTCATTTTCAGGGGGTCAGAATGATCGGGATGACGAGGTGAGCGCGACGATGACGAGTCCGCTCGACAGGCTCTTTCTTCTCCAGGAGGTCCTTCTCGAGGTTCACCAGAAAACCGAGCGACGCGACAAGACCCCGGATCACCTCGTCCACATCGAGGCCGCCTATCGCGATGCGCGTCGCCAGCGGGAGGCCGCGGGGGCCGTCCTCTCCCAGGCCGAGGAGCGCAAGAAGACTCTCGACGGCGAAGTCGCGGATCTCAACGAACAGCTCAAGAAATACCAGCAGCAGCTCCAGTCGGTGAAGACGAGCCGCGAGTACAGCGCGCTGTTGAACGAGATCGACGGGATCAAGCGCGAGGTGAGGACACGCGAGGACGAGCTTCTGTCCCTCGACGAGACGGTGGCGGGGTCGTCGAGCGAGCTGGATCGGCGGGACGAGGAGTTTCCCGCCGAAGAGGCGGGCTACGAGGAGCAGATGAAGGAGTGGAGGGCGGAACAGGCCGTCCTCGACGCCGAAATCGCCGAGGCGAACGCGCGGGCGAAGAGCCTCCGGGCCGAGCTCGAGCCGCGGCTCCTCAAGACGTTCGAGCAGATCCGGCACAAGAGAGCCGGCGTTGCGGTGGCCCGGGTGGACATGGTCGGGCCGCAGACGGCCGCGTGCTCGGCCTGTCACGTGCGCCTGCGCCCGCAGCTCCTCTCCGACCTCAGGCTTTCGAAGGAGACCGTCTTCTGCGAAAGCTGCAAGAGAATCCTCTACTGGATTCCGTGAGGGTAAGAGAGCGCCTCGTTCTCTATTTCGACGGGGCGTCGCGAGGGAATCCGGGCCCTTCGTCCTACGGGGTCTGGTCGCCCGCGGGGCTCGCGGATTCGAAGAGGCTCGGCCGGACGACGAACAACGTCGCGGAGTGGCGCGGTTTTCTCGCGGCTCTCGACCTCGCGCTCGCCGCGGGCGCCCAGGACGTCGAGATCCGCGCCGACAGCCAGCTCGTCCTCCGGCAGTTCTCCGGCGAGTACCGGATGAAGGCGCCGCACCTCGCCGCGTTCCTCGAGGAGGCGCGCCGGAAAGCGCGCGGGATCGAACACCTCCGCCTCGTGCACGTCCCCCGCGAAGAAAACCGCGAAGCCGACGCGCTCGCGAACCGCGCGCTCGATTCGGCCCCGGCCCGGGCCGTGACGAGGCGATGACGGCGCCGTGACACGGGCCCTGGAGATCGCAGCGCGCGTCGCCGAGGTCGAGCGTCGCATCGCGGCGGCCGCGGCGCGGAGCGGCCGGGCGAAGGAGAGCATCCACCTCGTCGCCGTCGGAAAGACCTATCCGCTCTCCGACCTGCTTCTCGCTTACGCGGCCGGCGTTCGCGCGTTCGGCGAGAACCGCGTGCAGGAGGCGGAGGAGAAGTTCCCGCCTCTCCCCTCCGACGCCGCGAGACATCTCATCGGTCCGATCCAGTCGAACAAGGCGAATCGCGCCGTGAAGGTCGCGACCGTCGTCGAGACGGTCGACTCCCCGGATCTCGCGAGACGGCTCGACCGCGCCGCGGCGGAGGCGGGGAAGCGCGTCGCCGTCCTCGTTCAGGTGCGCCTCGGCGGGGAAGCCACGAAGTCGGGCGTGGAGCCGGATGCGGCCGCCGCGCTCGTCGCGTCCGTAAAGGCGCTCCCGGCGCTCGACCTCGAGGGGCTCATGACGATCCCTCCGCCGGGGGACACGCGCCCTCACTTCGCGGCCCTCAGGCGCCTCGGCGAGACACTCGGGCTTCGGGAGCTCTCGATGGGGATGAGCGACGACTTCGAGACCGCGATCGAGGAAGGTGCGACGATCGTTCGCGTCGGCTCGGCGATCTTCGGAGCGAGGAAAGAGATCTCCTAGACGGCGAAGAGGGCAGGCAGCTTGTTAATCTCCTTCCGATGAGGCCGGCGTACCAGATGCGGTTCGTCACGCCGCCGGGCTGGCGTCGCATCCCGCCGGTCACGCGCGCGCTTCTCGTCCTCGTCGCGGCCGGCTACCTTCTCACGCTCGCCTCGCCCGCGGCGGCCGTCTGACGGAAATCCTGAAACAAGGGCAATATCAGCCGCTGCCTTTTTCGAAGCAGATTCTCATCATCTTCGCCGGAACGC
>Ga0209448_10000733_pt1 | contig 10410 bp, 10 predicted proteins | sample BogFormECP14_OM2_FD_188245 | JGI IMG/M metagenome (GOLD analysis project Ga0209448, IMG submission 188245) | Bog forest soil microbial communities from Calvert Island, British Columbia, Canada - ECP14_OM2 (SPAdes) (version 2) | ecosystem: Environmental > Aquatic > Freshwater > Wetlands > Bog ... | reverse complement strand
TCGGGTTGGGCCACACTGCAGGGGGTCATTTGGTCGCCGGGGGCAGATGAAATCTGGTTTACGGCCTCCAATAGCGGGAACGCCGGGAACCCCCGGGCCGCGACACTTTCGGGCAAGCTGCGAACTATCACCAATGTTCCGGGGGGAATGTGGCTGGAAGATATTCGGAACGGGATGGCGCTGATGGTCACGCATCAACGGCGCATCGGGATCCGTGGCATGCCGCCCGGAGGAAAAGAAGAGCGAGAACTGGGGTGGTTCGGGTGGTCGGAGTTGAGCGGTCTGACCCCGGACGGCCGTAAGATTTTGTTCGACGAGGAAGGCGACGGAGGCGGACCGAATTACACGGTGTTTGTCCGCGACACGGATGGCTCGCCGCCGGCGCGAATTGGCGAGGGAGTCAGCTTGGCGATCTCTCCGGATGCCAAGTGGGTGATCACGCAGCCGGCGAAGGGTGGTCCGCTGAGTGTGGTGCCGACGGGAGCGGGCCCGACACGGCAGTTGACGCATGACAAAGTGAGCTACCAGGAAGTGCGCTGGTTGGCTGGCGGCAAGGAATTGCTGGCGACTGGAATCGAGGCTGGGCACGGCGCGCGCGACTATTTGATCGAGGTGAGCAATGGCAATTCGAGGCCAATCACTCCGGAGGGCGTGGGTGGCGTGCATCCGTCCCCGGATGGCCGGAGCACAGCGGTGCGGGGACCGGATGGAAAATGGGGGATTTGGCCACTGGAACCTTCCCATCCACTCGACGCGAGCGGTCTGCGACTTATCCCGGGATTGGACTCGAACTATCGCGTCATTGGCTGGTCGCCGGACGGGGAATCGGTCTACGCCGGTTCCCTCCGTTGGCGAGAGAAGACGGGGAACATCTATCGCGTGAATACAGTTACGGGAAAAAGTGAGCTATGGAAAACCTTTGGGGCAGGCTTGCCAGCGGGAGCCGTGAGCCGCAGCGGGTCATATCTTTCGGGTGACCAGGGTGCATATGCCTATCTCTACATGCAGGTGCTGTCGCAGGTGTATGTGGTTAAGGGGATGAAGTAGTCTCCTGTCTCGCGCTCACCACGCTATTCTCCGCACGTCTATGAACCCGTGACCCGCGTCGACAAAGCGCGAATAGTCGGGAAATCCTCGCTTGGTGTCGGGTCTCTCGTGCTAGTGATCCCCTTAATCCTCGCTTCCTTGCTCGCCCAGACCCGCGAAGCAACGCTACAGCTTCCTCCACCGGATGGCTGTCATGCTGTCGGGACGAGCACGGTGGTGCTTAGCGACGCGTCACGCAACCGCGATCTGCTGGTCACGTTCTGGTATCCGGCGCTTCGTGGGGCGGTGGTTGCTCCTTACATGGATGGGAAGACGGCGGCTGCGTTCGCGGCCGAGTGGAAATTGCAGCCCAACTTTGCGAGCCATGTCCGGACCAATTCCAAGCTGGGAGCGGCGATGGAACATGGCGGGCGTTTTCCGCTGGTTCTTCTGGAACACGGCTCTGGGGTCGTGCCGGCGATTTACACAATTCTTGCTGAGGGGCTGGCGAGCCACGGCTTTGTGGTGGCGGCCACCAATCATCCTCCGGACTCTCTGATTGCGGTGTACCCGGATGGACGGGAAGCCAGGTCGAAACCATATTGGCCGGAAAATGCGGATCGCAGAACGCAGGGTGTCGCGATCGGAAAGTTTGCAGAAGATGTCCTGGTGGCCGATGTGCGATTCGTTCTCGACAAGATTCAGGAAATGAATTCGCGCGACACGTTCTGGCGCGGTCACATTGACTTGGCGAAGATTGGAATCGTCGGACATTCGATGGGCGGCACGACGGCGGCGTTGGCGACCAAGGAGGAGCGGCGTATCCTGGCGGGCGTAAATCTGGACGGGTCCACTTATCCGGGCATGAACAACGATCTTCGTCCGGTAGAACTGCATAAGCCCCTGCTGTTTATTACTACCGAGGAACACGCTTCGGATCCGGAAACCCACGGGCGGGAGTACTCCGGGAGCCAATCGAATACGTATTACGTGGTGGTCCCGGGCAGCGACCATATGAGTTTCACCGACGCGCGCCTGATTCAGAGTCAGTTCTCGAGCGAAGCTCGACCGAATAGCGGGTCATTGGAACTGGAACTGGAGCGGGCGCTGCTTACCGTCGAAACCACCAGATCCCTGGTCGAGGAATTCTTTGCCAAATATTTGAAGGGCGACGCCGCACCTGGTCTTGATCTGGTAGTTCACGTGGATAAGAGGTAGCCCGGTTTTCTTCTCCGTCAACAGCAAAAGACATGCGCGTTATACTTACCGGCTGGAGATGAGGGCTATTCCAGCGCTCATCTTGAGTTCGACCGCGAGTACGCCCGTGACCCTCCGTGGCTTGTTTGTAACGCCGGTTCTAGAATGGACGACATGAAGAAGAGTTTTTCGATGGTAAGTGCTCTGATCATTATGGTTGGGGTTGGCATGATTGGATCGGCGCGGGCTCAGAAGGATCAGGACGATGATGGTCCGATGTCGGACTTGCGGTTTGTGGTGGTGAAGGATTACAACGGCAAGCCGATTCGGAATGCGGCGGTGGTGCTGCATCCGGTGAGTCGGAAGGGAAAACAGGCGATGGGAGGGTTGGAGTTGAAGACGGACAACGACGGGCGGACGAATATCGACGGGATTCCGTACGGTCCGCTGCGGGTGCAGGTGCTGGCGCCGGGGTTCCAGACATTTGGGGAGGACTATCTGATCGACAAGCCGGAGATGCAGATTACGGTGAAGCTGAAGCGTCCGGCGGGGCAGTACTCGTCGTTGGGGAGCAACGGAGACGCGAAGAAGGCTGATGACAAGAAGCCGCCGGCGCCGGCGCCGCCGCCGCCGCAGTGATCAGTATTTGCAGTAGAGACGCGGCTTGCCGCTTCTTCTCCGCACCTTCACGGACGGCGCACGCGGAGACGGGGCAAGCCCCGTATCTACAGAGGGATTTTTTCTATGAAAAGAAATGCTTTGATACTCGTGGCGTTGGTGATCGTGCTTGGGCTGGGCGTCATTGGGATGGCTTCGGCTCAGGATGATGAAGGGCCGATGTCGAATTTGCGGTTTGTGGTGGTGCGCGACTCCGACGGGAAGCCGGTGAGGAATGCGGAGGTGGTACTGCATCCGGTGAAACGCAAGGGCAAGCAGGCGCAGGGAGAAATGGAGTTAAAGACGGATCCAGAGGGCAAGGCGAACGTTGATGGGATTCCGTATGGTCCGTTGCGGGTGCAGGTGCTGGCGCCGCATTTCCAGACTTTTGGGGAGGACTACGAGGTCAACAAGCCGGAGATGGAGATCACGGTAAAGCTGAAGCATCCGGGCGGGCAGTATTCGATCTATGAGAATCACGGGGATGACAAGAAACCGCAATAGGCCGCTGGGGGCGGGAAGTGCGGCAGACATAACATTTTATTGGTGCGTGACAGAGCGGGCCGGGTGTCCTACAATCGGCAGCCATGGGATTGCAGGAACTCACCGTCGAGCGCTATGAAGGAGTGGCGGACGATCAGCGGATTCTGCTGCTGCGCGGGCCGATCACGATGGAAACCGCTCCGCAATTCGACCGGGCGGTGTGCCATGAGAGCGCGGAGACGATGATTCTGGATTTGTCGGATGTTCCCTACATTGATTCGGTGGGATTGGGGTCGCTGGTGAGAGCGTACGTATCGCATCAGAAAACGGGACGGTGTCTGGTGCTGACGGGGATGAAGCCGCGGGTGCGCAAGATCATGGAAATTTCCAAGGTCAAGGATTTCTTTGTGACTTTCAGCACGACGTGGGAAGCGGTGGAAGCGCTGGCTAACACCGGGACGGCCTAAGGCATAGTTGACCGAATAGTTGACCAATCGGTGGAGACGGGCGCCTCGCCTGTCCAGTCTCACGGTTTCGTGAATCGAAAACACTGGCGTACCATCTAAACCGCATTGCTCGCATGCGCGCGCTGACGCCTATGAATCTTCTTTACCAATATTCCAAGCAGTACTGGAAACTGTTTGTGGTCGCTCTTTTGCTGGCCGCGACCAACCAGATTTTTTCCCTCCTCGACCCGCTGATTTTTCGTCACGTAATTGACAGCTACGCCACCAAGTATCACCAATACACGCTCGGGCAATTTGTGCACGGGGCGGGGCTATTGGTGCTGGCGGCGGTGGGAGTGGCGTTTGTGTCGCGCGTGGCCAAGAACTTCCAGGACTATTTCGTGAACGTGATCGTGCAGCGATTGGGGGCGCGGATGTACTCGGACGGGGTCCGGCATTCGCTGGATTTGCCCTACCAAGTTTTTGAAGATCAGCGCAGCGGCGAGACCCTGGGCAAATTGCAGAAAGTTCGCAGCGATGTGGAGCGGTTCATCACTGCCGCCGTCAATGTGCTCTTCATTTCGCTGGTGGGCATCGTTTTTGTGATGATCTACGCCTTCCGCGTCCACTGGAGTATCGCTCCGGCGTTCCTGCTCACCGTGCCGCTGCTGGGAATCATCAGTTCGGTGCTGAGCAAGCGGATCAAGAAGATGCAGAAGACGATTGTTGCCGAAACCACGGCACTGGCGGGTTCGACGACGGAATCGCTGCGCAATATTGAGTTAGTGAAGAGCCTGGGATTGGCACAACAAGAAGTCGGGCGGCTGAACGGGATCACGGACAGGATCCTCAAACTCGAACTGAAGAAGGTGAAGTACCTGCGCAGCCTCAGCTTTATTCAGGGGACGGCGGTCAACGCGCTGCGCAGCAGCATCTTGTTCTTGATGCTCTATCTGATTTTTAGGCAGGAGATAACGATCGGGCAATTTTTCTCCTTGTGGATTTATTCGTTTTTCATTTTCGGGCCGTTGCAGGAACTGGGCAACGTCATCAATATCTATCGCGAGACGGAAGTCTCGCTGCAAAACTTTCAGCAGATCCTCGATACTCCTCGCGACCCGAGGCCGGCCGATCCGGAATCGGTTGACGAGCTGATGACGCTGCAGTTTGAGGGCGTCAGTTTTCAGCACCAGAGTTCTACGTGTCTGGCGCTGGACGAGATCGGTTTCAGCGCGGCTCGGGGAGACACGATCGCGTTTGTGGGGCCGTCGGGGGCAGGGAAGTCAACTCTGGTGAAGCTTCTGGTGGGTTTGTACGCTCCGAAGGCAGGCGCGATTCTTTACAACGGGATTCCGTCAAATCGAGTGGATCTGGATCTGCTGCGAGAAAAGATTGGATTCGTGACGCAGGACACGCAGCTGTTCTCGGGCTCGATTCGCGAGAATTTACTGTTCGTAAATCCGAAGGCGACGGACGCCGAATGCATGGAGGTTTTGAATCAGGCCGCGGCACATAGTTTGTTGTCGCGCGCGGACCGCGGCCTGGACACGCTGATTGGCGAAGGCGGCGTGAAGGTTTCAGGAGGCGAGAAACAGCGGCTTTCGATTGCTCGGGCGCTGTTGCGGCACCCGCAGTTACTGGTATTCGATGAAGCCACGTCGTCGCTGGATTCGCTGACCGAAGAGGAAATCAGCCGCACCATTCGCGAAGTCGCAACCAATCAGGAGGCGATTACGATTCTGATTGCGCATCGGCTGTCGACGGTGATGCATGCCGACCGAATTTACGTCCTGGAACGCGGACGCATCGTTGAATTCGGACGGCACTCTGAACTGCTCGACCAGAAAGGCTTGTACTACGCAATGTGGCGGCAGCAGGTTGGCGAACGCGAGGCGGTCGCGCAGGGGAAGTGAGTCGAGCGCGTCCGGAGTTATTGCGATCGCGGCGGCTTGCCGAACTGCGCTCGGCTTGGACGGGGCAAAGCCCCTTCCCCACACAACCACAACCTTATCTCCTCACAAGTTGGTTAGCCGGCTAGAGACTCGATGGCCTGGACTGCTTCGGGCGAGAGTGTTACGTCGCGGCTGGCTAGATTCTGCTTCATGTGCTCGGCGCTGGAGGTACCGGTGATCGGCAGAATCCCGATGCTGCGCGCGAAGCTGAACACGACTTGGGCGGGCGTGGCGTTGGCGCTCGCGGCGAGGCTGATGATCAGAGGATGCTGTAGCACCTTCCGATTTGCGGTGAGCAGCGAGAATCCCTGATAGACAATCTTGCGCTCGCGGCAGAACTGGCGCACGGCGCGGTCCCAGCCCAACCGGGCGTAGCAGCGGTTCTGCACGAATGTGGGAAGTTCAGTGCACGCGGCCTCCATCTGTTGCAGTTGCTGCAGAGAAATGTTGCTTACGCCGAGAAGGCGGGTGCGGCCGGCATCGCGCTCTTTGCGCATCGCTTCCCAGACTTCAGCGTCATCTTCGGTCCAGTCGTCGTCGGAGGCGGGCCCGTGCAGCACGTAGCTGTCAACATGGTCGGTCGCGATGTGTTCGAGCGAACTGGCCATTGACTGCGCGACTTGAACGGAAAGCGATGCTGCGGGATCGTAGGGCAGGCGGTGGTCCTGGCCGCGCTGATACGTAAATTTCGTTTGCAGAAAAAGATCGTCGCGCGTGACCAAGCCGGTGCGATACGCGGCGGCCAATGCCTGACCAACTCCTTCTTCGAAGTAATGTCGCCGCTGGTTCGCCGTGTCGATGGCGCGAAAGCCCATGCTCAGCGCCAGTTCGGTGAGGGCCGAGGTGCGATCTTCTTTCCAGGCGGTGCCGTAGAGGAAATCGTATTCTTCTAGTTCTTCCATGATTTGTGTCGTTGTATTTGACTGCTGGCCGTCTGGCGACCCACTCATTCGCACAGAACGCGAATGAGTGGGGCACCCGTCTTCATTACTATTACTCAGGTGATCACGGGAATGTTGGTGAGGCCTTTGGTGCCGAACACGCGGCGGTAGCGTTCGATTTCTTCGGGCGTGCCGAGTGCCTTGGCGTAGTTGTCGGAGAGTTTAACCGCAGGCTTGCCTTCGACCGTGGATACCTTGCAGATCAGGCTGATGGGGTCAAAGTCGCTGCTGCCGGCGGGATCACAACCGCGGAAATCGTTGGTCAGCAAGGTTCCCCAACCGGCGCTGAAGCGAATGCGGCGGCCGGGAGTCCACTTTTTCGGATCGTCGAAATCGGCGGCGCTGCGGAAGTCGTTGGCGGCAGTGGCCCCGTTCGTAATCGTCTTGCCAAAATTGCCACCAAAATAGGCGTGCAGGCCGAGGATGTCGTCGACGTCGAGCGCGTCGGACGCGATGATGAGCTTCTCACGCGGATCTCGCCCGCGACTCTTGAGCCATTGAATATATTCGTCGCCGGCGACGTAGGGATTCTTGCTGTCGATGCGTTGGCCGGTCCAATCGGCGGCCCAGTCGGGGGCGTTGTCGAGAAATTGCGCGGTTCCAAAAGTATCGGGCAGCATGATGCGGAGAGCGCCTTCGTAGGTGGCCTGCCACAACTCGAGGACACGGTACTGAGAAGCTCGGAGGGCATCGTCGTCATCATTATCGTTGGACGCGAGCGCGGCGAGGACCATGGGGATCTCATGGGCGTTGGTTCCGATGGCTTCCAGATCATGCTTATGGGCGAGGAAGGCATTCGAGGTTCCGGTAAAGGCGCTGCCGAGATTCGCTGCCATGGCGTTGACCACGTATTCTTGCCAGAGGAAGCTGTGGCGGCGCCGGGTTCCGAAGTCGGCCACGGACAGACCGGGGACGCCGCGCAGGCGCTCGATCTTGCCCCAGAGCTTCGTTTTCGCCCGGGCATACAGGATGTCGAGACCGAACTCGCGCAGCTTCTTCAAGCCGGCCCGGGTCTTGAGCTCGTCAATGATGGAGAGCGCGTAGAGTTCCCACATCATGGTCTCGGTCCAAAGACCATCGAATGAGAGATCGAACTGTCCGTCGTTGACCGATAGTTCGTAGTCCGACAACCGGAAATCGCGTTCCAGCCATTCCAGGAAGGCGGGTTCAAAGATTCCGCGGCGGCCATAGAAGGTGTTGCCGGCGAGCCAGACCAGTTCCGATCTGCGAAAGCGGAGGCGGCGTGCGTGCTCCATCTGGTGGATAAGTTCCTCGCGCGGGAACATGTCGGCGAGGCGCACGGAAGTGGAGCGGTTCAGCAGGGAGAACGACACGCGGGTCTTCGGGTAATGCTTCCAGATGAACTGTAGCATCAGCAGTTTGTAGAAATCGGTATCGAGCAATGATCTGGTGACCGGGTCGAGTTCCCAGTTGTGGTTGTGCGCCCGCTCGGCGAAGTTGACGATCATTTTTTTACGATCTCGTTTTTACGATCTTGCTTTTGCGATCTCGCGTACTATCCTCTGTGACCGCCACCAGAAAATCAAATGCAGTGACTTGTAAGGTGCCTTTTTTGCGGTCGGCCTGACTAGGAGAAGGCAAACACGGTACTATCAGATTTCTAAAATGAGACTGCCTCGGCTCTTCACGGCTGTACCCCGGAGTTGCTCGTCGTTGCTCCGGAATTGTTCGCCGTTGTTGTTTGCGGTGGGACAGGCCCACGGCTGGGCAGAGTTCTCTGGCCGTGCCGCGCGCGCTCTGGCGGTTGGGATTCTGCCCGCGATGTTTCTTCTGCGATCGACCCGCGACGAAGTTTACAACATTCTCTGGGCGCTGGTGTTTGGCTTTGCCACAATTAATATTTTGAGCCTGGGGGCGCGCCGTTTTGAACAGGAGAAGGGCGGTCTGAGTTTTGGTGAGATTCTGGCGATCCTTGTGGTGCTGGTGTCGATTGTCCTGCTGGGCTGGGAGATGCTGTATATCTTCCACATTCTGCCCATTCGTCTCACGCCGCGCTGACCCCGCGCTGGCCTCGATTGCGGTATGATCGCGGGTGGTGAAGCGCGAAACTAAATCTCGTGAATCTAATTTCGATGTGACCTGCCCGTGCTGCGGCGCGGTCATGAAAATTGACGCGTCGACCCGGAACATCATCGCGCACACTGCGCCGGTCAAGCCGAAAACCTTCAATGACATGGAAGAGGCGGCGCGCGCCATGAAAGAGCAGGACAGCCGGCGCGATTCGATTTTCCGCCAATCGATGGAAGCGCAAAAGCATGCCTCGGAGTTGCTGGAGAAAAAATTCCAGGAGGCGGTGAAGAAGGCCAAGGAAACGCCGGACACGGGCAGGCCGATCCGGGATTTCGATCTGGACTGAGAACCTTTTACCGCAGAGATCGCAGAGCGCGCAGAGAAAATCAACTCTTGCTGTTCCTCGAATCGTTGCGGAACTTGAATGACACAACCTCTTCTACTCGGGCATCGCGGGGCGCGGGCTTTCCGGCACATTCCTGAAAATACTTTGGCGTCGTTCGAGCTTTGCTTGCAGCATGGCTGTGACGGGTTTGAGTTTGACGTGCGGCTTTCGGGCGATGGACAGGCTGTGATTTGCCACGATGCGACCGTCGGCGGGATGTCGATTGCGAAGACGGTAGCGAAGAGCTTGTCGTTGCCCACGCTGGAAGATGTGTTGCGCGAATTTGCGGGTCGGGTATTTCTCGATATCGAACTGAAGGTGGCGGGGCTGGAGTCGCCGACGCTTGCGGAGTTGCGCAAACATCCGCTGCAAAAGGGGTATGTTGTGTCGTCGTTTCTTCCCGAGGTGCTCACGGCAATTCGCGATCTTGATCCGGCGATTCCGCTGGGATTGCTTTGCGAGGACGCGGCTCAACTTCGAGGCTGGCGCGAGACGGCGGCGGAGTGGGTGATTCCGCACTTCAAACTTGTCGATGGGGAATTGGTTGAACTGGTTCATGCGGCAGGGAAGAGAATTATGGTCTGGACGGTGAATCGCGCCGAGCACATGCGTGAGTTTGCGGCTTGGGGCGTGGATGCGATTATTTCTGATGACACGGAATTGCTGGTGAGTTCGGTGCGGTAGATGCTAGAGTGGCCGCCGAGTTCGCTCGGCTTGGACGGGGTAGAGCCCCGTCACCACACGGGCATTCAGCAGTGGGTCAGTTTTAGAAACACATTCCCCCGGCGGCTAAAGCCGGAATGAAAATTCGGTGCTTACGGCGCGGCTGAAGCCGCGCCCCTTCAAAACAAATTCAAAACTGAGCCACTACCGAGCATTGGCTGCCATTGCTCCCTTAATTCGCGTCATTTACATTGAACAGGATGCCCACCACAGGCGAACGATTCGAGCGAGCGGTTCAGATCATGGCGCGGCTGCGGGCCCCGGGTGGATGCCCTTGGGATCGCGAACAGACCTTCGACACCATCAAGCCTTACACGCTGGAAGAGACTTACGAAGTCCTTGAGGCAATCGACAATCGGGACTGGCCGGAACTGACCGGCGAATTGGGCGATCTGCTGTTGCAGGTGCTGTTCTATTCCGAGATGGCGCGCGAGGCAGGCCACTTCTCGCTGGACGATGTGCTCGACCGGCTTTCTAACAAACTGGTGGACCGGCATCCGCATGTGTTTGGCGAGGTAAAAGCGGAGACTCCCGCCGAAGTACTGCGCAACTGGGAGGCGCTGAAAGCG
>Ga0209448_10000732_pt1 | contig 10412 bp, 8 predicted proteins | sample BogFormECP14_OM2_FD_188245 | JGI IMG/M metagenome (GOLD analysis project Ga0209448, IMG submission 188245) | Bog forest soil microbial communities from Calvert Island, British Columbia, Canada - ECP14_OM2 (SPAdes) (version 2) | ecosystem: Environmental > Aquatic > Freshwater > Wetlands > Bog ... | reverse complement strand
GGCATGCGCCGTGATTTCACCCGAATCCACTCAAATCACAACGGATTGGCTAACCACCCTCCTGCAGCCCATTTACACAGAAGAATTCGACCTGGTATTGCCGACCTACTGCAGACACAGGTCTGATGGGGTCCTTTTGACGAATCTGCTCTATCCCATGACCCGTGCGCTTTATGGATTAGAAATCCGCGAGCCATACGCGTTGGACTTGGCATTCTCGGGTCGCCTCGGAAGCCAATTCCTTGCCCAAAACGCATGGCATGACGAAACTGCTCGGGCTGGCTCCGAAACTCAATTCACCCTGGCCGCAATCGCCGGAGGTTACCGTATTTGCCAATCCTTCCTGGGAAACAAGGAGCACGTTGAGCGGGCTTCCGCCGATTTGGTTCCGGCGATGCGTCAAACCGTCGGGGCTTTGTTTTCTTCGATGGAACCGAATCTTTCGTTCTGGAACGCCAAGTCGGGGTCCCAGTCAATCCCTACGACGGGCGCGGAGCGGGAATGCATTCTGGAGCCACTGCGAGTGAACCGGAAGCGACTGCGAGAAATGTTCTCGACTGGAGTTGCCGAGTTGGAATCCGTATTTCAGTCAATTCTTACCCCCTCGACGCTGGCTGAACTCCAGCAAATCGCCCGTCCGGAAGAAGACCGCTTTTGCTATTCCGCGGAATTATGGGTTAAGACGGTTTACGAGTTCGCCGCGGCGTATCACAAATCGGTCATCAGCCGGGATCACATCATCCAGGCGCTGGCCCCGCTTTTTCGCGGCCGGGCGTTCACCTTCCTGGTGGAGAACAGTAGCGGCTCGGCCGACGACGTAGAACGCAATATCGAAGCCTTATGCCTTGAATTCGAACGAATGAAACCGTATCTGCGGCAGATATGGAACGGTGGAGAGTGAGGTCGTCATGCGCGAAATGATTATCAGCGAATTGACTCAGGCCATGCAGGAGCTTACCAGAGGTTTCGCCCACATCCTTCCGCGGATCATCGTATTGGTGATCATCGCATTTGCCGGGTGGGTGGTCGCGTACTTCCTGAAAGTGTTCTTGCGCAGCGTTCTGCGGCTCATCAAATTCGACAAGCTCTCGGAAAGCGCAGGCGCGGCCGCGCTCCTCACCAAGGCGGCGTTACCTTCAGCGACGGAATTGTTGAGCCGGTTTGCGTTCTGGGTGGCTTGGCTGGGCTTTATTCTGCTGGGTGTGAGCGTGCTGGGGATTCTTGGCTTGCAGGAGCAAATCGCCGAGTTCTTCCTTTTCCTGCCTCGTCTGGTGGTAGCGCTATGCATCATGTTTTTCGGCCTGCTCGCCGCCAGTTTCTTTTCCCGGGCCGCGCTGCTTGCCGCAGTAAATGCCAACCTGCCATCACCTCGTCTGCTGAGTGTTTCCGTTCGCACGATCATCATTATCTTCGTGTTGTCCATGGTCTTTGAGGAAGTGGGAGTAGCAGAACAGACCATGCTGGTTGCCTTTGGAATCGCTTTTGGAGCCCTGATGCTGGGGTTGGCAATCGCATTCGGCACCGGCGGCAAGGACTTGGCACAGCAATTCCTGGAGAAGAGGTTCGGTCACGGAAAGAAGGACGAGGGAAAAGAAGACGAACTGTCGCCGCTTTAGGTGAGCACTCTTGCTCAGACGTTGGTCCAATGGAGTGCTAACCTCGTGCTGTGCTTCCAGCCCAGTTGGCGCGGAGCCGAGGAGTTGCCTGCCGCTTAGCAGGACCGAGTTATCGTGAGGCGAACCCTACTAATTCCGGCTGTCCTCTTATTGGCGTCCTGTACATCCTGGTGCCAGAAGCGTCCCGCTGACTTGCTGCAGGGGTTACAGTTTGAAGGTTCAAACTCAGCCGAAGCGCAGCCCCAGGAGATGCCAACGTGGAGATCATTTCCTGATGCTCCGTCGTCGGTACGGCCTCCGACACAAACCCAGAGATGGTTCGCCAAGGAAGAAAGCTCGCCTTTGACCTTTGGCGCGGTTGGCGTCAGCGCGGGCGCAATGCGTGAAACAGAGCTGGCACACGTGGCTCACGGACCGCAGCCCGGCTTGACCTCACTCTATCAGGCGGTGTTCATTCAAAAAGAGCCCAGCCCTTTTCTCAAGCACCTGTATCCGTCATTGCTGGAGCCGGGGCGAAGTTATCACGGTTCGACGAGCGACACCTTCATGGGCCGGGCCTCCTACGCAGCGTCGCGCGTTTTTATCACGCGTGACAGCTCCGGAAAAGGAAGGCTGAACACCAGGTATTTCGTCGGGGTACTGGCATCGGTTGCGCTCCATTCTGCAAACCGTGCAAATAGGACGCAATCCGCGTCTGCGACATTCAACGATTTTGGTTCGACGGTTGGCGGCGACGCGGGGATGAATGTCTTCCACGAATTTGGGCCTGGCATCCAGCAAATCGTGAAGGGACACACCCCGAAGTTCGTGTCCAGGATCGCGGAGCGCTTTAGCGGGAATAAAACTTGTGTGAAGTAGATGGTTATGGTGAAATCGGCCTATTGTTGAGTCGATTCGATACAATATCCTCGTCATTTCCATCGGATTCCAGCGGCGGGAGGCTGCTTACACAATGTCAGAACGCAAAGTCATCGCAAATCAGAAAACTATCATCCAGAATCAGAAGACCATCATCGCCAATCAGGGCGCACTCCGGACGAATCAGACCACGATCAAAAACAATCAGGCGAGCATACTGAAAAATCAGTCGAGCATCCTCAAGAACCAGGGTGCCCTCAAGACGATCATAGGGAATCAAAAAAAGATTCTGGCCCGACTGAAGAAGTGATTCGCGCACAGGATTCGGTTCATCACCTTTGCCAAGAAGCGGACGTCGAAGACGCGGGGGATCCGGTCTTGACAAAAACAATGGGCTGGGCCGAAGTAATTCCCTGGCCTTCTTTCACGGTGATGAACTGATTGGGCTTGATGTCGCTCAGGGTATCCTTCTGTCCGCTGGGCCAGACAATCTCCAGGCTCACAGTCTTCCCCGCTTCAGGTTTGCCCAGGCCGAAGGTCAGCGGCAGCTCGCTTTGGGACAGGTAGCTTGAACCTGTCTTCACCATGGCAAACAGACGCGCTCCTGTGTTTGTCTTGACCGTGACCTTTGCGCCTATGCCATCGCGGTTCGATCGTGTGCCCACGGTTTTCACCCGCAGCATGTCGTTCTGGTTTCCGTTATCGTTGCGCAGCAACCGCGCTGGCCCATTGTTGGCGGTAATCAATAGATCCAGGTCGCCGTCGTTGTCGAAATCTGCATACGCCGCGCCCCGGCCCACGATCGGACGTTGCAGCGCGGGACCGAGTTTCGTGGTCACTTCTTCAAATTTGTTCTTGCCCAGGTTGCGGAATAAATGCGGTGGTTGCGCATACTTGACGTTGGGTTGCACCACACTGATGTCGTCGGAGACGTGGCCGTTGACGGCGAAAATATCGGGCAGTCCATCAAGATCGTAGTCAAAAAAGAAGGTGCCGAACGTAAGCGACTTCGTCGATATCCTGCTGATGCCTGTCGCCGGTGCTTCATCCGTAAACAAGCCCGAGCCATCGTTGTGGTAGAGCGCCATCCCCTCATTGGTGAAATTTCCGATGACCAGGCTTTGCCACCCGGAGTTGTCGTAATCGGCCGCATCCGTACCCATCCCGGCGCGTACCGTGCCCGCTTCGCTGTAAGCCACGCCAGCGGCGACTGCGACATCCGTGAAGGTTCCGTTATGGTTGTTGTGGTAGAGCTTGTTGGGTTCGGTGTCGTTGGAAACGAAAAGATCGAGCCAGCCATCGTTGTCGAAATCCAATAGGGCAACTCCGAGTGATTTGCTGGTTGGATCGTAGAGACCGGCGCGCCGCGTCACGTTTTCAAACGTGCCATCGCCCTTGTTATGGAACAGGGTCGAGCTTTGGCCTTTGTACCTCTGTGGAGTGCAGTAAGACTTGTTCTTATTGTCAAGCGAGCAGTATTGATCGGTCTCCACGGACCAGTCGATGTAGTGGGCGACGAAAAGGTCCAGCTTGCCGTCGTTGTCATAATCAAACCACACGGCGCTGGCGGAAAATCCCGGATCGGCCACTCCTGCCTGGGCGGTAACGTCGGCAAACCTGCCATTTCGCAGATTGTGGAAAAGATGATTGGAGCCGACGGCGGTGATGTAGATGTCATCGTAGCCGTCGTTATCATAGTCGCCGACAGCACAACCAATCCCATACATCTCCACGGCAAGGCCGGTCTGCCGCGTCACGTCGGTAAACGTGCCGTCCTTATTATTGTGATACAGCGCGGGGAACGACTTGCCAGACGCGTGTCCCGGCCAGTCCATGGAATTGACCAGGAGAATATCCTGCCATCCGTCATTGTCGTAATCCAAAAAGCAAGCGCCGCTGCCCATGGTTTCAGGAAGATACTTTTTCCCGAAAGCACCACTGTTGTGTTTGAAGTGAATGCCGGCCTGTGCGGTGACGTCGGTGAACTCGATTGGGCCGGAGGGGCGAGAAGGCTTTGCGGTCGAGTCAGGTGATGAAGATGCGGGTTGAGACGCTGACGGTATAAGCATCTGCGCCGGTGTAGCAGGAGCAGTTGTCCGCTCCCTCGATGCCTTTGGATTGCAACTCACCGACACGAAGAGAGCAACCAGCAGCAGCGAACAAATGGCACCACGTAGTGGTTTCAGAGATTGAGGATCGCCTTTGCGAACCGTCACTGAGTCACCGGTAGTGTGGTTGCGTTCGCGCGGCGCGACTCCAGCCAAATCTCGATCAGCATGGCGGTTGGCCCCACCACGAAGAGGGCATAAAAAGGCGCGTAAACAACCTGGTACAAGCGCAGCACCATTTCCAATACAGCCACCAGAAACACGACCAGACATTGACCCTGCTTGGACCGCACGGTCGTCTTCGGATCGGTAATCATGAAGAAAATGAACAGTTGGTACATGGGACCGGTAATCGGAGCAATCTCCGATTGCCAGGGGCTTCCGGTCATCCAGCTGCGCAAGAACGCGAACGCCACAAACGATGCAACATAAATGCCGGTGATGTGAAAGCGCCGCAGGCGCCAGATAATGACTGAGCCCAGCGCCCAGATGACCAGCATCGGCAACAGATAGTTGCCCCACTGGATGCTCAAGGTGGCCACCGTCTCGGCAGCCAGAAACAGCATCACCGAAATGCCGAAGTTGGACGGGTTCCAGATATGACGGCCTTTGACGCGCAACACATATTTGGATGTGATGGAAATCGCACTGCACAGCGCGTACGGCCAAAAGGCTGGCGAACGAACCAGAATGCCGACGCTGATGCCGGTGATGTAAGCGCTGGCGGGGTGTATCCATTTCTGAAAGAAAATCCGGCCGAGCACGAGTTCCAGCGCAATACTTGTAACGATCGCCAGTAGCGTTTTCTGGTAGCTCTCGAGAATACCGAACGACAAATGCCCAGCCAGCAGAATGCAAGTAATGAATGCGGGCGCAATGTAGCGGTTGTCGAGGCTGAACAGCGGCGTCTTCCGAACCGGAGCCGGAGGCGACAGGACAGGCGCGCTCGTCTGTTGGCTCATGCCGGCTCCTTCATCTTGTGCAACTGATTGGGGACAGGTTTGTCGATGGTCTGAATCTTGCCCGACGGCCAGCGAATGACGGCCTTCTCAATCCGCGGATTCCTGCCCATGCCGAAATGCAGCCGCCGGTCATTCTGAGCGGCAAAACCGCTGCCGCCGGAAACCTCTTGCACCTGCTGCTGACCATTCCAAAACAGAGTAACTTGAGCGCCGATCGCGCTGCGGTTACTGCTTGTTCCTTCCAACTCAAATTCGATCCACTCGTTCTCTGGGGCGACCGTGTTCTTATAAAGCAGCAATGGACCGTTCTGGTTGGCAACAACCACGTCGAGCACACCGCGATTCCACAAATCGACCAGTGCTACGGATCGTCCGTCGTAGGTATCTGTAACGCCAACGGCCTGAGCTACGTCGACAAACTTGCCGGCGCTGTCGTTGAGCCAGACTCGCTTGTTTTGATAGCCAGACAAACTGCGTCCCTCAAACGCCGGCCAGTTTTTGGCATCGCCGATGATCGTACTGTTCCCGCCAGCGACTTTCGAAAAGTCGTACCAGTAACTCCGATTGTGGTCGAGAGAGATGTAGCCATTCGTAAGATACAGGTCGAGGGTTCCATCGTTATTCAGATCGCCAAACTGCGCACCAAAGCTCCATCCGCCAAGTTCCACACCAAAGTCGCGTGCCAGGTTCTGATATTTAACGGTATCGCCCCCAGTACCTTCCTTCGGCACCCACAAGTTATTTCCCTGGATGAGAATGCCGTCCTCCGAAATATTGGAAACGTAAACGGCGTACCTGCCCTGATTGAGGATATCGCCAACCGCAGCATTCATGCCGCTCTTGGGGGCGAAGCCGACGCCCGTCTGTTCGCCCACCTCGTGAAACCGCTGGCCGTCGTTGAAGTAGAGCTCCGACACTCCGTAATCGTTGGCCACAAACAAATCAGGATGGCCGGTTCCGCGCAGATCTGCCGCGGCGGCGGCCAATGCCCAGCGCCGGCTGTTGATGCCAAGTTGCGCGCTGACTTCTTCGAATTTGCCGTTACCGAGATTGTGAAACAAATACTTTCGCCCGCCGTTCTTGGCATACTCAAAGCTCTCGGGCATGATGCGCGTCGTGGTGAGATGCCACAGATCAATGTCTTCCGAATAGTAGCCGCCCACGAAAAGATCCAGGAGTCCATCGCCGTCGTAGTCGAACCAGATGGCTGTATTCGCGTTGATCCAGGGCGGTAGTCCAGCCTGCTCGGTTACGCGCGTGAAGCCATGGCCCTGGTCGTTGTGAAACAACTCAGGGCGGCCCCACTTGATCAGGAACAAATCTTCATACCCATCATTGTCGAAGTCCCCCCAAACCGCGCCCGTCGAAACTCCAGTGCCGGGCTGGTTAACATCGGCAATGCCCATTTCGCCGGCCACGTCCTTGAATGTGCCGTCATGCATGTTCCGGTAGAGGGCATTCTTGCTTCCAATTGCGCTATTAGTGACATAGATGTCGGGCCAGCCGTCGCGGTCGAAATCGACGATCGACACCGATGCTCCCATCGAGGCAACCTCCGGCATGATGGCATCTAACTTGGGATCGAGCTTGGGAGACTGATGAACAAAATTGATGCCCGCGGCATGAGAGACTTCTTCAAGAAAGAAACCGTGCCGGGCTAACGCCGTCTTTGCATCGATCTTCGATCTATCGGCGTCACCCGCTGCCGACATCCGTTTAATGACAAAAGGCGTCGCCAATAGCCCTATAAAGAAGAGAACGAGAAAAACCCTTGCGATCCGGTTGCCCGTCATTTGCCGGTCTCATCCCTCAATGCGTGCTTGAATACATCAGGAGTGACGTAGCGCGTGTGATAAGTGTTCCAGTCCTCGGGATGCTGCTGGTAAGGCACTTCGTCTTCAAGGCGGCCCGGCGTCGTCGTGTATTCGTTCCTGGCGTGACAGGGCAAAGGCAGCACGGTTTTGCCAAAGGTTGAGTTGTAGTCGCCGTCTTTGATCCAACCGTCGCCGACGATCAGGTAGTCGCGCACCCACCCTGCGGGTGGCGGGGGTTGTTCGGCGAAACGGAAAGTCATCTCATCGCCAGAGTTCATGATGACGTAGCGATCGTCGACACGCGCTAGAAGTTCGCGCACATCACCATATCGGGTGTAGTAGCCAACCAGATCGCGCCAGCGCTGCTTCGATCCTTCGAAGTGATTGTAATCCGGTATTTCAGGCGAGGAAGGATTGGCTTGGTTCATGACCGAGTAACCCCGGTAGTGAAGGTCGGCGACAGTTGGATCGAGATGCACGGTTTTCAGCGGAGTATCCGGCAGACCCTGTGCCCACTCGATGGAGTCCCAGTAGATTTCAAGATTGGTTCGCAGGCGCACGCGGCGCGGCGTGTTGGCGCGGAAGACGTTGGTGAGGTCTACCAGGCAGATCTTCTTTCGTCCCGCCGGGAAGCCGAGGTTGGGCTTGGCCACGGCCCAGCCGCCGTGTCCGTCCGGCGCCTCTAGGCTCAAACCGTGGGCCGGTTCCTGCTTGCCCTGGCTGATGGCTACATTGACGGAGGAATCGGTCGGGTGCATCCAGCCCCGCAGGATCAAATAGAGCGGGCCGCTTTGAGGTGCATCATCGCCGAGGTCGACTTCGACATAGTGGTCGCGGGTTACGCCTTGATACTGGCCGCGCCCGAAAGTGTCGAGGTAGCGTCCGTCGAGAGCGCTTACGATGTCGGTAACGTCCTGTCCATTGTCGTCCACGGCGCGAGCAATCTTGTGCGGAGTGGCGACCGTGGTGATGGCAAGCTTCGCGGGTGGGATCACGAAGAACCTGTTCATACCGTTTCTTGTTCTTCTCATGCCATTCACCATCCTCGGCGTGTTCGGGAAGCTCCTTTACCCATCTTTCGCGTAACGGTATTGACACAAAAAGTTAATTCGGGTATCAAAGCGGCCATGAAAACCGCCGACACCCTTTCACTGATGCACGAACGTGTGGATGATATACCATTACTGCTCGGTTTCATGCAACAGCTAAATTTTCCCGACCTCTTGGAGCGGCATCTCGGGTCGCACCATCTGCACAAGGGCCTGTCCAATGGTTGGCTGGCTACCGTGTGGCTGGCGTTCTTGTTGTCCCAGTCGAATCACCGCAAGGTCAGCGTTCAGGATTGGGCACAGAACCATGTCCACACGTTGGAAACCCTTATCGGGCAGAGCCTTCGTCCGATCGAATTTGCTGACGACCGCTTGAGCATCATCCTGCGCCGGTTGCATGACGCCGATTGGTCGGCGCTCGAAGCGGACCTTTGGCAAGCCACCTGCGAAGTCTACGAGATCTCTTACGAATGCATTCGGCTCGACGCTACCACTTCGTTCGGCTATCACACCATCACTCCCGACGGCCTGATGCAACGCGGCCATAGCAAAGATCATCGCCCTGATTTGCCGCAACTGAAACTCATGGCAGCCGCCGCGCAGCCCACCAGCCACATGCTGGCCTGTGACATCGTGCCCGGCCAGTCCGCCGACGATCCCCTGTATCTCCCCTTGATCCGCCGCGTTCGCCAGCAACTGCGGCAACACGGTCTGCTGTATACTGGGGATTGCAAGATGTCCGCCCTGGCCACGCGTGCCGAGTTGGTGGCCGAGAAGGATTATTATCTCATGCCCTTGCCGCGAACCGGTGACAGCGCCGAGCAGATCGAAGCCTGGATTGAGGAGGCAGCCCTGGGCAAGCAACCGTTGCAGAATCTGACGCGCGTCAACGAGAAGGGCAAGAGGGTCATCTTTGCCCGCGGCTATGAACGCCAGCGGTCGCAAAACAGTACGGTCGCCGAGCGAGAGGTTAGTTGGACCGAGCGCGTGCAGGTCATCCGATCGCTGGAGTTGGCCAAACGTCAAGCCAAGCAGTTGGAGGAGCGCTTGGGCGAGGCGGTGGCCGCGATGCGAGCCTTGACCCCGCCTGTCGGCCGGGGCCATAAGCAATACCGCGAAGAGGAAGCGTTGCGCGCCGGCGTGGCGGCGATCGAGGAAGAGCACCGGGTGGCCGGTCTGTTGACAGTGGCTTGGCAGCGCGAAGAGCAGCGGCAGAGCCGTTACCGCGGCCGTGGCCGCGGTGGACCGGGACGTCCGAAGTACACGACGACTAAGGTGCGTTACGTCATCACGGAGGTGCAACGGAACGAGGTGGCGATCGAAGAGGCGAAAGCGCGTCAAGGCTGGCGTGTGCAGGTGACCAATTTGCCCGTGTCGCGTTGGAACCTGCGAGAAGCAGTCCTGGTGTACAACGGCGGCTGGAGCGTGGAGCGAGATTTTCACCTGCTGAAGGACCAGCCGTTGGGCATTCAGCCCTTGTTTGTGCGGGAGGAGGAACAAATCGTGGGCCTCACGCGGTTGTTGACGATCGCGTTGCGGGTGCTCACGTTGAGCGAGCTGCAAGTGCGGAGCGGCTTGTCCGAAAGCGAGGAGGCGTTGACCGGCTTGTATGAGGGCCAACCGAATCGCACGACCGCGTATCCCACGGCAGGGCGGTGCTTGAAGGCCATCAATCGCATGGAGATCACGGCAACACGCGTGGAGTCGGGCGAGGACGTGCAGTGGCACGTCACCGATTTGCCGCCCTTGCTGAAGCGCATCATGAAACTGCTGCATTTATCGCCCACACTGTATACCCGGCTCGCCAAGGTGGCGGCCTGACAAGGTGCCTATGCTGCTCGGACCAGCGGCGCGGAAAAACTTTTTTGGTAAATTCCGTTACGCGAAAGACGGGTAGTAATTCTCATAAATCGTTTCAATCTTTCTTGCTCCGAATTGTGGAAATTGTAGCAATACTGGAAAGTCCCACAACCGGAATGCCGCCCCTTGATTTGGATTTTAATAA
>Ga0209448_10000731_pt1 | contig 10415 bp, 10 predicted proteins | sample BogFormECP14_OM2_FD_188245 | JGI IMG/M metagenome (GOLD analysis project Ga0209448, IMG submission 188245) | Bog forest soil microbial communities from Calvert Island, British Columbia, Canada - ECP14_OM2 (SPAdes) (version 2) | ecosystem: Environmental > Aquatic > Freshwater > Wetlands > Bog ... | reverse complement strand
CAAACAGGCTTCAGCCCACTGAATCAAAGCGTGCGAGTGCTTCTGGGCCAAACAGTTACAGCCAACCTAAAGATCGACATCGAAAAGGCCACAGCGAACATCGAGGTAACAGCCGGCGGAACACTCCTTCAAACAGAAGATGCGAATATTACGGCGAACGTTTCGAATCGTGAAATCGCAAACATTCCGAATCCTGGCGGCGACATCACCTACAACGCCATCCTTACGCCGGGCATTACGGGCAACACTTCCAGCGGCGGCGGGTTCGGTAACTTCAGCGCATTCGGGCTACCGGGCACGTCCAACCTGTTCACGGTGAACGGCAACGACTACAATGACCCGTTCCTCAACCTCAATAACTCAGGCGCAAGCAACCTTCTGCTCGGTTCCAACGAAGTAGAAGAAGTGGCCGTAGTGGTTAACGGCTATACGGGACAGTATGGCCGGCAAGCAGGGGCCCAGATCGACTACAGCACAAAGTCCGGGACAAACGCCTTCCATGGAGATGCGATTTACAACTGGACGGGTCGAGCATTAAGCGCCAACGACTTCTTTAACAACGCTGGCGGAGTTCCGCGTCCATTCGAGAACAACAACGCATGGGCGGCGGCGTTTGGCGGTCCGATCAAGAAAGATAAAGCTTTCTTCTTTGTCGACACCGAGGGGACGCGTTACATCTTCGGGACCAGTCAAACGGTGAATGTGCCGACGCCCGCACTCGAGGCTTTTACACTTGCCAACGTTCCAGCCTCCGCGCAGGCCTTCTATACGAATGCTTTCAATCTCTACAATAGCGCCCCGGGAATCTCCCGAGCGGTGCCCGTGACTCAAAACAGTGGGGTGCCTGCAACGGATCCAACTTTTGCAAATAGCTGCGGAAGCCTCGGCCAGGTTCCTACCGCTGCCTCACCCAATCCGCTTTTTAACCCAGAATTTACAACGACGCCTTGCCTCGAGAGCTTTCGTAGCTCGGTCTCAAACGGCAATACCGAATGGCTGCTCACTGCCCGCGTGGATTACAACTTCAACGATAATAACAAAGTGTTTGGCCGCGTGAAGTTTGATCGCGGCGCTCAGCCGACTTATACGGATCCCATCAACAGCGCGTTCAACGAGCACAGCATTCAGCCCCAGAATGAGGGGCAGCTTAACTATACTCACATCTTCAGCCCTCGCGTGGTCAACAACTTCATCTTCTCTGACCTGTCTTACTCCGCGATCTTTGGTAGCCCAAACCAGAATGCGGCACTTACGCTTTTCCCTGGAAATCTGGTCTCGTCAGACACAGCATTGACCGCCTTGGGGACAGGTGCAGGGGACTTTGCAGGCGGCTTCTTATTTCCGCAAGGGCGCAACGTGGAGCAGTGGCAGCTCGTAGACGATCTCTCGATTAGCCGCGGAAAACACAATTTCAAGGCCGGGGTTAACTTCCGCCGCGACGACGTCAGTGATTTTACCGCGAGTGAGCTCCCTTATCCCGCCATAACCACTTCCTTGGGGGGATTTGCGAGTGATTCTATTGATTTCGCAGCTGCGGAGCACTTCGCTCTGCATACAGAGCAGCCCATCGCATTTTATAGCGTTGGCCTATATTTCCAGGATGAGTATCACGCGAGCAACAAGCTGAAATTGACGTTGACGTTGCGCGCGGACCGGAATTCGTCCGGCGTTTGCCAATCCAACTGCACTACGCTGCCGTCCTCGCCTTTCGATCAGTTGTCGCACGATCCAACAATTCCTTATAACCAGGCTTTCGTTACCGGTCAGCACTCGATTCTCCCAGGTGTCGAAAAGGTGGTGTTCCAGCCGCGTTTTGGGCTCGCTTGGTCGCCGCTTGGGACGAAGACCGTGATCCGCGCTGGAGTAGGTCTGTTCACCGATCTCTACCCAGGTACAATTCTCGACGCTTACACAACGAATTTCCCGCAGGTCACAAGCTTTAATCTGCCTTCGGGGAGTGTTGCCTTTAACGAATTCGGTAGCGGTGCAATTCTTCTTGGGCAGTGCAACTCTGCATTCCAGACGGCGTACAACTCCGGTGGAACGGTCGGCAGCTTTCTGTCCGCGGCTCCAGCGGGCTGCGCGGTGCCAAATCTGGCGAATACAAACAGCAAGATCCTGAATCCGAAGTACGTCGAGTGGAACCTCGAGATTCAGCATACTCTCGGCTCCCGGACGGTTGTTTCGGCGAACTACGTAGGCAACCGCGGCTATGACGAGCTTCTCAATAATCCCAATTTGAATGGTTTTGGGACCTTGGGACTGCCCGCAACGGCGCCCGATTCGCGGATTGGCACGGTTCAGCAGCTGACCAACGGTGCGTACTCCAATTACAATGGAGTTACCGTTTCCGCCCAGGAGAGCGTATGGCACGGTTTCACCGGACGAGTAGCGTACACCTACAGCCATGCGCTGGATGTCTCTTCAAATGGCGGCATTCTTCCTTACAGCCTTGCAAATAGCATTCTCAATCAAATAGACCCGTTCAACCCAAGAGCGAGCTATGCCTCCAGCGACTATGACTTGCGCCATAGCCTCAATGCTAGCTACGTTTGGGAACTCCCCATTAAGGCCAGCAACCGCTTTCTAAACGGCGCAATTGGAGGTTGGACGGTTTCCGGTACTTTCTTCCGGAGAAGCGGATTCCCCTTTAGCGTGGTTGATGGAAACTTCGTTAACTCCATAGCCGCAAACAACTTGTTTGACGCGACCGTCCTGGCCCAGCCGGCCTCTGGGGCTTCCATCACAAGGTCGTGCAGCAGCGGTGCTGTGAACAGCGCCACTCCTTGCTTTACGGCGGCAGAGTTTGGCACTCCGACGAGTTTTGTTGGATCACTGGGGCGAAATGCTTTGCGCGGGCCGGGTTATTTCAACACTGATCTCAGCTTGCGGAAAAACTTCAGGCTGAACGAACGGTTCCACCTCCAGATCGGCGCCAACGCCTATAACGTCCTCAACCACCCCAATTTCGCCAATCCGGTGGCGAATACGGCGGATCCTTCCCAATTTGGGCAGATCCTAAGCACGGTCACACCAGCGACGACACCTTACGGCGCGTTTGCTGCGGCAGCCGTGGACGCCCGCATCGTGCAGGTCACAGGCAAAATCACCTTTTAATGTCTGGAAGCTTGCGATTTGTTACCCCGTCCGGCTTCGGCACCGTGCCGAAGCCGGAAGCTTCATTCAAAATGCGCGGCAAGCGCGCGACTCAGCAGAGGTTTCTCTGCACATTATTTCGATCGGTCGATACCGGGAAAGCGAGCCAGGAATATGGATGCAGCTAGTCAAAGTTTGCCAACGGAAGAGATGCTTGTAAAGGCGCTGTTGCAGGCCAAGTCGAGGACTTCACTAGAAAAACTTGGCATGCACGTCTCACGATACGGATTAGTAGTCACACTTCTGTTAATCGGCGCTCTCAAATTCACTGCTGGTGAGGCGCAAGGCATTCAGCCTCTTGTTGCGAGCAGTCCGTTGATGTTCTGGCTGTACAAAGTCCTCAGCCTGCAGGCCGTTTCGAATTTGATTGGAGTGATCGAGATCGTTGTCGCCGGGCTTATCGCCCTGCGGCCGTTCTCCGCGAGGCTCTCATTCATCGGCAGCATGGGGGCCATCGTCACATTCTTGCTTACGGTGAGTTTTCTTCTCTCAACGCCCGGCGCGATGCAGTTCTCACACGGTTTTCTGCTATTGGGGGACGCGGGACAATTTCTCATCAAGGACCTAGTTCTACTTGGCGCATCGATTTGGACCGCTGCGGAGGCGCGGAACGCGGACTAATTCCCTGAGTCTCCTTGTGCAACATGGCCGCGCTGGTTTGCTCAGATGCTGTCTGTGAAAGAACGACCCACTCGCGCGTCTCGCTCGAGCTGACTCCAACTAGGCAGTTCAGACGGCTCTCTTCGGCGAAAACACTTTCAATGATGTTTCTTCTTCAGTAGCTCTGCATCAGATTGGAGGATCAAAATCTCAAACGGTCTGTCTGCGAAGGATGACATCGTTCTGCAACCTTCGAAATGACGAAAATCAAAAAAAGAAAGAGAGTCTGCATGAAAGTGTCGAGGATTTCTAAAGGCCTGCTTTTGGGGGCAGCAATGCTGATGGCTACGGACGCATTGGCGGCCAATAAAGGTTCGCTTAAAATTTACGAGCCCGTGACGGTCAATGGCACAAAGCTGGCTGTGGGAGACTACCAGGTCAAATGGGAAGGGACTGGCCCCAACGTCGAATTGAACATCATCAAATCCAACAGGGTGATAGCCACGGTACCGGCGCGCTTGGTTGAATTGAGTCGTCCGGAACGTGATTCCGCGTCTGTGACACGGAAGGCGGAAGACGGAACCACGTCACTGACTGAAATCCGTTTCTCAGGAAAGAAGTACGAGTTGTCGATCGGACAAGAGGCAGCTTCAGTGGAATCAGGGAGCGACGGCAACCAGAAGTAGACGTCGGAACCCCCGGCGATAGAGCTGCAATGAGCAACAGTTGTAAGGTCCGGACAGCAAACACCAAAGGGCCGCTCGTACCGAGCGGCCCTTGTGATTTTCGCCGCCAATAAGAACTCTGAAACCTCTGTGAGGTTTGTGACTCTCATTTAACACCCTGATGACCTTCGCGGTGTTCAGCCTGCCTCGAGAGGTCACAAACACAGAGTGAGTATGAATCCCCAAACGCAAACAGCGGTATGGAAGCGACCTAATTATTTGATCGCGCTCTTAAGGATAATGCGACCTGCCTTGGTGATGATAAGTCTGGCGTTACTTATGGCAACCCTCGTCAGCCGAATTTTCGGGTACTGAATTGCCATCTCAACCAAGGCCCGCTCTTGCATTATGGAAAGAAAAAGGGGCTGACGTCGCTGCTTCCGAAATGGATGAGGTCCGGGCAGTCAACGTTCTCCTGATCGGCGAAAGTCGTCACTCGTTTTCGTTTTGCCTATCCCCTCTAGCAAAGGTCGGTTGCGAATGCCACTTTGCGGAGTCGCGGCAAGAAGTAGTTCGTATTCTCGGTTGCACTAAACTCGACATCGTACTCAGCCTAAACACACAACAGACCCTGGCTGATTTGACGGCTCTGCTGGCAGGCTCGTGCTCGAGAATGTTCCACAGATTGCCTGTTGAAGAAGGTTGTTGGTGGCTGCCTGTTCTTAGAAACGGCGAGAGCTGCCTTGGTGCAGCCGCGTTTCGCTCGAATGAATTTACTCGTGTTCTTGCCGAGATCGTAAAAGAGATGACAGCAGACGCCGCGGCGAGAAGGCCCGCAGCGACCTGAGCCCAGTTCGGAACAATTGAAAGTGGCACTGCAATTGGTGGCCGCGATCAGCTCTGTTGCCTTCCAACTGTCCTTGATTTCCACCTGCCTTGAGGAATCCGAAACCTTTATTCGATTCGCGACTCTCACCTAATGCAGGCATCAGTTTTCAGCTTGAATCTGAGACCGCTCTCGAAATCGCAGTATTGGCGCTATGTTTAGGTTCAACGGAGTCTGAAACGGTCAGCGCAAGTCCGCGATGGGGCGTTGCACGCTGCCCTCCTCGCGGAATTGCAAAGAAGGCAATTCCTTATGAAGACAGCAATCAATTTACCCAAGACGAGTGCCGTAATTGAGTTCAAGACTGTTGGCATGACGAGTCACTCGCAAAGGAAAGCGCATCGCTTGTTGCGCAATAGGAACCGGGCGTTCATACCCGAACACGGATTGGGAGAACCAAAGCCAAACTCGCCCGACAGTTCACCTTTGAGCGTCACGATCCGGCTGGCTCAGCAAGGCGACGCGGGGGCATTCGAAGCTATCTATCAACAGCACTGCCGCCGAGTGTATGCCCTTTGCTTGCGCATGCTAAGGGACCCCATCGAGGCCGAGGACCTTGTTCAAGACGTGTTCGTGCTGCTATTCCGCAAGATCCATACCTTTCGCGGCGAATCGGCCTTCTCCACCTGGCTGCACAGGCTGGCCGCCAACCTTGTGCTTATGCGCCTGCGCAAGAAGTCGCCACCGACTGTCTCGATCGAAGCGGCTGCCGATCTGGACGATGAAATCAGTTCGCCGGCCGTCGATATTGGTATCCGCGACTTATTCCTCGAGGGAGCGATTGACCGAGTGACTCTCGATCGCTGCATCGAGCGGTTACCTCCAGGGTACCGCGCAATATTTGTCTTGCACGATGTCCAGGGGTACCAGCACAAGGAGATTTCCGAGACGCTAGGACGCTCGATAGGAGTTTCAAAGTCGCAGTTGCACAAAGCTCGCATGCGTCTGCGTCAAATGCTTCACGAGGTTCAGCGAGAGAAGGCCCGCGATGAACGACTAGCAGGCTGCAAGATGGGTGCTCGGTGCTGCACGGCCTTGCTGCCTTTAGCGGCCACTAACTCTTGATATTGAAGGAGAAGAGAAATGAAAGTTCCGAATTTTCTAGTACCGTTTGACGCAAAGATAGCCGGGACATCGAGTGCACAAGAGAATTCAATGACCGGTGCACCAGGAGAAGCTCCGCCAATCGCTCGTGAATCGAAGCAAGTTGGCCTTGCGATTCCTAAGGAGTTGTTTGCCGAGGCGATGCTGGAGAACAGCCCGACTAGACCACCGCGCCGCGTAGCAGATTTTGTAGTTTCTGGAACCGTGCAAGTGCTTTTGCTAGCGGTGCTCCTCGTAGTTCCTCTTTACTTTAGCGAAGCGCTCGATACTCATCAGCTCAATCCGACTTTGCTTGCGCCGCCACCTCCCGCAGCTCCACCGCCTCCAGCCGCGTCAGCACGGTCGGTCGCGCCGAAACGCAGGGCCTTGTCAGTGACAGGGAAGTTGCTCGCGCCGACAGTCATACCGCGTCAGGTCGCTCATCTAAATGAAGAGTCAGAAGCCAACGATTCAGCGGCTGCCATTGTCCAAGGTGATGGCGTTCCTGGGGGGATACCTGGAGGACAACTTGGCGGCGTGCTCGGCGGAAGCCTGTCTGGCGCAGTCCCTCCACCTCCACCTCCGGTCACTCCGGCGCCGCGGGGCCCGATTCATGTCGGCGGAAAAGTGAAGCCACCACGACTAGTCTTTGGGCCTGACCCCGTTTATCCCATCCTGGCCAGAGACGGCAGGATTAGCGGCGCGGTTGTGATTGAGGCTGTAATCGACACGCACGGAAACGTGGTCCAAATGCGGACAGTCTCCGGACACCCGATACTCGTATTAGCTGCGATAGAGGCGCTCCGCCAATGGAAGTACGAGCCGACCATCTTGGGTACTGAGCCCGTTCCCGTGCAATTCCTCGTGACCATTACGTTCGGACGAAAAGACCCTCAGGGATAGAAGAAACATGAGAAAGAAAAATCCTTCATTTCCGAGAATACTTTGGATTCTCGGGTCGTTTCTGGCATTGCTTCCCTTCTCTGTGAAGGCGGGGGACATGAGATTATTCTTTCGTTACGCAGCAATTTTTAGTCGCGGCGATAGTTCTGGAGCATCAGAGCGGATTCTACCGGGGCACCCCGCCACAGCAATCAGTGCGCAAAATACCAACGGCAGGCCAGTCGGGACCAGCAACGTTGTTTTAGCCTTGCCGGCGAGCGGCCGGACTGAGGCTCGGCTCGGTACAAACAGCCGCAAGTGCCTAGCAAACGGATCCGGGCCGATCACCTCCGAAGCGATGCCGCACTCTCACTCGCTCTCGGACGCCGAATCCATGGCGATTCACTTTGAGCTCGCGGACAGTCTCATTTTCATGCAGGCAAGCATCAACGGATCACAACCACTTTGGATGATGTTGGACACCGGTTCGAGTGTCACTGTTTTCGACGAATCCGTATCGAAGATGCTGGGAATTCGGTTTCTTGTGGGAGGGAATGTTGATGGACCCGGGCAAGGGTCCTCCCAAAAGTTGGCATTCGCCAACCACACTACTCTCATGTTTGGCGGGGAGGAACTAGGCGATCAAACTGTGGCCACGCTGCCTCTGGACTGGTTCTCGCGCGAAGTGGGCCGAAGTACGGATGGATTCCTCGGGTCCAATGTATTCCGGAACTATGTCGTTGAGATTGATTACGCAAACCAGGTGCTCCGTTTCTACGATCCGGCGGCCTATTCGTATTCCGGTTCGGGTCAGCATTTGCCACTCCAGTTCATCTGGAAGGACATACCGACCATACGCGCGGAGGTTGTGATGCAAGACGGGACAGCAATCACGGGTACCTTCCTAGTCGATTCAGGAGCGACCACCGCGCTTTGGCTAACGAAGGACTTCAGCGAAGCACATCCAGAGTTTCTGTCGGCGCAGGAGACGGTCGAATTACCAAGTGTGGTTGCCGTGGGAGGCGAGGTAAGTGCCCGCCTAGGGCATGTGGCGGCTGTTAGACTCGGAGGATTCTTGGTGTCTATGCCACTCACGCAATTTTCCAAAAATAGTTCGGGTATTTTCGCCGCCCCTAACGTCGCAGGGACCATCGGGGCGGAGACTCTGCGGAAATTCAAAGTCATATTCGACTACGCACACGGGGAAATGATTCTTGAACCAAACGAACACTACAGCGACCCATCTTAGTCAGGAAGAAATAGGCCAAAGTCAATGACGGCTCGTTAGGTGGAACCGTGCGAAGTAGAAAGTTGGAAGCAGCATGAAAAGCAGCACGATCAAGTCTCACCTTTTATCGGTTGGGCGCATCTTCCTTCTTTTGCTTCTTAGCGCCGTCAGCTCGGGATTCAGCACGCCCGTCACCGCCCAGTCGCTCTTCATTGGCGACGTGAAGCACGACACGCCGGGCCAGATTATCAAGCCAGGAAAATCCCTTCATATCGACGTAGATCTGGCGCTCGTCAACGTCACCGTCACCGACCCGTATAACCGCATCGTCACGGGCCTAGAACCGGATAACTTCCGCATCTTCGAGGACAAAATCGAGCAGGAAGTTGTGAACTTCTCCTCCGAAGATGTGCCTATCTCCATCGGCGTCATCCTGGATCTCAGCGGCAGCATGGCCCACAAACTCGGCAAAGCCAAGGAAGCCGCCTTCCAGTTTTTCAATACTGCCAATCCAGAAGATGAGTTCTTTCTCGTCGGTTTCAATGAGCACCCCGAACTCCTCAGTCCGTTCACCAATAACGTCGAAGACTTGCAGGCCCGCATGCTCTCAGCCACTGCGAAGGGGCGCACTGCATTACTCGATGCCATCTATCTGGGTCTCACTCAGATGCGAGGCGCGCAGTATGGGAAACGCGCATTGCTCATTATTTCCGACGGCGGCGACAATAGTAGCCGGTTCAGCGAAAAAGATATTAAGCGACAGGTACGCGAGGCGGATACTCAGCTCTACTCGATCGGCATCTTTGAACCGCCCGAATATCGCGGCCGAACGCCGGAGGAACTCTTGGGGCCCTCGTTGCTCAGCGAAATGACCGAATTAAGTGGTGGGCGCTTCTTCACCGTAGAAAATCTAAACGACTTGCCGGACATCGCGGCAAAGATCGGCACGGAGTTGCGCAATCAATATATCTTGGGATACCGCCCAAGCAATAAGGCCCACGACGCTCGCTGGCGGAAGATCAAGATCCAGCTGCGCACCCCCAAGGGGCTTCCCCCTCTCACTTCGTACTCGAAGACGGGCTATTACGCGCCCGGCCGTTAAGATTTTCGAGTCTCTTGTCGCCCTCAGCAACCGGCGGATCCTCCATTAAAGAGTTTCGAGTCCAATCAATGCTGAAAATCTCGGAAACCTTTAGTCGCCTCGTGACTCTCATTCAGTGGACGGAACACGTTTGTCAGGGCGTTCAAGGCCGCCTCGAAATCGCAGCAAAGGGCCAGTTGGGTCGAACCAGGCAGCGAGATTCGCGATCTTCGAGGAGGAAAGAGTGTCCGGATGGTGTTTCGCATCTCATTCTAATCGACAGGAGACTTTTGATATGACGAAGACGACAAAGGCTTTGCTGGCCGGTGCGGCGTTCGCGGGATTGTTCGCCGGAACCGGAGCAGCAGTTAAGGCTTCGACCCTGCTTCCTTCGCTGAAGACTTCTTTCAGCGCGCAGGATCAGGACCAGGGCCAGGACAAGAAGGACGACAAGAAGGTCAAGGAAAAGCACGCTTGTAAAGGCCAGAACTCTTGCAAGGGCAAGGGTGGTTGCAAAGCTAGCGACAATGGCTGCAAAGGCAAGAACACCTGCAAGGGCAAGGGCGGTTGCGCCACCGATGGCTCCAAGCCGCCTCAGGAGTAGTTTCAAATCAGGCGCAGTCCGATGTGGAGGGTTGGGAGAATTCTCCTGGCCCTCTTTCCTTCGCCAAAGGAGTGGAAAAAGATGCCTGGAAATCGCTTTAATGGGTTTACAGATTACGGGATTGGAATTGGGCTCCGCGCTCCACATTACGAGCATATTCTTTCTCGCAAACCCGTTGTCGACTGGTTTGAGATCATCTCCGAAAATTTCATGATCGACGGTGGACGGCC
>Ga0209448_10000730_pt1 | contig 10432 bp, 10 predicted proteins | sample BogFormECP14_OM2_FD_188245 | JGI IMG/M metagenome (GOLD analysis project Ga0209448, IMG submission 188245) | Bog forest soil microbial communities from Calvert Island, British Columbia, Canada - ECP14_OM2 (SPAdes) (version 2) | ecosystem: Environmental > Aquatic > Freshwater > Wetlands > Bog ... | reverse complement strand
AAGCCTGCAGCAATCACTTTTCAAGGGAGATCAGGCAGTCCTGTCGGACCAGGACATCGCAAGGATCCTTGGCACTCAAATCAAGCTCACGGACCGCCACAGTCTTGCAATCCTGAATCTTAGTTCGATGAATCCATGGTCTGAAGACCTTGCCGAAACCGAGGCAAAGAATTTTGACAACCTCGTACGAGCACTCAAGTCCTCCCCACAGCTTACCGAAGTTCGCTTGCTCCCATCTCTATTGGTGCCGGAAAAGCACACGATACCGTATCTCAGGGAGGCGGCAGCTCGGATCCAGGTTGATCTGTTGTTCGTCTATACTACACGCATCCAGTATTTTCGCCGAGATCGGTTCCTGAAAGCCGATGAAGTTCATGCGCAGTGCGTTGCCCAGTCGGTTCTCCTGGACGTGCGCACGGGAATCGTGGTGACTACCGGGAATGCCACCGAGAACATTGCGGCAAAGAAAACAGCGGGGGATCTTAATTTCGATGAGACCGTCGCCCGCGCCCAGTCGGAGGCCAAGGGGAAGGCTGTGCTCTCGCTGGCTAATGCTCTAACCGCGTATCTGGCGGAAGAGAAAAAGTAACTCCCGGTAAGCCCTAACTGCGTCTTTGACGCGTCGCTAGTGCCAGGAACTTGACGAGATTGGTTTGTTGATTCGACGGTTCTGTGCGGGAGGGGGGCGATCAGCGATGATCGTCCCTACCGCGACCGTTGAGAAGGCAAAGTTATCCGAGAAGCATTTGCCATGCGCGCCTCGAAGTCTGGCGTTACGGGGATAGTTCCGCCGACGCGAGAGAATTTAAATATTCAGCGTTGTCGGCATTGATCCCTCCCGTGATAAGGACCTCGCCGTTCAACAACAGAATTGCCGCGTGATCTGAGCGCTCGATCTCCATATTTCCAGCGGCCGTGAATGTTCCGCTCGCAGGATCGAACATTTCTGCTGTGGATAGGTAGTGGATATTGGGTACTGTTCCTGCCTTGTCGATTCCGCCGGTCACAAGGACTTTGCCGTTAGCCAGCATCGTTGCCGTATGCAGTTCACGTGCTGTGCCCATGCTCCCTGTGGTCGCGAAAGTGCCTTTTGTAGGATCGAAAAGTTCCGCCGTCGCTGTGATGCCATCTGAGCTTGCCCCTCCCGTCATAAGAACCGCCCCGCTCTTTAGCAAGGTTGCCCGGTGTGCTGTGCGAGCAACAGTCATGTTACCCGTCGGCGTAAAAGAGCCTGAAACAGGATCGAAGAGCTCCGCCGTTGAGGGGGACCCTGCGGTGCCGGTGTCTCCTCCTGCCAAGAGGACTTTGCCGTCGTTCAGAAGGGTTGCAGTGTGGAAAAACCGTGCGGCGTTCATGTTTCCAGTCGCCGTGAATTCCCCCGTGGCCGGATCGAAGAGCTCCGCTGTCAAGGTGGCATTTCCATTGTATCCTCCTGCCAGGAGCACTTTCCCGTTTGCCAGCAGTGTTGCCGTGTGGCCACTCCGCGCCACCACCATGTTTCCGGTGGCCGTGAAAACACCCGTCGAAGGATCGAAAATTTCCGCGGTTCCGAATGCCGTTGTGCGTCGATCATCCCCGCCTGTGATGAGGACTCTCCCATCCCCGAGCAATGTTGCCGTGTGATAGGTGCGCTCGACGCTCATCTCTCCCGTCGACGTAAATGCCCGTGTGGCCGGATCGAATATTTCTGCGGACGCAAGTGCGCTCAATTGGAAACAGCGCGTCTCAAAGGGGCAAGCACGAAGCGCAGCCCAGTGCATTCCTCCCGCCACGAGCACTCTTCCATCGTTCAGCAGGGTCGCTGTGTGGTCCTCTCGAGTAGTTTGCATGCTGCCGGTTGGCGTGAACCCTGAGGCTGGCGCCAGGACGTGAATCGATGTGGAAGTGCCAGTGATCGAAGCGGCCGCTGAATCGGTCGCTGTAATGGTTTGGTTGCCGTCGGTCTTCAACGTTCCCGAGAAGGTCCCCTTTCCGTTCGTCAGGGTAGAGTTCGCGGGAAGCTCTGCCTGACCGTCGGTACTCGTGAAGCTCACTGTACCGGTGTAGCCAGTGAAAGGCAGGCCGGAACCATCGAGCGAGGTGACATTGAAAGTTAAGCTGGTCCCAGCGGTGACTGTCGAAGGGGTGCTGACTGCGAACCTAGCGGCCGCGGCCACTAAAACGCTGATCGTGTTTGTAACACCCGTGATCGTTGTCTTAGTCATGTCGGTCGCGCTGATGGTTTGGTTGCCGGGGGTCTCCAATGTCACCGAAATCGTCCCTGTGCCGCCGGCAAGCGTTGAATTAGCCGGTAATAGCGCTCGGCCATCGGTGCTGCTGAGACTCACTGTTCCCGAATAGCCGCTTACCTCATTGTTCGCGGCATCCAACGCTGTCACCGTCAAGTTGAAACTTGAACCAACCGAGGCCGTCGCCGGAGCGGTTACGGAAAAGTGAGTGGCGGCAGGAGGCGGAGTGATCGCACCGCCACCGCAAGCACTGAGGAGGCGCAAGCTGCAAATTGAGATTAGGAGGAACAGAGATTTTTTCATGACGTCTCTCCAAGATGGCATTTGTTTGGCCTATGATGCTTTACACGCTTTCGATAACACTCTTAAAAACAGAAAGATGACCCACACGGAAGTTTTCCAGTTTATGCGCAAGAAATAATCCTGCCCGCGTCTACACCTCTGCACGTTTCAGCAGATATTGCGCGGCCAGCGGAAACGCTGCTGCCAGGAGAACGGCGCGCACCAAAGATCCCCACGGAAACATGATCGGGTAAGGGCGATGGTTCGTCATCAACCAGAGCGCGGGTCCTGCAAACAGGGGCGGCAGCTGTAAGTGCAGCGGGCCATTGGCAATTTGACGAAGGATTAAGTAGACGGCCACAACCGCAGCGGTATAAAGCAGACCACTGCTCGCGCTGCGCCGCAATGCGGTCATTAGCGTCGTAAGCCCCAGCATCGGCAGCCCGACGATCACTATCAGCCAGGGAGCAACGAGGAGCAACGACTGGTTCCAGTTCCCTGTCAGTGTGGCCAGTAATGTCGCCGCAAGGTATGTGGGAACAATTGCCACCATAAGCATTTCCGCTAGGCAGACACCCCAGTGTGTCAACGTTATCGAGGCCCTCGTCCGCGGCCGCGTCCAAAGGTATTCAATCGTTCCAGTTTCGAATTCGCTTCCGGGAGAAGTCGCGCCGAGAAACGCGGCTGAAAGAAGACCGGCCCCCCACACTCCGCTTAGAACCATAAGACTGACCAAATTCACCCACACCGACGGGTCGTGCCTGGGTATCGTGTAGTCGCGACGGTCAAAATATAAAGATCCGTTTCGTTCCTGGAGCCCCGGCAAGAGCGTTAGCAGGATGGCGATCGCTACAAACAGCGTCAGGAGAAAGAAGAAACGGCCTCGCGTTTCGCGCCAGCATTTCCAGACGTACATGAATCCTCCTTTCGAACCAGATGTAGAAAGAGTTCCCGCAAGCCGAGAGGGGTAATTTCCAGAATTGCCGCGCCCTGGCTACGTAATTCCGCGGCAAAACGATCCGCCTCGCGGGCCACTACGTAGCGGCGGAATCGGCCGTCGGTTGTTGCTGAGACGACATTCGATGATGACGCGACTGACAGGCCCTCACCCGTAGCAATGACAAGGCGAAATTCCTGCCGAATCTCTTCCAAGCGTGACTCGAGAAGCAGGTGCCCTTGCTCCAGGATGCCAACCCAGTCGCAAATCTGTTCCACTTCGCCGAGATGATGACTCGACAGAAAAATGGTATGTCCCTGGCTGACGTGATCTTCTATGAGCGTACGAAGGATTTCGTCCACCATCACGGGATCGAGCCCGGCGGAGGGTTCGTCCAGAATCAAAACCTCCGCCTCTTGCGCCAGCGCTAATAGCAGTGCAACCTTGCTCTGATTCCCGATCGAAAGTTTCCTGAAGGCGGTCTTCATCGGAATTTCCAATCGCTGCGCCAGGCGCGCTGCTGCATCATCCGACCAGCGCGGAAAATACCCTTTGTTCATGCGCACAAGTTCCGCGGGCGTTGCCCAGGGATAAAGCTGCTTGCGCTGCGGCACAAAAGCGACGCGTTCGAGGATGCGCATCAACTCGTCCTCTCGCGTCGGATCGTGCCCGAGCACCCTCGTGCTGCCCTTCGTGGGCCGCACCAAGCCGAGCAACATCCGCATCGTCGTCGTTTTGCCCGCGCCGTTGCGGCCCAGGAATCCATACACCGCACCCGGTTGGATCTGCAGGTTTAACTCCGCGACGGCGGCTTGTGTGCCGAACGATTTGCTCAAACCCTCCGTTAGAATGGCCCGTTCGCTCATGGTTGGCCTCCCAGTCTGTCGAGCTCCTCTTCCAGCAATTTCAGGGTCTCTTCGCGGGTCAGCCGCAACTGGCGACCCTCCACCGCTAACTGGCGAGCGTGCGGACGCAACCGTTTCACTTTCTCGCTTTTCAACAGCCCGGGCAGACCATCCGCGACAAATGTCCCGCCACCCGGGATGCTCCGGGTCACGCCGTCGCGTTCCAGGTCCTGGTAGGCACGCGCCACAGTGTTGGGATTGATGCGCAGCTCAGCGGCCAGCTTACGTGTGGAAGGAAGCGCATCCCCCGTGCGCAGGGCGCCCGCGGCCACCGCTTGCTTCACCTGCGCTTCGAGCTGCAGATAAACCGGCACGCCGGAGGACGGGTTGAGGTGCAATAGCATACTGTACTAATACATTGATACAGTACGAGTGTCAAGCGAATTTGCGGGCTCGACGCCAACCGGCAACTACAGCCTATTCGGGTGCCGAGCGTCGCCTCAGGAATCTGACCTGATAAGTTCGCGTAATCGGAAACTTAAATCCACATGGACGGTAACGGCGTTTACCAGGACCTTGGCCCGCAATCTGTTCCTCTTCGTTGACTTGGCTTCTGGCGCAACCTAAGATGTCCCCGAAATGCCAGATTCCTCATCTCTAATTGGGCAGACCGTCTCGCACTACCGCATCTTCGAGAAACTCGGTGGGGGCGGTATGGGTGTTGTCTACAAGGCTCAGGACACGCGCCTCGACCGCTTTGTTGCTCTAAAATTCCTGCCTGAAGACCTAGCCCATGACCGCCAAGCCTTGGAACGATTTCGCCGCGAAGCCAAAGCGGCTTCTGCGCTGAACCATCCCAACATCTGCACCATTTACGACATCGGCGAGCAGGAGGGAAAAGCGTTCATTGCCATGGAGTATCTGGAGGGCGAAGCGTTATCAGCTCGAATAGAAAAAGGGCCACTCCCGATCTCTGAGAGCGTGCAAATCGCGATCAGAGTTGCGAGCGCGTTGAGCACGGCACACAAGAAAGGCATCATTCACCGCGATCTGAAGCCCGGAAATATCATGCTGACGGCGACCGGAACAAAGCTGCTGGATTTCGGTTTGGCGAAATACATGCAACCAGCAGCCGTAACGGACGAGACCGCCACGATGCTAACGGGAGAGTTGCAGGTGGTGGGCACGCTCCCTTACATGTCGCCCGAACAGCTTCAAGGCATGGAGGTCGATGCACGGGTAGACATCTTCGGATTCGGAGCGGTGTTGTACGAAATGCTCACGGGCACAAGGGCATTTCAACGCAAGTCGAGCAGCGAAACGATCATTGCGGTGGGCCGGGAAGACCCGCGCCCGGTCAGAGAAGTCGTGAAGGAGGTCCCGGAGAAGCTAGAAAAGATCGTCCAGCGGTGTTTGCGGAAGCGGGCGGCAGAGCGTTATGGATCGGTAGCAGAGATTGAGCGAGAACTGAAAGAGTGGTGGGCCGAGGCCGAGGAACCGGCGAGCGGAATCAACCTGAAAGTGTTACTGCGAAAGAGCAGGAGACCGAGGGTGGCGGTGCCATTAGCCCTGGTCTCTTTGTTGGCATTCGGCGCTGGCGCGTGGTCGGTGCACCACACTTTGAAGGTAAGGTGGGCGAGGCAGGAAGCGCTGCCAAAGATTGCCGAACTCACTGAGAAGGAGAAGACCGGCGAAGCATTTGCGCTCGCCGTTCAGGCGCAAAGATACATACCCAAAGATCCGATCCTGGAGAAATTCTGGGACGACATTTCATGGTCGGCGGAAATCAGGAGCACGCCACCAGGGGCGGCAGTGTACCGGAAGGACTATGCCGCACCGGATAGAGCATGGGAATTCATCGGAGTGACACCGATTCCAGAGCGAAAGTTTCCTGCCGTGGATTCGAAATGGAAGTATGAGTTGAAGGGATACGTCACGGTAGAACGTGCGACGTTTCCGGATGGCAACCTATCGATAACAATGGATGAGGAAGGAAAGGCACCGGCGGGGATGGTCAAAGTGCGGTTAAGCACGCCAGACTCGAAAACTTCTCCCGTGAAGATCATTGGCATCCCGGGTTACACCGATGCGCCGGAGGTACCGTTGGGAGACTACTGGATCGACAAGTACGAAGTGACCAATGCGGAATTCAAACGATTGGTGGATCAAGGAGGCTACCAGAAACAGGAGTATTGGAAAGAGAAGTTCGAGAAGGACGGCCGGGTGCTCTCCTGGGCGGAAGCGATGAAATTGTTTGTGGACAAAACTGCGAGGCCTGGGCCAGCCGAATGGGTGCAAGGGGAGTACCCCGTCGGACAGGAGGATTATCCTGTAACCGGATTGAGTTGGTACGAAGCAGCGGCATACGCGGCCTTCGTAGGGAAGGCGCTACCGACGATTTACCACTGGTCGTTGGCTGCTTCGCCGTGGGGAGGCTCCAGCATCCTGCCAGCAAGTAATTTTGCAGGCCGGGGAACCAGTGCGCGGGGGACGTACCTTGGGATGAGCCGGTATGGCGCATACGACTTAGCGGGCAATGTGAAAGAATGGATCCTGAACGAGGACAGGTCCGGCAAGCGTCTGATACTGGGCGGAGCTTGGAATGAACCAAGCTACGCATTCTTCGTGGCAGACGCGAGGATGGCATTCGCTCGCGATGCCAACTTCGGATTTCGTTGTGCGAAATATGAACTATCGGGAGAGTCGGATAAAGCCGCGAATGCAATCACGATTAAGGTGCGTGATTATCGCTCCGAAACACCTGCATCTCATCAAGCGGTCGAGGCGTACAAGGAGTTCTATTCCTACGATAAGACGCCGTTGCATGCGACAGTGGACAGGCGTCAAGAGACAGGAGACTGGCGAGTCGAGAAAGTCTCATATGACGCAGCGTACGGAAAGGAACGCATCATTGCGTATTTGTATCTTCCCAAGAGAGCTTCACCACCATTTCAAACAGTGGTCTATTTTCCCGGTAGCGGCGCAGTATATGAAAAATCGAGTGAGGGTGGAGTGCAAGTCGGATCGTACGATTTTATAGTCAAGAGCGGACGCGCAGTGCTAGCACCTGTGTACAAATCCACGTATGAGCGTCATGACGGATATACACCCGGACGGAAAGATACAACCGATTATCGGGATCATGTTGTGCTCTGGTACAAGGATCTGGCACGATCGGTCGATTATCTGGAGACAAGGACCGATATCGATTACACCAAGATCGCCTATGAAGGTGCGAGTTGGGGAGCAGCCATGGGAGCGCTATTCCCGGCCCTGGAGACCCGCTTTAGAGCACTGGTCCTGGTGTGTCCCGGATTCTATGTGCAAACCCGGCTTCCCGAAGCTGACCCATTTAATTTCGCGCCGTACGTGAAGGCGCCTGTGCTGATGTTGAACGGGCGATTCGATTATCTTTTCCCAATCGATAGCTCTCAAGAGCCGATGTTTCGAATCTTAGGGACACCGAAAGAGCAGAAACGCTGGGTAGTCTACGACACAGGTCACGACATACCACGAACCGAACAAATTAAAGAGACATTGGATTGGCTGGACAAGTATTTGGGGTCGGTGAAATAGGGTCGACCGTCATGATTGCGTTCAATTCGATGACCACGTGATCGTTCTCCCACTGGGGGTTCCTGGGCATCTTCCTCCTGTTCGCATTACCTTATGGTTTCTTGTGGCTCTGGCTGAAACGCAGACTGAAACTGACCCAATCACGAAAGCAGAGACTTTTGGCGAAGGGGAATGTAGGTCGGTACTCGGGTACTCGGTCAAGTCCTGATTTGTCGCGTTACCGGACAAGTGCAATCCCCCATGCCAGCTACAGGAAATACCTGATTCCCGCGTGCCACGTCCGTTGGTAGTCTGACCGTAATATAGCCTCTAAAACACCCCGAGAGCAGGTGCTTGAACTGGACTCAAGCATCTGCTCCTCCCTTAAGATTCCTGAACGAACAATTCCTTGAAGAGTTTTACCGTAGCGGGGTTACTGTTGCGCTTGTCCAGTTACTTTTGTATTATTTCTTGCAGAGAATTACCGAGACCTAATAGTTGTGCACTTTTGGACAGTCAGACTCTTTTCGATTGCTTAGACTCTCGGCAATCGGAGTCGCTAGGGTGGTGTCCCTGGCACAGTCGTTACACTTGGGAGGGATTATGTCTTGTCAGTCGTGCAGGTTGGGCAATCAAGTGGAATTATCCGCTGAGATGATGCTCCACCTCGGCGGTCTCAAAAATTTGGACAATTCCGGCGTTTGGCTATTCCCGAAGGTTTCAGTCTGCTTGGATTGTGGCAGTGCGCGGTTTACCGTTACGGAAGCTGCATTGCGGTCGCTTGCCGCTACTCCGACAAGTGAACGACTGACGATGGCGGCAGCGGGTTAAAGGGGCAGCAAGTGGTGAGTTATAGTTATAAGCGTGTATCGTCTGGCCGGTATCTATTAACCGGAGGTTTGAAATGAAACTTCGGCTGTTTCTAAAACTGAAAAACTCTAAGCTAGCGACTATTGAGAAAACGCTCTTACTTGCGGTTCTGACTTTAGGAGTGCTTGCGGTAGCACAAGGAACTGGCTCATGGACGCACATGTCATACTTCGACAATCGCAGCTCTGTCTGGATGGTTAAGATTACCAGCACCGTCACAAAGCCAATGACTTGCACGGTCTCTTGGACGGGAATCACGACGGGGTCCACCTACTACGGTTCGCAAATCGGAGTTACCGTAAGCAGAAGCTTTGCACTTCAGGTTCCTGCGTATCAAAAAGGCGCGGCAATCGTTGCCCAGAGTGGCATCAAAGACATTGCGAATTTTTCAGAGACCACGGTCTGTAATTAATCTTACTATTCAGCGGAGCCTCGTCCGAAACGCCGCAGAGAATTCTTGAAGCGGGACAGCCAAACAATGACAAAGAAAAGGAAGAAGGGAGGCGTTCCAGGTCTTTTTTACGCCTCCCCCATCACTTCCCCTTTCGGGGAATCCGATTAGCCCTGTAAGAGGGTGGATAATCGGCTGTATCCGGCTTACTGGTGGGACTCTCAGAACAGCGATAAGGTTACAAGAATTTCTGAAGTCGTTGGCTACTAGCTATTTTCGTCCGGTGACAACTCACCCTGCCAATTTCTTCACTTTCGCTCGAATCTTCGCCCACCGTTTTCTTTGCCCCCTGGAGATATTCGCTCTCCCAGCGGCGGAAATGACGTGCTTCTTCACGGTCTTTAGTTCCTGGCTCGCTGAACCGCCTAGTGCTTTCGCAGCCGCTCTGATTCCATTCAATTGATGCTGCACCTTGCCCAACTGCTTTTGGAGTTTTCTTTCTTCGCGCTTGATTGCTGCCAGAATGTGCATTGAGCCTCCCGATGAAATCTAACCCAACAGGAGGTACTGCACCAGACGTACGGGGAGAGGTAATTAACTCGGCAGTATTCCGAATTTCAATCGCTACCCCACAATCTGGGACGCTTCAACATTCCAAACCAGAGAATCATCTTCGCTGATGAGCCGGACCCGTATGCCTGCGGTTGTCTCAAAGAGTTTTACAACCTTACCCTGGACCATCTGGTTGCTATGTAAAATAGCTTTCACGATCTGCCCCGGTTCGATGCGCATGCCTTTGACCATGACATGGTCTAATTCATTTTCGATTTTCTTTTTCATCGGCCCGTACTCGCCAAGCCAGCAATCAGCAGGACATCAACGAAACCGAACTTCATCCGCATGCGGCGGAGTCTAACACAGCCATTTCCCTAACGGTCTGGGGCGCAACCTCGTTCTAGGCTTCGCCGGGGATGAGCTACTCGAAAAGCTGCGCCGGACAAGATGGCGGTCTGGGCGGTTCCGGCGCGATCTGCGGTCCTCACTTCAAGCAGTTCGGCTTCGTGTCGGCTTCGTTGACTTGCCTTCTCCCACAACCTAATATGTGCGCGAAATGCAGGATTCCGCATCTCTAATCGGTCAAACTATCTCCCACTACCGCATCCTCGAGAAACTTGGCGGCGGCGGTATGGGTGTGGTTTACAAGGCCGAGGACACAAGCCTGCATCGGTTCGTGGCGCTAAAGTTCCTGCCGGACGATGTAGCGCGAGACCCTCAGGCCCTAGCCCGCTTTCAGCGTGAGGCGGAAGCTGCCTCTGCGTTGAAC
>Ga0209448_10000729_pt1 | contig 10454 bp, 9 predicted proteins | sample BogFormECP14_OM2_FD_188245 | JGI IMG/M metagenome (GOLD analysis project Ga0209448, IMG submission 188245) | Bog forest soil microbial communities from Calvert Island, British Columbia, Canada - ECP14_OM2 (SPAdes) (version 2) | ecosystem: Environmental > Aquatic > Freshwater > Wetlands > Bog ... | reverse complement strand
GTCAGGGATCACAGTTTCCAGGCATGCTCCATCAGTTACTCGATCATTCCGAGGTCCATCGCACGCTCGACGAGGCAAGTTCCGTGCTGCACTCCGATGTTCGAACTCTCGACTCCGAAGAGGCGCTCGAATCTAGCGTCTCGGTGCAGATAGCGCTCCTCACGGCCGGTGTGGCGACGGCCCGAGCTCTGATCCAGAAGCATGCCGAGCCCACCGTAGTCTGTGGTTTGTCGGTGGGTGCATTCGCCGCCGCCGTGGTTGCAGATGTCTTGTCCTTGAAAGATGCGCTTGAACTCGTAGAGCTACGGGCCGAACGGATGACGAAGCTGTATCCGACTGGTTACGGCCTCTCCGCGATCGTCGGATTGAACGAATCGCAGGTTCTGAAAATCGTTCAGGCGGCGACCTCAAAGCGGGAACCGGTATTCGTTGCGAACATCAATGCACCACGCCAGATTGTGATCGCCGGCGCAGACACAGGAATGGACCGGGCGCTTGATGAAGCCCGGCGTCAAGGGTCCAGAGAGGCTAAACGGCTCCACGTTTCGGTTCCATCGCACTGTCCGTTACTACAGCCGGTGGCAGACTGTTTGCAACGCCGTTTCCCATCGGTGCAAGTGCGGAAGCCAAAAGTGATTTACGTCGGCAACGTAAACGCCCGAGCTATGCGGACCGCGGAGTTCGTCGCGAGCGATCTCGCGAACAACATTGCGCACGGTGTCCGCTGGCACGATGCCACCACGGTTGCCAAAGAGCTAGGCTGCAATCTGTTTCTCGAGATGCCGCCCGGTCACGTCCTCAGCGATCTTGCCAAAGAGAACCTCGCGGGAGTAAGCGCTTTCGCGGTTGAACAAGATTCTCTCCCAAGAGTCTTGCGTTTTGCGAAGCAGGACGAATCTTGGCTCATCCCAAAACCGCCACATGTCGCTGGCTCAACCTGAAATGGAGAAGTGACCATCGGCGCATGATCCGAACGCGATCCATGAGGGCGCCGCTTCTCTGAACAGATCAGTCTGCCGAGTTCGTCAGAAGCGGGTCAGCAACACGATCCTGCACAACGCGGTCATCGTCGCGCAGTTTCTCAAGCGTCATGGGAGGGGTGGGATCACGCGGGAGCTGTCGCTACCGGAGCGCATCACGCCACTCATGAATTTACAGGATTTGTAGAAATCACTCCAAGCGCTGAACCACTTGATTAACGCCACATCTGGCGACGGACGCCTAATGAGGTGTCCACCAATTTGAAAGATTTAATGTGGGTCGCTGCTTTCAATCACCTACGCATGTGCACTTGAGTTCGGGTATGTGTCGCTTGTGCCGAGAGCTTCTCGGCACTCTGACTCGTGCATTTGCTCCGCAAACTCTGATTCCGCGAATTCAGAAGGGGTTATAGAACTCGGAGAGTAGAGAACGTGGCGAAATAGAGGCGACGATGGCACCACAGTGACACGGGATATCGGCGTTTATCGTTTGCGGAAGGGCAAAAATCAAAATGGGAGGACGCCGACATTACACTTTGGAGGGCTCGCGTGAACAATTCGGGCGCACGGAACTCCCTCAACACGCAGCAGATCGCCTGCTTCTTGGGGTTCACTCGGATCTCAACGCAATAGAGATCCAGGTCACCGTAATTACGCGGCCTTTATTAGCCGGTTCTCACGGACGCTCGATTGTGAGTGGAAGGCGACGTGCAGTTGCAGGTTTATGAGAGCAGGATTTCATACTATGACAACACCGATCCCATCCACAAACCAACCCGATGTCGTTCTTATCGGTGCGGGGATCATGAGCGCTACGCTGGCAGTAATCTTAAAAGAACTTGATCCCGATCTGAAAATAGAGATCTACGAAGTCCTGGGCAGCGAGGCGCAGGAAAGCTCGAACGCATGGAACAACGCCGGCACTGGCCATGCAGCACTCTGCGAATTGAACTACACCCCGCAGAACGATGACGGAAGCATCGACATTTCAAAGGCTCTGCAGGTCAACACGGAGTTCGATCTCTCCCGCCAGCTCTGGGCATATTTGGTGAAACAAGGAGCGATCAAAGATCCGCAGTCCTTTATTCATCCCGTTCCCCACTTCAGTTTTGTCCGCGGATCGGAGAATCGCGCGTTTCTTAAGAAACGCTTCGAGGCGCTCTCCGCGCATCCTTTGTATCACGGGATGGAATATTCCGACGACAAGAAGCAGATTGAGAAGTGGCTTCCACTAGTCATGGAAGGTCGCGATCCAAACGAGGAAGTTGCTGCGACGCGAATGCTGACCGGTACTGACGTGGATTATGGCGCTCTCACTACGGATCTTCTTGACTCGTTAAAGGGCCAGGAGGGATTCTCAGTTCACTTTTTCAGTCGAGTGCAAGATCTGGACCGTGATGGGGATCTATGGAGGGTGCTGGTTAGGCACGAAAACAGCGGCGAATACCGGGATGTCCGAGCCAAATTCGTTTTTATCGGCGCCGGCGGCGGATCGCTGCCACTGTTGCAGAAATCCGGGATTCCCGAAGGTCGGGGCTACGCCGGGTTTCCGGTGAGCGGAATCTGGCTTCGCTGCGACAATCCTGACGTTGCTTCACGTCACAATGCCAAGGTATATGGCAAAGCCTCGGTGGGATCGCCTCCCATGTCCGTGCCCCATCTCGATACACGCCACATCGAAGGAAAAGTTTCTCTGCTTTTTGGGCCTTATGCGGGTTTTTCGACGAAGTTTGAAAAGCATGGATCGTACCTTGATCTTTTCGGCTCCATCGATCCGGAAAATTTACTGCCGCTGCTGGCCGTCGGCCGGGATAACATGGCTCTCACAGAATATTTGATAGGCCAGGTGCTCGAGTCCGAAGAGGAGCGATTCGCGGCGCTCCGCGAGTTCCTTCCAATCGTAATTGAAGAGGACTGGAAGGTCGAAGTGGCGGGTCAGCGGGTGCAGATCATTAAGAAGGATCCAACACACGGTGGCATTCTGCAATTTGGTACGGAGCTGGTCAGCGCAGCCGACGGTTCCATCGTTGCGATGCTGGGTGCCTCGCCGGGCGCTTCCACCGCGGTGTGGATCATGATCCAGGTCATTGAGCGTTGCTTCGCCGAAAAATTGAAACGTGGCGGATGGGGCGCCAAATTGAAGCAACTGATTCCATCTTACGGCCAGTCTCTGGCCGAGAATACGGCCCTGTGCCAGCGGGTGCGCGCCGAGACGGCGGCCGTACTGAACATCAACAACGTCACAGAAAAGGAGAGCGTTACTGTATGATCCGAGCGTATCGTCTTTATACTGGTTCCGACGGAAATTCCCACGTGGTACGTGGTAGCGTGAGTGGCGGTGAATTGGTGGAAGCGGAATCCATCGAATTCAAGGAAACACCGGCACATTCGTCGTTTGACTGGCACAATGATCCAATCCCTCAATACGTCATTACGTTAGCTGGTGTACTTGAATTTACAACCGTAGGCGGCGAGACATTCACAATCCGTCCGGGTGATGTTCTGCTGGCTGTGGATCACACCGGCTCAGGCCATAAGTGGCGTTTAACGAACGATGAGCCGTGGAAGCGTGCTTACGTGGTCTTCAAGGAGGGCGCGGATACCCGTTTCGTACCGGATCACAAAGACGCTTCCGGCGGCGAACCGAACCGATCGCCTACCGCAACCGCCGTAAAGTAGAACTCTGGAAACTGAGATCTCAACGGCCGAGCGTGTAGCCGGAGTCGGTCATCTTCCAGTCTCGCCAGTTAACCGGCCCAAGGTTCGGCAACGGCCCGCGTGACGTTCCTCGGCATTGCCGGAGTCTTGTCGGACGGGCAGCCGGAGCCGTCTTTGAATGAGGTTTCGGCGCTAGGGCAGTCGGTCATCCCCTCCGCGCTCGCCGCCGCATTGGGGGAACAGAAAGGAAGAATCTATGAACAATTCTAGTGATGGTCTCAATTTTCGAGTCGAAGAGGACGCGTTAGGAAGTGTCGAAGTCCCAGTGAACCACTTGTGGGGCGCCCAGACGCAACGGTCGCACCGCAACTTTCCGATCGGTGTCGAGCGCTATCGCTGGGGCCGGCCGGTGATCCGCGCTCTCGGCATTCTCAAGAAGTGTGCTGCTCTGGCCAACAGAGAGTTGGGTCAGTTACCGGACGAGAAGGTCGATCTGATCGTCCGTGCCGCACAAGACGTGATCGACGGAAAGCTAGACGCCGAATTTCCTCTGGTCGTATTCCAGACGGGATCGGGCACCCAGACCAACATGAACGCCAATGAAGTGATCGCGAACCGCGCGATTCAGCTAGCCGGCGGAGTTGTGGGATCGAAGAAGCCGATCCATCCCAACGACGACGTGAATCACAGCCAGTCATCCAATGACACATTCCCGACTACGATGCACATTGCGACGGTTGAGGAGCTGGAAAATGTCCTCACGCCCGCTATTCAAACGCTGCGCGACACTTTGGACACAAAGTCCAAAGCCTTCTCTCGTGTGGTCATGGTGGGCCGGACTCACCTGCAGGACGCGACACCGCTGACCCTGGGCCAAGTGATTTCGGGTTGGGTGGCACAGCTCGATCAGGCCTTAGACGCGATCCATGCGAGTTTACCTGGTGTTTGTGCACTCGCGATCGGCGGAACGGCTGTCGGCACGGGGCTGAATGCCGATCCTCGCTTCGCCGAGGTAGCCGCGCGCAAGATCGCGGAAGAAACAGGCAAGCCGTTCGTCTCCGCGCCGAACAAGTTCGCGGCACTCTCAGCGCACGACGCTATGGTGAACGTCAGTGCAGGGTTGCGCACGCTCGCGGGTGTCCTGATGAAGATCGCGAACGACGTGCGCTGGTACGCGTGCGGACCGCGAGCGGGATTTGCCGAACTGAGAATCCCGGAGAACGAGCCGGGTTCCTCGATTATGCCTGGGAAGATCAACCCGACCCAATGCGAGGCGTTGACCATGGTAGCGGTGGAGGTGTTCGGCAAGGATCACTCCGTGGCCTTCGCCGGCTCGCAAGGAAACTTCCAGCTCAACGTCTACAAGCCGGTAATCCTGCACAACGTTCTGCAATCAATTCAACTTTTGGCGGACGGCGCCCATTCATTTAATGATCGCTGCGCTGCAGGAATCGAGCCAAACGAAAAGCGCATCCGCGAGCACCTCGACAACTCGCTTATGTTGGTGACGGCGCTCAATCCGCACATCGGCTATGAGAAAGCAGCGCAGATTTCGCTCAAGGCCTATCGCGAGGAACTCACACTCCGGGATGCCGCTCTGAAGTTGGGCTTCTTGACCGCGCAACAGTTCGACGAATGGGTCCGGCCAGAGGACATGACGCACCCCCTCGAACCGGAGAAGACAAACGCTTAGCACGGTGCTCCAGGGCGCGCTCAGGTCATGGCAAGAACACAACAACAAGACGCAAACACCTCACAGGGGACGCCGCACCAGGTTGGCGAAGTCGTCATGCGTGGCGCCATACTCGCGATTTCCTGCGCAATCAGTTACTGGCTGATCACACACATCCTTGCCAACACCTATTCCATCTCCAGGGACGACAACCTCCTCGGCGGGATGTGGGCGGTCGTCGCCACGATATTCGTCTATAGAGACAGCAACGCGGAGAGCGTGCGTTCCGCGTTATCGCGCATGGCGGCCACATCCGTAAGTTTCGCGTTGTGTTTGATCTACTTATTGATCTTCCCGTTTCACATTTGGGGCATGGCCGCGCTGATCGGGATCGGCGCAATCGTCGTAACAACAATGGGCCGTCCGGACGACACCATCACGACCGGAATTACAACTGCCGTCGTGATGGTCGTCGCGGCATTGAGCCCACACGACGCCTGGCGACAGCCGATCTTGAGACTAGTCGATACCGCCGTTGGAGTCGCCGTCGGCGTCGCGGCGGCGTGTCTCGGCGCCAACTTTATGCGGGTGACCAGACTGATAGGGCGGGACAACCTCCACAAGGACGCAGGAGAACACGCGTAGCTTCGGCCCTCTGATCGACGGAATGGTTCTCGATGCGACGCCACTCCCCGAGTGTGGCGGCGCAATCCCTTGGCCCGTGCGCCGGTTCACTTGTCAGGCAAAGATAGGAGCAGAGCCGCAAGATCACGTTTGAGAAACGAGATCTTCGCTCTTAGGTCTTCCAACATTGCCGAACGATCTTCCGAGTCGTCGATGGTTAGAGCCAATTTGTCGGAAGGCTGACTCGTCACCCTGTCTATTTTATTCTTGCCTGCGGAAGTGGAGGGCGGGTCTGTTCGTTTCAGAGTGATCCATGTCTGAATAAGGCGCTCCTTCCTGGTGAGGCCTTCCTCGTCTGTTGGTGCGACTTCGTTGAGAAAGCTCCCGACAATTTGATCATAGTGGCTATCGCCGAGCGTCGGTCGATCGAACATCTCGGCCAACATATTAGAGTTGAACTCGAATAGCCTAGTTCCTCCTTTCTGCGCCCGAATACCAGAGATCGCCAGAGTGGAGGAGAGCACACCGGCGGCGATGCCGACGATAGACGAAGCCTTGTTCTCTCCTGAAGGCAACTGGAGCCCGGCGCTGGTTGCGCCCAAAGTTCCGCCCGAAACGATACTCAGTAGATTGGCACGGTTGACGGCCCTATCCCGTTTGTCGGAGAGACAGCCGCGAACTTCATTGGATTGGGCGATTTCGTTGTCGATCTGCGCGATAGTTGCATCCACTTCGAGCGAAGCGGCGAGAACCCTTTCGATGATTATCTGGCGGAGCGGAGTGATCTTCGAAGGGTCCGATTGGTTGCGAGCCAATTCGCTCAGCTGGTCAATCTCGGGCAGCACGTGGATAATGTTTGCGGTGCGCATCACAGTCGATTGTTCAACGCCACATCTGGCGACGGACGCCTAATGAGGTGTCCACCAATTTGAAAGATTTGATGTGGGTCGCTGCTTTCAATCACCTACGCATGAAGCATCCTTGGCAGCCGCGTTGCGTACCTGAGTCATGTCGCTGGGCGCAGCGAAACTCCTCTTGAGGATAATCATGACCACAGTTGCAGATCGATTCGCCGGGACCCTGGCAGCAGCGGGCGTCAAAGGGCTCGGTGGCATTGATCTGGACGCTTGCGCTTCGCGACAAGGCTCCGATTGATTATCGAATTCACGCGCCTCCGAAGGGAACTCTGAGCACACCTACTTGGGCTATGAATGATTCAACCAATAAAGATAGGCATGTACCGCCTCCGTGGGGCGACGATATGGAAAGCGCGCTGATCGCACAAGACAGAGTACTCCGCTCGCGAGTGAAAGCGGCTTCATCGCCGCATGCTGCAAGACGAATCCGAGCTGGAATCGTGTTCGTGATTTGTGCCACGGCACTCTTCGGCGTCCTGCTTACACTGTTTGTAATCTCGTACGCCTCCTGCAACGGCGATAACACAATGAACGGTCCCCACTCCACAAGTCGCCCTTCATGCTTGGGTGGTTCGGTAATCAGCCCTTGGACCCTCGATTGCATACTATGCAGGCGGAATAGATCAGAGACTCAAACGAAAGGTGACACTCATGAAGTTACAACGTACAATATTCGCTTCCGTGGGGATCGTGCTTCTATCTGCGACCGCGCTATTCGCGCAGCAGGTGCAGACTGACTATGATCGCGGCGCGGACTTTAGTCGATACAAAACCTACTCCTGGGAGAAGGTCCAAACCCAAAATTCGCTGTGGATTGACCGGATCAAGGAAGCCGTCAACGCGGCTCTGGCAACGAAAGGCTGGACACCCGTGGAATCGGGCGGCGATGTCTCAATCGTGGCGATGGAGATGACAAAAGATCACCGCACTCTCAACACCTACTACGACAGCTTCGGAGGCGGCTGGGGGTGGGGAGGTGGATTCGGAGGGGGAGGTGGATTCGGCGATGCAACCACAAACGTCGAACACTACAAGGTCGGCACGCTCGTTGTCGATTTGTTCGATACGAAGACCAAGAAACTCTTCTGGCGGGGGTCGGCCAGCGACACACTTTCGAACAAGTCCGACAAAAACATTAGGGGCCTCGACAAAGGTGTACAGAAGATGTTCGATCACTTCCCCCCGGGCGCAGGCAAATAAAAAGCCCTCGCAAAGAAGCATGAAGGAGAAGCTCATTATGAAATCGCTTCAACAGGGCATGGCACTGTTCCTTTCCTTGTGTCTGCTGTTCATGGGTATACGAGACGGGTTCGCCTATCAGGCCGACCCGTTACTTTCACCGTCGCCGCCTCAGGCCGCGCAAGAGAGTCCCGAACAATTGCAACAACTCGTAGCGCCCATCGCCCTGTATCCTGACGCATTGATCGCGCAGATCCTGGCGGCCGCAACCTATCCGGACCAAATCGTAAAGGCTGAGGAGTGGATGGGCAAGCACAAACACCTTGAAGGCGAGAAGCTGGCGAAAGAGGTGAACAAAGAACATTGGGATCCCGGTGTTAAAGCCCTAACCCAGTTCCCCGCGGTGCTCGCCAATATGAACCAGAATCTCGCGTGGACATCTGAACTCGGCGACGCCTCTATCAACCAGCAGCAGGCCCTGAATCAGGCGATTCAAACCATGCGTCAGCGGGCGCGGCGGGCCGGGAACTTGAAGACTACCGCCCAGGAGACCGTAAGCAATAACAACAAAACGATCGTCATTCAACCGGCAGCGCCCGACGTAGTGTACGTGCCGCAATACGATCCCTGGCTCGTGTACGGCGATCCGCTGGCTGTTTTCCCCGGCTGGTATCCGTATCCGGGACTTTTTTGGGATGGTCCGGGAGTCTATTGGGGATTGGGTTTCGGTGTTGGACTCTTCGCTGGGTTTGGCTGGGGATGGAATGGTTGGGGATACGATTGGCGCGGCGGCAGGGGCGTCTACAACCACAACCCGTACATCTCGCATAGCCGGAGCATCGTCAACCGTGGTAGTTTTCGACCGAACCGGGAGGACTTCGGTCGTTCCACCGCCTCGCGCACATTGGAAGGAACGCGTTCCAGCGCTTTCAGCGGCTTCAATCATGGGGAGTTTGCGAGATCCAGTTCCTTTCGGGGCCAATCCAGCTTTGGCGGTTTTCACGGCGGGGGCTTTGGCGGGTTCCGCGGCGGGGGCTTCGGCGGGGGTTTCCACGGCGGCGGAGGTCGGCGATAGTTCGCGCGAGGTGATGCAAGCCGAGAAACGAGAAATGATGAACATGATCAACCTGTGTTTTAGAAACTTATCGGAACGCGTCCGATCGGCGACGTTCCCGTTGGCGATCCTTGTGATGTTGGCGCTTGGCAGCGCTCGCGAGGGGCTTGCTCAACAATCTGCTCGGACAACGTTTCCGTCGTCCGCGGAGGCCGGCCAGGCACTTTTCCAAGCCGTGCAAAGCAACAATGGTGAGGTCATCACAAACATCCTGGGCGGGCCGTCGGAGCTCACCGCCTCTGGCAATGAGGCCCAAGATCGGCTCGACCGCGAAATGTTCGTCCAAAAATACCAGGAGATGCACCGTCTGGGTCGGGACGCCAACGGATCGGTGACCCTGTATATCGGCTCCGAGAACTGGCCGTTCCCTATCCCGCTCGTTGAGAAGAACGGCTCCTGGCGCTTCGATCCGGACACTGGTCTGAAGGAAGTCTTATTCAGACGAATCGGCGAGAACGAACTCAGGGCCATTTTGATCTGTCACGAACTCGTGGCCGCCGAAAGACAGTTTCGCGCAAATCAGAAGGCTGAGGGTCAGGTAGACAGCGCTCTTGCGAATTTAGTGTCGGCAGCGGCGAGCGGATCCGCGAGCGGCGAGCCAGTCCTGATCCACGGTTACTACTTTCGTGTCGTGGCAAAACGGCGAACAGATGGCAAGACTGCTGGCGGGTTCGGCTTCGTCGCTTACCCGGCTGAGTATAGGTCGTCTGGTGTGATGACGTTCATCATCATAGAGAACGATGTCGTCAAAGAAAAGGATCTGGGCACCAATACTTCGGCGCTCGCAAGTACGTTGGGATGGGCTCACAAAGAAACAGGTTGGGTGCCCTCCGACGACAAATAGAATCCGATTCGCGTTACCAGACCCTTCAGACAACGCCAGAGACCAAGATGGAGCGTTTATCCGCTCCCACGCTCATGGTTCAGGAGAATCGGCTGGAGGAATCCGGAGGACTTGATAATTTCTGTACGGGACGAGACCGGCGTGCTGAATGGAATCGGTCATTTTCCCCGCCGCGAGGTTCCGGATGATGCGGTCGCACTACTATTCTTCGTCACTCTTACACCGCAAGCACATAATTTCTCACATTGATCATCTGGTCCCAGCCGCAATCTGCGTCGAGAAGGGACTAGCACTCTTCTCCAGAAACCGAAGTCACGTATCCCCCGCCTTGGCGTTGCCGAAGTTGCGGGTCGCGTAGATCTCGGTCGACCACGCCGTCTGGGGGTTGTTGTCGATCGCGTTGTTGACGAGTTGGTGGTTCTCGTGCCCGTCACCGAGCGGGTCGAAGTCGGTGGCGCTGGCGATC
>Ga0209448_10000728_pt1 | contig 10455 bp, 12 predicted proteins | sample BogFormECP14_OM2_FD_188245 | JGI IMG/M metagenome (GOLD analysis project Ga0209448, IMG submission 188245) | Bog forest soil microbial communities from Calvert Island, British Columbia, Canada - ECP14_OM2 (SPAdes) (version 2) | ecosystem: Environmental > Aquatic > Freshwater > Wetlands > Bog ... | reverse complement strand
CATCGCACGTTCATCTTCTTAGATGTCTTGCCGCGGGGATCAAGAAAGTGGCACATGCGGGACGCGCTCGGAGAGCGCTACTTCTGTCCACAATAATGCGCCAGGCACTGTGAGTCGAGCGCCGGAATCAAAACCGAAATCTCCTTCGCGCCGATCTCAGCATGGATGAAGATACACGACGGGAGTATAGCGTCAAACACAAAGCGGGTGCAATCAACCGCCCCTCACCCGCTTCTCCACGTTTTGGACTTTAACACTTTAAGCGCGCGGGTAATTAATGGGTCGACACCGTCTTTAATATCGACCTTCCTATTGAATAGCTGGATGTCGACTGGTACGCCTTTGCCTTCATAGCACACCATGTCCGCTGAAAAATACTTCTGGTACGACAAGGAGTACCGCCAGCCGTTCGGCAGTTTCTTCTCGAGTTGGTACGAGAATATGCCGTTGGTATGATCGCCCACGATCGTAACATGAGGCAGTTGCTTTACCGCCAACGCAAAGACCTCCCCACCGCTGAAAACGGAATCGCATGTCAGGAGCACGATCGGTCCGGTGAATTGGGCGTGACCTTGCGGTCCAATGTACCACGTTTTCAGGGGCGTAAAGTCGTGTTCGCCTGGGCCAATCTTCGTTTTCCTATGGAAGGCCACTCGTTTGCGGTCGCAAAACCGATTGATGATGGTGATCGCGGTACTATCGTGTCCGCCGGGGCAATCACGAAGATCGATGATGAGGCCGTCAAAGTCCTTGAAGTCACGGGCAATCGTGTCCAGAGCGCCAGTCAATCTCCGCTTGCTAACACCTTCTAGTTCGAGGACCCGCATGTAACCACATACCCGAGAACGGCAATAGGGAAGCATCCAGGCCTCGGTCTCCGCAGGCCGCCCGAAACCATTGGCGACAAGAGTTTTCTCAGTCGTTTTGAAGAGCAGCTTAATCTCTTGCTTCGTGAATTCCTGCCAGAATCTCGGCTTAGGCTCTGGGTTGAAGTATCGTTTCTTCCGGCCCCCACACGCTTTGGCTTCCAACTCGACATGCCCATCATCCAACGGGTCGAGCATCTGGCATAAAATGTCGAAGAGCTCATCATCACTGCTCACCCTTGTGACTTTGGGTCTGAAGGTGTCATGCTGCTTTTTCCAGTCGACATTCCTCAATTCGAAGAACGGATATCTGTTGTGGAAAGTCTCCCAAAGCTCTTCGAAATTTATTTCGGGGTCGCGAATGATCATGACAGTAGGACTGCGTCCAGGTGTGATCGAACCAAAGCTGCTTTCCGGAAGCGTTTCGTCATTCGATCAATTGAGGCTGCGAGAGGTCATTATGCTCATTGGTATTGCGGCGGCTTCGTGGCCTGTGTGTACCGAAAACCTAGACACGGACGTAGTGGTGATGAAGTCCGCCAAGGATCGCGTGTGAATCGAAGCTGTGAGTTGCCCCATCGTTGCGACGCGGTTTTCCACGAGAATCTTGTATGCCCTTGCGCGGTAGATGCCCGGGCTTCAGACGGGCACTTACGCAACTTAAGACGAAACCTCGCTTAGGAGCTTCGCTTCGGCACCAGTGATGCCTTGAGAGCTATCCCAATTGGAAGCATTTCCGGGATCACATGCACGACGAAACGCTCAAGAGCTGTCAGCGCCGGTTCGGGTATCTGTGGCCCGGATCCAATGATCGCGAGATCAGCGAGAATGCGCTCTGCCTCCGCCTCGGCGAGCTCAACCGCCACCTTGCGATACCGATCCACCGAGCCATCCTTGAGTCGAGGCGTGAGACTATCGCAGGCCGCCGACAGGGCGTTCGGCCAATTTGCAAGATGAAGATATAAACTTGGCACCACGCCAGGTCCTCCCCCATGCAGGAGGGCAATGCTTGTGACTTTGCGAAACGACTTAGCATCGAGATCATCAATTCGCACGAGCGCAGGTAGCGGTGTTCCCTCATAACTTGGTGGATCTTGAGAAAGCCGAACAAGGTCGCTCGTGCAGTTACGCGCCAACCGCCGAACCGCTGCAAGCGCAATGAGATTTAAGCCGTTTCCCCTATTGTAAGCTTGCAAGATGCACATGATCGATCGCCGATCGTCGCATTCAGCTTCGGCAACCACCGCTGCTCCAAAATCGTCAAGTTCGAGCACAGGCAATTCTCGCTCTAACCTGTTCAGCGCAGGTTCCAGCTGACCTGAAAGGATCATCGTTCGCACCAGCGTCCAGACTTCAGGTAGTGCGCCGGGCAAAGTTGCGAGGTGGCGATAGATAAGGTTGACCAGCGGCAGCCGCATACAGCGGCGAATGTCGGCATAGAGGGCGCCGACCTCAGGCGTTGCGTCCCGCTCCCGTATCTCCTTCAAACGATATGTCGACATTTGCGCCAGCACTGCTTCTTTCATTCAAACTTGCAGCTTATCCAACCAGGCTGCGGCAACATCGCCGTCCGCCGCAACAAGATTGTGGTCTCCCGAAACAGTTTCATAAGTGACCCGCGCGCCAGCCTCACGCAGCAAAGCCGGCATGGCGTCCCGGTCCTCCGGCGGAACAATCGCATCGGTTGCACCAGCGATAACCAGAACAGGAAGTCCACTAACGCTGGTGACCGGCCTTGGATCGAACGCCAACATCGGCCGCATCAGGATCGCTCCCTTGAGCAGCCCCGGGGCACTCAAGAGCAGAGACCATGCGATATTCGCGCCATTGGAAAAGCCGGCGGCTATGGGCGCCCCGATCCCGTACGTCGCGCGCGCGTGTGTGATGAAGTCGCCGATCTCGCGGGTGCGAAGCTTGAAATCGTCGAGATCGAATTCGCCGCGGGCGACGCGCCGGAAAAATCGCGGCTTGCCGTCTTCCAGCACGTTGCCGCGCAGCGCCAGCAGTGCCGCGCCGGGTGCTACCCGACGACCGAAGTCCACAAGATCATCCTCATTGCCGCCGGTGCGATGCAGGAGGACGAGCGGCGGTTTGCCAGGCTGTGTTGGGGCAAGAAAACGATGAATGTAGCCGAGATCGCTCACGGCGCGCTCGCGAGCGCTGAATTCAGCGACGCGAAGACCTCCTGCGCTCGCCCGTCCGAGCCGCGTGCCGCCCCCTCGTGATATGACGGACGTCCAACGAAACTGAAGCCGTGTCCAGCCCCGTCATAGACGTGAATGTCCGCGTGGGCATGGTCCGCCAAACCGGAGCGAATGGCGTCAACCTGATCGTTTGGGACTAGCGGATCATTGCCGCCGAAGTGGAGCGTCAGACGACCTTTGATCCGATTGGCTTCGCCGAGGTGCCGATCAATTCGCGTGCCGTGAAAAGTGGCAACCGCCTCGGCTCCCAGCCGCGACCCGGCGAGAAACGCCAATTCGCCACCGGCGCAATAACCTAGAGCACCAAGCGCGCCATTGCAGCACGGGTGACTCCGAACGAAGTTTGCGAGCGTCTTCAGGTCTTCGATGGTTCGGTCGACATCGAGCTTTTCCCAGCGTTCGAAGCCTAGCTTCCGCCCGGCTTCAGACCGATCGAGGACGCCCGGAGCCACGCGAAAGAAATAGTCGGGCGCCGCTACCAGATAACCGCGCGCCGCCCATCGGTCCGCCAGCGTCTTGATGTCCCCATCTACACCGAATATTGGCGAGAACACCAGGATCCCGGGGCGCCGCGACTCCGCGGCGCCCGTCAAATAGACGTTGAAATATTCGCCATCCGACGCGCGGAGGCGGGTGTCCTGACCCGATGTCATTCTAGGCCTCTTGTAGGGTAGAGCTTTCGAGCACGACAGTATCGCCGTCGGCGTTGCGGCCATGCTTCATGGCAAAGCCGAGTTTGCGCAAAGTCGGCTCGTCACTGCTGACGAAGAAGGTGGCATCTTCCTTCGGCGAGTCGTTGACATGTTCGTACCACTCGCCGCCGGGGATGCAGAACGTATCAAACGGCTCCCAATCGAAACGCTTGCCGCCGATGATGGAATGACCCCGCCCCGAATAGACCGTGCAAATCTGGCTGACGTTTTGGCGCACGGGTCGCAACTTTTCACCAGGCCGCAGCATTTGCATGAAGAACGTCATGGTTTTGTAAACCGGTTCGCCCGTCACAGGATTTGTAAACTCAACCAGGATGCCGTCGTACGGGCTGCCTTCGTGATCGTGAAGCTGACGCAACAATTTCTCCGTTTGCTCCCAGCGGTAGACGAACATGGGAGAGCATGTCCCGGCACCACGGTGATGATTGATGAAGCGGGGCACGAGGCCGCCGGTGCCGTACATGCGCTGTGAGTAGTCGTCGGAGACACGCCAGCTTTGAATTTTTTTGGCGACCAATTGGCCGCCTTCCTTTTCCTTGTAGTCGAACTCGAAATACGTCGCGTTCAGCATGTTAACTAACGGCATGTCGAGAACACTGAGATTGATTGAGGCTTCCTCCGGCCCATTGCCGTGATTATGCCAGGTATCATGAGGCGTCAACACGAGGTCGCCGGGACCGAATGTGATGTTCTCGCCGTTTACGCCGGTGAAATTCGTATTGCCGGTCAAGCCGAAGCGAATGGCGTTCGGTGAGTGCCGATGCGGCGGCATCATCTCATGCGGCATGTTGATACGATATGCCGCGAATAGCGTGGTGACGGTCGCGACCGTCGGAAGCAACGCCGGATTCGCCATCAAAATCGAGCGCCGCTCGGAAATCTCCATCGGGATGAGTTCAGCCGCATCCAGCAGGACCGGATGGATGTCCTTGTACCTCCAAAGGTACGGCACGGCCGGCTTCTTGTCCGCGCGCAACCGTTCGGTCGCCTGATGTTCGTTCGCCGCGTCTTCGCCCCAGAATTCGAACAGCGACAGATTGCTTGTCTTCTCGTGCAGCGCATCCATGCGCTGTTGATAATTGTGGGCGCGGTCAACTTTGATTTTGGCGAGCTGGCTCATCGGAGTTCCTTCCTTGCTCTTGAGCGTATGAATCGGAGTTACTGATCCGCGTTGGGCCTTTCGATCTTCATGTCGATGACAAGCTTTCTGTATTTTTCGATGTCGTCGTGCAGCGTCTTGGCGTGTTCGGCGCGCGTGGTGATGAAAAGATCGACGCCGAGGGATTCGAGCCTTTTCTTTGACTCGGGCGTCTCCAGGATTTCCTCAACCGCGTCGTGAATCTTGTCGAGGATCGCCGTCGGCGTCTTTGCCGGAGCCATCATTCCGAACCAGATGTCGAGATCGTAACCGGGAAGTCCGGCCTCCTCGAATGTGGGGACATCCGGCGTGGCCGAACTGCGGTGCCTGCTGGTGCTAGCGATTGGGCGAAGCAGGCCGGCCTTGATCTGCGGCGCCATTTGCCCTGCGGTGGTCGCGACGATCTGGACTTGGCCGCCGATTGCGTCCGTTACGGCCGGAGCGCATCCGCGATAGGGAACATGCAGCATATTGATGCCGGCCATCTCCCGGTACATCTCGATGGCAAAATGCTGCGGCGTGCCGATACCGCAAGACCCATAGGTTAGTTTGTCCGGCTCACTCTTTGCTAACGCCGTCAATTCCGTCATATTTTTTGCCGGCACCGACGGATTTACCGCGACCACCATCGGCGAGGATCCGATCAGGCCGAGCGGCTCGAAATCCTTCTCAATGTCGAAAGTTGTCGGATACAGACTGACATTGCTGGCCTGCGAATTGTTCGTCATCACCAGCGTGTAACCGTCGGGCTCCGCTCGGGCGACAGTCTCCATGCCGAAGTTGCCGGCCGCTCCAGGGCGATTTTCGATAACCACCGGCACTTTCCATTGCTCAGAGAGCTTTTGTCCTATCCAGCGCGTGAGGATGTCCGAACTACCGCTCGGCGGATATGGAACGACAATATGTATGGCCCGCTCCGGGTAAGTTTGGGCCTTCACCCCAACGCTGACGAGACAAAGGAGCGCGGCGGCGAGCGCGGTGAGCCAGGGGCTTTTCATGAAGGGTGGGATAGAGCTGACCCCGTAAGACGTCCAATATATAGTTTAGATATTCGTGATACCTATTCGGTATTAACTCTATGCGACACGCACGCTCATGCTACCGATTGCCTCGATCGTGCAGGTCATGATGTCACCTTTCACGACGGGGCCGACGCCCTCGGGCGTTCCAGTCATGATCACGTCGCCCGGATAGAGCCGATAGGCCTGGGATGCATAGGAAATAAGCTTTGGAATATTGAAAATCAGAGCCTTGGTGTTCGATCGCTGGCGCTCCTGTCCGTTGACGGCGATGGACAAATCCAGGTTCCCGCCGTCGCCGATCTCATCAGCAGTCACAAGCCACGGTCCAAGCACGCTGAATGTGTCGTATGATTTTCGCCAACTCCGATCCTCGGTCCCACGGACCGACATATCGAGCGCGATACTGTAGCCACAAACCACGTCGAGCGCGTTCTCGGGTTTGACCTCGTAACACTCCCGGCCGATGACAACCGCGAGTTCGACCTCGTGATCCATGCGCCGGTCGATGTTTGGCAAGCGGACAGGCTCCCCCGCGCCGATCAACGAGGTGTTGGATTTTAGAAAAAGACCATAATGATCGATTGTTTTGATGTCGGCGCCGAAATTGATAGCTTTGTCGGCGCGCGCCTCCTCGACGTGTTTCATATAATTTACCGGCGCGGCGATGATCTTGCTGGCATTTGCCACTGGGCTCAACAATGTAACGTCGCTCAACGACACAGTCGGCGCGGAGGCGGCGAGTTCGGCCGCACAAACGACGATCGCGTCCAAATTTGCGATCAGCATGTCGCCATATGGCAGCGGCCATCTGAAAGGCGGCAGCAAATCAAGTGCCGGTGTGACGTCGATTACTTTGTCTCCGCGAACCAGCCCCAGGCGGTTGTTGTCGAATCGGCAAATGCGCATTTTGGGCCCCAATGGCTGGTGAACGGCTTCGCTTAGATTGCGGCACCGTAACGGTCCAATATATAATCGAACGATTGGCAATACGGAAAAGGTATCGTCCATGGAATTACGCCAGCTTCGATATTTCATGGCTGTCGCAGAAGAGATGAGCTTCACACGCGGCGCGACGAAAGTAGGTGTGTCGCAGCCGCCGCTCAGCCGCCAGATCTCAAATTTGGAAGCCGAACTGGGCGCGCGTCTCTTCGATCGCAACAAACATAGCGTTGCTCTGACCGAAACCGGCCGCGTTTTCTACTCCGAGGTCCAGCGCACTCTTTCGAGTTTGGATAGCGCAGTAAAAGCAGCGCTTAGAGCATCCAAGGGGCAGACCGGGTCACTATCGCTCGGGTTCGGGGGGTCGACAGCACATACGTTCACGCCGCGCCTCTTGCGACGATTCCGCAAACTATTTCCCGGCGTAGAGCTCACTTTGCATAGCGTTCCACTGTCCTCACAATTCGAAGCGCTCAACGATAGGCATATCGACATTGGATTTCTGATATTGCCGGTCGATGACGAGCGGCTCGCTACCAAGGTGCTTATGCGAGACCCGCTGAACGTCGCATTGCCCAGCGGGCATCCTTTATGCAAGCACAAGACGCTTTCCCTGACCACCTTGGAGCCATATGACTTCGTCGTATTTCCGCGGATCGGCCGATTGGGCTTCTATCGTAAAGTGCTAGAATTGTGCGCGAAGGCCGGCTTCATTCCAAAAATCGTTCAGGAGATGACGCCCCTGGACTCCCTTATCGGGCTGGTGGGGGCGGGCGTCGGCATTGCTATTGTGCCGTCAGTGGCACGACGGCTCCGCATTGCAGATGTCGAATACCGACCGATTCGAGAACGGCACGCTGTCGTAGATTTTGCGATGGCGTGGCGACGCGACGACGCCTCCCCGGTCGTTCGCGCGTTCGTTGGCGTGGTAGACGATTGGATACGCGGTCGTCGCCGTATTTAGTGATCGACTTCGCCGATATCCGCAGTTCTACGGCGCAAGCAGCACCCCGACTCGCCGTTTAGCCGCTGGCATTGAGAAGCTGCTGAATGGTTCGCTCGATCTCTTCGTAGTGGCCTTCGCCGTCGTGCTCATATACGACAATTCCGTTTTGGTCGACGATGTACTGTGCGGGCCAATATTGATTCCGATAGGCATTCCATGTTGCGTAGTCATTGTCCTGTGCAACCGGATAAGTGATGCCGTGGCGCTGGAGCGCCGTTTGGACGTTGGCGGTTGACTTTTCGAAGGGAAATTCCGGCGTATGAACACCGACGACGACCAATCCCTTGTCCCGATATGCTTGATAAAGCCGCGTGACATACGGCAGCGTATTGACGCAATTGTAACAGTCATACGTCCAGAAATCGACGAGGACGACTTTACCGCGCAAGCTCGCAATGCTCAGTGGAGCGGAATTGAGCCAATGACTGATGCCGACGAAGTTCGGTGCCATCCAGCGAGCGTCGGCCAATTTTGCCGGTGCGCCGATAGTCAGCTCATCGGCACTGCGGGCCCGCAACGCCAAGCCAAACAAGAAGACCGCAGCCAGCACGGTTGCAACGGCTTTCGATTTAGCGCTCATGGAATATTCTCCTTTTATAGACCGATTTGGCCTTTTGGATAGAAACTGCTCAACCACACGGTGAGGAGAGTGTCATATTGGAAGTACGTCGCTATCGCGAAGGCGATGACGAGTGCGCCAAAACCCTGTTGAAGTCGATGCGATACGCGGGCGACGCTTCTTACTCGGCTGGTGATGAGTTGGCCGCCGTAGGCAATGGCCAACATCGGAACCGCGGCACCGGCGGCGTAGATGACGAGAAGCACTCCTTCCCACCTCCCGTCGGTTGAAGTCGCGATCACTGTGAGGATGGATCCGAGTACCGGGCCCGCGCAGGGGGTCCAGACCAGACCTAGGGTCGTACCGACGACAAACCCACCGGCATTTCCGCTGTAAGTTTGAACCGCGGTTCGATCTGCGCGATTGATCAATCCGGCTGCGAGCGCGGAAAACTTTTCGAATGGTAGCGGCCAAAGCATCAGAAAGCCGAAGATAAGAAGGAGAATGACAGCGACCGCACGAAGAGTATTTTGGTCAATTCCGAGTATCTGAGTAATCGCACTGAAAACGAGGGCAGTGACCGAGAATGACGTGACAAAGCCGAGCCCGATCAATAGCGGGCGCAGTCTGCTGGTTTGCCCGACGGACGCACCGAGAATCACTGGTAGAACGGGCAAAGTGCAAGGCGCCGCAACCGTGAGAATACCGGCAAGCAGAGCGAGAGAAGCAGCAAGCATCGGGTCACACCATCAATGCGAACTCAGTTTCTGAAGCCGCGGCGGTGACGGCACGGGTCAAATCATTCCTTCGGGACAGCGAGCGAGTTTGTTACATCTTTGGCCTCACCCTTAGCGAGCAATTGATGCGACATGTTCGTGCAGCTTAACGGGGATAATGCTCTTTGAAATAATCGGGCTCACCCGTCGGGCGAGCCCGTCGTAGGCGCCGAAAGCAATGACCGTCTACCTCGTCGTCTGATCCGAGCCTTTACCCATGGCGCCGTCGTGGCTCATCGCGTCCTTGCTCATGGCATCGCGGCTCATTGCGTCTTTACTCATGGCATCATGGCTCATCGCGCCCCTGCTCGTGGCATCGTGGCTCATGGCATCCTTGCCCATGGTATCCTTGGATTCGGTAGCCTGAGACGTTCCGTCCGGCGCACCCGCATTCTGAGCGAACGCGGCGGGTGTGGATATGACCCACAGTGATAAGATGACGCCGGAGGCGGCAAGGAAGTGAGCGCGGTTGATCGTCATTGGCTGAGTCCTTTCGAAAACATGTGATTGCACGGAGGCGACTGTCGTCGTCACGGACTATTCGACCCAGCAGGCCTATTGTTACACCGAGGTGGGTAATTTTTTGAGATTTAGTACCCGGATCGCCAACTCCGGCCGCGTTGCATAATGGGATGCACGAAGGTGACGTAGAGCAGTCGCTTGACCCTACGCAAACGCAAAGTCCGACCTTTCGTCCGGCTCGTTCGATGTAAATCCTTAAGCGGCGCAAAGTCGGAATCGGAGTTTTCAGCGTTGGCGCCAATCGCAGCGCCATAGGGTTTTGCTATCAATACAATCGCAAATCGATATTTTCGCTTTCTGATTTGACGAGCAAACTAATATGATAGCTGCTCCACAAAGGCGGTCACGAAAATCGATGAATCAACGGGAGGACGATCATGACCAGCAACTCCAGTCGCGCAGTTCAATTGGCGGTGTATTGCCGCAAGAATACGATGCGCGGGGGAACAACCAACTTTTATGCTAACGGCACCTTGCGGAACGAACAGATAGTTCTCCATCCGAACGATCTTAACGCTTACGCCACGGTTCTGCGTGCAGGGCGGATCAAAACCGGCGACAAATGCGTTCGATTACGATCTAATGGCATGGTAACGAAACGATCACTGAAGCCGATATGCTAGTGGTGCAATTCAAACGCATGAGTCCGCCGGAAAGGCCGATATTCCGCCGCAAAATGCTTGATGCGACGGTACCAAGCGTCAGATTCT
>Ga0209448_10000727_pt1 | contig 10458 bp, 10 predicted proteins | sample BogFormECP14_OM2_FD_188245 | JGI IMG/M metagenome (GOLD analysis project Ga0209448, IMG submission 188245) | Bog forest soil microbial communities from Calvert Island, British Columbia, Canada - ECP14_OM2 (SPAdes) (version 2) | ecosystem: Environmental > Aquatic > Freshwater > Wetlands > Bog ... | reverse complement strand
CCGCATGCCAGACGCTGGCTGAATCTCCGAGCTCCGCGCCTGCCTGCGACCACATTCGCAAGGGGTACCGTCGTCGCAGCGTTCACCGACACGTGATCTACTTTCGGATCATGCCGTACGGAATTGCTGTCATTCGTGTCCTTCACGACAGAATGGATGCGCCTCGCCACCTTTAGGCGCGCGCTGCAGGCGCGGCCGTTCGATTCAGAAGATCGCCGGTGCTCGCCTGTGCACTGGTCTTGGACTGTCCTATCTGGACCGAGGACGGAGACTTCTTCGGTACCTACATGCCACTTGGACAAGTGGTCGGGTGGAGATTAGTCTGCACGCATAAGGCGCAGGCTTAAACTTTCCCGCGGCTAAATGGGACCGTGTACCTCTTAAGTCATCCTGCAGAAACCGGCTGCCTCTGACAGCTTCTAAATGATCGCCTGTTACCGGACGCTCGCGGATACCCCTGTTCTGATCACGCGGAGGGTGCTCGCCATCGGCTTGTCGGTAGGGTGGTCCACTCAGGGCTCTTCGCCATTCACAATCGATATGGGGCGAAAGTCTACTAGGCATGCAAGCGCCCTTTCGCTACACATCGTCTATCAAACACCCGAGGACGATTGTCGCTGCGCGATCTTAGACTTTGGACAGCTGCCCTCGTATTGGCCAATGTCGCTCTGTCTACACCGCTAGGCGCAACGGCGACGGAACCCAAGCGGGTGTTGCTGCTGCATTCTTTCGGGCGGGACTTTGCACCTTACGACGCGATCGTGGCCGCGTTTCGTACAGAAGTGGCGAAAGGCTCGAGTGAGCACCTAGCGGTCTATGACGCTACGCTGGATGCGGAACAGGTCTCCGAATCAGACGACCCGCAACCCCTCCTGGAACTGCTACGCCATCGCTTTGGCAGCGCACCGCCGGATGTGGTGGTTACGATCGGTCCCCCCGCTGCCGCTTTCTATTTGCAAAATCGGGACAAGGTTTTCCCTGGGACGCCCCTGGTCATTTCGGCGTTGGACGAGCGGTTTGTCCATAAGTCCGCACTGCGCGCTGGAGACGCCGTAGTCGCCCTACACCAGCACCTGCCCGGTTTGATAGACAACATTTTGCGTGTGCTGCCCGACACGCAAACGATTGAAGTAGTCATCGGAGACACGGCGTTGGAGCGGTTTTGGTTGGGCGAAAGCCGTAGAGAGCTCGCGCATTTCGCGAATCGTGTGAACATCGAGTGGCTCAACAATCTCTCCTTGGAGCAGATGCGCCAGCGGGTTGCAGCACTTCCACCTCATTCGGCGGTGCTCTACACACTTATGGTAGACGCTGCCGGTGTGCCGCAGCAGCGGGGGCTGGCGTTCGCCACACTGTTTGAGGCATCGGCGGCTCCGATCTTCAGCCTCTACGAGACGGAACTTGGACACGGTGTCGTTGGCGGGCCATACCATTCGCAACAACGGGTGGGTGCACTGACGGCGGCTGCGGCACTGCGCGCATTGAGTGGCCAAATCGCTGCGGATCCTGCAATTCAGCTCATTGACTACGAACCACCGGTCTATGATTGGCGAGAGCTCAAGCGTTGGCACATCGACCCCTCGCGACTACCAGCGGGGAGCGCAATTCGCTTTCAACCGCCGTCACTTTGGGACGAACATCGCGTCTTGATCATGACGGCAATCGCTATCTTTGTATTGCAGGCTGCCTTATCGATAGGACTCGTGTGGCAGCGCATCCGCCGGCGCCGCGCCGAAGGAGAAGCACAGGCATTGAGCGGACGCCTGATCACGGCGCATGAAGACGAGCGGCGCTGGCTCGCGCGCGAGCTGCACGACGATTTCACCCAACGGGTAGCCATATTGGCGATCGATGCCGCCCAACTTCCCGGAGGTGACCTCTCGCCATCGGCCACGGATACGGATTGTTCCGTTTATGGAAGACTAGTACAACTGGGCGAGGACATACACAATCTTTCGTACCGACTGCATCCGTCAGTGCTAGACGAGCTCGGGCTGGTCGAGGCGCTGAAAGCAGAATGTGATCGCGTCGCGCGCTCCGAGGCCGTGCGGGTGGACATTGAGGCGGACAGACTACCGCAGAGCCTACCCAAGGAGGTGACACTTTGCATTTATCGTGTCGCCCAGGAGGCTTTGCGCAATATTGGTCGTCATGCGAAGGCAAGTATGGTGAAACTGTCCCTAGCTTTGACTGATGGTGGTCTGCTGCTCGCAGTCAGCGACAATGGCACCGGCTTTGAGCCCGGCACGCTGACTCATCGGCCGAGCCTCGGTCACGCCAGCATGCGGGAGCGGATTCGCCTGTTGAAAGGAAAGCTCGATATCCAAAGCAGTCCAGGTGGCGGTACAACCATCCGTGCGTGGGTGCCAATTCCGGAAAAGCCGCCATGATCCGCGCGCGCGTCTTGCTTGCGGATGATCACAGGATGCTCGCGGAGGGGCTGGAAAAACTGCTCGTCCCAGAATTTGACCTGATCGGTGTGGTAGAGGACGGCCGCGCAATGGTTGAGGCTGCCAAAGCGCTCAAGCCCGACGTGATTGTCGCAGACATCACAATGCCTCAGTTGAATGGCATTGAGGCACTCGAGGAGATAAAGAAATTTGATCCCAACGTGCGCGTCGTTTTTCTCACCATGCACCGTGACATTGCGTACGCGCGGCGCGCCCTCGAGGCAGGCGCCGCGGGATTCGTGCTCAAGCATTCGGCGTCGAAGGAGCTGGTGCTGGCAGTGCGCGAGGCGGCGCAGGGGCGCACGTACGTAACTCCTACGCTCGCGGGGGAGGTACTGCAGGCGCTGACGCAGCGCTCTTCGCAAGCGAAGGACCCGGTCAGCGGCTTGACTTTGCGCCAACGCGAGATTCTCCGGTTGCTCGTCGATGGGCTGACTGCAAAGCAAATTGCGTTGCGGCTTGACATCTCCTACCGAACGGTCGAATTTCACAAATACCGGATGGTGGAATTGCTCGGACTGAGCAGTAGCGCCGAGCTAATTCACTTTGCGATCAAGCACGACATTGTCGGTCCGTAACCCACTGGCCGATAACCCGCCGGCTGCCAGTACAAATCGCGCTCGTCACTAGTAGTTATTCGAGCTTGTCACTAGTAGTTATTCGAGCTTGACACTAGTAGTTGTTCGCGGTCACTCCTCGACCTTCTAAGCGTAGGCTCACCTACGTCGGCTTTTCGCCATCGGTACGGGGCAATTAATGTCTGCAGCCACGGCAGCCTGCGTACTGATTGCGGATCGACATCATGGTCTATTCCAGGGAATCCGTGGACTACTCGAAACGACATTTAACAGGGTGTTTCTTGTGACGGACAAAGAATCTCTAATCGACGGCGCTGCGCGGCTTCAACCCACGGTGATCGTTATAGATCTGTTCTATGCGGCGGGCGACCTTTCAGGCCTGATTCGCGAACTGCGTGAGCGCGCGCCGGCAGCGAAGCACTTGCTGCTGAGCGTGCACGATGAACCGACAATCATTGCTGCTGCAATTGAATCCGGCGCTGACGGACTGGTGCTGAAGCGAGCCATCGGTCGCGACCTGATGCCCGCGATCGATGCGCTCCTTGCCGGACAGCGTTACTTCGATTCATGTACGCCTGGTTAGGCCATGCGCACGGACTCATTGCAATGCCGGCTCAAGCGACCGCGAAACGTCGCTGATAAGCGACCCAATCGCGGCGGCGCTACCACGAGGGATCGACTGGCACGAAGTCCGATAGACATTTGGGGGCATTCGATCTGACCCTAACCTTTCTCAAAGAGGAGACCACGAAATGTACTTCACGCAAGATTCCATGCTTCCGGAAAATCAAGAAAAACTTGTCATCACGGTGGCGCCATATGGCCCGCAATGGCTGCCGAGCGATTATCCCGAGGACATTCCCGTCTCCTGGGAGGAGCAGACTCAAAAAGCGGTGGATTGCTACAACGCCGGCGCCACGGTCCTTCATCTGCACGTGCGCGATCCGAAGACCGGCCATGGCTCGAAGAACTTCGACGAGTTCAATGCGCAGATGGAGCGCCTGCGCAAGGCGGTGCCGAAGATGATCATACAGATCGGCGGCTCGATTTCCTTCGCACCCGCCAGTGAAGGGGAGAAGGCGCAGTGGCTGGGATATGACGTCCGGCACAAAATCACCGAGATCACGCCGAAGCCGGATCAGATTACGATCGCCGTTGGGACGACGCTGATGAATCCGCTGCCTTTGACGACGGCGGACGATGCGAAGGGTACGACTTTCGAGCATCCCGCGATGCAGGCGGCCTACCAGAACATGGTCGCCGACGCGACGCCCGAATTCTACCTCGAGCATTTAAAGCGATTGCGCGCGAAGCAGATCCAGCCCTACTTCGCGACTGCGCATGTCCACCACCTCGAAGAGATCGAGCACCTGATCCGCACGGGCATTTACATGGGACCGCTGAACCATACTTTAACGGCAATCGGCGGATCCGGCTTTGCCGGGCGCAATCCCTTCGATTTCATGGAATACGTCCGCCGCTCTCCCCACGGATCGGTAATGACCATTGAGTCCTTGTGGCGCACCGTTGCACCCTATGGAGCCATGGCAATTGCGCTGGGAGTCAATATTCGCTGCGGTATCGAGGACAACATGTGGCGCAGGAAGGGCGAGCGCATGACCTCGGTGCAGCAAGTCGAGCAGATGGTGCGACTTGCGAAGGAACTTGGGCGCGAGGTTGCGAGCGCCGATGAGGCGCGGCGCATTCTCAAAATCGGCACCTGGTACAACAGCGTCGAGGAGACGCTTGAGGCTCTCGGTCTGCCGCCGAACCGCAAGGGCGGTCAGTTGGGATTTGTCGTGAAGTCCACGGATGGCAAGATGCGACCGCCGCTTCAGTCCTCTGACGGACACGCCATCGCCGGACAGGTTCAGATTTAAGTCCCCGGAGCCGCCGTGAGCCAAGGGGTCCATCGCAAATGCGAAGTTTCGCCTCATGTAGTGAGGCGAGACTCCGCCAGCCCAGGGTGAATGATCCTGAGGTGGACGGCTGAAAGAGATATGACATGACTGAGTTTGTAGATGTCGCCGCACTTGAACAAATCGCGCCCGGAAGGAGTCTGGTCGTGGACGTCGCAGGCAAAAGCGTCGCGCTCTTCAATGTCGAGGGGCAAATCTATGCGATCGACGACTCATGCATGCACCAAGGCGCATCACTGGGGGCGGGAAAGCTTGAGGGCAAGATCGTGACCTGTCGCGCGCACGGACTCAAATTTGATGTCACGACGGGTTTTGTGGGCGGATCACCGGGCTACGGGGTGGCCTCTCATGCTGTGCAAGTCGTGAATGGCAGGATCGCGGTCGCGGTATGAACGGCCGAGAAGGTAGAGGATGACTCCGCTCGCAGACTCGTCGCCGGCGAGCAACCGGATTCGTTGCAGACGCAATAGAGGAAAAGCTCATGGTCACTAAAGACAGTATTTTAGCCGCGCCCGAACAGGGTCCGTGGGATCCGGCATTGGTCCGCCTTCAGGAGTGGGACCCTAAGTGGGCGGCGCTCTGCGAAAGGATGGCGACTAATCCTTGGGTGAACGGAGTTTTGCCTCGTAAATTTATCGAATTGGTCAGCGTCGCTTTGAATGCGGCGTGCACGAATCTGAATGCCGACGGCACCCGGCGGCACGTCCGCGCCGCGCTCGATGCGGGTGCAAGCCGCGACGAGATTCTCTTTGTGATCAAGTGCGCCTCTGTCTTTTCGATCCATTCTTGTAGTTTGGGAGCACCGATTCTCCTCGAGGAAGCCAAGGCGGCTGGCGTGAAGCCCGCTCCCAAAGGCCCGGTGGCCACACCGGCTTGCGACAAGATGAAGGCCGTGGGGCAATGGAATCAGGCATGGGACCCGTTCTTAGAGCTCGATCCGGCGTGGACCGATGAGTTCATGGCAACCGGGATTGCGCTATACGGTAGCGGCGTCATGCCGCCTAAGGAAGTCGAGCTCCTGAGCATTGCGCTCGATGCATCGTTCACCCACATGTACGCGCCAGGTACTCGGCGTCACATCAAAAATGCGCTGAAAGCGGGCGCCACCATGGAGGAAATCATGGAGGTGTTGAAGCTCTGCGTCGTCCAAGGCGTGCAGGGATGCAACCTTGGGGTGCCAATTCTGGCTGAAGAGCTCGCCGCGCGCCAATAGGTCCATGACATCCGAACCGAGTAACACAAGCGACCGGCCCCTTCGGGCCCGCAGCCGAGAACGCGGAAGCTAAAGCACAGGGTCGCGGAATGGATCGAGATGATCAGCTGCCGCGTGGGTATGGTAATCCCCCACGAGTTTCATACGTCCAAACCAAGCCGTGAATATGGGTTCGATTCCTCTGAAGCGGACCGTCGCCACCGGCAAGAGAGGTTAAGGGTTGTCCGACAGCTGCCGTTGCGCGCTGAGCTGTCCGAGCCCGGTGGGGCTTGGGGGCAGGTGTTGGACAAGCCTCCAGGGAGGAAACCGCGGGGACGTGCTGATGAGGATCAGCAGAGTTGCGGATCTATGGGGATTTGAACGTCGGCTGGAACCAGTGACGCGAAGATTGTCGGGGCTGCGTGACAGATATGTGTCGGTGGCGAGCCAAGCTCGCAGCGGCACGGTGAGTTCAAGTGACGATTGTCGTGCCGACAATGGAACGTTTTGCAGCACGAGACCACGGGCGTTCGCAGCGGCATTATTTTGCAAAATGCCGGCGTAGAGGTTTTGTTAATTAATGCGATGTTGATCATCGCTGGATCGATGAACTCGGCGGACCACGGATGTGCTGAGCGCGTGCGAAGGTCTCGATGACGAGCATCGGGGCGCCGCAATGTCGGCATATGAAGGTGGGCCTGGCGCCGCCGTGAACGACGCCTCCATCGCCCGGGTCAGCGGGAGGCGTGGGCGCGGGCTGGTGCAGAAGATCGCGAGCGGTGGCGATGTCGCGCTGGCGATTGGCGTTGGCTAGCAAACCGTAGTGGCGGATGCGATGAAAGCCGGAAGGCAACACGTGCAGCAGGAAGCGGCGCATGAACTCCTCGGTCGCCAAGCTCATCGTTTTATGGCGCGTGTGTCCGTGTTCGCGATAGTCCTTCCAGCGGAAGGTGACGGCGCGATCATCCACTGCCACGAGCCGCGAGTTGGAGATCGCTACTCGATGGGTGTAGCGGGACAGATAGGCGAGAACCTGCTCAGGTCCCGCGAACGGTCGCTTGGCATAGACGACCCACTCGCACTGGCGCATTGGTGCGAGCCAGTCGGCGAAGGTCTCGGCGTCGGCCAAATCGATGTGCTCACCGAAGAACTTCAGTTGGCCGTCACGATGCAGGTTCTGGAGCTCTTCGAGGAAGCGGCGCCGGAAGAGGCGCGAGAGTACCCGGACCGAGAGGAAGAAGCCTGGCTTGCACGGCACCCAGCGGTCGGCATCCGGCGCGAGGCCGCCGCCCGGCACGATGCCGTGCACATGCGGATGATGAGTCAGCGCCGAGCCCCACGTGTGCAGCACCAGGGTCGTGCCGATCCGGGCGCCCAAGTGCTTCGGATCGGCGGCGATCGTGCGCAGCGTCTCGGCAGCGATGTCGAACAGAAGTCCATAAATTATCTCCTTGTTGGTATAGGCGATGGCGCTGATCGGTGCCGGCAAGGTGAATACCACGTGGTAATACGGCACTGGCAAGAGGTCCGCCTGTCGCGCTTCGAGCCAGCGTTGCGCGGCGCTGCTCTGGCACTTCGGACAGTGCCGGTTACGGCACGAGTTGTACGCGATCTGCGCTTGCGCGCACGATGAACGTAACCGGTGCCTGGCTGGCGTGTTGATTAGCGGGGAAGACCGTGCAGGTCGGAGCGCATCGGGTTTTCCGCGAAGTGTAGCCTCCACAAACGCGGCGTGAGCTCGGCGACCCGGGAAGCGGGGTGTTGCGCGACGCGTTGGAGCACATCGACGAGGTAGGTGTAGGGATCGACGCCATGGAGGCGGCAGGTGACGATCAAGCTCTGGATGATGCCGACGTCGCGGGCGCCGAGCTCGGTCCAACAGAAAAGCCATGAACGTCTGCCCATGGGAATAACCCGCAGGGCGCGCTCGATGTGATTCGTATCCATGGGTACGTCGGGATCCGTGAGGAATACCTCGAGCCCCAAGCGCCGCTTGTGTGCATATCTCAAGGCTTTGATGAATGGATTGGAGGGCGTGAACCCGTGGCGCTCGAATTGCCGTTCGATCCAGTCGAAGAACACCTCGACCTTTGGCTTGCTGTGGATCAGTCGATACAGCTGCTTGTCGGCATCCACGAAGTGGTGTTCTCGAATGTGATCTTCGATGGCGTAAATCGCCTTGATTTGTTCAAGGGCCTCGCCGACGCCGGTGGGCTCGGACTCGAGGGCTTCGAAGATCTCACGCCGGGCGTGACTCCAGCATTGGGCATGAGTCAGGCCGGTCTTTTTTGCATAGGCGCTGTAAGCATCGTAGCCATCGCTGATGAGCACCGCATCGGCGGCCGGCGCCATCCCCAAAAGATTACGCACGTGGGCATGACCGCGGGAGGTGCAGTACGGAAAACAGACTTCGTCGGCTTCGCCGTAGACAGGCCAGAAATAGCCGGTCTTCATCTTGCCGCGGCCGGCGCGACCGGCCTTGATCGGGGTCTCATCCATGGCTTTGACGCGGCTCAAGCGGATCGAGGCGAACTGCGCCTCATAGATCGGTGCCAGCAAGCTGATGGTGCGCTGGGCGAGCTGCGTGAGCCAAGGGCGGCTCACCGTGATCCCGGAATCGGCGAGGCGCTGGTGTTGACGGTACAGCGGCAAGTGGTAGAGAAATTTATCGATGAGCAGTGCGGCGGCAAAGCTCACGTCGGCGCGGCTGCCCTCGAGCACGCCCACCGGCGCGGGGGAACATAGCAGCGCCTGGGTCTCGAGGATCTTGATGAGCGGGCGCACGTACTTGAGCACCACGGTGCTGCCGGGCCGCTGCGCCAGGCGATAGCTGACTTTCTGACCAATGACCTCGAACTGCTCGGGCTTGAGCTGCTGCATCTCGGTGCTCATCACCATGATGGTCTCGACCGGGACGCGCGACTCGTCGAAGAATGGCACGGCCTCGCCGGTGTTGGCCAAATCCGTCTTCGGCACCCGGCGCGTGTGCGCAGGCACGGCCTTGCGGGTCTCGCAGACAACACCCGGCACGGGGAATACTTCCCCGAGATGCATCTGGGTCGGATCCGGTTCGGGTGCAAAGCGTTCACTCTTCTGACCGAACACCTGGCGCTTGAACCACGCCAGTTGATGCTTCAGCGAGTCAATCTGCTCACCCTGCGTCGTGATGATACGCGCCTGTGACAGGACGAGATTACCCAAGTCCACGCCGCCCTCACTCACCGCCTCGCGAGTCTGTGATGAGCCTGCACTTGACGCGTTTTGCACGCCTGGATTTTATCCCATCGCAGCGCTCAAAGGTGCATAAATGCAGGGTTTATTGCGCACCTCGGTCTGCTGATAACGCTTGCGCTGACGACCCGGCTCAATGCCCTCGATCAGCAACTTCAGCTGCGTCCAGTTCATCTCGCCGGCGTGTACGCGGCTCCAGTCACTGATGAATCGGCCCGACTCCAAGCGTTTTCCCCAAACACAAAATCCGCTGCGATCGAAATATAAAACCCGCATCTGGGCGCCGCGACGAGACACGAATACGTAGAGCGATCCGTCCAGGGGGTCATGGCCCATCGCGTGCCGCGTCAGTGCCTGCAGCCCGTCGAACGAGCGGCGCATATCGGTGGGCTCTCCATACAAGAACACTCGAATCTGCCCTTCCGCGAAAAACACTACCCGCGCACCACGTGCAGCAGCACTCCGCCACCAAGATCCAGTCGCATCTCAAGCTTCGAGCCGCTGTCCTTCAGTGACCCCAGATCGACAAAACCCGAGGTCGAGGCCGGAGTCGGCGCCACCCGCACCGACTTGTCCACTACCGCCCGCGCGATCGCCTTGCCGCGCTTCATTCGCCAACGATGGAATAACTTCGGACTGACACCCTCACCCTCGCAGAATGCCTCTTCCGTCAATCCACTCTGCGCAAACCGCGCCACCATTGCCCGCCAGGTCTCCGCACTTCGTCGCTTCGTTGTCTGCATCGCTCTCTCCAGTGATTTTGAACTGGAGCTACATTGCGCGCCGACCCCGAACACGAAAAGTACGCCGCGGAGTTACCGGTTACCGATGAACAGCGCAGCGCGTGGCCGCCGAGCGCGAGGCTGCGACACTGCTCGATCGCCGACATGACCTTCAACTGGCCGAGGCTAAAGTGCCCCCGCTGATGCTCTCGCCAAGTCGGCCCGTGGGCACGGAAGATATCCGCGACCTCCAGGGCATTGCGTGGCACGAACCGGCGCTACGTCGGTCGGCAACTCTCCAAAGGACTTAAGACTTTGCGCAAAGTCTCAGTGGCGACATGGGTATAGAGCGCGGTTGTCTCGAGC
>Ga0209448_10000725_pt1 | contig 10476 bp, 11 predicted proteins | sample BogFormECP14_OM2_FD_188245 | JGI IMG/M metagenome (GOLD analysis project Ga0209448, IMG submission 188245) | Bog forest soil microbial communities from Calvert Island, British Columbia, Canada - ECP14_OM2 (SPAdes) (version 2) | ecosystem: Environmental > Aquatic > Freshwater > Wetlands > Bog ... | reverse complement strand
ATATCTGATCGACGCCAGCGGCACGGTTCGCCACACCAAGCTCGGAGAAGGCGATTACGACGTCACCGAGAACTTGATCAGGCAATTGCTCACCGACGCCAAGCCCGGCGTCAAGCTTCCCAAAGCTGTGGACGCGACCGACACCACCCCGAAAGCCGGCCTCACACCTGAGACCTACTTCGCGGTTGGCAAAGTGGTCAACTACGGCGGCAGCGGCATATATGACGAAGGGTCGGCGACGTTTGATTATCCGCCGGCTTTGAAAGCCGATAGCTTTGCCTTGCGCGGGCCGTGGTCACTGGACTATCAGGGCGCGACGGCCGACGCCGACAACTCGGCCATCAAACTCAATTACCACGCCAAAAACGTCTACGTCGTTGCCGGCGGAACCGGGACCCTCACGGTTATCCGCAACGGAAAGTCAGTCACGCTGCCGATCGGCGGACCACCGACCTCCCATCAGATCGTCACAGCTGATCAGGTGACATCCGGAACGCTTGAGGTGCAGCCCAGCAGGGGATTGCAGTTGTTTTCCATCACCTACGGCTAAATAAGTCAAGAATCCCTGTCGCGCCCAATCCGGCAAACGATCTGCTCCGAAGAAATGGTGTCGGGATTTCCGCGCGACGGTATGGAACGTCTCGGCATTTAATATCCGCATTTAACGAAGGAGCAAAAAACAATGAAAATGCGAAACAGAATTGCAACAACCAGTTTCGCGGCGGCCAGCATCGTCGGCGTGGCGGTGGCCATCTCCCCAACCGCCGCAGCGAGCGATCTCGTTGGCCCGGGATGCTCGGATTACGCGGCAATGCATCCCAACGGCCCCGCTTCGGTGGACGGGATGTCACAGGTTCCGGTCGCGGTGGCTGCCTCGAACAATCCGGAGTTGACAACGCTGACAGCGGCGCTTTCGGGCCATCTCAACCCGCAGGTGAATCTGGTTGACACCCTCAACAACGGTCAGTACACGGTATTCGCGCCGACTGACGCCGCCTTCAACAAGCTGCCTGCGTCCACGATCGACCAGCTCAAGACCAACGCGCCCATGCTGACCAGCATATTGACCTACCACGTGCTGCAGGGCCAATCGAGCCCGGCCAAGATCGTCGGCACCCACACGACCCTTCAGGGCGCGAGCTCGACGGTGACCGGCCAAGGTAACACTCTCAAGATCAACAATGCGGGCGTCGTCTGTGGCGGGGTGCCAACTGCAAACGCGACGGTGTACATGATCGACACCGTACTGATTCCTCCGACGTCGTAATCCGGCTGCTGACCCGTCACCCGGGTTCGGCGAACCGTCGCAGCGGTGCCGAGATCCACGCCAGCGCGATGTCCTCTCGGACTTCCTCGCGCCTCCGTCGATCTCGGTGCCCTGCCACTTCTAAAGCACTTCAAACGGCAAGAGCCCGCCTCAACGCCACAGTCCCGCCCGGGCACAGACCCGCCTATGCCAGAATATTCAGGCAGTGTGAGTCTCAGTTTCAGTCCCAACCGGAGGAGTCGTGGTGGCCAGTACAGAGGTGGAGCACTTTGCCGGCGTCGACCCGGCTGAGGTGCCGTCTGCAGCGTGGGGCTGGAGCAGCATCAACGTCCGCACTTGGCACGGCCTCGGGCTGTTCGTCTTCGTTTTCCTGCTCGCGATGCTGCGCGGCAATCACGTGGGCCACATCGAGGACCTTTTCCTGATCGGCTTTGCCGCCTTGGTGCTCTTCGCTCTCGTTCGCGACTTATGGGGCCGACGGCGCGGCTGGATCAGGTAGCTGTCTCACGGTTTCGTGGGCCGAACTCGCCCGATGGATGTTCACATCGCCGGAACCGCTGCGAACTTGCAGGGCGAAAGTCTCATCACCTAGCTCAGGGCCGTCCGACGGCTGCAACTCATTAGTGACGGCACCAGATCCTGTGATGATGTCCAGCCGCGCGGCGGTTCCTTCGGCAATCCCGACGGTGACCGCGCCACTGCTGGTCTGCGCCGACACGGCGCCATAAACGGCCGCCGCCACGGTCACTGATCCCGAGGCGGTCCGAGACTTCACGTTGCCGCGCAGCCGGTCGACGGTCAGCGAGCCGCTGGCGGCTTTGAATTTCAGATCGCCGTCGAGATTTCCAATCGTTACGTTGCCGGACGCGGTCGCAACGAAGGCGCCGCCTTCCGCGGCATGTACGGTAAACGATCCGGATGCGTTGGTGGCTTTGATCTTTCCCGTAACGACATCGACTTCGACATCTCCGCTGGCCGATGCGAACCGCACATCGCTGAATTCACCTTCGGCGCGCATATCCGCAGATTCCAGCGACACATACAGCCTCGACCGTGTCGGCAGCGCGATTTCGAGGTCGATGGCGCCGCACCGGAATAACGGTAGGCCTCGTTTGGCGCCGGTGACAGCCAGCTTGCCGTCATTGAATTCCACTCGGGTGTGCTCGGCCGCCCAGACGTCAGAACTACGCGATTCGTCGCGCGGGCGCACCTCGACGACGGTGTCGGTGCGGTCGGTTGCAACCAGGTGGACCGCACCATCGCCGGCTTGGATTCGAACCGAGATCGGATATTGGGTGTCAAACGTAGGCATCTTTTGTCCTTCATGTGGTGCATGTGGCGACAGGGGCGACGGGGGGTGCCGGGGATGGATTATTCAGCGCACCCAGCCGGTTACGCGATGGCTGGTAGTTCGGTTTGTTGAGCGGCTGGACTCGGCAGGACCGGCTCCTTGACTGGCCCCAGCCGCCGCACGGACCAGCCAGCTGTTCAGCGACGCCCCCTCGCGGCGGGCCGCCGCTTCGACGGCCGCTCGCAATCCCTCCGGAAGCCGGAGCGTGACCCGCCATGTGGCGCCGTCATCGTCGTACTGGGCGACGAGCACTTTGTCCGCGTTCTCGATAGGTTCCTCGTCAAGCAGAGCGCTGACGATGAACTCCGGGTCGCGGCCCCGCAGCCGCACCTCTACGGATCGAGGCGCCAGCTAACCGGTGATTTCCTCAGCGGCGGCCGACAGCGCTTCCAACAGTGCGAGCCTGATCGCTGACTCGAGTGGTGCGCTCAGCCGGTCGGCCAGCTGCTGCGCGGCGTCGCCCGCGGGCGCCGCGGCCAGGTTCAGCTCGTGCCGGACGGCGTCGACATAAGGTTGCAGATCCATAGTGTCATGGTGACACCACTTTGATGTCTACACAAGTGTCGCTATGGTGCGTTGTGGTGTCAGCGAGAACGCCGCACCCGCCGGTACCAACTACCTGCGAGAGCACCGCTCATGAACACAACCATCGCCACTGCCCACGGCCATACGCCATGTTGGTGAACCCAGCCGGCCAGCAGGCCTTGCACACGGCCGGCCGCAGTAATCACCGCGTCCTGCGGATTCGCCTGCGCGCTGGTGATCGCGCTGAACAGCCGCACTTCGTAGAGGCCGTAGTAGCCCACGTAGACCCCGACCAGCACCATCAGCACGCCACTGATCCGGTTTACGAACGGCAATAGCCGACGCAGGCGGTCGGCCAATGCCGAGCTCGCCGTCGCAGCGGCAACCGCAAGGACTCCGACAACCAAGGTCAGGCCGGCGACGTAGGCGAGGTAGATCGCCACGCCCCCGATGGTCGAACCGCTCCGAAAGCCAGCAGCGGTGACCGCCAAGAACGGCCCGATGGTGCACGACAGCGAGGCGATCGCATAGCTGACGCCATATCCATACATCCCCACTATCGGACCCACTGTCCGAGAGCCCCGCCGCACCTGCGGAGCCCACCGCAGGTTGAGCGCCCGAGGCGTCAGGGCCGTCAGCTCTCGACCCGACAGCAGCCAAATCCCAAGGGCCACCAGCACTATGCCAATCAGCACCGTCACGTAGGGCAAGTAGCGCTGCACCGTCGAGGCCGCCGATATGGTCAGTGCCCCGAACAGTCCGAATACTGTCAAAAAGCCGAGCGCCATCCCGACGGTGGCTGCCAGAGCCCGGCCGATCGCCGCCAATCCCTGCGGTGCCGCCAGCCGTTCGCCGGACTGCTGCCCGCGCACCACCAGAAGCAGGTACGCGGGCAGCATGGCAAACCCACACGGGTTCAGCGCCGCCACCAATCCGGCGGCGAAGGCCAGCCCTACCAGACCTTGATTCACGGGGTTAGTGCGTCAGAGCGGCCACTCGGCCGGCCAACTCCTGCTGGGACATCGCCGACGTCGCGTTGTTGACGAATGTCGAGCTGCCATCGGCGCGATAGAACACATATGCCGGTTGCCATGGCACGTTGTAGCGAGCCCAGATCGAGCCGTCGGTGTCGTTGAGGTTGGTGAAGTTCAAGTTGTACTTGGAGACGAAATTCTGCGTTGCAGCGACATCCGAGTGCGCCGCGACGCCGACGAAGGTGACCCCGGGATTGGCGGCCGCCACCTGGCTGACGCCGGGAGCTTCGGCGTTGCAGAACGGGCACCACGGCGTCCAGAACCACAACACCGCCGGCTTGCCCTGCAGGCTGGCGCCATTGAAGCCAGCACCGCTGAGGGTGGTTCCGGTGAACTGCAGACGATCGTCGGCTGCCTCAGCGCGCGGTGGTTCGGCCAGCCCGAATACCAGGGCGGCGGCAAAGACTGCCACCGCAAAAAACTTGAGCGGGGACAACAGGCGAACAATCATGGCGTTCCTTATTTGCTGGTGTTATGCCTCTAAGACGTGATAGCCACCGCTACGGTTCACAACGCCGCGCCCGCGCTCCAGCTACCCGCCTTCGGCGGCCAGCTGTCCGCAGGCGGCGCTGATCTCCCGGCCTCGGGTGTCTCGCACCGTGCACGACACCCCTTTCGACCGGACGCGCCGAACGAACTCCCGCTCCACCGCCTTGGGGCTGGCGTCCCAATCACTGCCCGGGGTGGGGTTGAGCGGGATCAGGTTCACATGCACCAGCGGTCCGAGCGCACGATGTAGCCGCTTACCGAGTAGATCAGCGCGCCACGGTTGGTCGTTGACATCGCGGATCAATGCGTACTCGACAGATACCCGCCGACCAGTGACATCGGCGTAGTACCTGGCGGCATCAAGAGCCTCGCCGATCTTCCACCGGCTGTTGACTGGAACCAGTGTGTCGCGCAGCTCGTCGTCGGGCGCATGCAGCGACAGCGCCAGAGTCACCCTGAGCCGTTCGTCGGCAAGCTTGCGGATCGCCGGAGCCAGGCCCACCGTCGACACCGTCACCGCGCGGGCCGAAATCCCGAAACCGTGTGGCGGCTGCTCGGTGATGCGCCGCACCGCGGCCAGCACCCTTACGTAGTTGGCCAGCGGCTCTCCCATGCCCATGAAAACCACATTCGAGAGCCGATCACCGAAGTCGTCGCGCAGCGCCGCGGCACCGGCACGCACCTGTTCGAGGATCTCGGCGGTCGACAGGTTGCGGGTCAATCCACCCTGGCCGGTGGCACAGAACGGGCAGGCCATCCCGCAGCCTGCCTGCGATGAGATGCACAACGTGTTGCGCTGCGGGTAGCGCATCAGCACCGACTCGAAAGTGGCGCCATCGACGGCCCGCCACAACGTCTTTCGGGTCTGGCCGGCATCACACGTGATTTCGCGGGCCGCGGTAAGCAGGTCCGGGAACATCGTCTCGGCGACCAGGCCACGAACGGCCGCCGGAAGATCGGTCATCAGCCGCGGATCGGCGGTCAGTCGGCCGTAGTACTGGTGCGCGAGCTGCTTGGCGCGAAACTCCGGCAAGCCCAACTCCGCGATGGCGGACGCGCGGCCCGCAGCGTCGAGGTCGGCTAGATGCCGCGGCGGCCGACCGGGGCGCGGCTCGGAGAACATCAACTCTTGGACCATGGCATGTCCAGTATCGGCCCTGTCAGGGCAGCAGCGTGAAGATTGTCCAGGCCGCCACCGCGGACGGGAGCACGCCGTCGAGTCGGTCCATCAGGCCGCCGTGACCGGGTAGCAGCCGGCCCATGTCCTTGATGCCCAGGTCGCGCTTGATCTGGGACTCCACCAGGTCGCCAAGCGTGCAGGTGAGAACGAGCACGAGGCCCAGCAGCGCGCCGACCCACGGCGATTTGCCGGCCAAGAAGGTCGCGGACAGGATCGCTGCGGTGATCCCGCAGACCAACGAACCGGCGAATCCCTCCCAGGACTTATTCGGGCTGATCGTCGGAACCATCGGATGTCTACCCAAGAGCACGCCCACGGTGTAGCCGCCCACGTCGGAAGCGACGACCGTGAGCATCAGGCAAAACACTCGTCCCGCGCCATCGTGCGGATAGACCAGCAATGCGGCGAAAGAGGCGAACAACGGAACCCACGCGGCCAGGAAAATGGTGGCGGAAGCGTCGCGCAGATAATTTGACGCGGCCGGCGTCCCGGCTATGGGTTCGTGGGATTCGTGCCGCTTGCTCTCGTCCGGCATCAACAGCCGCCAGATCATGCAGACCACCACGGTCGCGCCGAAGCCGGCCAACGCCCCGACTGCGTGATACGGCCAGGTCAGCCAGACGGTGACCTGCCCACCGACCAGCAGCGGGATTACCGGGATTACATATCCGGCTTCACGCAGCCGCCGGACCACCTCATGGCTGGCAATGAAAATGGCGGCGGAGCAAAGGATCACCCAGCCGCGCGGGGCGAACACCAGCGTCGCGACGAGAACAGCACCAATACTGGCGCCCACCGCGATGGCGGCGCGCAGATCGCGTCCTGCCCGGGACTTCTTTTTTGCAGTATGTTGCGACCCTCCGGCCGGTTCGTCGGCCGGGGTGCCTGCGCCGGCATCGGTAGTCGCCACGAACTTCGTTGCTGGGCGGCCGCTAGACCTCCAGCAGCTCGCCTTCTTTGTGCTTGACCAACTCATCGATCTGGTTGACGTACTGCTGGGTGGTCTTGTCCAAGTCTTTTTCCGCGCGACCGACCTCGTCCTCGCCGGCCTCGCCATCCTTGCGGATCCGGTGCAGTTCCTCCATAGCTTTGCGACGAATGTTGCGCACCGAGACCTTGGCGTCTTCCCCCTTGCTCTTGGCCTGCTTGACCATCTCCCGGCGACGTTCCTCGGTGAGCTGCGGTACTGCCACCCGGATGAGGGTGCCGTCGTTGGTGGGGTTCACCCCTAGGTCGGAGTTGCGAATGGCGGTCTCGATGGCATGCAGCTGATTGGCTTCGTAGGGCTTGATGACGACAAGCCGCGCCTCAGGGACATTGATGCTGGCCAGCTGCGTGATCGGGGTGTGGGTGCCGTAGTAGTCGATGACGATCCGAGAAAACATGCCTGGGTTGGCGCGGCCGGTCCGGATTGTTGACAAGTCATCTCGGGCTACCGACACGGCCTTCTCCATTTTCTCTTCTGCGTCGAAGAGAGCTTCATCGATCATGTGCGCCGCTCCTTCTCATCGCTGCGCTCTGCATCGTCGCCGGCGGCGATCATCGCGTCTTCCCCTCAGGTGGTGACCAGCGTTCCGATCTTCTCACCAGCGACCGCACGGGCGATATTCCCATTGGTCAGCAGGTTGAACACGAGGATCGGCATGCCATTGTCCATGCACAGACTGAATGCAGTGGCATCGGCTACCTGCAGCCCTCGGTCGATGACTTCGCGATGGCTGATCGCAGTGAGCAACTCAGCCTCGGGATTCACCCGCGGATCCTCGGTGAACACACCGTCAACCGCCTTGGCCATCAAGACGACGTCTGCGCCGATCTCAAGTGCCCGCTGTGCTGCCGTGGTGTCCGTGGAAAAGTACGGCAGCCCCATACCGGCGCCGAAGATCACCACCCGGCCCTTCTCCAGGTGTCGGACGGCCCGCAACGGGATATACGGCTCGGCCACCTGGCCCATGGTGATCGCGGTCTGGACCCGGGTGTCGATGCCCTCCCTCTCGAGGAAGTCTTGCAGCGCAAGGCTGTTCATGACGGTACCGAGCATTCCCATGTAGTCCGATCGCGTGCGCTCCATACCGCGTTGCTGCAGCTGTGCGCCACGGAAGAAGTTGCCGCCACCAATGACGACAGCGACCTGCACGCCGCTGCGGACCACTTCGGCGATCTGGCGGGCGACCTGCGCCACGACATCGGGATCCAGCCCGACTTGGCCGCCGCCGAACATCTCGCCGCCAAGCTTGAGCAACACTCTCGAATACCTGGATCGAATCGCCGGCTGACCGACATCGCTTCGCTGTTGGCCCTGTTGTTCATGGTCGGGTGAAGATGTCGGCACGCCATTGGCGCTGGTCGGGTCGGGCTGCGTCATCAGACTCCTCGCATGAGAGTGCCATCCCGGGCGACCTCACCCGGAACGGCATGTCACATCCTGCCCCATCGTCGCACTGTGGCGTGGGCGGGGTGCACTATCTGCATGAATGGCCGCGGGGCGGCATCAGATGTTTGAGCGTGTGACGGCATGGGAATCCGCACCGACGTGGCGCTGGGTTCACGGTTTTGAGCAGCAGTACCGCATCGCGCCGTATTACCGGGCCGGTCGCGTGTTGGATCGGTAATGGGCGTGAGTCGCTCAAACCACGTAAGCCACTGAGGGGGATCGAGGACGTCAAAGGCAAGGCCAAAGAAGTCGTCGGGAGCATGACTGGTCGTAACGACCTCGCTCGCGAGGGCCGGACCCAACAGGACAAGACGCAAGCACAGCGCGACGCGGCGAGGAAGCAAGCCGAAGCGGAGGCTGCCCGCGGCGGCACCAAGATAGCAGAGGAGCGCCAGACGTCCCACCAATAACTTGTTGGAATGGGTGGGTCCGGTCCGGTAAAACGGGCCGGACCCATTCGATTTTCAACAGTTGAATAGTCCCGGTCGCAATCGGGTACTCAGCGATGCGCCGGCAGACATCTCCCCGCGAGGTGTTGACGGGTCAGGGGCGGTGGCACACCCATGAGTTTGGAGATGTCGGTGGACGTTCTATTACTTACCAATCAGGACGATTTCGAGTCGGCTTTACCGACCCTGAAGTCCGTCGCGCAGATCACGCGGCGCGCGCCCCTTTTCGTCGATGGCGATCAAGACATCGCGGACGTCGCGATCATCGACGCGCGCACCGACCTGGAAGCAGCTCAGCGGGCCTGCCGCCGGCTGACGGCCAACGCGCCGGCGATCGCGGTGGTGGCCGTGGTCGCTCCCGCCGACTTCGTGGCGGTTGACGTCGATTGGTGTTTCGACGATGTGCTGCTGCCCGCCGCCGGCGAAGATGAGCTGCACACGCGGTTGCGGCTGGCGATCACCCGCCGGCGCAGCGCACTGGCGCGCACACTCAAGTTTGGTGACCTCGTCCTGCACCGGGCCAGTTTCACCGGGTCGGCGGGCGGCAAGGATCTGGGCCTGACACTCACCGAGTTCAAATTGTTGAATTTCCTTGTGCAGCACGCAGGCCAGGCGTTCACCCGCACTCGGCTGATGCACGAGGTGTGGGGTTACGACTGCAACGGACGCGTTCGTACCGTCGACGTTCACGTGCGGCGACTGCGAGCCAAGCTTGGACCCGAATACGAATCGATGGTCGACACCGTCCGCGGTGTCGGCTATATGGCGGCGACGCCGCCCCAACCACAATGGATTCACAGCGAGCCAACGCTGACTCCCGTCTGGAGATCCACGACGACCCCGGCCCCGGACCCGACCACCCGACAATACGATCGAGCCCCGCTTTAGCTCGGAACAGATTCTTCTGCAAATCCTTTTGCGATTGTTATTACCCGAAAAGGGGCAGTGCGCGCTTTCGCGCCAGGGCGTTCATACCGTCCTGAATGCAGTCTTGCACCTCACGATACTTACGGTCGACGTATTGTTCGTCGTCTGTACGCGTGGGATCGTGGTCCAGCTCAACCGCGGGCATGAACCGGGTCCTGATCTTGGCAGGCAACGGCAGCTGCGGAAGCGCCGCCGGTGCGATCCCCCAGGGCAGTGAGACCGCCAGCGGGAACACCTTGAGCCGCAGCAGGCGGTCGAGTCGCAAGGCCTGCGACAGGCGATCGCCGCGGATCAGTACCGGCATGGCGTCGGCGCCACCGACGGTCGCGATGGGCACTATCGGCACGCCGGCACCAATCGCCATCTTCACGAAGCCCTTCCGCCCCGCCAGGTTGGCACGGTCGCGCTCAGTCCACGGGCGCGGCGAGTCCACTTCCCCGCCCGGCCATAGCGCCACGTCACGCCCCTCGGCGAGTGCCGTGGCGATCGCGTCCGGGGCGGCCGGAAGCACGCCCATCGACCGGAAGTAGCGCCCGATAATCGGGATCGCCATCAAAGCGTCGTGCGCCGTGCCATGCAACGGGCGGTCCGGACCGAAGCGTCGCCACCATTGCAGACCGACGGTCCACGCGTCCCAGACAAACGGAGCGCCCGAATGAATCCCGACCAGGAGCACCGGTGGTCCGGGAAGGTTCTCCCAACCATCGATCTCCATGCGGAACCAATAGTCGACGAGCACGTTCCACAGGAACTTCTGGCGCTGCATGGTGGTCTCGTCCTGGCCGCTGAGATCCCATTCGCCGGCCCGCTCTGCAACCCA
>Ga0209448_10000723_pt1 | contig 10485 bp, 9 predicted proteins | sample BogFormECP14_OM2_FD_188245 | JGI IMG/M metagenome (GOLD analysis project Ga0209448, IMG submission 188245) | Bog forest soil microbial communities from Calvert Island, British Columbia, Canada - ECP14_OM2 (SPAdes) (version 2) | ecosystem: Environmental > Aquatic > Freshwater > Wetlands > Bog ... | reverse complement strand
GATCAAGGACAGCGCTGGCAAGCCGCTCCACGTCACTTCGAACTGACTCCAGATGCAATCCAGCAAGGCACCTTTATCAGTCGACTTGGTGTCTTGCTTTTCTTCGCCGGAGCCGCTGCATGGATTTTCGTGCGGCGGCCCCGGCAGACCCGTGTGAGTGGGCGCCCCCGGACTTTCTTCGCGGAGCGAAGTGCTGAATCCCACAGGGAGGCGATCCGTGGCTGACGTTGCGTTAGAGGGAAGGATGATCGGGACGGCCGAAGCGGTCACCCGCGCCAAAGTGCTCGACCGGCTGCGTCTCGGCGATGCTGCCTTCCGCCAGGTGACGCGCGCCGCAGCCTTCGGCGTTTTGGTGCTGCTCAGCGCCGTCATCATCTCTCTGATCGGCGGCTCGATACCGGTGATCAGAACATTCGGCTTTGGCTTTCTGGTCAGCGAAAGTTGGAATCCGGTCACGGACAAATACGGAGCGCTGCCGGCAATCTATGGCACGGTGATAACGTCATTCATCGCCATGCTGATCGCGGTTCCGGTCGGCCTGCTGATTGCGTTCTTCCTCACCGAATTGTGCCCGCAATGGCTGCGGCGGCCGATCGGCATCGCCATAGAACTGCTCGCCGGCATTCCGAGCATCATCTATGGCATCTGGGGCTTGTTCGTATTGGCTCCCTTCCTGCAGGTTACGCTGCAGCCGTTCCTGATCGATACGCTCGGCAATGTGCCGGGGATTGGATTGCTGTTCGCTGGCCCGCCCTACGGCATCGGCATGCTGACGGCCGGACTGATCCTCGCCATCATGGTTCTGCCGTTCATCACGTCGATTTCACGCGACGTCTTCGAGGCGGTACCCATCGTCCTCAAGGAGGCGGCCTACGGCGTCGGCTGCACCACCTGGGAGGTGGTGCGCAATGTGGTGCTGCCCTACGCGCGGGTCGGCGTCATCGGCGGCATCATGCTCGGCCTTGGCCGGGCGTTGGGCGAAACCATGGCGGTCACCTTCGTCATCGGCAACGCGCATCGGATCGCAACCTCGTTGCTGGCGCCCGGCACCACGATCTCGGCCACGATCGCCAACGAATTCACCGAGGCAGTCGGCGACCTTTACACCTCGGCGCTGATCACGCTCGGCTTGATCCTGTTTGTCATTACTTTCATCGTGCTTGCAGCGGCGCGCTACCTCTTGATGCGCATCGAACGCAGGATCGGGTGACGCCATGCCGGAAACCGTCTTGGTCTCTCGTTATTCCGCGCGCCGCCGCAGAAACATTATCGCAACGGGGGTTGCGCTGGCGGCGACAGCGCTCGGATTGGGTTGGCTGGTGCTGATTCTGGGTTCGCTCTTGTGGCAGGGCTTCAGCGGCCTGTCGCTTGCGGTTTTCACCGAAATGACGCCGCCGCCCGGCTCGGCGGGCGGCCTGCTCAACCCCATCGTCGGTAGCCTGATGCTCACCATCATTGCCGTCGCCATCGGCACGCCGATCGGAATTTTGGCCGGCACCTATATGGCCGAATACGGCCGCTATGACCGGCTGACCAGCGTGGTGCGCTTCATCAACGACATCCTGCTCAGCGCGCCCTCGATCGTGATCGGGCTGTTCATCTACGAAGTCATGGTCGCGCCGATGGGGCATTTCTCCGGCTGGGCCGGCGGCGTCGCGCTAGCGGTCCTCGTCATCCCCGTCGTCGTGCGCACGACCGAAGACATGCTGACGCTGGTGCCGAACGCGCTGCGCGAAGCCGCCACCTCGATCGGCCTGCCGCGCTCGCTGTCGATCATGCATATCTGCTATCGCGCGGCGCGCGCCGGAATGGTGACCGGCGTGCTGTTGGCCGTCGCCCGGATCACGGGAGAAACGGCGCCGTTGCTGTTTACCTCGCTCAACAACCAGTTCTGGAGCACCAATCTCAACGCGCCAATCGCCAGCCTGCCGGTCATCATCTTCCAGTTTGCGCTCAGTCCCTACAAGGACTGGCAATCCTTGGCCTGGACCGGCGCCCTCATCATAACTCTCACCGTGCTCACTCTGAGCATCACCGCGCGCGCCCTTGCATCGGAAAGAAAGTCATGAGCAGCGTTGCATCTGTGTCGGTTCCCCCAGTAACTCACGCGCATACCGATCGTGCGGGCCTGACCGATAAAGTCACGATCCGCGACCTCAATTTCTTCTACGGCCAGGCGAAGGCGCTGAAATCGATCAGCCTTAACCTCTACGAGAACAAGGTCACGGCGTTCATCGGTCCCTCGGGCTGCGGCAAATCGACTTTGTTGCGCGTGCTCAATCGGATGTACGATCTTTATCCGAACCAGCATGCGACCGGCGAAGTGCTGTTCGATGGCGGCAACATCCTGTCGCCGAAACAGGACCTCAATCTGTTGCGGGCGCGCATCGGCATGGTGTTCCAGAAGCCGACGCCGTTTCCGATGTCGATCTACGAGAACATCGCCTTCGGCATCAGGCTGTACGAGAAACTGGCGAAATCCGAGCTTGACGGCCGCGTCGAAACCTCGTTGCGTCGCGCCGCGCTGTGGGACGAGGTCAAGGACAAGCTCAACGCCAACGGCCAGAGCCTGTCGGGCGGGCAGCAGCAGCGGCTGTGCATCGCCCGGACCGTAGCGGTGCGGCCGGAAGTGATTTTGTTCGACGAGCCCTGCTCGGCGCTCGATCCGATCTCGACCGCCAAGATCGAAGAGCTGATCGACGAATTGACCGACGACTATACGATCGTGATCGTTACCCACAACATGCAGCAGGCCGCGCGCGTGTCGGAGTTCACTGCCTTCATGTATCTCGGCGAACTCGTGGAGTTCGACTCGACGAGCAAGATGTTCACCGCCCCGCAAGATCAGCGGACGCAAGACTACATCACCGGCCGCTTCGGGTAAGCACAATGACCGAAATCACCACCCCTACTCGGGTCGATCACACCACCAAAGCCTTCGACACCGATCTGCAGGAAATCACCCGCAAGGTCGCCGAAATGGGCGGGCTTGTGGAACGTCAGATCGCCGACTCGGTTCAGGCCCTGGTCGATCGCGATATGGAACTCGGCGAGCGCGTGATCGCCACCGATCCGGCGATTGACAGCATGCAGCGCGAAGTCGAGGAAAAAGCCATCCTCACCATCGCGCGCCGGCAGCCGATGGCCGTGGATCTCCGCGAATGCGTCGGCGCCATGCGCGTCTGCAACGACCTCGAGCGCATCGGCGACCATGCCAAGCATATCGGCAAGCGCGTCGTCGCGCTCGACGGCGACTTCTATCCGCAAAAGCTGATCCGCGGCGTGGAGCACATGTCCGCGCTGGTTCTGGCGCAGCTCAAGCAGGTGCTTGATGCCTATGCTGGCCGCGATCTGCAAGGCGCGCTGGCAGTCTGGAACGGCGACGAGGAAGTCGACTCGATGTGCACCTCGCTGTTCCGCGAGCTCTTGACCTACATGATGGAAGATCCGCGCAACATCACGTTCTGCATGCATCTGATGTTTTGCGCCAAGGACATCGAGCGGATGGGCGATCACGCCACCAACATCGCCGAAACCGTCTACTACATGGTCGAAGGCCGTCCGATTACCGACCAGCGTCCTAAGGGTGACACCACGAGTTTTCCGGCAGCCGCACTGCAGAAATAGGAGACCGGGATGGGTGCCAACATCCTCATCGTAGAAGACGAGGAGCCGCTAACGACATTGCTGCGCTACAACCTCGAAGCCGAGGGCTACGAAGTCGATGCCGTCACGCGGGGCGATGACGCCGATACGCGGTTGAAAGAGACCGCGCCGGATCTCGTCGTACTGGACTGGATGCTGCCCGGCCTGTCCGGTATCGAACTCTGCCGCCGGTTGCGGGCGCGGCCGCAAACCCAAAGCCTGCCGATCATCATGCTGACCGCGCGCGGCGAGGAAAGCGAGCGGGTGCGCGGGCTCGCCACCGGCGCCGACGACTATATCGTCAAGCCGTTTTCGGTCCCGGAACTGTTGGCGCGGGTTCGCGCGCTATTGCGCCGCGCCAGCCCGGAACGTGTCGCCACGGTCCTCAATATCGGCGATCTCGAACTCGACCGTGAAAAAAAACGCGTGTCGCGCTCAAGCCGTCCGGTCGATCTCGGACCGACGGAATTCCGCCTGCTCGAATATCTGATGGAGCGTCCGGGCCGGGTGTTTTCGCGCGAACAATTGCTCGACGGCGTATGGGGCAGCGATGTCTACATCGACGAGCGTACCGTCGACGTCCATGTCGGTCGCCTGCGCAAGGCGCTCAATCGCGGCCATACCACGGACCCGATCCGCACCGTGCGCGGCGCCGGCTATTCGCTCGACGACCGTTTCGGCAAAGCGAGCTGAGAGCGAAAAATCCACGCCCCCGGAAGCAACAGCGCATAGACGATGTTCAAATTGCGCCCGGCAACAGCCAGAACGCGATCCGTGGAAGTCTGCTGCGATTGTTACAGCGGAGCGGAAGTTCGGGCGCTGTGTCGAACACGGCGAGTTGCCGCGGGCCGTGCGCTTGAAGCAGCGGGCGTCGAATTCATCGAGGGGGCTGAAAGCAGCGGGCCGGGAGTGCGGCTAAAAAAGGCGCAGAAACAATAGGCCGGCTGAACAAAAGAAAGGAATCAGCTAAGAGATTTGCAAATCAGGACCGGACGGCTGACATGGAACCGAGACCGCGGAAGAAGAAAGTAATACGTGCAAACCCTCTGGCGCGACGATCGCTGAGCAAGCTTGTTGCTTTTATTAGGTTGAAACCAATTGCATGCTGGCCCCGATATCTTGCGGAAGCCTCGAAGACCATTTTGGCCGAGCTCGACGTTGATGACACTGACAAAAACCTTGGCACAGCAAGAGCACGTGAGATTCTCATAGAATCTATAAAGGCCGCGCATCGTTGCGTTACGATCCATAATCACAAGATCGTAAGCATCGCCCGAAATGAGATGCTCGAATCTCTGCGAAAGGATTGCGGAGCAATTGCCACCTGTCTAGCAGCAGCGCCGGCACCTCTTCGAAAGAGACTCGACCACGACATCTCCAAGCACCTAGACAGCCCCGTGATTGACGCGGAGGTGCTCGAACCAATTTTCAAAAAGACAACTGAGATTTTAAACAAGATTCCGACCAAGAAAAACACTCGAAGAGTACGAGAGGCGATTAAACAACGCCGACTGAGAGACTTCGTCGCGTTGCATCCCGAGGTATTGCAGGAATGCTATACGGCTGTCGCCAAACTCGCCTTTAATTCGTATTCGAAAACGACGCCTTCCGCCGCACGCGTCTTTAGAGTGCTGAGCGAGACGCTTCGGCACAAAGAAGTGTCCAAAATTAGCAGCGAAGCTCACTCTTCGATCGTTCAATATATGAAGGCTCTCGCGCGAATCTGGCGCAAATCAAACCTTAAAGTGTTCAGCGCGCGGAGTTATTTAAACGATGATTACCAACCCGGATTTCTTCGCTTCGCAAATCTTGTTTATGCGGCAATTGTGGAGCCTCCGACCGTCAATCGTAACAGCTCTAAGGCCGCTCTAAGTTCAAACGCAACTTCCCAAGAAGAGCCGATAGGCCCAATCTGGCTAATCGGCGATAGCCACGTGAGAAAAGTCCTCGCTGCGAGCACAAGGAAGCAGCTCGCTTAATACGGCCAACTTATTGAAATAATTTCAGAAATCAAAGTTCTTATCGTTTTTAAGCGGCATCTGACATACCACCGGCAATTAATCGGACACACGCATATAGATCTCGTCGGTCGGCTTCGCAGATGAAGAAGCGATCGGACTAACTGGAGACTTTTTGTTGATCCACGGGAATGGTCGCTGCTCCCACCTGCAGTTCGGGACACCAACGAATCGCTACGTGCGAACAGCGCCCATTGGCGACGAAACCACATCGTCGTTTTCACGTTCTTCGCCTGGAACGTGACCCGCCGAGCCAACGCGAGACAGGCGACGCGTTGGTTCGGCGAGATCAAACAAAAGATACCCAGCAAGAGCGATCGGCTGCATCAGAAGCGGAGCAAACCGTGGCGGCGAACCCGTCGAAAAATGGACGGGCTCGCCGTCGATCTCAACCGCCACTTTTAAGGGAGAACCCCCGTGGCCATTCATGAAAAATACCCGATGCTCGCCGCAAGCGGCGACTCGGTGATCACCATCTACACGCTGCTCATCGACGATCAGGAGCGTGCTAAGAAGTTCGTCGGCGATGTTGTCGCGTTGTTCCAGCCTTCTGACGTTGTGGCGGTCGACTTGGTCCGCCAATACGCCCAAGGCGCCTGGGACGGCGAATTCTACGATCGCGTCCAGAAAGGTGTGATCGAACGTCGTGTTCAGCAGAGTCGGGAATATCAAGCGCAGCGCGCCAAGGAGCTTGAGCGCCGCCACAGAGCTCGCGTCGCTGAGCTTGGGCACGCTGCGGGCCAAGGTCCTCCCGACATTGCCCGCGCGGCCGCACTCGAACGCAACGTCCAAGCGGCAGTCGACGACGTGGATTACAATCTCAAGCGGCCGACGGAGGATGCGGAGTACCTTCGGGCGATGGAAAAAGGCCTCGATGTCCTCAAGGATTTCGATTTCTTGAAGACGCAAGCGGCTAAGCGGCGCAATGAGGCGTTCCAGCTCCTAGAGTACTGGGAGGCGGGTTTCGCAAAAACCCTCCGTGCCAAGACGAAAGAGGTTCTCGACGCCGAGTTCAAGGAGGTTGATCGGGAGATCCCGGAGACCAAGGCGCCGCAGCTTTCACCCGAAAGCCACTGACCATGGCCTCGGACCGCAAACTGCGAAGTAACCGCAGCAACAGCCGAAAGAGCACCGGTCTAAAGACGGCGGGCGGCAAGGCAATTGCCGCCCGCAATTCGACCCGGCACGGTCTGGCGGCACTTTCGCCCCAGTCCGTGCCGTCGTCTTTGGTCGCCGACTTCGTCAACTCGGCCTGCGAAAAGGATCCTGATCCGCAGCTGATTGCCGCCGCCATTACCGTGGCTCGGTATTCACACATGCTCGGTGTCATCACCGACCAACAAACCACCCTTGTCGAACGGCTCCGTGAACCTCATGCGCAGGCCCTCGCCGAACGCGACAACAGCTATAATGTTGCGCTCGCCCGCTCCATGCAGGCTTGGCTAGCGTGCCACGAAATCGAACAGAGCGTCCCCAAGCTTCTGGAGAAATACAAGGATCAGCTACCGCCGCCGCTTAAGTTCAAGGAGGGCACCCCGGATTGGATCACACAGGCCGACGACATAGTCCCGATACGTCTCAAGGCGCTACTGACATCACCGGAATCGATAGAAGAAGAACAGCGCATCACCGATCTCGTCCGTCGCGAAGTCGAAAAGCTAGATCGTGACGACGGGGAAGCCCTCGAAGCCGCCCTTCCGGACTTGGTTCGGCTCGAGCGCTACTACGGTCGGACCTGGACGCAATACAAACGCGCCGTTCGTCACTTAATGTTCATCAAGTCGACACTCACATCAGAGCAATCATATCAAGGCACGAACATCGAGGCTGCCAAAGAGCGACACAACCAAGGTGACGAAATTGTTAGCGATTGAAACCGCCGACATCGTAATGGTTCGCCAACCTTCACTCTATACCCATTGCCGCGGCCGAAAATTGTCTAAGTTCGGCATACGCACTGATCCCCGGCAACAAAGCCGGGGTTTTTTATGTGCAGAAGCGGAATCAGGCGGCACTAGTTTTGTACGGCGGGGAGCGCGCTTCCTGACGACAAGGAGCGCGTTCCTTGGCAACATGGAGCGCGTTCCGCAACGCGCTCCATCACGTCTCACGAAGGGAACGCGTTCCCGCAATCCGCAGTCACCACCGGGAACGCGTTTGCGTGGAATGTGGGAACGCGCTCCCCTACCGGAATAAATTATCCGGAAGACATCGCGTAAAGATTGATCAATTATCATATGCAACTTACAAGTGTAAAAATGCAAAACGAACCCAAGCTTGTCGACACGCGGCAACGTTTTCTGTTTATTTGTAAAAGCCTCAGTGACGCGGCGGAATAATGAAAATCAGGTAGCGTTGGGGTTGGCCCGGAATAACCAGAAGGGTGCGCGTTATCTCGACGTCGCTGTGTCGACTTGCCAGCGGCTTTACGACCGCCGGGCGCAGTCGAATTGTCACGCGATCACTTTAGTTAAAGTCGAGGCGGGAGCGAAAATGAGAGGTTCAGCGCGGCGTCCGCTTGTCGCGGCGCCGGTCGCCGGCGGGCTGATAGGCCACGCGCGAGTGATAGGAGCAATAGGGCAGGCCGCCGAGCGTAGTGCCGCCGCAGAAGAAAAACTCGCTGCTGCCGGGATCGCCGACCGGCCAATGGCAGGTCTGCTCGTTCAGTTCGAGAATGGTGCGGCGCTGACCGATCGGGATGATGTTGTCGATCAGTTCCGGCTCAGCTTCGGTTTCGATCTCATAAGCGTGCGCGAGCGCGGTGTTGCCGCGCATCGCCGGCCGCCCGATGCGCAACATGTGCGACGGGGCGCGCGCCTTGCGCTGCCGCGGCGCCGCGCTCGACGTGCTCTTGGCGCGGCCGGAGAGTCCCAGGCGATGCACCTTGCCGATCACCGCGTTGCGCGTGATGCCGCCGAGCTCGGCCGCGATCTGACTCGCCGAAAGGCCGTCGGACCACAATTTTTTCAGAAGCTCGACCCGCTCGTCTGTCCACGACATGACCAAATTCTCCTCACCGGTACGCGTAAGGCCGGAGTCCGGTCCTTGGTTCAGTCGTTGGCGGAATCCATCGCTACGCCAGGCAGCGCAACGCCACCCAACACGGACTCAACCAACAACGCTTTAGATGACTGTCCGCCGCACGAGATGTCGTACTTGACAAGAAAAATGCTACAATATGGCGGGAGTCCGGCGCAAGAGTCGCACAAGCCACTTCCACACATTCCTGCTTGCGTGTGGATGACATGGGTACAAAACGAGTCCGGAGCGCCTAATTATCCTGTGTTGACAGTGGGCCGCGCCGAAATAAAATATGTGTCCGTGCCGCCCGGAGAGGCGGCACATTGCTTTTTAGCTGCGTAAAATGCCGTGCAGCGGCCCCGGAATTGACCCGTGACATCGCATCTGTTGCCAACTTACGCGCGCGTCCACCTCGCTTTTGAGCGGGGCGAAGGCGTATGGCTCACCGCGACCAATGGCGACCGCTATCTCGATTTTACCTCCGGCGTCGCGGTCAACGCGCTCGGGCATGCGCACCCGCATCTGGTCGCGGCGCTGACCGAGCAGGCGCAGAAGCTGTGGCACGTCTCCAATCTCTACGAGATCCCGGAAGCCGAACGCGTGGCGCTGCGGTTGTGCGACGCAAGCTTTGCCGACGTGGTCTTCTTCTGCAATTCCGGCGCCGAGGCCATGGAAGGCGCGATCAAGATGGCGCGCAAATACCATGCGGCGAACGGCGCGCCGGAGCGCTACCGCATCATCACCTTCGAGGGCGCGTTCCACGGCCGCACGTTGGCGACGCTCGCCGCCGGCGGGCAGAAGAAATATCTCGAAGGTTTCGGCCCGGTGGTCGAAGGTTTCGATCAAATTCCGTTCGGCGACCTTGCCGACGTCAAGCGCGCGATCGGCCCGGAGACCGCCGCCATCCTGATCGAGCCGATCATGGGTGAGGGCGGCGTGCGTGTGGTCGAGCCGTCATTCCTCAAGGCGTTGCGGCAGCTTTGCGACGAGCACGGGCTCCTTCTCGTGTTCGACGAGGTGCAGACCGGCATGGGACGCACCGGCCATTTGTTCGCGCATCAACGCGTTGGCGTCACGCCCGACATTATGGGGCTCGCCAAGGCGCTCGGCGGCGGTTTCCCGGTCGGCGCGTTTCTCGGCACCGCCGAGGCCGGAAAGGGCATGACGGCCGGCACGCACGGTTCGACCTTCGGCGGCAATCCGCTGGCCATGAGTGCGGCTAACGCGACGCTGGACGTCATGCTCGAGCCCGGCTTCTTCGACCGGGTGCAGCGCACGGCGCTGGTATTCAAGCAGAAACTTGCCGAACTCAAGGACCGCCATCCCGCCGTCATCGCCGAGGTGCGCGGCGAGGGCTTGTTGATCGGGCTGAAGGCGCTGCTTCCGGTCGGCGAGCTCGTCGACGCCTGTCGTGCCGAAAAAATGATCACCGTCTCGGCCGGCGACAATGTCATGCGCTTGTTGCCGCCGCTCATCATCAGCGAGCAGGAAATCGCCGAAGGGGTGGCGCGGCTCGATCGCGCCTGCTTAAAGCTCGGCCGCGCGCTTGCCGTGAAACGCAAGGAAGAGGCGGCCGGATGAGCGGCGTCCGTCACTTCCTCGATCTCATCGATATTCCGGCCGCCGATCTGCGCCGGATGCTCGAGGACGCGCGCGTCATGAAATCGAAACCGGCGCGCGCCGATCGCCCGTTGGTCGGCAAAACGCTGGCGATGATTTTCGAAAAGCCCTCGACCCGCACCCGCGTGTCGTTCGAGGTCGCCATGCGCCAGCTCGGCGGCGACGTCCTTCTGCTTACCGC
>Ga0209448_10000722_pt1 | contig 10488 bp, 11 predicted proteins | sample BogFormECP14_OM2_FD_188245 | JGI IMG/M metagenome (GOLD analysis project Ga0209448, IMG submission 188245) | Bog forest soil microbial communities from Calvert Island, British Columbia, Canada - ECP14_OM2 (SPAdes) (version 2) | ecosystem: Environmental > Aquatic > Freshwater > Wetlands > Bog ... | reverse complement strand
CAATCATGGGGATAATACGGGGCATTAAGGAGCCATCCCTGAAATGCGAGTCCGGACGAGTCGACAAGATTGAGAATGTCATCGACAGAGTAACTACGGTCGCGACCGTGCAAAAATGTATCCACGATCGCGCCATCGTAGACTAATTCATCGCCCTCGATCTCGATGTAGCTCTGGAGCGGGTGCCCCGCCGGCAGCAACGCCATTGTCTCTCTGGCCATTTGGACGCCGACATCGTCCTGATGCAGACCCAAGTCACGGAAGACGGATTGCAGCATCTCAACTCCGATTCGACCGTATTTTGCGTACATCGTTAGGCCGATAGTGCCATGCGGCCGCAAAACACTTCCGAGGGTTTTCATGCCTACCGCCGGATCTGCCATATGGTGTAAAACGCCGGTCGATACAATGAGGTCGAAGTCGAGTCCCAGCGTCGGCAACTCTTCGATCGGAAGCAGATGCAACTCCAGATTCCACAGCCCGTGCTTTTCTTTGAGATATTGCTGGTGGTCCAGTGAGGGCTGGCTAATATCGACCGCTACAATCTTCGCAGCACGGTTCTTGATCGCAAAAGCGGCTGCCTGGTTGGTGCCGCAGCCCGCGATAAGAATATCGATATCGGGTTTGAATTCCCGATCGGGAAATAAAACCCGGTGAAAGTTGGTGGGGTCGTACCAATGCCAGACACCATCGCCGATTGCTTCGAGGTCTTGTATCGGTAGTGGGTACCGCCACCGTTGGTACTGACGAGAGACAACATCGGCGCGCGGATCGCTCTTTTCCTGAGCGGTGACGTCTTCGGGGTCAACTTCCACCGGCGGATTATCGGTGACTGCCGTCACGGTCCGCAAGTATCAAGGACCTCGGCATGACGGGACGGTCCCCTACCCGGTTGCTAGCGGAAAGCTGCGCCACAAAAACGACATTCGGTGAGATCTTAGCCAAGCACCCCGGCTACACACACCGCCGCATCGGCGACGAGAGCGTCGCTGGGTTCGGCGTTATAGCCGCCACCAGCACGATCGGACATGATCGCAATCACGTAGGGCACGTCGCGGGGCGACCATACAACGGCGATATCGTTTGCGCGTCCGTAGTCGCCTGACCCGGTCTTGTCCATTACCTGCCAGTTGCCCGGAAATCCCGCCCGGATCCGCTTGTCGCCGGTGGTGTTGCGCGCCATCCAGTCCGCCAGCAGCGCACGTTCGGCGGGACGCAAGCCACCACCGACAACTAGCAGTTGATAGACAATGCTTATCGCACGGGGAGTCGTGGTGTCTTGTTTGTCGGCGGGCGGGACTCGGTTCAACTCCGGTTCTTTCTGGTCCAATCGGCTGACGGTGTCCCCCAGGCTGCGTAGGTAACCGGTGTAGGCCATGGGCCCGCCCAGATCGGCCAGCAGCAGATTGGCGGCGGTGCCGTCGCTGAAGCGTATTGCCGCATCACACAGTTGCCCGATTGTCATTCCCGTCTTGACGTGTTGTTCGGTAATCGGCGAGGTCGACAGGATGTCGGCTGTCGTGAACCTGATCATGGTGTTCAGGTGCCCCAATGGGCTTTTGTGGAGGACTGCCGCGACGAGTGGCACCTTGAATGTGGAGCAGAACGCGAATCGCTCATCGGCGCGGTATGCGATCTTGGCACTCTCGCCGTCCGCCAGCACGCACACACCGAGCCGAGCGTGGTATTTCCGCTCGAGTTCGGCAAAGCGATGGGCCACGTCTGCTCCTGCCACCCCGGTTGTTGAAGTGGCATGACTACCGGTGACGCCGCGCGCGCAACCGACAAGCGGAACAAGCGTGGCCGTTGCCAGCAACCCGCGGCGGGTCAGCCGCCGATTGCCTACTTCAGACACGCATCTGGTGAAAAGCCGAGTTGGTCCGCATTTGGCGAATCGTAGTCCCCGCTGCGCCGCACCATCGGGTCGACGACGCAGCCATCTCTGGCCCATCAACCGGTCCCCCGGCGCGCAACATCTACGACGATTCGTCGTAGACCGGCCGAGCCCGCGCAATTAAGGTGGTCGGCCATGAGCGCGCCAAGCGACGACGAGGCCGTTACCGGACTCGCCCTGGCAGCTGCGCGCGGGAACCAGCGGGCGCTCGAGGCCAGCTCCTCGGGCTGCCCTATGCCGACGCCGCGGCGGTGTGCGGCTGCCCGATCGGCACGATCCGATCCCGTGTGGCCCGCGCCCGCGATGCGCTGCTGGCCGGCGTTGAACGTGACGATCCTCACGGGCTCAGTCTGGCAACCCAGTCGGCGGCCTCTTCCACGCTGGCCACCACCGTCGCGCCCGCCGGCAGCCGCGGACGCGCCACCATCACCACCGGAATATCCAGCGCGGCAGCAGCATCCAGCTTCGCCTGGGTCATATCGCCGCCGCTGTTCTTGGTGACCAGCGCGTCAATGCGGTGATCGCATAAGAGCGCGAATTCGTCGTCGTAGCGATACGGCCCGCGGGACAGCACCAGCTGGTGGTGACGCGGCAACAAAGCACCGTCGGGCTTGGTCACCGCTCGGATCAAAAACCACGCGTCGCTTTCGGCGAAGGCGGCCGTACCCGATCGCCCGGTGGTGAGAAAGACGCGCGAATAGCCCTGCTGCACCACGGTTTCCGCGGCCTCCATGTCCGACGCCACGACCATGGCGGCACCGGGATCCCACGCCGGGCGGGCCAATACCAGGTGGGGTATCCCTAATTCAACGCACACTTCGACGGCGTGCGCGGTCATGGCTGCCGCGAACGGGTGGGTAGCGTCGACCACGGCGTCGATGCGCTCCTCTCGCAGCCAACGCCGCAGCCCGTCAACACCGCCGAACCCGCCGATGCGCACCGGCCCGACCGGCAGGGCCGGGTCCGGCACCCGGCCGGCCAGCGAGCTGATGATGTCGACCTGCAGGTGCAGCCGCCTGGCCAATGCGCGCCCCTCGGCGGTGCCGCCGAGCAGCAGCACCCGCATTAGTGCAGCCCGCGGCCGCGTCGTACCGCCGAGTACAGGTAGCTGTCGGTGAAGCCCTCGGCGGCCAGCACATCGCCAACGATGACGACGGCAGTCTTGGTGATGTTGGCGTCATGCATTTGCCCAGTGATGTCGCTCAGCGTGCCACGCAGCACGGTCTGCTGCGGCCAGCTGGCGAAAGCCACTACCGCGGCGGGTGTTTCGGGTCTGTAGCCACCTTCCAGTAGTTGCGGGACGACGGCGGCGATCTGGGCGGCGGCCAGGTGCAAGACCAAAGTGGCGCCGGAATGGGCGAGGGCGGGCAGGTCTTCGCCGGGCGGCATGGGTGTCGATAAGGTGGCCACTCGGGTCAGCGTCACCGTCTGCGCCACGCCCGGCACGGTGAGCTCGCGTTTTAGAGCCGCCGCGGCCGCGGCGAAAGCCGGTACGCCCGGCACGATTTCGTAACCGATACCCAATGCGTCGAGCCGGCGGCACTGCTCGGCCAGCGCGCTGTACAGCGACGGGTCACCGGAGTGCAGCCGCGCCACGTCCTGGCCGGCGGCGTCGGCGTCGGCGAGTTCGGTCACGATCTGGTCCAGCGTCAGCGGGCCGGTGTCAATGACTTTCGCGTCGGACGGGCACAGCGCCAGCAGGTCATCGGGCATGATCGAACCCGCGTACAGACACACCCGGCATCGACTGAGCAGGCGCTGGCCGCGGACTGTGATCAGGTCGGCGGCGCCCGGGCCCGCGCCGATGAAATACACCGTCACCTTGTCAGCACCCACTGGGTGACTGGATACTGCGGGCGCCAACCGGTGAAGCCACCCAGCGGCATGCCCTGATAGTGCTGGAAGCGCCGCAGGTGACCGCCGAGGTCCGAATATGCTTGCGCCAGAAGCGCTTCAGACTCAATGGTGACCGCGTTGGCGACTAGGCGTCCGCCGGAGGGCAGGTTGTCGAGGCAGGCGTCGAGCACTCCGGGCTGAGTCAGGCCGCCGCCGATGAAGATCACCGACGGCGCTTCGGCCCCGTTGAACGCGTCGGGCGCTTCGCCGCGCACGTCGATTTCCAGGCCCGAGGCGGCCGCGTTGAACCCGATGTTGAGGCGGCGCGCCTCGTGGCGTTCGAACGCCACCGCGGTGCAGCCCGCCCAGCTCCGGCACCACTCGACCGCGATGCTGCCCGAGCCCGCGCCGACATCCCATAACCGCTCCCCTGGCCGCGGCCGCAGTGCCGCCAGGGTCACCGCCCGGATCCCGTGTTTGGTGATCTGTCCGTCGTCGACGAAAGCGTCGTCGGGCAGTGGCGACATGCGCTCGTCGGGAAGGTAGCGGACCGCGACCACGTTGAGATCGTCGACGTCCGGGTGCGCGTCGATGGACCACTCGCGCGCGGTGCCGTCGCGGCGGCGTTCCTTTGGGCCGCCGAGCTGTTCGAGCACGCTGACCTCGGAATCGCCCCGGCCGTACGCGTTGAGCAGTACCGCCAGCGCGTTCGGGGTGGTCCGGTCGCTCGACAACACGATCGCCTGGCCGCCGCGGCGCACCGCGGTATGCGGCTGGGCGGTGACCAGGCTGATCACCTCGGTGTCGTGGACGTTCCAGCCCATCCGCGCACACGCCAACGTCACCGATGACACGTGCGGCAGCACCCTCACTTTTTCGGCGCCGAACAAGCGGATCAGAGTGCCGCCAATGCCGTGCATTAGTGGGTCGCCGCTGGCGACGATGTGTATGTCGTCAGGGGCGTCGACGGGCAGTACTTGCAGGGCGGGCAGCATCGGGGAAGGCCACTCCCGGCGAGCGGCGGCAACCGTGTCGTCGAGCAGGCCGAGCTGTCGCTTTGCGCCGTAAATTACTGTGGCCTTTTGTAATTCGGCTCGGGAAGTCGCCGAAAGCCCCGCCATGCCGTCGGCGCCGATTCCGACAACAATGATCATCGCGGCATCCTGCGCCAGACGGACTGCGGCAGCAGCCTCATCACGATGAACATCGGCCGCAGCGCCCATGGGATCCAGACCGTGCGCCGCCCCTTGGCCAGTGCCCGCGCGGTCGCGGCGGCCACCTGCTCCGGTGTGCTGGGCAGCGGCGCCGGCGTCATGCCCTGGGTCATGCGCCCGATGACGAATCCCGGGCGCGCGACCAGCAACCGCACCCCGGTGCCGTGCAGCGCGTCCGCCAAGCCGCTGGCGAAGCCGTCCAGGCCGGCCTTGGCCGAGCCGTAGACGTAGTTGGCGCGGCGTACCCGAACCCCGGCCACCGAGGAGAACACCACCAGTGATCCGCGGCCGGCCGTGCGCATTGCGGTGGCTAGATGGGTGAGCAAGCTGACTTGTGCAACGTAGTCGGTGTGCACGACGGCCACTGCGTGGGCGGCGTCGATCTCGGCGCGGGCCTGGTCGCCGAGGATGCCGAATGCCAGGACCGCGGTCTTGATGGGGCCGTGTTCGGCGACGATCGAAGCGACTAACGGGCCGTGCGAGGCCAGATCGTTGGCGTCGAACTCCCTGGTGTGCACCGCGGCGGCGCCGGCGGCTTTGAGGGTGTTGACCTGGTCACCAAGCTGGTCGGCGTTCCGCGCAGCCAGCACCACCGTGGCTTCGGGAGCCAGGCGCCGGGCGAGTTCGATGCCGATCTCGCTGCGGCCGCCGAGAATTACTACCGGTCCGGCGCCCGTGTCGTCCACAGCTGCGATTATTGCCTGCGCTAGCGTGAGCGGTGATGGCGAATACCACGACCCGGCTCACCGACGACGCGCTGGCGTTTCTCACCGAACGCCACCTGGCCATGTTGACCACGTTGCGAGCCGACAACTCGCCGCATGTGGTGGCGGTCGGTTTCACCTTCGATCCCAGGACACATATCGCGCGGGTCATCACCAGCGGTGGCTCCCAGAAGGCTGTCAACGCCGACCGCGCCGGGATAGCGGTGCTCAGCCAGGTCGACGGCGCTCGGTGGCTGTCGCTGGAGGGCCGGTCCAAGGTCAACACGGCTGTCGACGCCGTGCGCGACGCCGAACTGCGCTACGCACAGCGCTACCGCACCCCGCGTGCCAATCCGCGGCGGGTCGTCATCGAGGTCCAGGTGGAGCGGGTGCTGGGATCGTCGGATCTGCTCGATCGGGGCAATTAGCCAGGCGGTTCGGGGGAATCGCGGCTGACTCGAATGGCTACGCTGCTACGACGAGTCTGACCACCCAGACTGAGACATCGCGCCGACGTTGTGCTGTGCAGATGGCCTGACAGACCAATCGCGCGCTGCTCGGCCTAGCAAAGGTGAATGACCCGAACCGCGAATCGCCGATACCATCGGCTAGAGGCGGAGACGTCACCCACTGGGGATCCGCGGGATTTCTCGGCGTCTCCTTCTTGGCTCCGCTGAGCTAAAGAAAAGTACGCGGGAGGACGTAATGAGTGGGGACGACAACCAGTTAAAAATTATCCTCGACGACCTTGCACGGTTGACCGGGCAGCCGCCCCCGCCGCAGATACCGCCCGATCAGCTAGCTGCCGGACAATCGGCCATTAGCCAACTGCTGAGGCTGCTTGGCATTGCTTCCAATGGCGGTGATCCCAGCGACAGCCTCGACGCCCTGACCGGACATGCCGAACGCGGGGCTAAGGCTGGCGACGCGCTGACCAAATTTCCCGCGAATGAAGAAGAGTCCTCGGCGAAGCTGGCCGGCGTCGGCAGTCAAGACCCAATGGCACAGATGGTTCAGCAGATTCCGCAGATGCTCGCCGGCGCCATTGGTGGTGTGCTGCAACCGCTGGCCCAGATTCCGCAGCAGGTTGCTCAGATCGGACAGCAGGCGATGCAAGCGGGCATGGGTGCACTTCAGCACGGTGCGGGAGGAGCCGCTGCGGCCGGCGAGGCCATTCCCGGCGAGTTACTCGGGGCCAGCAGCGGTGCCGACGAGCTCGGCGGCGGTGGGGGCGGTGCGGGTGGCGGCGGCCTCGGCACCACCACACCGACCGCGATGCTTGGGCCGCTTCCCGCTCCGTCTGCCGGTACCGAACCCGCGTCGTCGCACACCACTTCACCAGCGCCATCGAATGCGTCAGCGCCAACGACCGCGCCAAGGGGAGCGATGGGTGCGATGCCGATGATGCCGCCCGGTGCCATGCACGGCGCGGCGTCGACGGGCAGTGACGCCAAGCCCGACACCAAACGCATCGTCGCGCCAGCGGTGAAGAACGGCGCCCCGGTGCAGGGACGTATCACTACACCGCCACCTGCACCCGAGGTGGTCAAACGTGTTGAGGGCAAGCCGATTGCGAGTCGGCGCATCCTTCTTCCTGACCAGAAGCGCGATGACGACGCGGACGCAAGCCGCTAGACGGTAGTCACCAACAGGGGATTTGCAAGTGACTGAGTTTGCCGTGACAAACGCAGCCGAATTATCGCTAGATGGGGTGCGAACCCGAGCCGACAACTTAAGAGCAGAAATAATTCGCGTGTTGACGCCGCATTTCTACTATTTGCGATACATCCGATATCGGATCTTTTTGTCGACCGTCACATCATTTTTCACACGACGGGTGACTATCGTAATTGCGGCCTGGCGATACGATTAACCCGTGTCGGACGTGCCCCCGCCCCCAACTGGTCCTGCCCTCCCGCCCCCGTGGCCGCCCGCTATGCCGCCGGCGCAGAGGCGGCAATGGCCGATGTTCGCCGTCCTGTTGGTCGCCCTCCTAGTAACGCTCGGCGTCGCGATCGTCGGCTGGTTTCGACCCGTGCCAGCCAAATCCCCGCCCGCGCCCACGTACTCCAACCAACAGGTCGCCGACGCCAAGGCTAAGGTGTGCGCTGCGTACGAGAAGGTGCACAGTGCGGTCGGCGTCAGTATGGCTCGCGATGGCGGCAGCGACCCTACCTCGCAACTCGCCGTCGCGACAAGCGCACGACAAGCCCTACTCGCAGGGAGCGAATACCTTATAACCACGCTTTCTGAAGAGCCCGCGACCGCACCAGATCTGGCAACGACAATTCGAAAGCTTGCTAGCCTTTTTCAGCAATACACCGTTGATTATCTGAATGGGCGCACAAATGCTGAAATGGAATCGTCGTTGCGCGCTGGCGACGAGGCGACTTCGACGATCGAAAGACTGTGCAAATGACCGGTTTCCCTCCCGGCGAATGGTCGCGTTCGCTTGTTGGTGATCAATGGCCGGATGACCAAGACCTGATGGCGCTTTCACACGGCAAGACGAATCGTGGAACGATAAGAACTGGATATTCCAATTTCGCTGACATGCTGCGAAATACACAAACCGGTCCGCTCGCCGGACAACAAGGCCATACGGCGGATGATCTTCGCAACGCATTTCTCCAAGGTGAAAACCAAGCTCGGCAGGTGGCCGAAAAGAATCGCGTCAAGGGAAGTGCATACGGCACCGCCTACGACAGCATGGTAAGCCTTCAGCACGATCTGACCGGTTTGGCCAAGGAGGGCAACGAACAGATCAAAGAGATTCAAGACTCCAAAGAGCCCACGGAAGCCAAGGTGACACAGATTGTCGCGCTGATAAACCAATATCGCGCGCTGGCCAATCTGGCCGCGGCGAAGTACGGCGGCAACGTGCTCGATGGGATGCAGCGGATCCTCGACGAGGAGGGAACCGGGCAGTCCGCCCGCCAATTCGCCCAAAGTCACGGGGTCGACGTCGGTCGCATGTTCCGACAACCCGAAGACCAAGGAGGCCTGACGCATCAAGTACAAGATGTGCTGAGCAAGCCCGGTCTTGCGTCAGGCATCGCACCTGGCACCGGCCCTGCAGGGCCAGCGCCCCCGCCGCTAGGTACGCCCCCCGTTGCCAGTGGACCCGGCTTGTCCATGGGCATACCTGGCGACTTCGTCCCACAGGCGCCCCCCGGTGCGCCGGAACCTCATGCTGCCGGTGGCACTGGCGTAACGATGGGAGTCCCTGCTGGTTATCAGCCGCGAGTGCCTCCCACTGCACCGGCACCATTGCCAGCACCGGGATCGACGGGCGGATCGGTACCGCCAACTGCCGGCGCGCCGTCGACGTCGCTATCGGGGCTGACCTCAGCCCATACGCCTTTGATGCCCGCGTCTGCCGTGTCGCCCTTTACCGGTGCGCCGCTCGCGCCCACAGGCTCAGCCCAAGGCCTGAACCCGGGCGAATTGATGCACAGCTTCGACAAGGGACTGCAGACCGGCGCACCGCTCTCGGCAGCCGCTGGCGCGGTGCCGCCAGCTCCGATGTCGCCAGCAGAGCCAGAGGTCCCACCAACGGCCGCCTCCTCGGGAGTGAGCGCCCCAGTCCATGCACAGGCGTTTGATTCGCCACCACCGGTCGCGCATGTGCCGGCCCCCGATGCACCGACAGCGCCGCCCGTGGTGGCGGGGCCAGCCGCGCCAGCTGGTCCGGTCGCAGCCACACCGCCACCTACGGGTCCACTCCCTGCTTACGCCTCCGACCTGCGGCCCACGATCTCAGTGGCCACGACGCCGGCTGCGCCGCCGAGCCCACCACCGTCGGTGATGCCGGGGTCGGCGCCTGTACACCCGTCAGCTGGACAAGGCAGTGCAGGTCAGCCAGCGGTCGTGCGTCAAGCAACCCCACCGACGCCCCCATCGTCGCCGTCGAGCCTGGGAACCCAAGCCGTCGCCGCCACCGCCACCGGGGCAGTCGCTGGGGCGGCATCAGCCAACGCCACGGCGCGGGCGCGCCTGCAACGACTGGTGGCCGCGGTGGCCCGCCAACAGCCCCGGCTGGCCTGGGCGGCGGGAGACCGTACCGATAACACCACCGTGCTGGCAACCGATCTGGCCAGCGGCTGGATCCCGCCGGGCATCGACCTCCCGGCCGCGGTCACGCTGCTGCCCCCGGAACGACGCCGCGGCGACCTGGAAACCCTGCTCGGCGAAGTCGCTGTCGCCGCGGGCTACACCCCGATCCACCACATTCCCGAGGAGGACGAGCCGGTCCCCACATCGCCGCGGCCTCGGCGCCTACCCGATATCGACGAACTCGGTTGGGAACTGACTCAAGCGACCCAGTGGCGCGACGGGCTGCCACGGTTGGCCCACACCCTGGCCAAAGCGGCTTCCACTCGCACCGGGGTGCTGGATTCCGAAGTCGAACTGCTGCACGAGCATCTGGCTGCGATCAGCACCCGCGTACTCGAAAGCTATCCCCACCACGTGGATACCGACGACGTTGGCAACTGGCAGCTGCTGGCCGCCATCGACGCGTTGGTGGCCGGCCAAAAGACCGTCGCCAACTACCATCTCGCCTGGTTCCAAGCTTGCAAGGCCCCCACCGGACAAGCGAGCAAGTAAGCCAAGCGGAATAGTGGCAACTACGCGCTGGGTGTCGAGAGGCATTGATCGAATCGCAACGACGTGATGGCCAACGCAGGAACAAAATCGCTCCCGGTTGGCACACGTACCGTCGCCGCTTTCAACGATCGCATCACAGCGGTCAGTGCTCAGAATCCGGTCCGCGAAAATGGATAAATTGATTTCTGCCGCGAACGCCGCAACATGAACCAACCGTAACCTTGATGCAGCA
>Ga0209448_10000720_pt1 | contig 10511 bp, 8 predicted proteins | sample BogFormECP14_OM2_FD_188245 | JGI IMG/M metagenome (GOLD analysis project Ga0209448, IMG submission 188245) | Bog forest soil microbial communities from Calvert Island, British Columbia, Canada - ECP14_OM2 (SPAdes) (version 2) | ecosystem: Environmental > Aquatic > Freshwater > Wetlands > Bog ... | reverse complement strand
GGCCTCAAGTGCCGACTTCTCGCTGACATTCGTGGGCGGCCTCAAGCACACGCTTGTTGAACTCCATTCCTTTGAGGACCGCATTGCGGATTGTCAGCAGGTCTTCGCGGAGAACGGCCGGTAGCTTTTCGCTAAGAATCTGTGCCTGGCCATGGATGACGGTAAGTTGGTCTGTGAGCTTAAGACATGTCTGCTCGATCAGCTTCGCGCGAGCTGCGCGATCGGCAATCGGATCGCAGGTGGATGGTCGAGTGCCTGTGCCGTATTCAAGACAAGCTTCTGCGCGGGCCTCTCCCGCGGCTTTTCCTAACTGCTTTTTGTTCACGATGACTCCGTTGAATCGAACGTTGCAATTGCACGTCCAAAGTTGTTCATAGGATTAAGAAGTTCAGCAAAGGTTACAGCCGTGAACTGTTCTCCGCATCTGTCACTTTCAATCAAGATTCGAATCACATCGCCAAGATTCCATGAACGGCATCGAGCAAAACTCGGCGGCGGATGCGTTGAACCTGGCGCTAGAGATTGTGCCGTCTGTCGTGGCGTCGCCGCAGCCGACCAAACTGGGGGCGTTGGCGTCTTTGAGGGTCCACTGGCCTGAGTATCTGATGGAAGCGGCGCTGCTCGGCGCGTTCATGGTGTCGGCGTGCGTCTTCGGAGCGCTGTATGAATTTCCCCAATCCCCCGTTCATCAGGCGATCATGTCTGGCTTCCTGCGGCGTCTTTTCATGGGCGTGACCATGGGATTAACAGCGATTGCCATCATTTATTCCCCTTGGGGCAAACAGTCCGGAGCCCACATTAATCCGTCAGTGACCTTGACCTTCTTTCGATTGGGGAAAATCAAGTTCTGGGACGCTCTCTTCTATATTGCGTCTCAGTTCACTGGCGCAGTGCTGGGTGTTTTCCTGGTGGCTCGGTTCCTCGGCCGCGAAGTCTCTGACCCGGCCGTGCGCTATGTCGTCACAACACCCGGACCTCGGGGATCAGGGGTGGCGCTCGTGGCCGAATTCATCATCGCCGCCATATTGATGTCGGCCGTCTTATCTTTCTCGAATCATCACCGGTTGGCTGGTTACACGGGTCTCGTCGCCGGTCTGCTGGTGGCTACCTATATCACGCTGGAAGCACCGTTCTCTGGAATGAGTATGAATCCGGCCCGGACGTTCGGCTCTGCCTTGCCTCCGATGATTTGGGATGGACTCTGGGTCTATTTGACCGCGCCCCCACTGGGCATGCTGTTTGCCGCCGAGCTGTATCTGTGGCGGAAAGGACAACAAGCAGTGAAGTGCTGCAAGTTCCATCACAACAACAACAAACGCTGCATCTTCTGCGGAGCCAATGGAGGATTCGCATCATGAGCGACAATCACTACGACGTGATCATCATCGGAACCGGCGCAGGTGGTGGAACGCTCGCCTATCACCTGGCGCCGTCCGGAAAGCGAATACTGATCCTTGAGCGCGGTGACTACGTTCCCCGCGAGAAAGCGAACTGGGATCCTCAAGTCGTCAACGTTGACGCCCACTACAACGCCAAAGAGTCGTGGCTCGACAAGGACGGCAACGAACTCCATCCGCATACCAATTACTACGTCGGCGGCAACACCAAGTTTTATGGTGCTGCTCTGTTCCGGCTGCGCAAGGAAGATTTCGGCGAATTGCGTCACCACGATGGCCTCTCGCCTGCTTGGCCGATCAGTTACGACGATCTGGAACCGTACTATACCCAAGCCGAGAATCTGTATCAGGTGCACGGAAACCGCGGAGAAGATCCGACCGAACCACCGGCGAACTCCCCTTATCCATGGCCCGCCGTCAGTCATGAGCCGCGCATTCAGCAACTGTCCGACGACTTCGCACGTTCGGGTCTGAAGCCCTTCCACGTGCCGGTCGGGGTCATGCTCGACGAGAGAAACCCGCACAAGAGCCGCTGTATCCGCTGCAATACCTGCGACGGCTTTGCCTGTCTGGTGGGCGCGAAGTCCGATGCGCAAGTTGTGTGCATCGATGAGGCGATCAGACATTCCAACGTGACACTGTTGACGAACTCGCTGGTGAAGCGGTTGGAAACAGATTCATCGGGTCGTGAGGTGAAAAGTGTAGTTGTGAAGCGCAACGGTGGCGTGGAGAGCTATTCCGCAGATGTAGTGGTTGTTTCTTGTGGCGCGATCAACTCGGCCGCGCTGCTGTTGCGCTCCGCCAATGACAAGCACCCACGCGGACTTGCCAATAGTTCTGACGTTGTCGGCCGCCACTACATGGGACACACGAATTCGGTGATGATGGCTATTTCAAAGTGTCCCAACCCCACGATTTTTCAAAAGACACTGGGAGTGAATGCCTTTTACTTCGGGTCGAAAGACTTCGAGTACCCCATGGGGCATATCTCGTTCGTCGGCAAACTGGATGCAATCACTCTAAAGGCCGGCGCACCGGCCATTGCTCCGAATTTCACTCTAGAGTTGATGGCAAAGCATTCGTTGGATTTCTGGCTCACGTCCGAAGACCTGCCTGATCCGAGCAATCGCGTCACTATCGGCCGGGACGGCAAGATCGTCCTTACCTACACGCCAAATAACCTGGAGGCACACGAAAGACTCAAATCAAAACTGAAGCAGGCCATGAAGCAAACGAACTGTACTATGCATGGCCACGAGTGCCATCAAGGGCTGTTTGGGCGAAACTTGTACGTCGGACAACGAATTCCGCTCGCTGGCGTGGCCCACCAGACCGGCACCATTCGCTTTGGACACGATCCGAAAACCTCAGTTCTGGACCCAAACTGTAAGGCGCACGACGTCGACAACCTCTACGTTGTGGACGGGAGTTTCTTCCCGTCGAGCGCAGCCGTCAATCCTGCGCTGACCATCATGGCCAACGCACTTCGGGTGGGCGACCATCTGATGAAGCGGCTGGGTGTTTCTAGCGAGGACTATGAGCAAAACCTACGACAGGACCGGGAACTCGCAGTGAGCAGGTAAACAAGACATGAAGCAACTCTTTCGACCACAGCGCCTGCGCCCGAGCGTCCTATCAGTCTGGGTACTGTCGCTGGTTGTGGCGCTTCCGCGCCTGTCAGCCCAACAACAACCCGCGCTGGTTGACGGGGTTGACGCGATCGGAATCACGGTCTCCGACATGGATCGCGCTGTGGATTTCTATTCCAACGTACTCACGTTCGAGAAGGTATCGGACAACGAAGTCGCTGGCGAGAACTATGAGCATCTCGAAGGCGTGTTCGGATTGCGAATGCGCATTGTGCGAATGAGACTCGGCGACGAGTTCATCGAACTCACGGAGTATCTCGCGCCGAAGGGTCGCCCGATCCCGGTTGACTCGCGCAGCAACGATCGCTGGTTTCAGCACATCGCGATCATTGTCAGCGACATGGACAAGGCTTATGCGTGGTTAAGGCAGAACAAGGTCGAACATGCGTCGTCTGGACCACAGCGGCTTCCAGACTGGAACAAGAACGCGGCGGGCATTTCGGCGTTCTATTTCAAGGATCCAGACGAGCACCCTGTAGAGGTGTTGCAGTTTCCTCCGGACAAGGGTCTGGGGAGGTGGCACCGCCCTACGGACAAGCTGTTTCTCGGTATCGACCATACCGCAATCGTGGTGTCGGATACCGACGCCAGCGTCAAGTTCTATCGCGACTTGCTCGGAATGCACATCGCCGGAGAGAGCGAGAACTACGGAACCGAGCAAGAACATCTGAACAACGTGTTTGGCGCTCATTTGCACATCACCGCGCTGCGTGGCGCAAGCGGGCCAGGGATTGAATTGCTGGAGTATTTGACGCCCCGCGATGGGCGGCCTTTCCCATCGGATGAAAAGGCAAGCGACGTTGTTCACCGGCAAACAATTCTGTCGACCCGAGGTGCCGAAGCCGCGGCTCGCCAATTGCAGACGAGCCGGGTGAACTTTGTCTCTTCTCGCGTGTTTGTGAATCAAACTGGAGAGTTGGGATTCAGTAAAGCGTTTCTAGTACGCGATCCCGACGGCCACGCAGTCGAAATCGAGGAGAAATAGAGAGTATGAGCCGAGGCATTTTGCACACTGCGCCAGAAATAGGCGGCTTGTTTTCAAAGGTGGAGATTCGTGAACTCTCCCATTGCGACATGCTGTCCGATCAACCGACCCTGGCCGACCTCATACTTCCGGGCACCGGCCGCCCGTTCTCAGAAGAATTCACGTGCTTGCTTAGTTTACTCTGCGCAAAAGGAGAGCCTGAATGACCCAGGAAGAATTCAGGCTTTCGGAATCGGGTGCGCGTAAGAAACACTGGAAGCGCTGGGGCCCCTATCTCAGCGAACGTGCCTGGGGCACGGTGCGCGAAGACTACAGTTCCGGCGGCACTGCTTGGGAGTATCTGTCTCACGACCACGCCCGTTCGCGCGCCTATCGTTGGAACGAAGACGGCCTTGCCGGTATCAGCGATCGCAAGCAGACGATGTGTTTTGCCTTGGCTCTGTGGAACGAGCGCGACCCCATCCTGAAAGAACGGATCTTTGGATTGACGGGCAACGAAGGCAATCACGGCGAGGACGTGAAGGAATACTACTTCTACCTCGACTCAACGCCCACCCACTCCTACATGAAGTATCTCTACAAGTACCCGCAAGCGGAATTCCCCTACGGTCAACTCGTGGAAGAAAACCGGCGGCGCGGCAAGAACCAGTCGGAGTTCGAGTTGCTCGACACTGGAGTGTTCAACGACAACCGCTACTTTGACGTATTCGTGGAATACGCCAAAGCCGCCACTGAGGACATCCTGATCAAGATCACGGTTGCGAACCGTGGGCCCGAGGCGGCTAACCTTCGCTTGCTACCAACGGTGTGGTTCCGCAACACATGGTCATGGGGAAACTCAAATCGTCGGCCGGAACTGCATCAGGCACGTCCTGCACCGAACCCGGTTGTCGAACTGAATCAAAATCAGCCCGGTAACCGCTGGCTGTATTGTGAAGGCTCTCCAGAACTCCTTTTCACCGAGAATGAGACTAATACTCAGCGACTGTTTGGTGTGGAGAACCGCACTCCTTACGTCAAAGACAGTATCAACGACTACGTGGTGCATGGCGCAACGGAAGCGGTGAATCCAGACCATACTGGCACAAAGGCCGCAGCCCACTACCAGCTCACGGTCGGCTCCGGGGAAACCGCTGTTGTCCGCCTTCGCCTGACGGACTCCGACTTCAAAGGCAAGAACGCCTTTGCGAGCTTCGACAAGACGTTGGCCCTCCGCCAGCACGAAGCCGACGAGTTCTATGCCACGGTTATCCCGCAAGATCTTTCTGAAGATGCGAAGAACGTCATGCGTCAGGGTTTTGCCGGCATGTTGTGGTCCAAACAGTTTTATCACTACATAATCAAAGATTGGCTGCAAGGCGATCCTGGAAATCCTTCTCCTCCCCCGGAGCGCAAGGCAGGCCGCAACCACGAGTGGACTCACTTGTACAACGCAGACGTTATTTCCATGCCGGACAAGTGGGAGTACCCGTGGTATGCGGCCTGGGACCTAGCGTTTCACTGCATCCCACTCGCGCTCGTGGATTCTGACTTCGCGAAGGAACAGCTCACGCTGATGCTGCGCGAGTGGTACATGCACCCCAACGGTCAGATTCCTGCCTATGAGTGGGCGTTCGGCGACGTGAATCCTCCGGTGCACGCCTGGGCCGCATGGCGCGTCTACAAGATCGACAAGAAGCGCAAGGGCAAAGGCGATCGCGCATTCCTGCAGCGTGTCTTCCACAAGCTGATGTTGAACTTCACCTGGTGGGTGAACCGCAAGGATGCGGAGGGCATGAATATCTTCCAAGGCGGCTTTCTGGGTCTCGACAACATCGGCGTGTTCGATCGCAGCGCCCCCTTGCCTACCGGCGGATACATCGAACAGTCGGACGGGACCAGTTGGATGGCCATGTACACGTTGAACTTGTTAGCCATAGCCATGGAGCTGGCAACAGAAGAGCCTTGTTACGAAGACGTGGCCAGCAAGTTTTGGGAGCACTTCGTTTACATCGCCCACGCGATGGGCCATCGCGGGCACGACGGCATGGGATTGTGGAACGAGGAGGACGGCTTCTTCTACGACGTGCTCAAGCTGCCCGACGGGTCGCATTTTCCCATGAAGATTCGATCCATGGTGGGATTGATCCCGCTGTTTGCCGTAGAAACCTTGGAACCGGAAGTTCTCGACAAGTTGCCCGATTTCAAGAAGCGTCTTGATTGGTTCATCGACAATCGTCCCGACCTCACAGCGAACTTGGCTTGCATGCGTACAGAGGGAATGGGTGAGCGCAGATTGCTGTCTATCGCTAGCCAGGACCAGCTGCGCAGCATTCTGAAGTTCATGTTGGACGAGCGCGAATTCCTCTCGCCATACGGCATCCGTGCCTTGTCACAGTTCCATCGCGGCAACCCCTATCTCCTTCATGTGGACGGGATGGAGCACCGCGTGGATTATGACCCCGGCGAGTCGTCGACTGGACTGTTCGGTGGAAATTCCAACTGGCGTGGCCCCATTTGGTTCCCGTTGAACTACTTGCTGGTCGAGTCGCTCCAGAAGTTTCATCACTACCTCGGCGACGCCTTTCAGATTGCGTTTCCAACCGGATCGGGAAAGACAATGTCCCTGTGGGAAGTAGCGGGAGAATTGTCGCGCCGCATGACGAACATTTTTCTTCGCGATGAAAAAGGCCGCCGGCCGGTGTTCGGCAATCTCGAAAAGTTCCAGACCGATCCTCACTGGCGCGATTTGGTTCTATTTCATGAATACTTCCACGGCGATTCGGGAGCCGGAGTTGGAGCCAGCCACCAGACCGGATGGACCGGCGTAGTCACGAAGTTGATGCAGCAAAGCGGAGAGTCCAGCAAGCGCAAGCAAAGAGAATCGGCGACGGCCACCGCAGCTGCAGACTGAATTCATAAGGAGAAATAGAAATGAAGGCGATTAGCGTCTTTCCAGGAAAGCCCAACAGTGTTCACGTGGCTGACTTGCCCAAGCCATCCCTGGATCAGGTCCCAAACGGTCGCGGGGTGCTGGTCAAAGTTCTGCGCGTTGGCGTGGACGGAACCGACAAAGAGATCAACGCCGCTGAATACGGCGCAGCGCCTCCCGGATACGATTTTCTGGTCATCGGCCATGAAGGCTTCGGCCAGGTGGAAGCCGTCGGCCCGAATGTCACCGAGTTGAAGCCGGGCGACTACGTCGTAGCTACAGTGCGACGGCCGGGCAAGAGCATCTATGACCTGATCGGCACCAACGACATGACCACCGACGATACCTACTACGAGCGGGGCATCAACCTGCGGCACGGCTACCTGACGGAATATTACGTGGATGACGTCGAATTCATCGTCAAGGTGCCGAAGGGCCTCAAGCACGTCGGAGTGCTGCTGGAGCCCACTACTGTCGTCGAGAAAGGGATCCACCAGGCTTACGAGATCCAGCGTCGGCTCAAAGTGTGGCGTCCGCGCAAGGCTGCAGTTATGGGGGCCGGGACCATCGGTCTGCTGGCTACTCTCGTTCTGCGCTTAAAGGGCCTGGACGTGACCACATTTGGCCGTACCCCCAAACCTTATCTGAACTCGAATCTGATCGAAGAACTCGGGGCGCGATACCTGTCGACAAAAGACGTACCGATAACCGACGCCGCCAAGGAATACGGCCCGTTCGATCTCATCTTTGAGGGCACCGGCAACTCTGCCGTGGTGTTCGACAGTATGCAGGCGCTGGGCAAGAACGGAGTGCTGGTACTCGCGAGCGTCACGGGCGGAGACAAGATGATTCAGATCCCTGCGGACCGGATCAATCTTGAGTTTGTCCTCGGCAACAAGGTAATGGTCGGCACCGTAAACGCCAATCGCGAATACTTCGAAATGGGTGTCGGCGACATGGCACAGGCGGAAGCCGAGTATCCGGGATGGCTCAGCAAGCTTCTCACCGACCCAGTGAAGGGCCTGGACAACTACACCGAACTGTTCCAGAAACTCACATCGCCGAACGGCGCCATCAAGGTGTTTTGCGAGGTGGCGTAAGCCCTGGACTAGTCAACTGAGAACTCTTGACCGGGCCACACCAAGGCGTGCCCTGTCGTTTGTCACTTTCTGGCTTTGACTGCGTCTCACCGAAAGAGGGATGGCAAATCATGATTCAGTTCACGAAAGAAACATGCGGCGACCTGGACGCCGCACTCCGCCGGGAGTGGCTTGAAACCAACGGAGTCGGCGGCTTTGCTTCGTCGACAATCATCGGGCTGAACACACGCCGTTATCACGGATTGCTGGTGGCCGCCACGAAGCCGCCGGTCGGGCGTGTTGTGATGCTCTCCAAGCTGGAAGAGACGCTCTTTATCGAGAGGCAAGGGTTTGATCTCTCGGCAAATCAGTATCCTGGCGTCGTCCACCCGCAGGGGTTTCGATACCTCAAGCAGTTTCGCCTCGATCCGTTTCCCGTCTTCACCTACGAAATCGAGGGTATTGAGATCGCGAAGTCCGTGTTCATGATCCACGGCGAGAATAGCACGGTAGTGCACTACGAACTGAAGAAGAACAATCATCCGGAGCGGATCGAGAATCTGCGCCTTGAACTCAGGCCGCTGATCGCGTTCCGCGACTATCACAGCACGACTCATGAGAACGGAGCGATCAATCGAGAAATAGAACAACGCCCGGGACTGGCGAGCGTCGCTCCTTACCAGGGCCTACCTTCACTGCATCTCGCTCACAACGCCGTCGAGCTACGAAAAACAGGCGACTGGTACCGGAATGTTGAGTACGACGCAGAGCGAGAGCGCGGTCTGGATTTTTCTGAAGATCTTTTCAATCCATGCGTGTTGCGTTTCGACTTGCGGCTTCGGCGCCAAGCCTCTGTGATTGCCTCCACGGATCCGCATGATGTTGCCCAGGTGGCGGAATATCGGCAGGCAGAAATCACACACCGCCGCAACGTGACGGTATCGTCGCCGGTCGAGGATGCCTTCGCTCAGGACCTCGCCAATGCCGCCGATCAGTACATCGTGTCTCGCGGCGATCACAAGACCGTCATCGCGGGCTATCACTGGTTCAGCGACTGGGGCCGCGACACCATGATCGCTCTGCCCGGCCTCACTCTGCCGACCGGCAAGCCTGAAGTTGCTCGCAGCATTCTGCGCACGTTCGCGCAGCATGTGAATCAGGGTATGTTGCCCAATCGGTTTCCCGACGCAGGTGAAACGCCTGAATACAACACCGTGGACGCGACGCTCTGGTTCTTTGAAGCGGCACGTGCTTACCTCGCCTACACAGGCGATTTAGAGTTCGTGCGCAATGAACTATATCCCATATTTGCCGATATCATTTCGTGGCACGTGCGCGGTACTCGTTACGGAATCAAAGTAGATTCCAGCGGGTTACTTTCGTCAGGCGAACCCGGCGTTCAGCTTACCTGGATGGATGCGAAGGTTGGCGACTGGGTCGTGACGCCGCGCCGCGGCAAGCCCGTTGAAATCCAGGCACTCTGGTACAACGCGCTCTGCATCATGGAAGACTTGGCCCGCAAATTCGCGGACGAACCGAGTCAAAAGCGTTACCGCAATATGGCCACGGTTGCGAGTTGGACTTTCAACCGCCTCTTTTGGAACGAGAATGCGGGCTGCTTGTACGATGTCACCAACGGCGCACCGCCAGACCCATCGATCCGCCCGAACCAAATCTTTGCCGTCAGCCTGACCTACAGCATGTTGTCATCCGAACGCGCCAAGAGCGTGGTGGCGAAAGTTCAAGAGCATCTCCTCACCCCTTATGGCTTACGCAGTTTGGCGCCAACTGATCCGCAATACCGCGGGCGATATACCGGCGGTCCCGGCGAGCGTGATGGTGCTTATCATCAGGGAACAGTATGGCCGTGGCTGCTCGGACCCTTCGTCACCGCATACGTCAAGGTGAACGGTGGAAGTGAGATCGCCCGTCGTCAGGGGGGCGAATGGTTGGAGCCGTTGAGAGAGCATCTCACAGACGGCGGGCTCGGACAGATCTCGGAGATCTTCGATGGCGACGCCCCTCAGTTGCCTCGCGGCAATATAGCGCAGGCCTGGAGCGTGGCGGAGATTCTGCGAGCTTTTGTCGAGGATGTGAAAGGCATTCGCCCGGCGCCTCCCGTCGAGAGACCGGAGCCGCAAGTTCGCCTGCTTGCCAAAGACCGAGTGGACGCCCGGGACGCAACCCCACAAGCTCTAACTTAAGGCCGAACTCCTTTCTGGGCCGTCAATCCGTCATCCGGCGAAACAGGCGGACCCGCACTGGAATGTCCAACTTCCTAAAACCGACTTCTGGCCAACGCCGTTGGCAGTCCGTACCCCCGGGCAATGACTTCCGCTTAGCCTGTCACTCGGGAGCAATCGGGGGAATACGTTTCGGATTTCTAAGTCGCCTGCTTACTTATGCCGAATGTCCACGGGGGCTCGGGTTCGATCGAGGGGAAACACTTGCAGTTGCCATTTCACCGGAACGGATGTGGGCCTATAGCAC
>Ga0209448_10000719_pt1 | contig 10512 bp, 6 predicted proteins | sample BogFormECP14_OM2_FD_188245 | JGI IMG/M metagenome (GOLD analysis project Ga0209448, IMG submission 188245) | Bog forest soil microbial communities from Calvert Island, British Columbia, Canada - ECP14_OM2 (SPAdes) (version 2) | ecosystem: Environmental > Aquatic > Freshwater > Wetlands > Bog ... | reverse complement strand
CAAAGCTCTTCTCAACATAATTAGCTCCCGCTGAAAACTCGAACTGCAGAAAGCGGTACCGCTCGATTTCTACCTAAGATCTGTTACTCGACATGCGCATCGAAAACTCCTGTCTGAACACGACCAGAGCGCTTGATCTGCACAAAGATCCGGTACAGCCCAGCTTTTGGGAATCCGTAGGGAAATGAAACCTCTGGGGACGATACATTCATAGTCATCTGCATCGCAGGATGGGAGTCACGTTGATTCACCAATTGCGGTTCGTTAGCTCGCGGGGGGGCGGGCGGCAGACTCGCCTGAGCCAGTTGCAACGCGGCCATTGAGACCGAACCTGCGGGATGAACATGCGCGAACACCGAACAATCCGAACGCACAAAAGCTGCGTGCCCTGCCATTCCCATGTACGGTTCGATATCTTGGACAGCTCTCTTGTTTCGATCTTCGACCCGGAAGTGAAAGGACATGGGTACATTGGCTCTCAAGGGGGAGGAGTCGCGTTCCCAGATCATGCGCCCGCCGTCGGGCAACTGCGCCAATGTGGAATCGTCTTTGGTTGGTGTAAGAGGCCCTTCGGATGCTTGGGAATCGTCTCCGGAAAGCGGCATGCCCGCGACGTTGGGCAGATCGATTTGCCCAACCGCAGTCCATGGCACGCCACTGTCATCAACGATATCTGCGAAGATCTGGTACTTGCCTGCGAAAACTGTAGGCAAGTTTTCCAGAAACGACCCGCCTTCGATACGCTCGGGATGAAGATGGTACATGCGATCCATATAGGGAAGCCGGATCAGGAAAAGATGCATCAAGTGTCCGTGGTCAGGAATGAACTTCTCCGGCTTGATGTATGTCGCCCAGAGTTCACCCTGACCTTGGACGCGGAGAAGAAGGCGGCCGTCCGACCGCAGTGTCGCCAGGGCATTCGGAGAATTAGAGGACCAGGTCTGGGTTTGACTGTTGCGAGCGTCTGCTTTCCACCAGGCATTGCCGAGACAGATGACGATCAGCAGAAGGGCCGAAGCCCCAAACATGGCCGTCCGAGCTTTGCGTAGACCCTTCACGGTGGGGGCCTCCCCAGGCTGTAGTTGAGCTTCTCGTACCGAGGCACCGACAACGGAGACGATACCGATGGAGAGGAAGATCATGCAGCCAAGCAGGAGGGCGCCGAGGGATTTCTGCATACGCAGCGTGTCCTGAGCGAATGCGGGTATAGGTACGCCGAGTTCCGCCTTACCCCGCGCACCATCGAGCTGAATTCGTACCTGCAAGTCGTAGGTCTCCATGACCCAAATGCTCCCGACAAAGAATCTTGGGTCCTCTGGTGATCGTTGCGCCAAGTCCGGGATCGCCTGAAGTTTGTAACCGAATCCGGAAAGACGCAGGATATTCAGTCGAACCTCGTGAACGTCGTTGGACTCGCTACGAATCTCGACCTGGGCCAAGCCGGGAATGACCTTAGGCATGCGCACCGTCACAAACACGTGATAAGGGCCAGCATCGTTTTCGTAAAATACGTCCGCGCTTCCGACGTGGGCATTGGCTGGTGCGCATACGACGAATGACAAGGCCACTAGAAAGGAGGGAATACGCATGCGATGATCTCCCATAGAGACTCCGTTACGACGCCGGACCTGTTATCTTTGAACCCGTTTTATCCAATTGGCCCAGACGAACCCCAGTCGTGTGGTGAGAATCGCAGCTACCAAAGCAACGGTCATGACCATCCAAAACTGGCTACGTGTATTCTCTGAGGCTTGAAATCTATAGGGATCGTACATAAACCCAGCAGTATCGTCGTATGAGAAGTAATGCGTTCCGAAAATACGATTTCGCGACAACGGAGACATCAGGAAGTTCGCAAAGGGCCACTGGAGGGAGACAAAGCTCGCCAAGAACACGGTGCCGGTTGACACAGCCTGTAACCATGGTTTCCAGGGCTTAGTTGCTCTCCGCAGCAGATCTAGCGCCAGTCCAGGTACGATCAGCAACAGCGGAAACGCCATTGGAATGAAGTGAGTCACATTTTGATAGACCGGCCCGAGTTTCGGTTGGGCTGCAAAGAGCGGAAGAATCCACAGTTGGGCCAAGACAGCAGCCGTGTAAACGGCGACAATAATGGCGTTTCCCCACCGGTGTTCCGAGGCACGCGCCACGCCCACCAATGCAAGAGGAACCGCCATTGAGACCACAAGATAGGCAGTCGCACTGTGCAGGGCTCCACTCCCAGTGTATTCGGTGATGAGGAAGCAGCTGTGCATGACGATGATCCCGCCGACGTAAAGAAACAGCCGGCGGAACATCGCTCGCAAATCGCCATGGGATCGATTCATGGCACCGCCAATCAGAATCAAGGTGCCAATATCGATGGCGATCGACCCACTCATCAGCAATACGTGAGGCGGACTGAGGATAGTGACATCGAGACCGTATGCGCTATGCCACCAGTTGTCGAAGGGAGCGGATGTGATCATGGCGAATCCACCCCAAGCAGCAATGAAGGCTCCAAGCGGTCCGCGAAAGCCCCATATCTTTACGCTGGCCGATCTTCGTTGATACGCTGCCGGGCTATGGCCAAATGTCGTGGAAAGTATCAAGAAACCTGAAGTAAGCCCCCCAAGCACTCCACAGAGCTGGATAGCCAAATGGGCCGGCGTCCAGAATGTATCTCGTCCAATGGATTGGTGCCAGGCGACGTCCCAGTACCCTCCAATCATGTCCGAGGTTATGGCGACGAGCATGCACCAAATCGCAGCAGGTATGCGGAAAGTGGCGGAGGTCGCTTTTGGCACTGGAATGTCGATGGAAACTGGCTGGCTGGTGTGTGGACCAGCGACGTCGCCGTTTTGCGCCACCACGACCCTCGTGGTAAGTTCTGCATTCATGGAGTGTCCTAAGATGTGGGTTGACTGTGATTCATTGATCAACTCGGAGTAATTAGGAAACGCTGAAAATCTCCTGAAAAAACTCTGAAACCGCCATGTTCAAGCAGACGCGACAATTATTCGAGTTCGGCCGGTTTCGCCTGGATCGCACTGAACGTTTCCTCTTCCAGGATGGCGCAGCTGTTCCGCTTTCTCCGAGACTCTTCGACACCCTCATGGCTCTGGTGGAGAACCGGGGCCACGTTGTGGAGAAGAACGACTTAATGCAGAAGGTCTGGAACGATGTCGCGGTCGAAGAGAACAACTTGACCCAAAGCATTTCGGCTTTGCGCAAGATTCTGGGGGACAACCTCGACAGTCCGAAATTCATCGAGACCATCCCAAAACGAGGCTATCGCTTTGTCGCTCCGGTCAAGGAGGTCTCGGAGGAAGAACTCGGAAACGACCGGCCTTCTGTCACCAATCTAAACGGAAGAGAACACCTGGGAACCGGGCTCCCCGCCGGAGGGGGCACGCGAAAACGTTCGCTACGCATCGCTCCAGTAATCGTGCTGGGAACCATACTCGTGGTGCTGGTCGGAACGGTCGTGATTTGGCGCTCCTGGACCCTTTGGGGAAGACAGCCGCATCTGAAGGAGACGCAACTCACTACGAACTCTTCAGAAGCTTCCGTGAGCGCCGCTGCAATATCGCCAGACGGCAAGTACCTCGCGTACGCCGACAGTGCCGGACTCTACGTACGTGTGAGTAGAACCGGAGAGACGCACCCTATCTCTGTTCCCTCAGCTTCCGTCATCGGCGGACTAAGCTGGTTTCCTGACGGCACAAGACTGCTGGCGACGGTCACCGGTATTCAACCGAACGTAGATAGTGTCTGGGTGATTTCCATTTTGGGTCAGGCCCCGGTCAAGCTTCTGGACGGTGGCAACCAAGCTGCCGTCTCACCGGACGGTTCACAAATCGTCTTCCTGCGGGGAAAGGGCAAAGAGCTTTGGCTCATGGCTGCCAACGGAGAGTTGCCGCACCGGATGCTAGTCGCCGTAAACGAGTATCTTGCGGGCCCGGTTTGGGGCTGGGATAGCAAGCATCTCGCCTATGGAAGAGTTTTTTCAGATTCAGATAAGGTAGATACAGTAGTTGAGACGCTTGACCTGGAGACTGGAAAAATCACGGTCTCCTTTTCTGATCCGGACATTACGTCGGGAATACCTCTACCCGACGGACGGCTCGTCTATTCTCGAAACGAGGTCATTTCCGGGCAATCCGGTGCCAGTCTTCTAGAGATCAACACAGATCCACGTTCGGGGAAGGTGGTGGGAAAGCCCCGTCAACTCGCCCGTTGGCCCAACTCCTCGATATCAGGTTTGGGCGTGACAAGCGACGGAAAGCATTTGGTGGCTCTAAGGGGCCTTGCGCAAGCTGACGTATATGTGGGCGATATTGTGGACCACCGCCTCAAGAACCCGCGCCGCCTCACCTTCAATGATCGGGACGATTTTGCTGCGGATTGGACCCCCGATGGCCACTACGTCCTGTTTGCCTCCAATCGCAATGGCAGCATGGATATTTTCAGGCAAGGAGTAGATGAGCGTACTGCGGAAGCTCTCATCACCGGTCCGGACGACAAACTCTCCCTTCACCTCAGCCCGGACGGCCAGTGGCTCATGTATTTTGCTTTTCCGGGTGGCTACTCACTGACGAAAGCGCCGCTTCTGATGCGAGCTCCGCTCTCGGGCGGCCCTCCGCAACTGGTTTTCAAAGCGCGGCCTGCCTCTGATTTTCGCTGCCTGAAAGCCCCCGCGACCAGGTGCGTCCTGGGCGAATGGGAGAACCAGCAACTCGTGTTTTATGCTCTTGACCCTATACGAGGCAAGGGACAGGAACTCGCAAGGCAGGAAATCGCCTCGGGGCCGGAAATTGTGGAATCCAACTGGGACATTTCCCCCGACGGCTCGCGTATTGCCCTGGCAATACCCGAAGGCCCGCCGGCCCGAATTCGAATCCTGTCTTTGGCAAGCGGTACGCTGCAAGATATCCGCGTGACTGGCTGGTCTGCCTTTCAGTCAATGGAATGGGCTGCCGACGGCAAGGGTTGGTTTGTGGCTAGCCGATCAGCCGCAGCGAACACCCTTCTTTTTGTTGATCCGCAGGGACACGCATACCCGCTGCTTCAAACCGCCGGCGGCTACGACACGTATGCGATCCCGTCTCCTGACGGCCACCGTCTGGCTTTCCTGGAGTACACTGCTACCAACAACGCCTGGATGATTGAAAACTTCTGACAAAATCTATTGGAAGAGTGCGACGATGCACTCCACGCGGCATGAGTCTTTCAATCTCAGGCCGTTTTTGAAGACCCGAATCCACTAGTCTCGTAAGGCGACCAACCGTCCAAATGGATCGCTCCGTTGTAATGGACTCGCGGATGGGTGTACGTTATCCGTCGGCCTGGAAGCTAAAATGGAAATCTCGGATTAGACCTAAGATCAGCCGAGGCGCGCATCTCGTCAGTGCCTGATTTCCTGACGAGATGCCGACTTCACAGAACAAATCCCGCCGTCGAAGTCGGATAACTTCAGCTGCGCTGAAGCCAGTATTCGCGAGGCGATGAGAGCGCGGCGCATACGGCGCCGCAGGCCTCCGTTCCGAGAGTTGCCAGTGTGCCACGCTATACTCACAATCTAGAGAGACGCCAATGACTTGGGCCGACTTGCAAGGTCGATCCCCTCGTCGAGGAGTGCGGAATGATCGTTGATGTATGGATGCAGCATCCTTCACCCCGCCACTTGGCCCACGAGATGTTCGATTCATTGCGAAGGTGGACACGCAACCAGGATCGCGTTTCGGTGATCACTCCAGAGATGACGATCGGAGCGATGGATCATGGAAGAATCGATATCGCTCTGGCCTGCGCGTGGAGCAGCCCTAACGGATGGTTAATCGATCATGACGAGGTGTCTGCTCTGACGAAGGCTTACCCAGGGCGGATCGTGGGCGTCGCGGGCGCCAACTTGGACAAGCCCATGCAGGCGGTCCGGGAATTGCGTCGTGCCGTGAAGGAGCTAAAATTCAAGGCCCTGCGAATCGTACCGTGGCTGTGGAAGCTGCCCCCTAACGATCGCCGCTATTACCCGCTCTATGCCGAATGCATCGAGCTGGGCATCCCGTTCTGTACGCAGGTTGGTCACACCGGTCCGCTTCGGCCTTCGGAGACGGGCCGCCCGATCCCCTATTTGGACGAAGTGGCCTTGGATTTTCCGGAGTTGGTAATCGTAGCCGGCCACATCGGTTACCCGTGGACGGAAGAAATGATCGCAGTGGCCACCAAGCACGAGAATGTCTACGTCGACTCCTCGGCCTATGCAGCCAACCGATATCCACCCGAATTTGTGCACTACATGAAAGGGCATGGAAAGAGAAAAGTGATGTTCGGAACCAACTACCCTATGATAACCCCAGCTAAGGCGCTCGAAGGATTGGATGCGATCGGTCTCGATGAACAAACGAAAAGCCTATTTCTTGGTGAGACCGCGGCTCGAGTTTTCAAGCTGATCTGACGCCGCATCACGCCGCCAACCGAAAAGATGAAATCTTATCTCCTGTCCGGAACTCCCATTGCAAACAAGTAGACGCCACCTCCGAATGAGTAACGCTAGCATCTCGGAGTCGGGGCGAGATCACTCCAGAAACGGATTCCGTAATTCAGGCACTCGGTCCAGAGGTTCGAACGAGACTCGTTTGATCTGTTCCTCAATAGAATGTCGAAGGACGGCATCGTTCGGTGCATGCTGTAGCGCTTCTGAATAGGCATGCGCGGCATCTTCGCGCGCCCCGCGTCTCAAAAGCAAGTTGCCCAATTCGATGTGGGCGAAAAACGCGCTAGGATCGAGAGCGAGCGACTGCCTCAACAATTGTTCAGCCTCTTGGAAATCCGGCTTTTCCGCATGGATCTTCGACTCTGCATCAAAATAAAATCCCGGAGCCAAGATGCTGCCGCAGGCACACGTTCCGCGAAAAATCAGTAGATTTCCGAAGCGGGCGCTAGGGACTGTGTCGCGTAAAGACTGGCTGTCCCAAAAAAGCTGCTTAGTTAGGAACTTGCTGTTGATCAGAAGACTTCCCGAAAAGACTGGTGAGCTAAGCCGTGTTTTATCGCGCTTTGGATCGCGGCCAAGCCAATCCACGTGCCGCGCGTTTAGCTCAGATTCGTTGGTCCCGTTTCCGTAGGCGTAAAAGGGAACTTCTCCAGCAGGCTCCAGAACCCGGTGGTAGTACGCTGCTAGTTCCTTGCCACGCTGTCCGACATCAATACCTTCGTCACTGAAGTATAGATACCCGTTCTTTGACCCTCCGATGATCTCGTTGTAGTACTCCCATGGGCGTAAGACGGGCAGAGCCGATACTGCAGCCGCTGCAAAAGACGTGGCAACCGCGGCCTTCAACAGCTTTGACTTCGAATCAAACGCAATCTTCGTGGCAACTCCTCCAAAAATCGAGAGGAGAACCACAACAGGAAGCGCATGGCGGATACCTCCATAGGTAGACCCGCGCGCGAGCACAAGTAAAAAAAGGAGCAATGCCGCTAGGACTATGGAAAGCCCCACACTCCAGTCCTTTGGGAGTCGGCGTGCGAAAAATAAGAATAAGCCAATCAAAACGAGAATACCCAGACCGATCGGCAGCTTAAGAGCAATCACACCGGGAAAGAAATACTTCGGTCCGGTCTTGAAATACGCGCGACCGAAAGCTGTCACCGTGAAGGCGCGTCCCTCAAGGCCAGACCTAATGGTATCGGCAAAGCCCCAAAGATACGCGCGAGGTACCACATGAGTTGAAGCCATCTCCGTTAGCACAAAACGGTAGGCCGGCGACTGTACATCTCCGATCTTGTCTGCGAGTGAACGATTGAAGACTTCGCGCTCTGTGCTGCTCTCAACGAACCGAAAAAGGTAAAAGCCCCATAAAACAATTAGAGCGCCGACAACCACTGCTGAGAGCTTTACGAATCGAAAAAGACGGGAATGTTCCGGTCGAGCGACCGGCACGACGAAAGCAAGGACTGTGCCTGTCAAAGCCACAAAGATGAAGAAAATAGGTGCAGAATGCTTTGTCGCGAGGGATAGTCCGAGTGCTACCGAGGACGCAAAGAGGTCCGTCCAGATCCAGTCCTGGAAGGCACGGACGGAGAGCGCCACAGCCGTGGCAGACAGGAGCGAAACGGGCAAATCCGTCATCACAATGGGCAAGTGCGCCGCAACAGTCGGATCAATGGCGAGAAAGAGCAAAGTCCCGAGCGCGACGCCGGGCCCAAAGGCCCTGCGCACTGCAAACGCGAGCGCGACCAATAGAAACCCGTTCAGCGTCCACATTGCAATCCGTGCGCGTCGCTGCACGGAATTGAAATCATTATTGAGGTACACGTCTTTCTCTGCAAAATCGCGTTCGTCGGCCTTGTCAGCGAATGGGCGAATGCTACTCAGGCGAAAACCCGTTGCGGAGATCAGAGTTCCTACCCAGAGCTTGACGAGCGGAGGATGCTCTGGATTGATGCGAAAATCCGCGTACCGGACGTAAGAGACACCCGCAGCGATGTGATACGCCTCGTCAATCGTAAAGCCGTCCAGCCGGGTTGCAACACCGGAACGGACGATGGCTCCGCCAACAATCAAAAGTAGAAGTGTGATGAATAGATTCCGGCTGACTACGGGTAGTCTCTGAGGCTCCGTTTGCGCTGCTACCAAGGCTCCTCCGCAAAGCTGTTGAAGAGGAATCAAATGTAATAGAGGGCCAAATCGGATGAGATTGTAACACCAGCTTGGCAGGGGTCTCGGACACTTCAGCTGGCATCATGGTTGTACCCCAGCAAATCAATTCGCAGGAACTGGACGACCGCACTGGGTGAGCGCAACCCGGTCACTCTGGGATCAGTGTCGGTAATGAGCATTCGCGTTGTATTTGCCCGAGATTCAGCAGGGTCCAATTCACGATTGTGGTCGGATGACGGCGTACTCGCAAGTAATTCGTCAGGGCAGGACCTACGGGAGGCTCCTCTCGCCGTGGCATGCAATTGGCCGTTTGTTTTTCTGCATGTCCAACGATTCGCTGTCACTGCTTTGCCGCTGCAGTTACAGACATTGCCTTGTGTCCCGGAATTCGCAGAACTCAATACTCAGCCCCTCGCCATGAGCTGGCGCGCGTACCATCAAGCGCGCCGCGAATTCGACATCTCAGACTAAGGGAGGACGAATGACATGCAGCAGGGAAGTGTGATTCGAGAACATCGAAAGCTAGGTCCAGACGTGTGGTGCTTCCGATGGTGGGAAGCAGGACCGAACGGTAACAGAGTGCATCGCCGAATCGTTTTGGGAACTGCCGAGCAAATGCGTGACGCAGCATCAGCTCGGCAGCTTACTTTCGGATTGGTGCAGGAAATCAACACTACCGACATCCGGTCAGCAGGAATATCAATGACGCTCGCACAGTTAGCTGACCACTTTCACCAGCGAGAGCTTGGCCGGTCGAACGGACGAATCTCGTACTCCACCAAGAGGGCCTATCAAGGCTACCTTGACAAATGGATTGTTCCGCGCTGGGGAGCTGTCTGCTTCCGAATATCAAGGCCGTTGAGGTGGAGTTGTGGCTTGAGCATTTGGAAAGGGAAGCGGGGACTTGTTGCAAGATCCGGAACGTAATGAGCGTTCTGTTCAATCACGCCCGTCGATACGATCTCTACGACCGCAATCCGATTCAATGGGTGCGCCAAAGTGCAAAGCGCCGCAATACTCCCGAGGTGCTCACCAGCAACGAAGTCCGGCAGCTGCTGACAGCGCTGAAGCCGCGAGAGCGAATGATGGTGTTGTTGGATGTGGCAACGGGATTGAGGCAAAGCGAACTATTCGCTCTTAAGTGGAAGGACGTCGACTTCAAGAATAGACAACTTTGGGTTACTCGGGCGATCGTGCAGCAGGTCGTTGGCAACTGCAAGACCGAGGCTTCACAAAAACCCGTACCGCTCCACGATTATCTGATCAATGCCCTGAGGGGCTGGCATCGCAGAACACCATTTCGAACGCCGGAGAGTTGGGTGTTCGCCAGTCCCAAGAAACGAGGAAAAACCCCCTATTGGGGACAACAGCTTCTTCGTCACCACATCCGCCCCGCGGCGCAAAGGCTGGGCATCACAAAGCGCATTGGTTGGCACACATTTCGCAGAACCTACTCGACACTTCTCCATGCAACGGGCGCGGAACTGAAGGTGATGCAGGAACTGATGCGGCATTCAACAATCCGCGTCACTCTAGACACCTTCTGCTTATCCGGTTGCTTCAGCAAAACCGGATATCTTGGGCGTCGTCTAAGCCAGCACCACAACGGCTGGTGGCGACCTGAAAGAACCAGATAAGCACAAGACACCTACACTCAAGCGGTCACCACGGAAAAGCGATCTGCGCAGACAGCTGTCGTTAGGCTCTTCGTCGCGAAATATAGACGCAAATAAACGGCGCGGGGCCCAGGAGACTATGCCTTTTTGGTCCCTTTTTGTGCCTGCGCAGGGATGGGTCCTATTCTGTAAGTGTTTGAAAAGAAATGGCGGGGACGACGAGACTCGAACTCGCGACCTCTGCCGTGACAG
>Ga0209448_10000718_pt1 | contig 10522 bp, 11 predicted proteins | sample BogFormECP14_OM2_FD_188245 | JGI IMG/M metagenome (GOLD analysis project Ga0209448, IMG submission 188245) | Bog forest soil microbial communities from Calvert Island, British Columbia, Canada - ECP14_OM2 (SPAdes) (version 2) | ecosystem: Environmental > Aquatic > Freshwater > Wetlands > Bog ... | reverse complement strand
CAAGAGTTTCGATCTCGTACCCGACAAGGTGACCGAGGTGGCGCCGCGGGTGCGGGCGATCGTCGCCAACAATCCCGGGCCTTTCACCTTCAAGGGCACGATGAGCTACATCATCGGCCGCGGCAAAGTCGCGATCCTCGATCCGGGCCCGGACGACGATGCCCATATCGGAGCGCTGCTCGATGCGGTGCGCGGCGAAACCGTCACTCACATCTTCGTCACCCATACCCATCGCGACCATTCGCCGGGCGTGCCGAAAGTCAAAGCCGCGACCGGCGCCAAGGTTTACGCGCAGGGCCCGCACCGGCTGGCGCGGCCGCTCCATATCGGCGAGACGCGCAGGCTCGATGCCTCGGCCGACATGGATTTCCGGCCCGACATCGCGCTTGCCGACGGCGACGTGGTCGCAGGCGACGGCTGGACTATGGAGGCGATCACGACGCCCGGCCATACCGCCAATCACATGTCGTTCGCTTTCAAGGAAGCCAGTCTGATTTTCGGCGGCGATCATGTGATGGGGTGGTCGACGACGATCGTAGCGCCCCCCGACGGCGCCATGAGCGATTATATTACCTCGCTGCACAAGCTCGCGCGCCGCAGCGAACCGCTTTATTTGTCCGGCCACGGCATGCCGATCCGCGAAGCTCAGCGTTTCGTGCAGCATTTGATCCGGCACCGGGAGGCGCGCGAAGCCTCGATCCTGCACCGGCTGCACAAAGGCGCCGCCGACATTCCGACCATCGTGAAGGCGGTCTATATCGGGCTCGATCCGCGCCTCACCGGAGCGGCGGCCCTGTCGGTGCTGGCGCATCTTGAAGACATGGTCGCGCGCGGCGAGATCGCGACCGAAGGGCCGCCCTCGATCGCCGGCACCTATCGCTTGGCCGACGCGCCCTTGCTGGCCTGAGCCGGCGGCGGCGCCTGCTTCTTCTGCGGCTGCGGCGTCGCCAGCACCGTATCGATATCGTCGATCAGATTGCGCACCCGCGCCGCATTGGTGCCGAGATCGTTGCGGCCGTAGCGCGAGGCCGAGCGCACGTCGATGCGGGCGCCGTCCACGGTGGGGCGGATCCGCACCACGACGTCGTCGCGGAAGCCGAGGATCGGCGTGCGCGCGACCGCCTCGATGATGCCGTCGCGCGCCGTCGCTGATTGCGCCGCGATGTTGCGCGGCGCCGGACCCGGCAGCGCACCCTGCGGCGCCCGCGCGTCCACCACCCGCCATTTGCGCTTGATGATCACTTTCATCGCCGCGTCGTAAGCTTCCTGGGGGCTCGAATTGGTGTCATCGGGCTCGATATCCGAATAGGCATTGTGCTGCTGCTCGGCGGCATAGAGTCCCGCATAGGTGACGGGATTGGCGTCGCGCGGCCGCAACCGCGCGATGGCGTCGAATTGCGGCGGGTCGATCGGATCGGTGGTAATGTCGTAGATCGCCGGCAGGTGGCGGGCCCCGATCACGAGATAGAGCGGATAGGCGATCAGCGCGAAACCGATCAACAGCGCCGTCACCGCTTGACGGCCGCCGGCGATACCCTCGCGCCAGATCGAAATGCCGGCGCCGAACGCGAGCAGGATCGCCACACAGGCCAGCACCAAAGCGCCGCCGAGTGTCGATAGCGCGGGCACGATGTCGAGCGCGCCCGAGCGCACGATGATGACAGCGATTAGGGTCGCGGCCAGCGAGAATAGCGCAACGCGCCGCGCCCAAATGGCAAGCCACGAGGTTTCCTCCTCGGTGAAAGAACGTCGGCGCATCGTCCTAAAGGGTCTCGAATCCGGCGGTTTGACGCTACTTTGACGCTACTTGGATGTCCTGCCGCTGGTAGCATCTTTTGGCGGCAGCGGCGCGCATATTTGCTTGAGCGCGCTCCATTCCGCAACGTCCAGAAACGGCGCCACAGCCCCGCTGACCGGCACGGCATCGATGGTGGCAATCCGCGCTTTGGTCTCGGGATGGTCGCGCAGGATCGCCATGCCGTGGTCCTTGTCGACGACGATCCGCGCCAGAATGACACCGAGCGCATGCGGATCGCCGCCGGCTTTCTGCATCAAGGCAACGCTATAAGCATCGGCCGCACTCTCGACGCGCCGCGAATAGGACGATTTCAAGACCGTCTTCGCCGCGATCACCACCGCGCCGCCGCCGACGAAATCGCCGAGCATCATGCCGAACAGAAACGACAGGCCGGCGGTTTGGAGAACGACGCGCGTGCCGTCGCGGGCGGCGACATGGCCCATTTCGTGGGCGAGCACGCCGGCCAGTTCGTCGGGCGTTTGCGCCTGGTCGATGAGGCCCTGGTTGACATAGATGTGTCCGCCCGGCAGCGCTACGGCATTCGGCTCGGCGCGGCGCACGACGTCGACCCGAAGCTCGACCGGTAGCGCCGCAGCCGCGGCGAGCTTGCCCATGAGCTTGTCGAACGCAGCACGCCCGGCCAATTCACTCGAGCCGCGGCCGCAGGGGAAGGCCGCGCCGAGATGCTGCGTATCAAGCGAGGCGTGGACGTCTTTGTCGACCGCCTCGCCGAGTTTGCGCTCGGCCGAGGCCGGCACAAACGGCAGCAGCCGGGTGGCAAGCTCCGGCACGCCGTAAATCGCCGTGACCAGAAGCGACACCGCGGCGGCACAGCTCAAAGCCACGATCTTGCGGCGCAGCCGGCGCTCGCCTCCGCCGCCGCGGTCGAGCGTTTCGGCGCGATCCTCGATCGCCGTGATGAGATCGCCGTCGCGGATTTCAAGCCGCGCCAGCAGCGTTTCGCCGCAGCGGCTCAGCCGCAGCACGCCGTTGGGTGACGACATCCGGCGCAAATCGGCATAGGCCCATTCGTCGAGCAGATGCCCAGCCTGTCGCCCGGCCGGCGGCTTGGCCAGTTCTTTGGCGATGATGCGCAGGCCCGCCGCGGCGGCTTCGACCTTCACGTCGTGGCGCGCGCTGCAGGTGCCGTCGAAATAGATCGCCGGGCCGCACGGAATGGCCGGCTCGCTCTCGGGAGTGCGCCGCGGCGCGGTGTCGAGCGTGATCGTCATGACGCTAGATACTCCATGAGGCTAAATACCCCCAACGCCGAGCGCGTCGACCAAGCCTTCGCCGAGCGCCGAACTCGGTAGGCCCGCCGCGCGCACCGAATTCAAGGCTTCCGCGCCGCTGAACTTGGCCGATTGCACGCCGAGCCGCCACAGCGAAAACGTGACGACGACCTGGTGCACGGTCGACGCGCCGAGCGCGATCACAACATAGAGCCCGACCGTGATGACGGTCGCCAGCAATTCGGCGAGCGCTGAATCGTGGCGCGGGCCGACCAGTTCCGACACCGCCAGCAAACAGACGCCGCCGGCCAGCGCCGTGACCAGCATCAAGAGCAGGATATACAGAACGAAGCGCAGATAGACGCGGTAAATCTGCCCTGTTTTCAGCCGCGATGTCACGGCAACGTCGCCGAAACGCAGCCCCGAAATCCACCAGCGCAGCGTCACCGCCTGGAACAGCGGATAAAGCAGCACCGCCGCGATCGCGGAGGTGGCGACGCAAATGAAAGCGATACCGACGGCGCGGCGAAATTCGGGACTGACTTCGATGGAAGTCAGCGTCGCCTGATCGCCCTGCGTCACCGCGACGTTGAGCGCGTTCCAATCGATCAGCGCACTTAATGCAAAAAGCGCGATCAACAGGGGACCCATGACGACAAGCCAGATCGGCAGGCCGCGCAGGAACAGCGTCACGCCCTTGCCGTCGAAAGCGCCGGGCAAATCGCCATAACAGGTGTGGCCCATCTTGAAGCGCTGCAGAAAGGCCTGCGCCCACGGATAGGCAAGCCCGAGCGTGACAATAACGGCGCACCAGCAGAACAGCGCACAGAGCGCGTAGCGCCACGCCGCGCCGTGCTGATCGAATTGCACGCCGCGAAACACCGTGCGGGTGAGCCGGTAGCGCCGCGCGCGATAGAGCGCGAATTCGCCAAGCAGCGCAACGAAGAGGAGAATGCCGGCCACGACCGATACCGGCGCCTGCGGGCTCAATTCGAGCGCGCCGATGGCAAAGGCAGTGTAGAGCGGGACCAGAATGGCAACCGCGAACAGAAATCCGACCAGAAGCTCGGTCGCAAGCCCGGTATATTCGAGCGTATCGCCTTCGATCTCGGTGTTCGACCACAGGAAGCGGCGTATGTCGGTCGCGAACCAGAAGCGGTAGAGGCCGAGCGTCAGCATCAAGAGCGCCGCGCCTCTGACGCGCAGACGCCAGTAGTCTTTCTCCTTGCCGAGAAATTGCGCCGCCCCCGTGGACGCGATCGAGGCATCAGCCGCCGTCATGACGCACCAGAAATGCCGCTCCACTTGGAGCATGATCCCGAAAAGTGGCTACCGGCTTTCGGATAGGATCATGCGCAAACTAAAGATTTGGGTCTTCAGCCGCCGTTCAGCCGGCCTGGCATTGCGACGCCAGCAAGCCTCACATTGGACCAGAGTTACACGTGAGGCCAAAGTTGCACTGTAGCCAAAGTTACACTCGGCAATGTCCAAGTTGCGGCAGCGAAGGCCGCCCGTCGTCCCACTATCATCCCACTATAATGACGCCTGACGGCTTCGTCTTCGGCCTAGACGGAAATGGCGACTGCGCTGGAAGCGTATCTCGCGCATGATCCCGAAAAAGCCTGCCCTCGGACTTGATCCGATGGGTGGGACCCGGTTTTCGGATTAGATCATGCGCAAACGAAACCTATTCGTCGAGCAGGCCGTCGAACTCGACCTGAATGGTGTCGCCCGGCGTGCAGCGATGCCCAGCGCCTGAAGCGAGCAGCGCTCTTGCTTCCTCGGGCGTCGCCGCCTCGACGCACCATTCCTCGACCCGCGTCACCAGCATCCTGGCGTGAAACAGCCGCGGCTCGGCTCTTGGTCGCTTTTTTGGTGCGGTTCTGAGTGCTGCTGTGGCCGGCATGAATTCCGCTCGCGAATCACTTTAACCGTGAAAGTGTAAGCGCCCGCCAGGCAGGAACAAAGGAGAAACAGTATAGCTTGTGGATCGCGGTTTCCCTGGTATCGTTGACGCCGTGTCCCCTCGACCTATGGAGTAGTTCCGTGGCCCCGCGTGCGTATTGGAAAGGCTACCTGAAGCTCTCGCTGGTTTCGTGCCCGATTGCGCTGTTTCCGGCGACCTCCGAGCGGGAGAAGATCAGCTTTCACCAGATCAACAAGGAAACCGGCAACCGCATCCGCTACAAGAAAGTCGATGCTGATACCGGCGACGAGGTGGAAAATACCGGCATCGTGAAGGGCTACGAGATCGCCAAGGGCGAATATATCGAGCTTGAGCCCGAGGAACTCGAAGCGGTCGCCATCGACAGCAAGCGCATCATCGATATCGACGAGTTCGTGCCGAAGCGCGAGATCGACGAGCTCTATCTGCGCGATCCCTATTACATCGTGCCGGACGGCGATGTCGGCCAGCAAGCGTTCGCGGTGATCCGCGAAGCGATCCGCAAGGAAGGCATGGTGGCGCTGGCCAAGGTCGTGTTCACCTCGCGCGAGCACATCATCGCGCTCGAAGCGCGCGGCAAAGGTATGGTGGGCGTGACGCTGCGCTACCCCTACGAAGTCCGCGTCGAGGACGAATATTTCGACACCATCGAGGACGAGAAAATCCCGAAGGACATGCTCGATCTCGCGATCCATATCGTCGGCACCAAGGCCGGGCATTTCAAGCCGGAGCAGTTCAAGGACCAATACGAGGACGCGCTGAAGGACCTGCTGCGCAAGAAGCAGAAGGGCGAGAAGATCGAGCGGGTCAAGGACGAGACGCCGTCCAACGTCATCAACCTCATGGACGCGCTGCGGCAGAGCGTGAAGGGCAGCGGCAAGAGCGCCGGCAAGACCGCTGCGAAGCCCAGCGAGGCCGCCGACAAGAATGGCGGCGGCAATGGCGCGCGGCGCGCCGCGGCGCGCGCGACGACGCGCACACCGAAAAAGGCGGCGCGGTCCGGCGCGCGGCATAAACGAGCGAGTTGATGCCGGGCAAGCGCGTGCAGTTCGACGACGAGACCTGGCAGCAGATCGACCTTCTGGGCCACGACCAGATGAAGGACTTTCAAGAGCTCGCCGACGAAGCCTTCCGCGACCTGTTGAAGAAGCACGGCCGGCCGGCAAGCCTGAAAGAGGCGCTGCGGCGCAGCGCCGGAGTCGCCGCGACAGTCCGCCAGCTCAAGCCCGGCACGGACAAAAAGCCGCGGCGGCGATAGTCTCTTCCACTTGTCATTTTACTGGCAGCGACGCGCGTGTATGGTCGCGCCCGGGGCGTCGACGATTTGGAATTGGGGAAATGTATGATCCGTGTGGGACTGATGGCGCTGGCGCTCGGCGCGACACTGCCGGCGCTCGGCGCGACTCTGGTGAGCACGGCAAACGCGCAATCCGATCCGGTGCAACGCGGGTCAATACGATCATGACCTGCGGCAATTGCCACTCGCCGAAGGGACCGCCCGACGTGGTCGCCGGCAAAGATTTTTCCGGCGGGCTGTCCTGGGACGAGCCGCCGTTTAAGGTCACAGCGACCAACATCACCCAGGATAAGGAGACCGGCATCGGCACCTGGAGCGATGCCGACATCAAAAAGCTGCTGCGCACCGGCATGCGCCCGAACGGCCTACCGATCGCCTCGATTATGCCGGTTGGCTTCTATAGCATCGTCACCGACAGGGACATGGACGCGATCGTTGCCTACCTGCGAACGATCAAGCCGGTCAGCAACAAGGTCCCCGATCCGATCTACCGCATGGCCGCGCCGGTGCAGATTTTCCCCGGCTCCGAGCAGCCCTATACCGAAGCGATGATGGGCGACCCGCTCAAAAAGGGCTTCTACCTTGCCACGATCGGCCATTGCATGGAGTGCCATACGCCCATGACCAAGGGGCACCATGACTTCGCTACCGACGCGGGCAAAGGCGGCACGGAATTCCCCGGTCCATGGGGCGTGTCGGTTTCGCGCAATATCACATCAGACAAGCCGAAAGGCCTCGGCGATTGGAGCGATGCCGAAATCAATCGCGCCATCACGCAGGGCATCGACAAGGACGGCAAACATCTCAAGCCGCCGATGGGCTTTCGCTATTACGCCCACATGACCGACGCGGACATGAACGATCTGATCGCCTGGCTGAGAACGGTTCCCGCGAAGGAATAGCGGGCACAACCGCGGGTGTTCTAAGCGGCGTCCTCGACCATATCGCGGTAAACGCCGGCGAAATCGATTTCACGGGCCGGGACCGGACGCTTGAACAGATAGCCCTGCAGCGATGTCACCCCGGCCAATCGCAACAGGCGGCATTGATCGATTGTTTCGACGCCCTCCGCGGTCGTCGCGATACCCAGACTCTGCGCCAAAGTAAGTGTCGCCGATACGATCGCGGCGCATTCGCTGCGTTTGGTCAAGAGCGGCGCGAGAGTCATGGTTCACCCAGATTATAGGCCCAGTAATTTCTTCGTGTTGCGGCCGGCGAGCGCCGCGATGGTCGCTGGGTCAAAACCTTCCACGGCAGCGATGTGGCCGAGCGGATCGTATTCGGCCATGTCGTAGGGATAATCAGTGCCCAGGAGAACATGATCGGCGCCGAACAGGCGTACCAGTTCGGCGAGTTGGTGCGGCGTGAACACCACCGTGTCGACATAGATGCGCTTGAGGTACGTCGTCGGTGCCTGCGGCAGCGCGCCGTGACTGTCCGAGCGCGCGCCCCAAGCGTGATCGATGCGGCCGGAATAAGCCGCGATATAGCCGCCGCCATGCACAGCGAGGATTTTCAGCTTGGGATGCCGCTCCAGCACGCGGTCGAAAATCAGATAGTGCAGCGCGATCGTGGTGTCGAGCGGATTGCCGATGACATTGTTGAAATAGAACCGCGTCAGCCGCGCGCCTTCGGTGAAGCCCATAGGATGCAGCATCACCAAGACGCCGAGTTCTTCGGCCTTGCTCCAGAACGGCGCGAAGGCCGGATCCGACAATTCCTTGCCGGCGATGGTGGTCAAGATCTCGACCCCGGTAAAGCCGAGCTCTTTGACGCAGCGCTCCAGTTCCTTCACGGCTTCATTGCCGTCGGTCATCGGCACCGAGCCGAAGCCTTTGAAGCGATCGGGCGCCTTGGCGCAGAATTCGGCGATGCCGTCATTGACCATCTGCGTCGCCCTGACCGCAATGTCGAGCGGCACCGTGTAATAGCATTGCGGCGGCGCCGGTGCGATCAGCTGTATGTCGATGCCCATGGCGTCGAGATCAGCCAATCGATGGTCATGCCCGGCGCGTTCGTGGACATCGGCTTCCTGCTTTTGGCTCAGCGCCTTGGTCTCGGCACTGGCGTGGCGCGACAGCGGAATGGTCGACCAGTCGAGATATGGCTCGACGAATTTCGCCGCCGCCGGCATGCCGACATGGGCATGAATGTCGATGGTGACGCTCTTTGGCCTTATGTCGCGGCCGGGCTTGCCATGGCTGCGGGCCGCCGTCGGGCCGTATTTATTCCACTGTTGGGCCATTCTCGTTTCCTTGGGAGAGTTTCTTTGGGCTTGCCGCTTGGGCCGGAAATTCAAGAGCCGCCAGCGGGGCGGGGCGGCGGCACATTTAATCGGCGGGGGGCAAGAGTCCAGTGGGGGTCGCGATCAGCGCTGCGGCCCGCACAGGCTCAGATCGCGCTCGGCGCGGAACACGTTGCTGTAGAGATTCGCGATCCATTGCCGTCCGCTCGACGTGACGTTGAGGTAGCGAATGGCGGACTGGATGTGCGGCGAGACGCTGTTCCAGTAAAATTGCGGATAGAGATCGGTGAGATCTGCGGGCGACGTATAGCCGAGCTGCTTGTTCATCCCGACTTCTTCGAATTCGTAATAAAGTGCGTTGGCCTTGCGCAGGTAGTGCGGATCGCCGAGCTGGCCGATCAGATCGGCGGCGCGCACCAGCATGCCCTCTTCGTTGTCGCCTGAGCCGTCGCCGGGCGGCGAAGGAAAGCGCGTATATTCGATGGCGCGGGCGATGCGCTCGGCGTCAATCGCCTCCATCTTCGAGAGCCGATCGATCACGAACATTTTCGAACGGTCGACGTGATGCGGCAGAAGCGCCGCGTCGGACGAGCCGCGCGGCAGCTTGGCGCGGTTGCCCTTGGCATCGATGATATAGCCGTCGGCGCTGTCTTCCTTGAGAATACCGCGCACATAGCCGATGTCATGGAAGAGGCACGCGATGAGGAGATGGGCAAAGTCGCTCGGAAATGTCGGCTGCAGCAGCGCCCGACCCTTCATGATGTCGTAACCGACCAGCGTCACCAGCATCGTATGTTCGACGTTGTGGTAGAGCGCGTCGCTGTTGCCGATACATTCGATGGCCAAGCGCGCGACTGACGGCACAAGCTCGGTCAGGTCGGCATGCGTCGTCGAGAACCTGCGGCTCATGTGCTCATGAAGGAATGAGCTAAGACCCTCCGCCGCCAGTTCGGGAACGGTAATCAAGTAGAGCCCCCTCCAGGTACCTGCCGTATCGTGACGGTGAGTTTGCTAATTTGCAATATCGCAATCTACCATAACGTTCATTGCGCCGGCTTATTCCGAGCTAACGGCTACAATCGTGTCTTTTGGACACGACAGCATCGTGACACCGCAACGCGCCGCGCCAAGGCGGCAACGGCTACGCCGGATGGGCCTAAAACACCCCGAGATGCTGGCGCAGGTCGATGCCGTCGGCTTTCAGCGCCGCAGCGCTCGAGACTACGGCGACGCGGCCGGAATTGAGAATGACGATGTCGTCGGCAATGTCGAATACGAGTTTCGGGCTCTGTTCGACCAAAACGATGGAGAGGCCGCTTTCCTTGAGCTTGCGGATAGTCGCCATGACCTCGGCGACGATTTGCGGTGCGAGCCCCTCCGACGGCTCGTCCATCAGCAACACCCGCGGATTGGCCATCAGCGCCCGGCCGATCGCGAGCATCTGCTGCTCGCCGCCGGACAGGTGACCGGCCAGCTGCGAGCGCCGTTCGGCAAGGCGCGGGAACATCGCGAACACGGTGTTCATGGTCCAGAGCTGGCGCGCGGCAAAGCCCTTTTGCGCGGCGACCATCAGGTTCTCGCGCACGGTGAGGCTCTTGAAGATGCGGCGGCCCTGCGGCACCAGCGCCACGCCTTGCGCTGAAATATTCTCCGGCCCCTGCCGCGTCACTTGCTTGCCGAAAACCTCGACGCTGCCACCGCGCGGCGGCAACAGGCCGACGCTGACATTCATGCAGGTCGATTTACCGGCGCCGTTGCGGCCGAGCAGGCCCAGCAATCGTCCTTCGCCGAGATCGAACGACACCTTTTGCAGCACATGGCTGTCGCCGTAGAAGGCGTCGATATTGGCGAGCCTGAGCGCCTTATTCGCCAAGATAAACCTCCCGCGTGCGCGGATTGTCGACCACTTCGGCGCGTGTGCCCTCGACTATCACTTCGCCGAAATGCAGAAGCGTGATGCGGTCGGCAAAATCCAGCGCCACGTCCATATCGTGCTCGATCATCA
>Ga0209448_10000715_pt1 | contig 10542 bp, 10 predicted proteins | sample BogFormECP14_OM2_FD_188245 | JGI IMG/M metagenome (GOLD analysis project Ga0209448, IMG submission 188245) | Bog forest soil microbial communities from Calvert Island, British Columbia, Canada - ECP14_OM2 (SPAdes) (version 2) | ecosystem: Environmental > Aquatic > Freshwater > Wetlands > Bog ... | reverse complement strand
TTAGTGCTAGTCATAGAGGGTGTTCCTTTCTGTAGGGGAATGAGCCAAGCACTCAAAACCTACACCAAAGGGGCGCCCTTTTATAATGTGTGAAGTCCTGGTACGTCAGATGTCCGGTAAGGCAGCTGGTTGGCAGAAGTTCCGAGGGACAGATGAGGTGCCCCAAACGTCCCAGCGAAAAAAGGAGGCACCAACTTAATTGATGGCTTTTCTTGACCCTACTCTTTCCGTTGTGCATCCTTGAGTTCCCCGGTTTTCTCCGCCGCGGAGGTCTTCGTGAAAAAAGCAGCGGTTGGATTTCGCGTGCACTCCGGTTGGACTGCGCTCGTGGCAGTGTCACTTGAAAATGGAATGCCCACTGTTCTGAGTCGTCGGCGTTTGCAACTTGTGGAAACATTCAGTTTCAAGTTCAGGCAGCCGTTTCACACTGCGGAGAAAATGCGGTTAGGAGACGCCAGTAAATTCATTTCAGGAGTCCGGACAGCGGCAGAGCACATCGCCTATCGCTCGGTTCAGTCGGTACAACTTGACTTGAAAAAGCTGGGATACCATTTGGATCGAGTAGCGTTACTGCTTGCCTCTGGGAGACCCCTACCCGAACTAGAGAAGATCTTGCAGTCTCACGCCCTGATTCACACGGCGGACGGAGAACTCTTTCGCGAGGTTCTTCGCAGCGCCAGCGCCCGATGCGGTTTGCAGATAACCTGCACCAAAGAGCGAGGACTGTTGGAGCAGTGCACCGAAGCATTTTCCCTCAAGGCGCCGGAATTACTGTGGCGGGCCACGGAACTAGGCCGGTCGTTTGGTTCCCCATGGTCGCAGGATGAAAAGTTCGCAACACTCGCCGCATGGCTAGTCCTTGAGCCTGCGGGCGGCTAACTCCCGATAAACGCGGAAACCGGACAAGTCAAAAATGGCCCGAAAACCACACATTATAAAAGAGGCGCCCTTTTATAATGTGTGGTACGCCTAGCGGCCAGGGCTGAGGTCTCGTTCGATTGTCCGCTCCCTCTCCAGAGTTGGAGAAGAGGTTGGCTCGCTCTTTTGAGCGACCCGTGGTTCTGCTGCGCGAGTAGACTCCAATGCTGATCTGCGTGAAACATCGCGGCCGAGGCCTTCCGCGAGGGCGGTTTTATCGTTGGTGTAGATTTGCGCATCGTAGCGGCCACGCGACACCGCGACGTATGCCAAGCGACGATTGACGAGCTTCTCTCCGCCCTGCTCGGTGCCTACATGGATGAGCACGCGGTCAGCCGTCTGCCCCTGGCTGCTGTGGCTCGTCACCGCATAGCCGTAGTCGAGATGCGGATTCTCTCGAATGTTGAACGCGATCGCGCGACCCACGTCCAGACGGATTTGGAGGTTGCCACTAGCCTCGACCTTCTCGATAGTGCCCAGCTCACGGTTGGCGACATGCTGGTCTCGATTCGGAGCGGTGAACTGTATGCGGTCGCCTTCACTGAACGCCCGCTCTGCGCCTCGGTACAGCGTCACGCCTTGTAACCGGCGAGGGTCGTAGCTCAGACGTTGGCCATTCGCCCGTTCAATCGTGACGTGGTTCTGTTTCTCATCAACGCCTTCGACGTGCGCGTACTCTCCTGGTGCAATACCGAGTGTCTTGCTGCCCTTAGCGTAGCGCACCACATCGCCGGGTTCGTACTGGGCGGCCCACCGACGATCTGCTCCAGTGATCTCCTGCCGGGCGACTAACACCCTCATCTGGTGTTCGAGGTACGGCATCTGGTCCGTATCCTGCATCGCATAGTGGATCGCTTCGTTGATAGCCATCCGCGACTGGTTGTCGGGCGACACGACGAGCGTGCCTTTGGGCTGCTTCGCATATTCATGTGCGATCACAGCGATACGCTCGTCTCGATCGAAGATCTCATGCACGCGGCCGTCGGCATTGAGTTTCTCCATCGCTTCATTCACGTGGCCTCGCGAGAGCTTTTCTACAACCTCTTTGAGTGCCGGATCTTTCTGCCGAACGATCTCGTCCAGTCGAGCCGTCTGGATTCCGGCTTCCTGCAACTGCTGATACGGTTTGCCCGCTTCGACGGCTTGGTGCTGGCGTGTGTCGCCAACAAGCAACACGCGATCATCTTTCTGCAGCCGGTGGAGGAATTCGTTCATTTGCCTCGTGCTCGCCAAGCTCGATTCGTCCAGGATGTAAAGCCGTTTCCGTTCATCGCGCCCCTCATAGCTTTGGGCAAGATGCCGTTGCAGCGTGTTCGATCTGATTCCACTTTCTTCTAATTTCTGCGCAGCACGAGAGGTGGGCGCCAAACCCTTGACGATGTAGTTCTCTCGTTCGGCGGCTTCGCGGATCGCTGTTAGAGATGTAGTCTTGCCCGCGCCGGCGACTCCTTCAAGCGCCGTCACTTGATCTCGGCTCGACAGGATTTGTTCGACAGCCCGGAGTTGTGTATCGCTCAGATGCCCGTGGGACTCTCGGATGGCTCTGCGCGTGGCAAAAATCGCTAGCCCGGGATGCTGGTCTTGTCCCGCTCGCATCAGATTGATCGTGTCCTGCTCATAGCCAATCATCTCCGCGGTCGTAAATGCTCGGTCAGGCGAGCCGCCTTTCTTTTGTGCTTCGACGAACTCACCTGATTTGATGCGCTCTTCGAAGTCGGCTTTCACCTGGGCCAGTGTCGCTCCACCCATCGAGCGCCTGAGTGCGTCGGTCAACAAAGCGCGCTCATCCGCTATGGCGTCGCGTTCCAAGTTTCGTTCTTTGGCGAAAGTCACAGCCGAGTGTGCAATCCTCTCTCTCGAACCTTGGCTAACGTCATATGCTCTTTCTTTGGCCTCCGCCTTCACGCGCTTAGGTTGATCGCCGAAATCCAATGCCAGGTCATGGTGCCGCCGCTGCATCTCTTCGTGTGAGAGTCCGGTCTTTGCCTGACGCGTGTGATGGGCTGCGATTTGCGCCGCCGCCGCGCCACGCTGATTTTCCATAGCCAGATGCTCTTCGATCTGCTTCCGGCGCGGGCTCGAAGCATCGAGATACTCGCGGCTGTAACCCGTGATTTCCGGTTGACCGCTCTTTCCGTGTTCGATCTCGTAGCCCCACTCTTGCAGATGGTGTGCGACTTCCGAGCGATATACGGCGGTGGCGTACTGCTGCGTGCGATAGAGTTCCTGCGGTTGCAGCGGGCGTATTTCGCCGTTTTCAGTCTCTGTCAGATTAAAGAAGACTACGTGAGTGTGGAGTTGCGGGGCTGCATAACCGTTTACGGGCCTCGCGCTGTCGTGCTCGAATTTTGCCGCGACCCAATTTCCGGTCGTCTCCGGTGGGAGATTTCCTCCAAGCCGGGCCTGGACGTATCGCTCCATCTCGTCCAGCGCGACTCCGACACTGGCTCGATGGGCTTCCTGCACACGTTCATCGCCGCCAACAAGCGCCGTCAGCGATACGCTCTTCGGGGCGGAAAAGGTGGCATCCCAGCCTGCGCGGTGTTCCATCGTCTTGACGGTTTTGCCTTGCTCGTTCACATAACCTCGCACAGTCTGGTGGCGAACTAACTGCTGGCCGCTAACCGGATGCTGGCCGTCGCTGAGACGCCGAAATTGTTCCTCTTGGACGCCACCACGCAAGCCCCACTTCTCGGCCAATTTCCCGTGCCACTCACCGCGAATCAGGTCGCCTTCGCTGTAGTAATTCTCCTGTGCGTTGCTGAACTCCTCCTGATGATAAGCATGGGCTTGGGCGGCACTGAGAGGCTTGGAAATGGTGAGCATGTTCTTTTATTCGAAAAAGCGCCTCTTGGTCGGCGTAACGACGTGCTCCAACCCTGGTTCGTGCCTCGGCGTTTGCTCTCGTGGCGCTGATTGCTGTCGCGTGCGGCTCGCTGCAGACCTACGATCTATTACCACATCAGCGGTGGTCCTCTTAACTGGTTCTTGAGGCAAGGGCTCTGCCATCACCGGAACGTGGGGATTCTCTTTGCCTAGTGGAACAGGGAGCTTCTTGCGAAGACCGAACATTCTGTCCATCGCCGCGCGTTTCTCGTTCACCAAACCAAAGCCCTGAAACCGGCGCCTGCGATTGGGCTTCGCCAGATTCATCAAATCCGGGTCACTTGGTCTCCTCCCATAACACAGCCTAATAGAACGTTTGCGGTCCAGATAGGTCGCTGGCAACAGGCCCGCGAAGAACAGGACGAGCCCGACCCACAATGCTGGCCGGACAAGATCCATAGAGGTCTGGTTCTGATAAATCCAGTTGCCGAGGTAGGCGTGCATCTCGGAGTTATTGTAATAACTGCGATGGAATTCAAGGCGTATCGCGCCATGCTTCATGACTTGGTCGGTGAGTGCGAAAGTCTTCTCCCCTCTTTCTGCAACCGCAGGCACCACATCACTGTCCAGCGCCAATCGGCTCCCCTTACGCGTAACTATTTGCAGCAGGGTGTACCAGCCGTTGTCGCGAACAACAGCGGCTATCTGCGAGACGGAATAAGCACCAAAATAATGTCGTTCAAGGGGCGTCCAGACCCACTCGTAGCGAAAGCCTTGGGCTCCCAGAGTTGCCACGATGGAGAGGAGCACGAGGACGTAGGTGTACACCGGCTGAATGCTCGGTCCAACCGTGCTCTTTGCTCGGCCCCATTCCATCCGCATTGCTTCGCTCCGATTCGTTGTCTCTCAGCTTCGCTGTGGCTCCCTAGTTGCACTCATCAGCCGGTCCATTGCTTTTGCCAACTTACCCGCATCGGCGTGCTTAATAATGTCGTCCATAGCTGTGCTTGTGAGCTGCTCCCGATTGGCAATATAAAACAGGATATTCATTAGAATCGTTCGCAGGGCCAGCAGTTCCGCAACAATGGTTTGCTCGGCAGGACTAGGCTTGGCTGCCTTCAACAAAGCATCGCGAGTCCATTCGCTGATCGTTTGATCGCCAGCGAGGGCTTCAAAGTGCGCGTACTCCTCTTCGGTGACTTTGGTGCTGATGGACTTGCTCCGTGGTCTAGGCATTCGGCACTTCCTGAATTTGACTGAAGAGAAACCGCGTGGGTGCGAACTACCGCCCAGCAAAATCAACAAGTTCCCCTATGGGAACCAAAGACCGGTGGTAGCGGACCACAGTGAGCGAAAAGTTGCTAGCTTCCACATTTTCAGCAAGTTCCCATATAGCAACTTTGGTCGCCAAACAGCACCCGAAACGGGGTGACGTGTCCGTCCAACTCCCGGTGCCGAAGGCACCGCTCCTCTCTTCGACGGTCAGAGGCCGACAATTCGGCCCCATGGCCGGGCACCTTCCGGTCGTAGCTTGGTAGGAGCGGAGCATCACAGTTCACCGTATTCCAGGGTTAGGGCATCCCAGGCCATGCGGATTTCGGGGAGCTCCCACGCGCGGCGAAACAACGCTTGAACCAACTTCCACTCTTTCTCAGACAGACCAAACGTGATGCCATTCTGGTGGGCGCGGAACCAGTAGTCCTTACCCTTGTTTTCTTCAGACGCTGTGGCATATCCCAGGAAGTGCCCACCCTCCCAACGGCTGTTCTTGCTGTCCGAGGCAAGTGCAGTAAGCATGGCTCGGAACTCTGTAATCTTTGGGTAGCCGCTGATGGGATACATCGGGCCACGAGGACCGGGGAAACTAAGAAGCATGGAAATTTTGCTGCCCTCTCCTCGATTAAACGAGAGAGTGAACTCTCCCTCCTTGATGGACGGAATCGGCGGCTGATAGAGGGAGTCCTGACCCATCGACTTCGCTCGGAGAGACTCTTCCGTGAGGCAGTAGTGGCCGCGCGCGGCCAGCCGCCACAGAACCGGGAAGAAGGGGCGCAGGGCACGATTCACTGCGTCAGCCGCGGGGAGCTTTTCGTCCTCCAACAGGATAAGCAGGTTGCGTCCCGCTAGAAACGTGTCCCACTTTACTGCGGGATCGCTGAGTCGTTTACGAGTCTCGGCTACTGTCCGACGAATCGTCTCTGAAGTCGCACGCTCCGAATCGTCTCCTCCCTTCGCCTTCGCAAGACGGCACTCGGACGGCAGATTGTTCACGTAGTACGAGTCCCGCAAGGACGTGCGTTCCGTCCGCAGTTCGTAAACCGCGGCGAATGCGTCCAGCACGGCAATGAGTGACTCGTTTGAGACTGGATTAGGTGTCCTTTCCGTATAGGCTTCGAGCCCCTTCTGAACGAAGTGGGCGAGCAGTATCCACTCGGCTCGCGACAGAATATGCTGCGCCTCCCCTTTCCTGCGAATCTCGAGAAGTGCTTCGGTGGGTTTCTCCATCAGGTCTGCGACTTCAAAGCGGTCCTCACGAGCAGATTCAAGGAGCTGCTTGGCTACCTCTGAAGTAGAGACACTCTCCCCCGTCTTCGAGGACAGAAGTTCCTTGGCGCGCTCCAGTCGCCTATGCAGCGCGTCGCTGATTCGAAGTGAGAGGGTTTGCTGCTGTAAGGGCTTCTCGGACTTTTCAGGTTTTTCCGGCATCCGGGATACCTCCTTCTCTTTAAGCCTTACCATAGGTCATACATGTTGACTAAATGTTTGTAAACATAGTAGACTTTCGTGGACTTGAGGTCAAGTTGAAAACAGGGCCCCCTGAGGCTCAAAGAGGAACGCAATGAAACACCGCAGTACCCAACTCGGCGCGCGCAAGAACCCAGACTCACCACGAGTGCATGGCTTGCGCCTCTCACCAAATTCGTCGTCCGCAGCGGTAATGGAAATCAACCGCACGGATGACAGAAACGAAGCATCCTCATCATTGCCACGGAGGGTGAGAACTTTCGAATTGCCTCTCACCGAAGTCGAGGCCGCGAAGCGGAGTCAGCCACACGCACGGTCGGTTTCCTTAAGTCTGAGTAGAGCAGACGAATTGGAACCACGCTCCTCTTTGATGACGCGAGTTTTATCGCGCGGTGGCCCGGATTTCCACGAGTACGAAAAAGTTGAGCTGGTGGAATCCTCACGGGGCACCGTCACCAAAAGCCCCGGCAGCGAACGACGCGAGGGAACAGGAATCGGAGGAGCCGAAGTCGAACGTTGCCGTACGCGAGGGAAATGGAGTGTTTCGCCTCTGTGGGAAGCCAAGATTCTCCTCGGCGTATTGAAACAGCAAGGACTGGCGGGCAAAGGGTTGATCGAGGCGTTCGAGAAGTGGGCACCGAGAGTTGCGGGCTCTTCAAGGGCCGACATGAGCAGGCTGTACCGCGAGCAGACTGGACGCGAGCTGTCCGACTACATCCTCGTCCAACAGGCGGACAAAGTCGTCCGCTACAACCAGCTTCCTCCCGATGCCGAGTTTGTCCGGCGCGCAGTACTCAACTCTTGCAGTTTTCCGGCGTCTGAAGCCACGTCAGATTTTTCAGCACGCTTCAAGACTCGTCTGAATTTCGGGATGGACAGTGCCGCAGCGTTGGAAACGTCAGGCGGCGTGTCGGGAATTGCGGAGGGACGAGCCTGTGTTCAGCCGAGAGAGGCAGAAAATGAGGCGAAGAAAAGAGAGCTACTAACAGCGTCAAAGCAGCATCTCTTAGACTACCATGATCCAAACGTCCTTCTGAGCACGAACGAACTTGCTACTCTCATCGGTTTTAGGCCAAAGACTATCCGCCGTTGGGTCTCCCGAAGATTTTTGAGCTACATCCGAGTTGGAAACCGTTTTCGTTTCCGGCTTGCCGCTGTGGAATTGTTCCTTGCGCAGCGCGAGGTGCGTAAGTGAGAGCCCAACGCTAGACATTGAAGCAACATCGCCGCTGATATTTCAATGGCGAAGCAGAATAACTCCCGGACGCGCATGAAGAACAACTCGCAAACATCTACCGCGTCGCCTTGTATCCAGAATCCAATGTTGCCGAAGTTCTCTCGGATGATCCTCCGCGACAATCCGCTCCCGTGTCACGGCTAGAAATTGGATGCGGTAGACTATTTGATTTCTCGAATTTCTGGAGTAGCAAACGCATTCTCAAAACCGATGGAAATTGACGAACCCTTCCGCACATTGTTCACGAGCGCCGGTCGGAAACAAACGATGCATGTTCCGACTTTGTGCCGAACGCTCGGATAAACGACCCCGGCTGACCCTCTCTCTAGAAGTTCATTGGCCAAATGTTGTGATGCGCTGTAGCTGTTTGCGTCCAAACAATTTTTAAAGTGTGTGTCGTTGCGCATGTCGTGAAACGTGCCGCGAAAATCGGCGAGGAAATCGACGTAAGTAAAAGTCTCATTTTCTTGCCAGTTGATCTCCTGCAGTTCCTTGCTTTTGTGGTATGCCACTTCCAGCTCCGAGGTCTTACGGGTGAATGCCGCGTACCACGCGCCGCGTTCCGGCCCGTTGAAGCGGCTTCCCAAGGGACTGGCATGCGTGAATGCTGCGTTGACAATATGCGAGTAAGAAAGGCCAAAGACCAATTCCCGCACCGTAATACCCGGAAGGAGACCAGCTTCTCCGAGGAGGCGGTCGTTTGTAGCTCCCTCAAGTTCGAATAGTGCGTTCAGGTCCTCGGCATCATCACTCAGCCGCGTAAGAACGCTTTCGTCGCGGTCGCTATACCGGGCGGGAATGAGACGATGAGTGTCATCACGAAGAACATCGGAAACGCGGGGTAGCAACCTATCGCCCGCCACGGCGAGAATCCACCAGTTGCCGCACGCGCAACATCGCGGGCAGCCCACCTTTGATCAGGTAGGTAAGGGGAGTCTCCCCTTCAAACATCGGATTTTCATTCGGCAATTGAATCCAACGGTCGGCGAGTTTCTTGCTGTAGAGGATGTTTAGCCCTTTGAAGATCCCGGTCAGAATGGAAATCCTCGTCAATCGGTCTTGGTCCAGCGTGCCGCGCGCCTTTCGCTTCAACTCGTAAAATGCACCATTGGACATGCCTCCGAGCAATTGCCGGGCGTCTTCATCGCGCAATTCCCAAAGCTCGCGGATTTTCAAGAATGCTTTCACTGCCGAAGGTCCCAATCGCTTCTGGGCGTCCCTGCTCGAAAGATCGGCTGGCTTTTCCCAAGCAATTCCTGCGCCGAGTTGATTGACGGTCGCCACGCTAGCCTCCTTACGCTTCTCCATATATGGAGCATTATACATCCATTATTGGATGCGAGCAATCTCTTCTTTGCGCACCGGGTCGGTAACTGCAGGCCGGATCAAAGGCTCGTAGGGTGCAGCCAGAGAAAAGCTGTCGGCCTCGTTGATTCGATCTCGGTGTCTATCGGATTTTGTGTTCGCCGAGCGCAAGTAGATTTGAGTGGTCGTGATGTCAGAGTGCCCGAGTTCTTGCCGCAAAGTTTCGATGTCGACGCCATGCTGATGCCGCCGTGTCGCGTATAACACCCGAAAAGCGTGACAGGGCTTTTTCGGCTTTTTGACTGTGTAACGTGCGTTGTTTGCTCTGTCGATGAGACCGATGATGATTCGATCTAGGTGTTTGTCCATTGTCTGCATCGCGGGGGATGGGAAAATCAGTCCATCACTCGGTGCGTAGCAGCGATACTTCTTTAGGCAGGCGAGCAGCGTGTCGCTGACAGCGACGGTCCGCTCTTCATAGTCTTTGGGCTTGAAGCCGAATTTCGGTTTGAAGCGCACGGAGACGGTCTTTTCCTCCCAATCAATGTCCGTCCACTCTGCGACCGAAGCTTCGCCGATGCGAAATCCAGTCCCGACGAGAAAGCGAATGAGAGCTTCCTCGCCTCTGTCCGCGACCTGGATCATGGCCGCTACTTCTTGCTCCGTATAGGTTGCATACTTTTTGTTCTTGTTCCGTTTGTCCACGTTGACAGGCCAGTCTTTTTTCTGCACCCAATCTTCTCTCGCCACGTACTTGCCGATACCACGGTCGTTGAGGAAGACCATCGTTTTGAGGAAGTAGTTGAACACGGTTGACTCGCCGATTGGCTTACCTGTTTCTCGCGACGCGCGAGTCCGCAAGTCGTGAAGAAAGTCGAGCATGTCATCGCGGCAGATTTGGTCGACGTGGATTTTTTTGCAACTTGCGAGGAACAGATTGACGGCGACGCGATAACCCAAGTAGGTCCTGCGCGATTTTTGTTTGCTGCGCTCGATGTATTCTCGCGCGGCTTCGGCGACCCTCTTGCGCGGCGCGGCGGCGGGAATACTGGACGCCGGTCCAGCGTGCAACGCAGCAATGCATTCGAGGGGTTGGCCGTCCTCCATTCGGATTAGGGCATTGTGAGCAACAGAGACATCTTTCCCGATCTTGATCGGAGTGCGCTTGCCGCTGCTGCTCGGGCGCAGATAGTAGGTCGCTCCTTCGATCGGAATCGGACGATGGTTCTTCGAAAACTGCACATTGACAAACGGAAATCTCCCGTCGCCTTTGCTGATGCGTGCGATGAGTGTGTAGTGGGCCATATCCGTTTCTCCTCGGCAAGGCTGAAAGATTCATGTTTGAATGCAAGAGGAAAAATCGAAAGCTGGCAACAGTGCTGGCAACAGTTAGCGGTTTTCGAAGGTAAGTTCTTTGGATTCTTCAAATGGTGGAGCCGATGGGATTCGAACCCACGACCTCCTCGATGCCATCGAGGCGCGCTCCCAACTGCGCCACGGCCCCACCGGGG
>Ga0209448_10000714_pt1 | contig 10545 bp, 8 predicted proteins | sample BogFormECP14_OM2_FD_188245 | JGI IMG/M metagenome (GOLD analysis project Ga0209448, IMG submission 188245) | Bog forest soil microbial communities from Calvert Island, British Columbia, Canada - ECP14_OM2 (SPAdes) (version 2) | ecosystem: Environmental > Aquatic > Freshwater > Wetlands > Bog ... | reverse complement strand
ACAAGGCCAATGATCCATTTGCAAAGCTCCGACCCGCGCCCATATTCGCCGCAGTTCTTTTATTACCGTATTAGCGCCGCGAGTCCGGTGGCACTAGGTTGTTCGCACGATAGTAGACCACAAGCTGGCCATAGTGCTCGCCGCTGTGCTCGATGGCGAACGTCCAGATGGAGGAGTTGTGGGCCAGTCGGTTCCCAAAAAAGTTTGATGTATTGTCCAGCCCCGCGTCGCCCTGCTGTTGAATCACTTGCGCTCCGTCCGCGACGGCCTCCTGCACGAACTTCACCACGTCGGCCTTGGTCTTGAACGCGTCGCGCGAAGGATTGTCGCCCTCGCCGAAGTCAGGCCCGACGTTTGATCCGGAAACCCTGCGTATCAGAACGAAATCCAGTGCGGCGGCGTGGAGAAGATTCTGGGCGAAGGTGCGCTGGTCCTTCTGCACCTTGAAGTCGTATTTGTCTTCGGGAAAATCCTTCGCCATCGCAACGAGTTTGTTACCAATGTCGTTCCACCTGTCGAGCATCTCATCGGATCGAGAGCGGGCCGGACTCGGAGGTTGATTCTGCGTTTGGGCCTGACTGTGAAGACTCATTCCGACGGCAGCAAGCAGAGTGACCGCAACTAGTGCCAGCGAAGACCGTTTCATTGTAGATTGCTCCTTATTTTGATCCGCTTTCAGAAATTCCGTTGGGGGTTAGACGTAGCGCTACTCCTAAAGTTTGAGCAAATTTTGGATCGAAATCGAAAAACTTGCATGTGACTGGAAAGATTGATCCAACATTTGATGGCACCCGAGTGACGGGCAAGCCGGAAGTAATCCCAAGGTAAGGTTAGCCGACCACTCCGGAGTCAGCACTTTCTTCTGCTGTCGCCCTGAGAGCCGAGTCGCAACGGCTTGATCTTCTCATGATCGACCCGACCAACCGAGAGATGTTCAACCACACCCCTTGGGTTACTTTGAGCATGGGTCGATACGTCCCGTTGCATATCGCCCCAACCCAAGTGTAAAGTCGCCGATAAGGTAGTGCCCGGCGTCCGATTCGTGCGGATGGCACCACCTGCGCAAAGGGGGATTGGCGATGCCCACAGCAATTCCACTTCATGTCAACGGCCACGCAACACGGCTGACGGTCGATGATCCCGACATGCCGTTGCTCTATGCTCTGCGCGACAACCTGGGACTCCACGGGCCGCGCTTCGGCTGTGGCCTCGGGCAGTGCGGGTCTTGCACCGTACACCTTGACGGCAGAGCGGTGCGCTCATGCGTGACGCCGCTCTCGGCGGTCGGCAAGAAGAAGGTCGTAACCCTGGAAGGTTTGGGCACAATCGACAAGCTGCATCCCGTCCAGAAAGCTTTCATCGAGGAGCAGGCCGCGCAGTGCGGCTACTGCATCAACGGCATGATCATGGAGGCGGCCGCCTTTCTGGCGTCTAACAAGAGCCCCAGCGATGCTCGGATCAAGCAGGCGCTTGCCCGCAATCTGTGCCGTTGCGGTACCCATCTCCGCATCGTCCGGGCCATCAAGCGCGCCGGTGCTGGCGTGTGAAAGGAGGCCGACTATGCTGCGCACCAAGCCAAGCCGCCGCGATTTCTTGAAGAGCACCGGAGTGCTGATCGTCAGCTTCTCTCTGCCTTCTCTGTCTAAGACCAGCTTTGCCCAGAGCGGAACTCCAGCGAACACAGGGACGAAGACAGTAGCACTTGATGATGTGGATGCGTTCCTGGCGATCGATTCGAGTGGCGGCGTGACGCTTTATTCCGGCAAGGTCGATCTGGGCACCGGCATAGGCACGGCATTGACCCAAATCGTGGCCGAGGAGCTGGACGTGCCGCTCGCCGGCATCCAGGTCGTCGAGGGCGATACAGCCCTGACACCCGCACAGGGCAAGACCTGGGGCAGCCTCTCGATCCAGAACGGCGGCGTGCAGATCCGCCAGGCTGCCGCCACCGCCAGGCTCGCCTTGCTGCAGGAAGCGGCAAAACGCCTCGGCGCGCCCGTCGAAGATTTGATGGTCGAGCAGGGAACGGTACGATCGCGCAGCGGCGGCAAGCAGATCACCTATGGCGAGCTGATCGGCGGCAAGACATTTTCACTGAATCTCGATAAGCAGGCGCCGCTCAAGGACCCCGCGACGTACAAGATCGTGGGACAGCCAGTTCCGCGCTTCGACATCCCGGGAAAGATGACAGGCCAGTTCACCTACATGCAGGATTTCAAGGTGCCCGGCATGCTGCACGGTCGTGTCGTGCGGCCGGCAGCCATCGGCGCAACTTTGCTGAGCGTCGATGAGAACTCAGTCAAGGACGTTCCTGGCCTGGTCAAGGTTGTGCGCCAGGGCAATTTCCTGGGCGTAGTGGCCGAGAGCGAGTGGGGCGCCATCCGGGCGTCGCAGAAACTGAAGGCGAGTTGGTCCAACTGGGAAGGCCTGCCGGAGCAGAGCAAACTGTGGGAGCATGTCCGCGCCACCAAGGTCAACAAGGACGATGTTACGAGCAACGTCGGCAGCGCCGAGCAGGCGCTTCAGCAGGCCGCGAAACGGCTCAGCGCGACCTACAACTTCGCCATCCACACGCACGCCTCCATGGGACCTTCCTGCGCCGTTGCGGAAATCAAGGAAGGCAAGCTCACCTGCTGGTCCTCCAGTCAGGCGACGCATGATCTCCGCCAGCAGCTCGCGGCGATGCTCTCCATGCCGGACGCTGACGTGCGCGCGATTTACCTCGAAGGCTCCGGCTGCTACGGCCGCAACGGGCATGAAGACGCGGCCGCCGACGCCGTCTTGCTGGCGCGCGCCGTGGAGCGGCCGGTGCGCGTGCAGTGGATGCGCGCCGACGAGCATGGCTGGGATCCAAAAGGACCGCCGACGCTGATGGACCTACAGGCTGGGCTCGACGCGAACGGCAACGTCATCGCATGGTATTCCCAGCTTTACGTTCCTGAAGGCGCGACCGGCAACGTCAAGCTGGTGGCCGCGGAACTGGCCGGGCTGCCGCATGAGACGGGGATGGTTCCCGGTAACCTCATCCAAAACACAGCGATTCCCTACGCCTTCCCCAATGTGCGGACGGTAGCGCACCGATTGGCTGAGACCCCGCTCCGTCCATCTTGGATTCGTGCGCCGGGGCGTATGCAGAACACCTTCTGTAATGAATCGTTCATGGACGAGCTTGCCGCCGCGGTCGGCGCCGATCCACTGGAGTTCCGGCTGCGTTACCTGAATGATCCGCGCGGTGTCGAACTGTTGAAACGTCTGGCCAGCTTCGCCCAGTGGCAGAGCCGAGCTTTGTCTGGCCAATCGTCGTCTGGCCGATCGTTGCCGAAGCGAGACAGTGGTGACATCGCCACCGGCCGCGGACTTACCTACATCAAATATGAGCTTGCTCGTACCTATGTGGGAGCGGTGGCCGACGTGGAGGTGAACCGCAAGAGCGGCGAAATCCGTGTCAAGCATTTTGCTGTCGTGCAGGATTGCGGGCAGATCGTCAACCCCGACGGCGTCAAGAACCAGATCGAAGGGAACGTGACGCAGACCGTCAGCCGCGTCCTGAAGGAGGAGGTCACGTTCGACCGCTCGCGGGTGACGAGTCTCAACTGGGCAAGCTACCCGATCTTGACGTTCCCGGAGATTCCGGACGTGGACATCGAGTTGATCGACCGGCCGTCGGAAAAGCCGTGGGGCGCTGGCGAACCGTCCGCTGCCGTCGTGCCCTCCGCTATTTCCAACGCAGTCTTCGACGCGGTGGGGGTGAGGCTGCGCTCGGTGCCCTTCACGTCGGCCAAGGTGCTTGCCGCTATGCAGAGCACCTGAGGTGCGCAAGTCGCGTGCTGTCAGAACTGTTACAAGGTCTTCGTGACCACCATTTCTTGGTCGTCTGCCGCGGCATTCGACGCTATACGGGTGCTCCGTTGCCCTGGAGTTCTTCTGCCTCAGCAATCCTACGATGAAGAGGTTTTCGCATGGCCCAGGTTACGAAGCTAAATGTGAATGGAACCCTCCGCACCATTGATGCGGATGCGGACACAAGTCTGCTCAGCGTGTTGCGCGATCATCTTGATCTGACGGGAAGCAAGTACGGCTGCGGAGAAGGGCAGTGCGGCGCCTGTACGGTCCTGATCGATGGAAGTCCCCGCCGGTCATGCATCACGCTGGTGGGCGCCGTCGGTCAGAAACAAATCACGACGATTGAAGGCCTCGCCCAAGGTGACCGTTTGCATCCTTTGCAGGAGGCTTTTCTTGAAGAGGCAGCGATGCAATGCGCCTACTGCACGTCCGGGATGATCATGACGGCTGTTTCGCTCCTGCGCGCGAACCCGAACCCATCCGCGGCCGACATCTCGCATTCTATGGAAGGCAACATATGCCGCTGTGGAACACATCCACGGATCGTGGCCGCGATCCAAAAGGCGGCGAAGGCCCTGAATCATTCCATGAAGGAGTCCGGCCAATGAGCGGCAAGCCAAATTTCCAAATTCCGCTGGAACCCGAACGCTACGAACTTACCGCGTCGCCCGTGTACCGCTTCGAGGTTGATCGACGCGAATTCTTCAAATTCCTCGGCGCGGGCATTTTGATTGTCGGTGTTCTAAACAATGCGCACGCATTCCAGGAATCAGGTGCTGGCAAGCGGCCTGACGAATCGCTCCCCAAGGAAATCGGAGCATGGCTGCACATCGGAGAAAACGGTGCCGTGACCGTCTACACGGGCAAGGTGGAGGTCGGGCAGAACATCCGGACATCTCTCAGCCAGTGCGTCGCCGAAGAACTGCATGTCCCGGTGAGCAAAATCCAAATGGTCATGGGCGACACACAGCTTACTCCGTTCGACATGGGGACGTTCGGTAGTCGTACCACCCCCACTATGAGTCCACAACTGAGGAAAGTTGCCGCGGCCGCTCGCGATCTACTGATTGGTTTGGCGGCAACCGAGTGGCAGACTGATCGCAAGCGCCTCGTCGCCGCTGACGGCAAGGTCACGGACCCAGAGACAAAACGGTCTGTTGAATACGCAGTCCTTGCGAAGGGCCAGCGACTCACCCAAACCGTATCTGAGGAGGCCCCCCTCATTCCGGCGACCCAGTGGACGGTTCAAGGTCAATCATCACCTAAGGTCGATGGACGAGAGTTTGTCACCGGGAAGCATCGGTATCCGTCCGACCAGAAATTGCCGGAAATGCTCCACGGCAAGATTCTACGGCCAGGTTCTTTCGGAGCAACTCTTGTTTCTATTGACGCGCACGAGGCTCAACAAATTCCGGGCGTCACCGTTGTCCACGATGGCAATTTTGTCGGAGTAGTGGCTCCGACCGCGGAAATTGCCGCTCGTGCCGTCTCTGCCATTCGTACGGAGTGGAAGGCTGAACCGCAGCCCTCGAACAAAGAGCTGTTTGAGTATCTCAAGAAGAATGCGACCGAAGGCAAGGATCCGACAGGGGACGCGTCCCGCTATGAGGCAGGCTCGGTGGAGAAAGCGCTGGCTTCTGCCGATCGTCGCTTGCAACAGACTTACACCGTCTCCTACATCGCCCATGCGCCGCTCGAACCGCGCGCTGCTCTGGCGCAATGGTCGGGCGACAATTTGACTGTCTGGACGGGCACGCAACGGCCTTTCGGCGTGCGGAGTGAACTGGCCGAGGCCTTTCGGATTCCAGAGGAACGGGTCCGCGTGCTGATGCCGGATACGGGATCTGGTTACGGGGGCAAGCACACAGGCGAAGCCGCCATCGAAGCGGCGCGACTGGCACGGGCTGCGATGCGGCCGGTCAAGCTGGTGTGGACCCGCGAAGAAGAATTCACTTGGGCGTATTTCCGTCCGGCAGGAGTTATCGAAGTCAGCAGCGGTGTTCGCGACGACGGCACAATCGCGGCCTGGGAATTTCATAATTACAATTCCGGCGCGTCGGGAATCCGAACTTATTACGATATTACGAACCAGCGGATCGAATTTCATCCCGCGCGTTCTCCATTGCGACAGGGGTCGTACCGTGCGCTGGCCGCCACTGCAAATCACTTCGCCCGCGAATCCTTCATGGACGAACTGGCTCATCTGGTAAATATGGATCCGCTGGATTTTCGCCTGAAGAATTTGAAGAACGAGCGGCTGCGCGCCGTCTTTGAAGCGGCCGCGAAAAAATTCGGCTGGGGACGCGCGAAGGCCGCAGGTCGGGGTTTCGGAATGGGCGGTGGGTTCGAGAAGTCAGGAAATGTTGCGACCTGCGCCGAGGTTGCGGTCGATCAAAAATCGGGTGAAGTCAAGGTGGTGCGCGTGGTCACCGCTTTCGAGTGTGGCGCCATTGTGAACCCCGATAACCTGCGCAATCAGATTGAGGGGTCAAACATCATGGGACTGGGCGGAGCGCTTTTCGAGGCCATCGAATTCGAAAACGGGCGTGTCCTAAACGGACGGTTCTCGAGATATCGCGTCCCGCGGTTCAGTGATATACCTGTGCTCGAGACCGTCCTGCTCGATCGCAAGGACATTCCTTCGGCTGGCGCAGGCGAATGCCCAATGGTGGGTCTGGCTCCCGCTATCGGCAACGCTATTTTTGCCGCGAAGGGTGTGCGACTCCGTTCACTGCCCCTGGTTCCGAACGGGCTGCAAGCAGGCTAAACGTTTTGCCCGTCACTCGGGTGCGATCGCGCAAAGCCAGTAGAGTATTGGCTTTCATTCGGCCAGCCCTTTCTTCCGCAGGAAATCGCGCGCAACTTCTTTCACATCGTGATGCAGCCCATCGACTTCATAATTCAGCTGCTGCATTTCCTGGTCCGAAATCCTTCCCGCCAAACCCGCAAGCGCCCGCGCAACTTCGGGATGCTGCTGCAAAGCCATCTCGCGAACCACTGGCACCGCCTCGTAAGGTGGAAAATAGTGCCTGTCGTCTTCGAGGACAAAAAAATCCAAAGCGGAAATCAGCCCATCGGTCGCATTGCCCGCGGCCAGATCGATCTGATGATCGCGAAGCGCTCTCGCTAGCAACCCCAAATCCATCACGCGTGGCTGGGCTGCAAAGCGCAGACCATAGGCCGCAGCTAGACCTTTATATCCGTCAGGACGTTCCATGAATTCATAGCCGAAGCCTGCGCGCCATCCCGGAGCATATGCGGCGGCCTGCGACAGTGTTTTGATCTTCAGACGGCGTGCATCGTCGCCCCGAATCTCCATCGCAAACGTATCGTTGAATCCGAAACTCGGTCCGAGTGTCAACCCCAGGCGCTTTTCGTATTCGTTCTTCACTCGCTGGTAAACCTCAGCCCCGTTTCCTTCGGGTTTTCGCTTCAGAATCGCACTCAGAGCCGTGCCCGTATATTCCGGGTAAATGTCGATGCGCCCGGCCAACACGGCCTGATGGCAGATATACGTTCCCGCAAGATAAAAACGTCGCTCCACCTTGAGACTTGTCTGAGCTTCAATCTGCTGTGCTATGAGTTCGCCCAGAATCAAGGACTCGGTGAAGTTCTTGGAGCCAATCACAATGTGATCAGAGCGTGCCGACGAACAAGAGGACAGCAGGATCCCCACAATCACAATCAGCAAGGAGTTCCACTCTCCCAACCCGGAGCCGAGCGACTTCCCGCCAAACGGCCAAGCACGCGGTGCACGGCAACGCTGACTATGTCGATCACTCTTCATTGGTTGGTTTTCATTCCTCGTTATCGTTCTTCACCGTGGTCGCAGCCGCCGCTCAATCCATCCTAGGCTGAGATCCGCTAACAGCGCCAGAATTGCGGCGGGAACTGCCCCCGCCAGAATGAGCTGATTGTTTACCATAGCCAGGCCCCGGAAGATAAACTCTCCCAAGCCCCCCGCTCCGATAGCCGCAGCAATGGTCGCGAGCCCGACAGAGATTACAACCGCAACTCTCACCCCAGAAAGAATGACACTGACAGCCAGCGGCAACTCGACTCGGAACAAAAGCTGGCGATCGGTCAATCCCATGCCGCGACCCGCTTCGACCACCGCGGGATCAACACCGCGGATGCCCGTATAAGTGTTGCGAATCACGGGCAGCAGCGCATAGAGAGTCAAAGCCAAGATCGCCAAACGATCGACTCGTTCACCCAACCAGGGCACGGGCAGCAGGAATCCGAATAGCGCCAGACTCGGGATCGTCTGAATGATGTTCGCACCCGCTAACACTGGCTTATTCCACCTGGGCCAACGCGCAATCATAATGCCCAACGGTATGCCCACCAGCACGGCAAGCAGGGTAGAAACCCCCACCAACCAGAGATGCTCCAACGTAAGCTCCAGAACCTGTCCGCGGTTCTGCATGATGAAATAGAAGAAATTCATGACGCGTCCCCATCTGCCGCTGAGGCCGGCCCGACTCCAAAGGCTCTCACATATGCCGCCGCCCATGGGTCGTCAGAGCGCACAAAATCCTGAGGAGGAAGAACCGTGACCAGCCTCCCTGCTTCCATCAGTGCGATACGAGACCCGAGTCGCAACGCTTCGCGCAGGTCATGGGTGACAAAGACTACGGTCTTACTCATTTGTTGCTGTAGGGCGAGGAATTCTCGCTGGAGTTCGTCGCGCGTGAGTGGATCGAGCGCACTGAAGGGCTCGTCCATTAGAAGAATGGCCGGGTCGGCCGCCAGCGCCCTAGCCACGCCAACTCGCTGCCGCTGCCCGCCGGAAAGCTCTCGCGGATATCGTGAGGCCATTTGTGCTTCTAGGCCGACGATCTGCAGCAAATCCCGCACTCGTGTTCGAATCCGCTCTTCCGGCCAGCCCTCAATAGTTGGGACGAGGGCGATGTTCCTCTCCACGGTGAAATGCGGGAATAGACCTGCATCTTGAATCACATATCCGATGCTTCGGCGCAAACGAATGACATCCCCGGCCGCCAGTCCGTTCACGCGCACTTCCCCTCCGGTGGGCGACAGCAGGCGATTCACTAGCTTCAGGGCCGTCGTTTTTCCCGAGCCGCTGCGGCCGAGCAGCACCAGAGTTTGTCCGCGCCGCACCTCCAGATTCAACCCTGAAAGCACCTGCTGCCCCGTAGGCGAGGTATATGAGACGTCCCGAAACTCAATGGCGAAATCGTCAGCCGCAGTTGATTTCATGCCTTGTATTTCTCCCTGGTTGCAAGGAATTCTACAGCGCTTGGGACTAAAGTGTTCTCAGACTTGCGAACAAAACCCTAATGGGTGCGCAAAGGATCAGATTCCTTCCTAGCCATCGAGACCTGCGCAGAGCGGCAGGGCATATGGCCATCAAGGTAGCGCAAAGATGAACGAATCAAAGCTTGAGATGGCTAAAGCCGTGATCAGTCTGCCAGGCTATCTGCCGCGCAAGGTGCGATTTTACGTTTCCTGTTCCCTAAAGTGACGGGAGCGTAGCCGGTCAAGAGTTAGAGCGGCCATGCTGAGGAGCGAGCCTCACGGATTCGGAATCACCGCCGTAGTTTGATTCGAGTATGCGCTCTCCTCGGACTCGCTATTTACCGTCGTGGCAACGTAGTAGTAAGTCTGGCCGGAGATGACGGTGCTGTCGACGTATGCGGTCGTTCCGTCAAGTGAACTGTTGGTTATCGTGTAAGGGCCGCCCGACACCGTTCCGCGATAGATGTTGTAGCCGACCGCGCCACTGGCCGCATTCCATGTAAGATCCACGGTGTGTGCGGTGGCCGCCGTCCCCGTGCCGGTCATTGTTTGTGTGGCGGGAGAGTTTGAAGCGCTGCTTGAGAATGACAGCGAGGCCGAAGTGGCCCCACTCGCCTGCGGTGTGAACGTGACTGCGAAGGTTGCCGACTGACCCGCCGTAAGAGTTGCTGGCAGTGAAATTCCGGAGAGAACAAACTCACCGTTGTTGAGGCTTGCCGAATTAATCGTGACCGACGCTCCACTAGCGGTCAGGGTACCGTTCAGAGATGAATTCGCCCCCACCACCACATTGCCGAAACTCAGACTGCTTGGTGTCACCGCTAATTGTCCTGTGGCCGTACCCGTCCCAGAAAGCGCGATGTTGAGTGGCGAGTTCGATGCGTTCGACACGATCGAGAGACTCCCGCTCGCTGTCCCGGCAGCGGTCGGCTTGAAGGTTGCCGTAAACGTTACGCTTTGGTTCGCGGTGAGACTCATGGGCAGACTCAATCCGCTGATGGAGAAAACCGTTCCCGTCAGATTCGCTTGCGAGATCGTGACTGTGGAACCTCCGGTGTTGGCCACGGTCTCTGACAAACTCGTGCTGTTGCCCACCTGAACGCTGCCGAACGCAAGCGCGGTCGGATTGGCGGACAGCGCTCCCGTTGTGACGCCCGTGCCTGACAGGGGGATGCTCAAGCTGGGATTGGAGCCATTCGAGGTGACCGTCACGCTACCATTGGCAGCGCCAATCGCGCTCGGAGAGAAAACAACTGTCAACGAGGTGCTTTGGCCGGAGTTCAGTGTCACCGGCAGTGTGAGCCCGCCCAAGCTAAATCCGGTGCCGCTCGCGGTAACAGCCGAGATCGTAAGACTCGATCCACCGCTATTGGTCAAAGTCTCGGACAAGCTTGAATTGCTGCCGTCCTGCACATTGCCAAAACCAACACTGGTTGGATT
>Ga0209448_10000713_pt1 | contig 10555 bp, 15 predicted proteins | sample BogFormECP14_OM2_FD_188245 | JGI IMG/M metagenome (GOLD analysis project Ga0209448, IMG submission 188245) | Bog forest soil microbial communities from Calvert Island, British Columbia, Canada - ECP14_OM2 (SPAdes) (version 2) | ecosystem: Environmental > Aquatic > Freshwater > Wetlands > Bog ... | reverse complement strand
GCACTTCCGGATCCCTGCGGCGGCGTGGCTGAACTGCGTCAGTTCGACACGACCGACGAGCTTGTGCGGTTTCGCGTCCGTCGACAGCGCTGCACGCCGCCTGCGGCGGTAGCCGTGGGCAGCAGCAGACGACTTCGAGATGTCTGACGAACACGTTTCTCGCTGCTGCCTGCGGACGATCTATCGCGTCCCGCGTTATACACCCTGCGGCTCCAGCAACCGGTGTCCAGGAAAAGGCCGAGCGATCGTGAACACATAATGACTGAAGCAGTGCCGTCATCAACAGCGGCGACGGGGCAAACCGAGGAGGCAGTCGTCGCCGGCGTCTGCTCGGGCGGAGTCCAAACCAGAGCAACCCATCCGGTAGCGAGCCACCAGATTTGGGAAGAAGAGGGCCGTCCCGACGGCACAGAGCTAGATTATTGGCTGGGCGCTGAGGCGGAAGTCATTGCATTTGGCGAAGATGTGTGGAAGAAGGCAATGACAATGCTGTAAGTCGGTCAGCTTGAGAAAGCACCGTTAACCTAGCTGTAATCAAACTCCCGAGCGCGTTCTGCAGCCCTAAACCCAACGCAGATCACGGCAGAGCAATTCATGGTGATGGCCAGCGCCCCGTCCACCTCGGTGTGTGGATCGTGAACGGCTCGGCCGCGCAATAACCGTGACGCGTTGCCCATCGCCAGCTCCTGGAATAGATGTGATGGCCGACGCCTCTCCGGGACACGTCTAGCTGGGACATTTACCGGCGACGCCGACCGATGACGACGGAGTTGATCGGCTGGGTTTCCGCAACCATCCTGCTGGCGACGATCGGCCGGCAGGTCTACTCCCAATGGCGTGAACGCAGCTCGCAAGGGATATCGAGCTGGCTGTTTATTGGGCAGATCATGGCGTCTGTTGGTTTCGTCATTTATAGTTGGCTATTGAGAAATTGGGTGGTCGCCACCAACGTGCTGATGCTCGCACTGCGCTTTTCGGACAATGGATTTACCTGCATAACAAACGACGCCAGAGGATGGCTCGATAAGCAACGCTATCGCCCCGGCTTGATGCCATGGAGTGCTCGGGGTATTAGCGGCGAGGTTCGAGATAGGCAGCTTTACGGCTTGCCGCGAGCCGGACAACACTCGATCACCGCTAGAGCTGAAGTCTGTCGTCAAAATCCCCCATTAATCGCTCCGAAATAAGTTTGTTACGGCAGCGGGCCGCAGAAACTGCGGAACGATACGCTCCATACCATTGTTTGCAGCTTGATAGTCCTTTGAACGGAGAACACGATGCAGAGTAACAACGTGCGCGGCGCAGTGGCTACTGACGAAACCGACCGACTCATCTCCTCCGACAAAGCCGTCGGCACAGCGGTTTATAATCGCCACGGAGAGCACCTCGGATCGGTGTACAACCTGATGATCGACAAGTATTCGGGCCAGGTAGCCTATGCCGTGATGTCGTTCGGCGGCTTTCTCGGCATTGGAGAGAGCTATCATCCCCTCCCCTGGAGGACGCTGACCTACGACACCCGCAAAGGCGGTTACGTTATCGATGTCGACCGCACGCGGCTCGAGACGGCCCCGAGCTACACGTCGAGCACTGCGCCCAATTGGTCCGACCGAACCTATGGCCACCGCGTCGACGACTTTTATGGGGTATCGCCGTACGGCTCATGAGCAGAAGCCGCCCGAAAGCGATTTTGGCCGTTGCGTCTCATCCGAGCTTTGGGGCGACCGAGTAAACAACCGCAACCTAGGGAACCGTCATGGATAAAGATCGCGTCGCAGGCGTCGCTCATCAGATAAAAGGCAGGGTCAAAGAAACTGTCGGCAAGGTGACCGGCGATGCCAAGATTCAGGCTGAGGGAGCCGCGGAGAAGGCTGCAGGGAAGGTTCAGAACGCTTTAGGCGGCGCCAAGGACGCCATCCGGGAAACCGGGAAGAGGTAACATCGAAATCCTTGCGGCGGCGTAGTTTGCCGCCGCAAGGGTTCTAATGAGACTGCCAGTCAGGCGGAGTGTTCCAGTGCCCTAGCTGCGGTGGCTCCCCGTATAGGACGACCTTCGCGCGGCCAGCATCGATTGCAATGATGGACAGTACCATGAGTACTAATACTCATCGATCACCGAGCTCGCCGTTCTAATCTCATTGGGACTCCCGGACAGGAACTTCTCTGGCTTGAGTCAAGTTATATGACGTAGGGCTTAACCCTGGGGGCGAAAAGGAACCGGTAATGAAGAAGTTAATTTCTTCCTGCGCAGTCGCTCTAGGTTTGGCGACGGGCTTGTCGGCTTGCACGGATCCGTATGATCCAGGCCAGCGCGCGATCGGCGGCGGCTTGGTCGGCGCAGGCACGGGAGCTGCCATCGGGGCTATCGCCGGAGGTGGCAGTGGTGCAGCGACCGGCGCGCTGATCGGTGGCGCAGTGGGCGCGGTCGGCGGCGCCGCCACGACACCCGCGCCCGGCTACTACGGATACGGCTATTACGGACCCGGCTACGGATCTGTCTACTATGGACCGGGTTACGGATCTGGCTACAACGGATCCGCCTACTATGGATACGGCAACTAGTGCTCAGATGCACTCAGATCGATCAGCTCATTTGGGCCAAGCGAGCAGCCTGCGGTATCGAGCCGGTCGGCGGTGAATCATGTGTTCGCTCCTAAGCACTAGTAATGCTGCATGACGCGGGTCCGTCCGGAAGAATTCGCCGGTGCTGGGCGAAGCGAAGGCGCGACCGTGCCCACGCCGCGCCATCGCCCTCCATTGGGTATGATGAAGGATCTGAGTAGTTTCCGGGGATGCCACCGTCCAAGTCTGAAAGGCTAGTATCCTCATTTCGCTCGCGATGCGGTTACCCGCATCGCGAGCGAAATGAGAGAGAACATGAGCACTACTCGTACGCCGACAATTGGGGTGGGATCCTCGGCAGGCGCGCAGCCATGGATTTCAGATAGCCATCCGCAGTGACGATTGGCGCGCGGGCTGCCCAGATTGTCATCTGGCAATTCGATTACAGAGAGCTGACAACGCCGTGCGACAAACCGCTCGCCCCGCGTTTGTATGTCATGGACAAGCGGCCGAAGCGGAAGCTGGAGCGGGATTTAAAGCGGTATCGCGCGCTTTTGAAGCTCACGACTGATGAACGGGCTCTTGCAGTCCGTAAGCAGCTAATCAGTGAGACTGTGGATCGCCTAAACGATCAATAATAGTGGGCATGAGAATCCATTGTAGAACATTTGCGCGAAACTTTGGAGGTGCATAAAGAACGCTATATGGAAACCCGTTTACTCCTGAGTCGAGATGACAACCAATCGCTCGCAGACCAATCGGGATAAGTTGCGTTAGAGCATATGAATGCTCCATCGAATTGGCCCCGCAATCGGCTTTTACTCGCCCTGCCATCCTCTGATCTCCAGCAACTTATGCCGGAGCTTGAACAGATACGTTGCGAACGCGAACAGGTCCTGATGGACGCTGATAGTTCGCTTGATCATGTATTCTTCCCCGACAGCGGTGTCGTCTCGGCGGTGGCGGTTTATGCGGACGGCAGTATCATTGAGATGGCGACGATCGGTCGCGAAGGTTGCACTGCTGTGCAAGCCGTTTTGGGCGCCGAGAGTTCCTCTATCCGCCTCCTGGTCCAGCTCCCCGGGGGCGCAGCGAAGATGTCGCGGGCGGCGTTCAACCGGGCCATGGGGTCGGTGCAGTCCTTTCGAAGTCTGATGTACGCCTACGTCCAGGCCTTTCTCGAGCAGGTCTTGGTGTCAGTGGCGTGCAACGGGGCGCACAGCCTCAAGCAGCGGCTAGCGCGTTGGCTGCTCACGATGCGTGACCGCGCTGACGATGACGCACTACAGATCACTCAGAACCTGCTTGCCGAAATGCTGGGTGTCCATAGGCCAACCGTCACGAATGCTGCCCGGGAGCTGGAACGCGCCGGTTTGATTGCGCGCGGCCGACAGCAAGTCACGATACTTGATCGGCAGGGTCTGGTGGCAGAATCTTGCGAATGTTATCAGTTGGTCCGGACGCGCATCGCTTCTCACCTTCCCAAAACATACGCGTAAAAAACGAGCCCGCCCTGCCGAAACGGTAATATACATTACCGACACATCGTCTCAACGAGGTCACAATCGGGGGGAACTAACCATAGGGTGGTCGGGAGATGGGCCAGGGTAAGCACATTCTCGTCGTTGATGATGACGGCGACGTTCGGGATGTAATCGTCGACGTCCTTCGGCATTACCACTATCGCGTCAGTAGCGTATCGGGTGGGGCTTCGATGCGCGATTTTCTAAATACCGCCGCTTCGGTCGATTGCGTTATCCTCGATGCCGTCATGCCTGGAGAGGCAAACATTTCGCTGGCGCTCCATCTGAAAGAAGCCGGGATTCCGCTTGTAATAATCTCGGGAAGTCCCGATGCCATGAAGTACGCCGCAGATAATGGTCTCCAGCTCCTCCGAAAACCTTTTCATTCACAAGAGCTTTGCAGCTCCGTCAACACGGCGCTCGCCAGCGGTGAGTTTGGACAGCGATCACAAGATCACAGTTGATGCTAAAAAAGAACGGGAGGAAGCGACAATGTCCGGTTGGTACGTGTCTTATCGGGCCGGAGACGCCACGGTTATGAGCTTAGCCAAAAGCAGGGACGAGGCCATCAGCGCCGCGTGCGGTCTGTTGGATCGAAAGATAGACGTTCAGGAAATCGGGCCACTTCTCGGAATGCGCGACCCTGGCGACATCATCGACTCGGTCGAAATCCGCAAGTTACACGCAATGCGCCCTCAGCCGGATAGCGCTCACGTCGGCGGCTAGGGCCGGCGCCTCGCTGAAGATCGGCACGGATGGAGAAAGATGGGGACACCCCGGCGCACGGGGCCCAGGGCTGATATCCTTCCGTACGAAGGGCGTATCAGCGATATAGATGAGACAACGGTAGGTCACGGTCCGGCGCTCCGCGTCGGTCGATTGTCGCCGGCCGCCTGTCACCCGAACTTCGTCGCTACATGCCTACGGGCATTTCGGCTTCTGAAGCGGGACCCGGTGGTCTTGGTTACCACTTACTGTCGTTCACCCATCGGCCCATCTGGCACTAGGACCGCGATCGGCATGTATCCCAGCACTGCCTCCGCACCCACGGACTCACCACGGCGCTCGACGGCCTTTCCGCTGAGCAGATCGCGCCAACGCGCTCTGCGGGCCACCCCTTGCTGCGGCCATGGGATCTCGGTTCCGGTCCAGGCCGGATCGGCTTCAAGCCGCACCGGAAAACGCGCCGCCACGACTAACAGCGCGTCCTGCTCATAGCTACGGGCAAAGGCGCAGATGTGGTCGGCCTTGGGTCCGATGGCGGCCAAAGGCTCATATCCTCCGTGCGTAAACAGCTTCGGATAATTGTGGCGGTGGGTCAGCAAAGTGGCGATGATGGCGAGTTTGATGCGACCATCCCGCCAGTCCTCGAGCATTCCGAGTATCGCCTTGCGGCGGTCGCGCTCCAATGTCGCCGACACCTTCTCGAGCAGCTGGATGCGTTTTGCGTAATCCACCTGGCGCCGGTTGTCTGGGTCCACCAGGCTGAGATCCCAGAGCTCCGCTCCTTGGTAGACGTCGGGCATGCCGGGAAGGGTCAGCTTGAGGGTAGTCTGCACCAGGCTGTTGTGAACGCCGAGCCGCGCGACGCGTTCCTGGAAACTCAAGAAGGCACCGAGGAACGCGTTGGGCCTGGATATGTCCAGCGCATCCCGGACGAAGCCCAACATGGCCTCCTCGTAGGCGGTGCTCGGCGACGCCCAGGTCGAGTGCAGCTTCGCCTCGCGCATCGACTTTACCATTGCGCCTTCCACACGCTCGGCGAAGGAGCGGAGTTCCTCCGCGACGGGGCGCTCGACCCCGGTCAGCTCAGCCGGCCAGGCGCCGAGCAGCAGCTGGTAGAATAGGTACTCGTCGTTGCGATCAGGTGGCGCCGTACCTTCGATGTCGCCGCGGCGGGCGCGCAGGATTCGATTCCACATCTGGACCTGCCGGGCCCATTCCTCCGGCATTTCCGACAGCACGGCGAGCCGCGCTCTGGTGTCTTCACCGCGCTTGGTGTCGTGGGTCGAGGTGCTCAGCATCGCATGCGGCCAGCGCTCGGCGCGCTGCGTGTTCGCCTTGTGGAACGCCGCTAGCGTCACGCCGAAATGGTCAGGGTGGCCGCCCACCTCGTTTAGAGCGACGAAGCGGTTGTACCGATAGAAGGCGGTGTCCTCGACGCCCTTGGCCATTAATGGACCGCTGTATTGCTGTAGACGCATGGCGAAGCGCACAACAGCCTGCCGGCTGAAGCCGCTGCGTGGCTGCGCTACCAGATCCGTTGTGAGCAGCCGGTGCAGGAAGTCGAACACGCTCGGGTCCACATCCGTTTCGATGCGCCGTGCCTGAGTCACCGCCCAGTCGATGTCGCGTCGGTCCGCCTCGCTCAGGTCCGCAGTGCCGTCCACGTAGGTGCGGTAAACCGGGAAGCAGGCGCCGATTTCCTTCAGTGCTCGCTGGAGAATGTTGCGCGTGAAGTCGGCGGTTAGCGGATTCTGCCGCGCCACGCGCGCTGCGGTGAGGGCGAGCACGTTTAGCTCGTTCGCCATCTCGTTCAGCATGATCCGGGTCTTACAGTCGTGGATGATCTCGCCGAGGGGGCGGTGGTCGCCGGCAAAGGCCGCGTAGGCTTGCGTGAAACCTTCCTCGCCGCACGGGTCCACCAGCAGGCCAAGAACCAAGTTGACGAATTCGTAACCGGTTGTGCCCTCGACTGGCCAATCCTCGCGCAGCGTCTCATGGCGGGCGAGGATCTTCTCGACGACGAGGTAGAAGGGCTTGGGCGCCTGCTTCCGTAGCCGCAGCAGGTAACCCTTCGGATCTAACAGCCCGTCCACATGGTCGATGCGGAGACCGTCCAGGACTCCCTCACGCAGCAGGTCGAAGACGAGCCGATGCGCATGGTCGAACAGCTCCGGTAGCTCCATGCGCAATCCGGCGAGCTCGTTGATGTCGAAGAACCGCCGGTAATTGATGTCGTCGGCGGCGACGCGGAAATGCGCTGCGCGCCAGTGCTGGTCCTGGATCAACGCATTCAGCCCACGCCAGGTCTCGAGCCGCCCTGGCTGGCCGTTGATCCGGCCGACCGCCGCCTCCATTGCCTGCCGCACGTCACTGTGCCCGCGCGCAGCCGCAGCGAGCTCGGCCTGTAGGTCCTTGGCTCGCTGCGGGATGCGTGGGCGCCAGTTTGGCAGGGCGGTGAACGCGTCACCCAACCGCTCAAGTTCCGGGTGCTCGTCGCCGAGCACGCGTTGGTAATGCAGTGGGCAAATAGGCAACTTATGCGTCCCATGAGCCCAGACGGCCAAGCCGCCTGTCTCCGGGTCGAACCGCAGCTCGAGCTGTCCCGATTCCAGCACCGCCCCGTACTGGTCGCCAAGGAATGGCACCAGTAATTTACCGCGCAGGTAGTGCTGGTCCGGGTCCCAATCGATCTCGAACCAGCCCGCATAGTCGGAGTCTGGGCCCCATTCCAGCACATCGAGCCACCACGGATTGTCGGCGCCACCGACACCCATATGGTTTGGCACGAAATCCATGATCTGCGCGAGCCCGTTCGCCCGAAACGCCATGACCATGTCGCGGAAGGCTATCTCGTCGCCCAGCTCCGGGTTGAGCCGCGCGTGGTCTACAATGTCGTAACCGTGGGTGCTGCCGGGCCGCGCCTTTAGATAGGGCGAGGCATAAACATGGCTGATGCCGATCTTCGCCAGGTAAGGCGCGAGCGCCGCGGCATCCCTGAAGCCGAACCCTTTGTGAAACTGCAGGCGGTAGGACGCTCTTGGGATCAAAGGTACACCAGTATCAGACATACTCGTTCTTTCTGCCGGCGTGTCCGAGATTGCGCTCGGCTCGGAAAATCCCGGCGATATCGATGAACCGCGGCCGCACTGCGAGTTCCTCAAGCGTATTGGATAGGCGCCGCCGCCAATTCGGGCCTCGTCCAAGGTGGTCGGAACGTTTATCGGATTGACGTCGTCCGTCAAGTCGTCGATCTGCCCCATTGCCAAGACCGACGGGGTGCTGGCGAGGAAAGCATGCGCCGCCCGCGTCAACGCAGGGATATCAGGCTCGCCATTCGGGGGCAGCAGCCTCTCGCGGCGGAGCGCCTGTAGGAACTCACCTGATCACGCTCCTTCGCTTGGCGCTGAAGCGACGCCTCATCCGGGTCGGGAAAGAGACCGAGGCGCTCCTTCAGGTCCCTCCCACCGGCCACGCAGGGTCGGCAAGTCATGACTGCCGACGACTGCCAGCGCTAGCGCCGGATAGGCGTTCGGAGGCGGAAAGGCACCGGATGGCAACAGGCTCGCGATCATGAGCGGCTTGGGCTTAGGAGCCCGCATAGCCAACTTCACCAGGGTAAAGATGCCCGAGAGAAACGATTCAGCACGGGCATCGCGCTCTCTCATTCAGCGATGGGCCGCACGGATCGCCTCTTCGAGATCATAGATCCGGCCCGATGGGCCATAGCCAGCGCGCGCAACTCCCAAGTAATCTTGAACTCGCGCCGAGGCGCACCGTTGAGGGCTTGGTCATCGAGGGCGACATCACCAACACCGGGAGCACCGTGCGCGATGTGCCGAAACTCCGGGTGGCGCTGCGCGATCCGTCCGAGAAGGAGACCCAGTTCAAGATCAGAGATCCACCCACGGCTCGGTTGGGACCGGGCGAAACCGCGCATTTCAAGACATCGTTTGACCATCCCGACGAGGCGGCGACCGGCGTCTTGGTGACGTTCGCGCGCTGAGCCGAATCCAAATACAACGAAAACCGCAATCTCGCCTTCAAACACCCCACTCATCGTCCAGAATAGGTCGTTAAATCAGCAAGTTAGACCTGAAATTCGTTACTCCGCGGATCAACGAATTTTTTTGGGCGATCAACGAATTTCGATCGGCCTAACAACGAAAAAACAACCGAATTGGATCGCGCTCCGGTGTCAGCCGGTGGCCAGAGAGCGCCTGACCTCGGCGACGAGCTGCTCGTCGTCGATCGGCTTGCGCAGGACGAGGCCGGCCGCCTCGTCTTCGACTCCGGGGATATCGTAGGCGGTGAGATAAATTACTTTGAGTTCCGGCCGACGCATCCGCGCCATGCGCGACAGAGCGACGCCGTTGACGCGATCGGGCATGACGATGTCGGTGATCAGCAGATCAATGGTTCGCGTGCTCTCGAGGTCCTCGAGCGCCAGCCGGTGATCGGGCGCCTGGAACACCTCGAAGCCGGCGGCGCGCAAAACTCTCGCGATGGCATTGCCGAAGACCAAATCGTCGTCGACCAGGAGGATTCGCGGCACCGAGACGGTGTGCCGCTCCAACCTCGTTTCCGAGGGCGTTGCGGGGGGTGTTACATTCATGATCATATCTTCTTAAGGGTTCGCCAACCGGAACGCAACAGGGCAGCCGAACCGGTATGCTCTTCCCACCCGCGAAATGGGAGAGAGCCGTGCGCGGGCGCATCATTTCCAGCTAATTTCAGCAGTAAGAAAGGAAAACGGGGGAGCCGCCATGTCAGAAGAGCACGCAACGATCCTGCCCCAATTGCTGGCAGAAAATGAGCCAGCCTTGCTCCGCGATTGGATGGAATTTCATGAGAAATCCGGCATGCTGCGCAGCGGCCGGATCAGCAGGGCGGAACTCACCGAGGCTTCCCGCCGCTTGCTCGCCGCCTTGCGCGAAGGCGTAGCGGCCGGGCAGTTCGCGGACATTACCGCGCCGGCGTGGGATCAGAGCCGCACCGTGCTCGAGGATGTCTCGCGCTCGCACGCAACGCTCGGCCTCACGCCGTCGGAGACCGCCACCTTCGTATTTTCCTTCAAGGAGCCGCTTTTCGCATTGTTACGAGAAAAGATCGGCACGGACCCGGACCGGATCGCGCATGAGATGTGGATTGCGACATTGCTCCTCGACAAGCTCGGCCTCTTCACCGTCGAGGCCTTCCAGAAGAGCCGCGAGGACATTATCGCACGTCAGCAGCAGGAGCTGCTCGAGCTGTCCACCCCCGTGGTGCGGTTGTGGGACGGCATTCTGGCCCTGCCGCTGATCGGCACGCTCGACAGCGCCCGCACGCAGACCGTCATGGAAAACCTGCTCGAAGAGATCGTCACCACGGGTGCCGAGATCGCCGTCATCGACATCACAGGGGTCCCGACGGTCGACACTTTGGTGGCGCAGCACCTGATCAAGACAGTCGCGGCCGCCCGCCTGATGGGCGCCGACTGCATCATCAGCGGCATTCGCCCGCAGATCGCGCAGACCATCGTTCATCTCGGGCTCGAGCTCGGAGTCGTCTCCAAGGCAACCATGGCCGACGCTTTCGCCCTGGCGCTGCGGCGGCTCGGCAAAACAGTGGTCGACCGCACGCCCGCGCGGCCGGACCTCTGACCCGCGATGGGCGAAATCCCGGTACTCAAGATCGGCGACTGCCTTCTCGTCTCGATTCAAGTCGACATGCATGACCGTCTGGCGATGGCATTGCAGGAGGATCTC
>Ga0209448_10000712_pt1 | contig 10559 bp, 9 predicted proteins | sample BogFormECP14_OM2_FD_188245 | JGI IMG/M metagenome (GOLD analysis project Ga0209448, IMG submission 188245) | Bog forest soil microbial communities from Calvert Island, British Columbia, Canada - ECP14_OM2 (SPAdes) (version 2) | ecosystem: Environmental > Aquatic > Freshwater > Wetlands > Bog ... | reverse complement strand
ATTCACGCCGCAGTCTCAGACTTACGACTTGATGAAGGCGAGCAAGTCGGCATTGATGACGTCCGCATGCGTCGTCGCCATCCCGTGGGGAAATCCCTTGTAAACCTTGAGCGTGGCATTCTTGACCAATTTGGCTTGCAGCAATGATGCATCCCGGTAGGGTACTATCTGGTCGTCATCACCCTGCATCACAAGGGTCGGCACCGTGATCGCTTTCAGATCGTCGGTCTGGTCTGTCTCAGAGAAAGCCTTGATGCCTTCGTAGTGGGCGAGCGCGCTTCCCGTCATTCCCTGGCGCCACCAATTCTCGATGACCCCCTGCGAAGCCTGCGCGCCGGGTCTATTGAATCCATAGAAGGGACCCGAAGGAACATCGAGAAAAAACTGCGCCCGGTTGGCAGCCAGCGCCTTGCGGAAGCCGTCGAACACTTCGATAGGAGTGCCGTCAGGGTTCTTCTCGGTCTTGACCATCAGCGGGGGAACGGCGGCGATAAGCACGGCCTTGGCTACACGGCCCTGAGGCTCGCCGTACTTCGCAACATAACGCGCCACCTCGCCGCCACCCGTCGAGTGCCCGACATGAATAGCATTCCTGAGGTCGAGATGCTCGAACACCGCCGAAGCGTCAGACGCGTAGTGGTCCATGTCGTGGCCAGTATCTACCTGTGAGGAGCGGCCGTGACCGCGCCTGTCATGCGCAACGACGCGATAACCATTGGCGAGGAAGAACAGCATCTGTGCGTCCCAGTCGTCCGACGACAGAGGCCAACCGTGGTGAAACGCGATAGGCTGGGCGTTCTTCGGACCCCAATCTTTGTAGTAAATCTGCGTGCCGTCTTTCAATGTGATCGTAGCCATGTCCCTCTCCTTCATCTCTATTGTGTTGTGCTGCTGGTTGAATTCCGCCAATGATGTGGCCGCCAGGGAACGCGGCAGGAGTATAGCCGCCACGGAGGCTGCCGCGACAGCAACAAAGTCGCGTCTATTCTTCACAAATCACGACGCGCAACTTCGGAAGAGCGAACAGAACAGTACTTCAGGCGTTCTCAGTTAGTGGGCTCAACAAAGACGGCACTTCCAATGCTCGACCGCTCCTTCTACCGTTTCGCCGTCGGGAACTTAAACGTAGCGCCGCCAAAGATCTGCCACTTCGGCGACCCAACACCGCTTTGATACACAGAATATTGTGGCTCGATGTAGAGATTCACTATGTCACCTCGGGCGTTCGTAAATACCTTGCCGGAGCCGAGTCCGAGCGGGATGTCCCTGACGTGGTGAAAAGTGTCGAACGACCAGGCCCCCGTAGACCGGAGGTAGAAGCCACTGTGAAGATTGTAGATAGCGAATGGTTGCACAGACGTGAGCTGGCCAACCGGGCTTGAGCCATTTCCACAGAAGGAATGCTGATAGGTCGCTACTGCGGCCAATAGTCCCCAGTTGTGAGGTGCAATAACGATTCCTGCAGCGCCGACTTGCCATTTCCCAGAGCCGTAGACTTCCCCTCTTGCCGTCGGCGCCGCGATAAGCGGCCCAACTCCGATCGCGGTCCCATGCTCTCCAAAAAGCACAAAGTCGTAAACCGTCAGATCCCCAGCTCCAGTATTCGGCCCGCCCTGAACACTGGCGGTGGTATTGATCGGCACGATTGCTCGCGCGATTTGACGAAAACCTAATACGTCAAACGGAACAGACACTCGCAGCAAACCCTGATTATCAATTCTTCTGGGATATCCTTCAGGTGAAGGTGCGAAGTAATTCCACAGGTCGAATGTGAGCAGCGGATGAATCGGGTTATTCGCCGCGTTTGTAGCATTCGTCGCATCAGCACTGGTGGGGGCAGACTGAGCTTCGAGTCCATCGCTTTTTTGTATCCACGGAGTTCCTGCAAAGACAACGAGACTTGCCGCGAAAGCTATTTTTTGTTTCAAACGCATTTGTTTACCTCTGGAATCCTGTTTGGATCTGCCCGGGAAGTTTCTCTGACATGAGGAGTTTGAGCTTCGCGCGTGCTCGACTGAGTTGCGCCTTCGCGCTACCTTCGGTGACTCCGAGAACATCTGCTGTCTCGCGTATACTGAGGCCGTCCACGTGGCGCAGTGTAAACGCTCTACGCAGAACAGGTGAGAGCTGTCGCGAGAACTTCACAACGTGCTCTGCAAGTTCGGCCCTCCGACATTCTTCTTCTGGGCTTGGCCGACGGTCCGGCAGTCGTTCGCTTAACGGATCACTCTCCTGCTCTGGAAGTTGTTCGTCGGGGAATCCATGTGGCTGGCTGCGACGTCTGCGTAACTGCGTCCGCGCTGAATTGATTACGATCGCCGTCACCCAAGTCGATATCCGTGCTTGCCGCCTGAACTGGCTCACGTGCTTGTAAGCCGACAACAGTGCGTCCTGGACTGCATCCTCCGCGTCGGCGGCATTGCCAAGGTATCGGAAAGCGGTTCGGTAAAAGCTAGGCCAGTAACGCGACACTAGACCGTCCATCTCTGACCTTTGTCCGTCGCAAGGGCTGCAATTAGGTCTTTGCGTGCTGTCGACTATCGCGGTCGCCGCTCCCATGGTTGTGATTTCCTCCTCCACGTTTACTCGGCACCATGACAAATGCAATTGAGTGACCAAGGAGAAGCGCTGAATCCACAGCGCTTGCTGCAGAAAATTGTGCCCGGAGTTCTGAAATGCTGAGATTTCAGAGGGCATGAATCGGAACCAGAAGGGCACACGGTGATTAAGGGGATATAAGCCGCATGGTCGAAGGGAACCAAAGCTTAGACGGCGACAAGATTTCTTCGTCGAAGGAGACTTATGCTTTACCGCGAGTCGTGTACGGTGGCTCCATCAATTTCGTTGTCCAGGGACAACGTCACGTTTTCAATACTGCGGGACAGAGCAAGAAAAGTTTGGAGTTCTGCCGCAAGTGGTCCTTGCGGTCCTTTGGAACAGCAAGACAGCACCTGCTTTTCTAAGTTCCGGACTACGTCTTCGAAGTCGCCTTTTCTCGCCGATGCTTTGCCCTCCAGCCGATCGGCCATACGATCCACGACATCGGAGAGACCTTCATCGAACTCTTGCTGCGCCGTAGCCACCGGCGCAGGCAGTTCAAAACCGGGGACCCCGACGCGGTATCTCCACAAAGCAAGTCGCGTTATGAAAAGCATCCGTAACCGCGGCTGCCAGCGCACGATTCGACTACGCAATGCAAGATCCCGCTGCCGCGAAGGGCCGAACTCGAATAGGAGGGCGTCGGCAAGCGCTCTCACTTGATCAAAACTGCGGTTGGTCATTTCACGCAGCGAATTGGGCCGTGCGACGTAGACTTTTGGATCTTTCGAAGCCGGTTCTCGTGCGAGTTGGGCAAGTAACCGCAGACTGGAAATAAATGCTCGTTTCATTTCCATTGCGACAGGTACGCTCCAGAGTCGATCAAATACAAGCCACATCATGCATAGTCCGAGGCCGACCCCAACGATTCGGTCCCTCGCCGCAGCGAGCGATGTTTGCCTCGCAAACTCTTGGAGGTTAATGAGACAGAAGATCACGGCGATTTGAAAGCCCGAAATATGACAATCGTGGCTCGCATTGGATTCGGGCCGGTATCTTTTGCAAGGATTGGCAACTGATGTTCCATTCTGTTCAGCGCCAGAGATTTGTATCGGCGAGATCGATCAGCTCGTCGCCGTGCCCGCTGAGAACTGCCTTGAGCGCAAACAGGCCAAAACCCTTTGCCTGTTCAAGCGTTATAGTCGGCGGCATCGAGAGTTCGTGACGACTGACTGGAACTTCAAGCAAAGCGGGGCCGTCATACTCCAAAGCTGCCGCTATCATCGGCCGGACTTTATCTGGCGTCTCAGCTTTCAAACCCAAGATACCGGCGGCCTCGGCCAATTTTGCAAAGTCTGGGTTCTCGAGATTCGTTCCAAAATCAACAAGGCCTGCCGCCTTCATTTCGAGCTCAACAAAGGCGAGCGAATCGTTCTTGAAGACCACAACTTTGACTGGAGCTTTTAGTTGTCGAAGTGAAAGCAGATCGCCCATGAGCATGGCAAGCCCGCCGTCGCCAGACAGCGTCACAACTTGCCGGCCGGGATGACTTACTTGCGCACCGATGGCTTGCGGCAGAGCATTCGCCATCGATCCATGGTTAAAGGAGCCCAACAGCCGGCGCCTGCCATTCATTGTTAGGTAGCGGGCGGCCCAAATCGTCGGCGTGCCCACATCGCAGGAGAAAATCGCGTCATCCGCCGCGAACTCGTCGAGTGTTCTCACGACATATTGCGGGTGGACCATCTCCCACGATCCCGGAACGGCGAGATCGTCGAGACCCTTGCGCGCTTTCGCGTATTGTTCGAGTGAAGCCTTTAGATGCTTGTCGCTTTCGTTCTGTGTCAGCTTTGGAAGGAGGGCTCTAAGCGTCGCCTTTGTGTCGCCGACGAATCCATAATCGACCTTGGTACGCCGCCCTAGTTGCTCTCCACGGATATCGATCTGAACGATCCTGGCGTCTTTTGGGAAAAACTGTTGATAAGGGAAATCGGTCCCGATCATTAACAGTAGGTCGCAGTTCATCATCGCGTAATAGCCGGACGAGAATCCCAACAGGCCCGTCATCCCGACGTCGAAGGGGTTGTCGTACTCGATGAATTCCTTCCCGCGCATCGCATGAACAATCGGAGAGTTTAATTTCCCGGCCAGGGTGATCAATTCCGCATGAGCACCCGCGCAGCCAGCCCCAGCCAGAATCGTGATTTTCTTCGATCCACTGAGAAGGTCTGCCAGAGTGTCGATCTCTTCGTCCGAAGGACGCACTGTGGGTTGTGGCGGCGGAAAGAGAAGCCGTGGCGAGGCGACAGTCGCTTCCTCGAGGGCGACGTCTCCGGGGATCACGACCACCGCAACGCCTCGACGGGAGATTGCCGTCTGTATTGCAATTTCCAAGACGCGAGGCATTTGCTCGGGATGCGACACCACTTCGCAATAATCGCTGCACTGCGCAAAGAGATGCTCTGGATGCGTTTCCTGAAAATATCCGCTGCCGATTTCACCACTGGGAATTTGTGCAGCAATCGCGAGCACTGGTACCCGGCTTCGGTGACAGTCGTAGAGGCCGTTGATCAGATGTAAGTTGCCAGGTCCGCAGCTCCCCGCGCAGACTGAAAGTTGCCCTGTAAGGTGCGCTTCCGCGCCAGCGGCAAACGCCGCGACCTCTTCGTGGCGTAGGTGAATCCACTGGAGCTGCTCCTGTGAACGTATTGCATCAGTAAAACCGTTGAGCGAGTCGCCGGAGACACCGTAAACTCTCTTAACGCCCGCCTCCAAGAGGACATCTACCATCAGTTCCGAAACTTTCTTCGCCATATCGTTACTCCACCGATTTTCGAATTCAAAAGCTGAGTGCGTGAAACAATTCCAGGTCAATCACGAACGCCGCCATTTCGTTGGATCGGTATTAGGGGCGGCGGAAAAGGGAGGCAGATACGGCCGATCATGCAATCGGATTCTCTTCGAACAATCGGGCGACCATCGCCGAGTCGAGATAGGCGCGAACTCGCACGATCAATCCGTCCCGGAAATAAACTACCCAGCAATAACGATTGTCGAAGCGCATGCCGTTCTTCGCCGTTGCCAGAGAATGAAGTTCGACTACCGCCTCGTCGTCCTTAACGATCAAATCCTCCACATGAAGCTGCGCGCCCTGCGGAAGGACCTGAGCCAGCTTGGCGAAAGTGCCTTCGATAAAGGCTCTCTTGCTAAGGTAGTGAGCAGCGAGCGGATGGGTCCCTTCCACAATCCAGTCCACGTTGTCGGACACATGTTCGAAGAACGCGGCGCCGTCGCCGTTTTCAAGCCCCTTAAAGATTTCGCGAACCCGGTCGGATGTAATTGCCATTTGAATCTCTCCTTTTGTCTTGCGATTTGTATTTGTGATCTGTCTTCTGCAGTTTTTTAGGCTGCCTTCGATGACGATGTCGTCTTGCTGGCTACCCTGATTGAACCGAGCAGTTTCATCAAGTCCCTCACCTGGATGTTTTCCACCGAACGTACGGCATTCTTGATCTCGCCAGATAGCCCTTCGTCGATGCGGCCGGCCACAAGCGTGTCAAACTTCTGAACAGCCTCTTCCCATGTGAACGGGTGGGAGGCGAGGCCCGGGTAGTCCTGGACTTCATGCTCAACCACTTTGCCGTCCTGCAGCCGGACAGTGATCTTGGCAGGCATCTTTTTCGGATATTGTTCCGTGAACTCATGGTTCGGCTGGACCGACACTTTCTTCAGTAGCGCCTGGACGTCGGGTTTGATGATGCGCTCCGGATTGAATTGCGCAGGCATTACATCGCCGTCGATCAGGGCCACCGCAAGCAGATACGGAAGGCTGTGATCCGCCTGTTCCTTTGTACGAATGACCTTGTCCACGCCGTAAAGCCCGCCGCCGGCGAAGTCATAGGCGAGTTGGAATACTTCTGCCTCAATCGAGGTAACCTTTTCAGGATCGACCTTGTTCGCCTTGGCGAGTTCGACCATGCAATGTACCGCGGACTGCGTGTGGATCATTGAGTTGTACTTTTTGATGGTGCTCCCGACGACACCCTCGTATCCCTCTTTATCCCAGTCGATGTTGATCTTTATCCCCAGGAGATGATCAATCCCGAGCGGGCCTTCGATGACTTGGAGCGGCCCCTCCACTCCGCGACGAGCGAGGAACAAAGCGTTCATGGCACCGAGCGCCGATTGCGCCGAAGCGAGACCTTTCCACTGTGACAGTGGCTTTGCGCGAACGACGGCGAATGACGCATCGCTGACTGCAGCCATCGCCATTGCGTGGCCAATCTGCTGCTCGCTCAGACCGAGCAACCTCCCAGCAGCGGCGTTGTGCGAGAATGCCAGTTGCGAAGTGTGATCGAGACCCCGAGTCATAAAGTTGGCATGATCGACAAACCGAGACTGGACCGTGTAACCCAATGCCACCGCGAGCATCAGATCGCGGCCGTTTCCGCCCACGTAATCGGCGATGGTGAGCGCCACACCGAAGTTATCCGCGGTGTGAGCGGTTTCAGTTTGGGCCAGAATGTTGTCCATGAAATCGACGTAGCGCACCAGTACGGTGTGCCAGAACGCCGCGTAAATGGGGTTCGCCTGCCCGCCGCCGATCAGCGCACTCGGGCCGCTACCGCCGAACTCTGCAACCTGCTCGCGACACGCATCAACGGGGCCGGCGCCCAAAGCCGCAATTGAGCAGCTGAGGGAATCGAGGATGTGGATTGGTAACTGCCGGCGTGATTCGGCAGAAAGGTCATCGAACGAGGCGCGCGCGGCGTACTTTGCGATTGCTTCGACTTGAGTCATGATTTGGATTCTCCGTTTCTGGTAGATGAGTTGATTTCTTAGTGCGTTAGGGCAATGAAAATCCCCATCGTAACGAGCGAACCCATTATGCTGAGGAAGACGGAGGATGCTGCCTCATCCTGTGCGATCCCGTACCGTAAGGCAAACATGATCACAATCGGCATTGTTGGAATGGCGGTCGTCAGTACAGCTTCGCTGACAACCGGATTGCCATAGCCGATCCATCGCAAACCACCCAGGACGAGAGCGGGTTGCATGATGTTCTTCAGGAATACGAAGAGCAGGACGTTTCGGTTGACTTTGATCTTGCCGGATGCAAGCACGATTCCGCAGGCAAAAAGCGCGACGCCTCCGGATGCGTGACCAAGCAGGGAAAGAGAGTGCACGAACAACTGAGGGATGCGGAAACCGCTGAGCACGACAATGAAAGCGAGAATCGGCGCCCATACGATCGGCTCTTTAAGAGTTTCGGCGATTTTCCCAGCTAAAATCGCGGCGTTTGATCTCGGTGACGACGACGAATTCTCTTGTTCCCCCCGAGCGGGAGTGTTGTTCTGTTGGCCTCTCTCGGTCGAGTCCAATGAAAGAAGCAGAATTGTGATTGGCACGACCGTCAGGTTGATGACGAGACTGGCTGCCGCGATGGGAATTGCGCTGAGCCTTCCGAGCAGATCGCCGAGGACGGCTGGACCTACGAAAGGCACCGCCGGCGCTGAAGCCGTCAGTGCGGCTAGCGCACTGGTGCTCATTTGCATGCGAAAAATGAAACGGGAGATTAGAAATACCACACAGTAGAAGCCAATGATGGCGACGCACAGAGTGATTATGAGCGGGACGTCCTGACCGAGTGCCGCGCGCGACGTCATAACTGTTCCTGCGAAAAGCGCCAACGGCACGGCGTATCGCAGCACCATCCGATTCAGCGTCGAAGCATCCTTTGATCCAAAATCGTGTCGCCATGCTGCCATGTAACCGAGCAAGAAAGTGACAACCATTGGAAGAAGTGCGCCCACAATCGTGTCAAGCATCGTCGTTTCAGTCTCCTTTTCCGGCCAGAACACGATCGACCATCGCTCCGGAGTTTCCGAGATAGTTGGTCGGGTCGATCAGTCTTGCGATGGCCCCACGGTCGAGGATTTGAGCAACTTCAGGATCGTTCGACAGAAGATCGATCAGACGCCCCTTGCCCTGCGAAACCGCGATCGAAATTGCTGCGAGCCTGTCGTGCGCTTTACCGCGGCCCATCTTCGGACCCAAGGCCATCATGATGGCCTCGGTATTTACCAGGCCGTCGGTCAGTTCCAGATTCTTTTTCATATTGTCGGGATGAACGACCAGCTCACTGAGCATGTACTTAGCTTGGGCAAGAGCTCCGGCGCTTAGGCAGAAGATCTCAGGTAAAACCAGCCACTCAATCTCCCAGGTGCCCGTTGCACGCTCGAAGTCTGCGTTCATCGCGTTTAGTAGACTCGCTGTATGCTGGCGCACTACGCTGCTACACGCCGTGATGTAGGCGCATGAAATGGGGTTGCGCTTCTGCGGCATCGTACTCGATGCTCCTCGACCGCCGCCCCCGGCCGGCTCCTGCACCTCATTCAGCTCTGTCATCATCATGACCTTGACATCGGAGGCGATCTTATCCAGCAAACCGCACAGTATCCCAAGAAAGCAGCCAACCTCTGCAATGGTGTCGCGCACGGTATGCCAAGAGATCGGTGGCTGCACAAGCCCAAGCTTCTCCATCACACCCCGCTGGACAGGTAGGCCCTGTTCACCAAGAGAAGCAAGCGTTCCAACTGCGCCCCCGAATTCACCCATCAGGACACGTCTCTTCATCTGATCGAGGCGCTGAAGGTGACGGTCGATGCCGGCAAGCCACACTGCGGCTTTATAACCGAAGGTAAGAGGCACAGCCTGTTGCAGGTTGCTCCGCCCGATCATCGGGGTATCACGATGCTCTCTAGCCAGGTGAGACAGCGATACGGAGACCGCCTTCATTTCTGATTCAATGAGCTCGAGCGCCGATCGGATCTGCAGAATCGTGGCGGTGTCAGTGACATCCTGGGTGGTTGCACCCCAATGGCACCACTGCCCGAGATCACCTTTGCAAAGTGCAGTCAACTGCTGAACAACTGGCAGCACAGGGTAGCCGATATGCTCGGTTGCAGTCTTCAACTTCGCGAAGTCCATCTCGCCGACGTTGCAGTGCACCGAGATCTCTTCAGCCGCTTCTCTGGGGATCACGCCGAGATAGGCCTGAGTTACGGCCAGGGCTTTCTCGAAATCCAGGTAGTACTGAATTCGCGACCGATCCGACCACACCTTTCGCATGGCACTCGTGCCGAAAATGTCGCTATAGACATCGGAGTCGATAGCCGTTGCGTTCGGATGTGTGGATTGATCGCTCATATTCTCTCCGTTGTCCAAATCGCCCAGACTCACAGCAGGTGCATCTCCGTGGCGGCTGCCGTGAGTTCATCTCGGAACGCTGGGTGCGCCAGGGCGATCAAAGCCTGTGCCCTCTCCGTAGAAGAGAGCCCCTTTAGGTTCGCAACGCCGTTTTCGGTAACTACGTAATGAATATCTGTGCGCGGTGTCGTGACTGGGCCAGAAAGCCGGGGGACAATCTTGCTGATCTTGCCGTCCTTGATCGCAGACTGGAAGGCGATGAACGACATTCCACCCTTGGACGCATACGCGCCCCTGACGAAGTCGAGCTGCCCGCCCGTGGAGGTAAACTGATGGCCCCTTACGTATTCGGAGTTGCAGGCCCCAGTCAGATCCATTTCGATCGTCGAATTTACCGACACCACGTTGTCGTTCTGGGCAATCACGGCAGGGTCATTGACGTAATTTACCGGGTAGCTTTCGATCGCGATGTTGTCATGCAGGAAGTCATAGAAGGGTTCATCTCCCATTGCGAAGGTGAAGACGGACTTTCCGGGGTTGATTTTCTTCCATCGATTGGTGACAACCCCACTTTGGATCAACTGCGCCAATGCGGGGTTAAGCACTTCGGTATGAATGCCGAGATCCTTACGATCCATCAGTGCTTCGCATACTCCACTGGGTACTCCGCCTACACCAATTTGCAGGCAGGCGTATTCCGGGATGAGTTCAGCAATACGCTGGCCAAGCTTTCGCTCTTGATCTTGAATCGGTCGAGGAGTTAGCGTGAGCAACGGAGCATCGTTTTCCACGATGGCATCCACTTCTGAAAT
>Ga0209448_10000711_pt1 | contig 10560 bp, 5 predicted proteins | sample BogFormECP14_OM2_FD_188245 | JGI IMG/M metagenome (GOLD analysis project Ga0209448, IMG submission 188245) | Bog forest soil microbial communities from Calvert Island, British Columbia, Canada - ECP14_OM2 (SPAdes) (version 2) | ecosystem: Environmental > Aquatic > Freshwater > Wetlands > Bog ... | reverse complement strand
CGGTATCGTCCCATGTGATTGAGCAGCCGTTCAGGATCTTTGCGGAGCAGGCGCGACGCGACGGCTTTGCTCAGGACGTGAACCCTTTGTCGGTGGGAGGCTGTACTGGGATTGACTTCGCGACGCAGAAGTCCGACGAAGAAATTCGTGTCTACGGCCGCGAGTTCTTGGACAAACGATTGCAGGAATACCAGTTCCATCCCGACGCATGGGGTCCGATTGTCATTCGCGATCCACAAACCACTTTAGACCGTATTGCCGAAGTGGCGAGCGACCGTTACTCGTATCGGCAGCTTGATGACTATACAGATTTGATCCAGCGGTCGCTGCAGCGTGTGCCCATCGTCGCCAAAGTTCAGCGCGCCGGCGTCTTGCCCGAGCAAATTTACCTCGAGTACTCGCCCCAGCGTGTCGCCTCGCTCGGACTGCAACCTTCAAAGATCAAAGATGTTTTGAGCGCCCGTAATGTCACGGCTCCGGGCGGCATCCTGGAAACGCAAGCCAAGAATGTTCGGATCGACGCCACTGCGGAATTCAAAAACACACAGGAGATCGGGAATGTGCTGGTCGGTGCATCGTCAACCGGAGTTCCTGTATATTTGCGCGATCTTCTGAGCGTTTCTCGCACCTACCAGAGTCCCGCGCGTTACCTGAACTACATGACCTATAAGGATGCCAAGGGGAACTGGCATCGCAACCGAGCGATCACGCTGGCTGTTCAAATGCGCTCGGGCGAGCAGATTTTCAAGTTCGGTGAGGCGGTAGACAAGGCACTTGCAACCGTGCGACCGCAACTGCCGCCTGACCTGATCGTCGCGCGAACATCAGACCAGCCTAAGCAGGTGCATGAACTAGTCAGCCTGTTGATGGGCAGTCTTTACGAGGCCATTGTCCTCGTTGTAGTCGTCGCGCTAGTCGGATTCTGGGACTGGCGTGCGGCCATGCTAATGGCGGCTTCCATTCCGCTCACGTTGGCGATGGCGTTTGGCATCGTTCACATCCTTAACATCGATATCCAGCAGGTTTCCATTGCCACACTGATCATTTCCCTCGGTCTGCTCGTGGATATGCCTGTGGTGGCGGGTGACGCGATCAAGCGCGAGTTAGGTTCTGGTGCGCCGAGAGAGCTTGCATCATGGATCGGACCGACGAAACTGGCAAAAGCGATCATTTTTGCCACGATCACGAATATTGTCGCCTATCTCCCGTTCCTGCTGCTGACGGGCGACACCTACTTCTTTCTCTACAGCCTCCCGGTAGTGATGACCTGCACCCTGGTCGCGTCCGTCATTGTTTCCTTCACTTTTATGCCGCTGATTGCTTATTACCTGATCAAGCCGCCCAAGACTTTGGAACAGCCCATGTCCGAGCGACGCAAGCATGGCTTCCCGGGATTCTATTACCGGGTAGGCGACTTCGCGCTCAAACATCGTTGGGGCGTGTTCGCCGGTTCCCTTTTAATTCTCGTGCTGGGCGGGTGGTTTATGTCTATGCTCCATTCGCAGTTCTTCCCTAAGGACCTCTCGTACCTCTCGTACATCGATGTCTGGCTACCGCCCGACGCGCCGCTTGGGGCTACAAATGTCGCTTCGGAACACGCTGAAAAAGTGATTCGGGACGAAGCAGCCCGGTTCGGAAAAGAGCACCACGAGAAGGATGTTCTAAAGAGCCTCACTACGTTCGTCGGAGGCGGCGGTCCGCGCTTCTGGTTCTCCGTGGAACCGGAAAAGCAGCAGGTTAACTATGCACAGATCATCGTGGAGGTCACGAACAAGCATTTCACCAACGAATTCGTCGGGCCACTGCAGACAGCTTTGAGTCGCGATGTGCCTGGGGCGCGCATTGACGTGCGGCAACTTGAAACCGGCAAGCCTGTGGGCATCCCGATTTCGATCCGGATTTCGGGTCCGGATGAAGCCGTACTGCGCCAACTCTCCAGCCAACTGCAGGCGATCTTCCGCCAGCAGCGTAACGCTACCCGAGTCCGGGATGACTGGGGCGAACCGACGATGACAGTTAGGCTGCAGGTAGACCCTGACCGTGCCAACCTCTCCGGAGTTACGAATCTCGACGTGGCACTTTCCTCCACCGCCGCTGTCAGCGGGATGCCGGTGGGAATCTACCGAGAGCAGGACAAACAGATTCCCATCGCCATCCGCCTGCGCATGGAGGATCGGGCCGAGCTTTCTGACATTCGCAATGCGTACGTATATTCCATGACGAGTAGCCAGCGAGTTCCATTGAGCCAGGTGGCATCGGTGACCAATGACATGGCGCTGCCCAAGATCAAGCGCCGGAACCAGTTCCGCACAATCACCGTATCGGCATTCCCCATTCCCGGCGTTTTGCCTTCTCAGGTGCTGACACCCCTGATGGGCAAGATCAACGATTTTCAAAGGAGCCTGCCCCCCGGTTACTTCATGGAGATTGGCGGGGAATACGATGAGCAGCAAAAAGGCTTCACCCAACTGAGCGCTGTTATGGCGGTATCCGTGGCCCTTATCTATATGGCGCTGGTGATACAGTTCCGCAATGCCGTCAAGCCCCTTCTAGTGTTTGCAGCCATTCCCTACGGCATGACGGGTGCGTTAGCAGGACTGGTCATCATGGGGCAGCCGTTCGGGTTTATGGCATTCCTTGGAATAGCGAGTCTCGTCGGAGTGATCGTCAGCCACGTCATCGTGCTGTTTGACTTCATCGAAGAAGCGCACGAACGGGGAGAGCCACTTCGCGAAGCGCTACTGGACGCCGGCATTGTGCGACTGCGGCCCGTGATGATTACGGTCGGCGCAACGGTTCTCGGACTGGTGCCGCTGGCTATGCATGGCGGTCCGCTGTGGGAGCCACTCTGCTATGCCCAGATCGGAGGTCTGACAATCGCGACCTTTGTAACGCTTTTGCTTGTGCCGGTGCTGTATTCGATCTTTGTACTCGACCTGAAGTGGATTCGCTGGGAAGCCGTTCCCGCTGACTCTGAAGCAAGTGCACACGCCATGTCAGGGGCTACGAATGGGAGTGGCTCTATTGTCCAAGCTGCACTCAGCACGGAACCTTCAGCGGGACAAGTATGAACGCGATCGTCGAGTTCATAATGAGGCATGGCTACGGAGTCCTTTTCGGTGCGCTGTTCGCGCACCAGATAGGATTGCCCGTACCGGGGCCTTTGTTTCTGCTTGCGGCCGGGGCGCTCGCAGCCACTGGGAAGCTGGGCCTCGTCGTCTCACTGTGTCTCGCCGTAATTGCCTGTGTGCTGGCTGACTGGTTGTGGTATGAAGCCGGTCGGTTGCGGGGTGACAAAGTGTTGCACCTGATTCACCGCTTTGCGCCAGATCCTGCTGCTGCTGATCGGAGAGCAAGAAAGACTTTTGCCCAATACGGGCCGCCGATTCTTGTGTTGTGTAAGTTCGTTCCCGGACTGGACGCGGTAGCGCCTCCACTGGCGGGTACGTCCGGCACCAGCCGCCTCCGGTTCCTGACCCTCGAGACATCTGGCGCGGGTCTCTACTCAGGCGTGTATGCAGGACTCGGTTATTACTTCAGTCACGACCTGGAGCGAGTGGCTGCCTACGCGGGCCGAGCGGGTACACTCTTGGGCGGACTGCTGTTCGGCGTCGTCGCTATTTACGGTGTCCGCAAGCTGGTTCAGAGGAATCGCTCTACACGCGACTCTGAACTTGCGCGAAACACACCAGTGAGGTTGCCATCACCGGGTACGCCAAACGCACGCCGCCAGCGAACGGTACGGCAAGGCGGCCAGATTGGAACGGGCGGATCCTATCCGCCGTGGTGCTGATGATCGCAGCCTGGTTACTGTTCATCGAGCACCACTTGTGTGGCCTGCATTCTGTTTTGCCAAGGTAAGTTCGCTTCATCGTGGAGGTTAGACACGGGAGCGTTAAGGAGTTTCCTATGACAGATGAGCCATTACAAATCCTGGCTTCCAATGGCAAATACCGTACCCTGCTGGAGCTGGCAAATGTCATTGATTAAAGAGACCAACCTGCAAGCAGTATTGCGGAGCCTGCACAAGCTGCTACCCGCCGTCGTTAAGTTCGACAGCGTTGCCATGTTGTTGCTGGCAAATGATGAAAAAGCGCTGCGCCTGGTAGCTTTCGAACGAGGTTCAGCGGGACCTCATGTTGGCCTCGGAGTGGAAGGCCCGTACACTGGCACTGAAGCCGCCCGTGCAATTCAGGAACAACGTACGATTTACGTTCCCGACTTTCGCCAGGAACTGTATAGATTGCCGGACACGGCTGCTCAGGCACGCACGACCGAGCTGCGTGCCGCATACATGGTTCCAATTTCTACGCCTCGAAGGAAGCTTGGCGTTCTTTGCTTCGGAACTCGAGAAGCGAATGAAGTCGGGGCTGATGAGATCGCTCTTCTGGAGGCCGTTGCTTCTCATGTAGCAATAGCTCTCGAAAGCGCAATGTCGAATGATGTTGCGGATTCCTATCAAAGGCAATTGCTAGCAGAACGAGACCGCTGGAAGCTCTTACTAGAAATCAATAATCATGTGATTTCGTACCTCGACGTGAAGGAGCTGTTCCGCGCAGCTTGTGACTCACTTCGCAAGTACTTTGAAAACGATTTCGCCGCCATCTGGCTCCTTGACAAAGACCAGAACCGTTTAGAGGCCGCGGCTATGGATTTTCCCGCAAGTCAAGGGTTCCTTCAACATGTCGAGTTGCCACTGCTCACCGCGGATCAAATCCAATGGGTGAGGACCCGTCAACCCGAACTGTGGACACATAGAGAATTGCAAGCGCTACCAGCAGTCATTCGTGACTCCTATTCGTCCCAGGGTATCGAGGCAATGGTGATCGCGCCACTCCGCGCCCCCAACAGGCCTCTAGGTGTGATCACTTTGGGGAGCAAGAGAGCGGGCTACTTTCGACCCGACGATCTCGATTTATTGGGGCAGATAGCTACCCAAATCTCTCTGGCCTTGGATAATGCACTGGCCTATGAAAAGCTGAACGCCTCGAGAAATCAGATTGAAGAAGAGCGACTGTACCTCGAAGAGGAACTTCGGGCCGAATACAACTTCGGAGACATTGTCGGCAAGAGCGCCGCGCTGCGCAAGGCGCTGCAGCAGATCGAAATCGTCGCGCCTACCGATTCAACGGTGCTGTTGCACGGTGAGACGGGAACCGGAAAGGAATTAATCGCGCGAGCGATCCACAGTCTCAGCTCTAGGCGAAACCGCACGTTTGTTCGCCTGAACTGTGCAGCCATCCCCTCCGGGTTGGTAGAGAGCGAGCTGTTCGGGCATGAGAAGGGCGCATTCACAGGCGCCCTAATGCAAAAAAAGGGCCGGTTTGAGATTGCCCACCAGGGCACGTTGTTTCTCGACGAAATCGGCGATATTAGCCTTGAGTTGCAACCCAAGCTGCTCCGTGCCCTGCAAGAGCACGAGTTCGAGCGTTTAGGCAGCACCAAGACCATTCACATCGATGTGCGCCTGATAGCTGCAACCCACCGTGACCTGCAAACCATGATAAGGAATAACCAATTCCGGGAAGACCTGTTCTACCGGCTAAATGTCTTCCCCGTCGAAATTCCGCCGCTTCGGGACCGCCGTGAGGACATTCCTCTGCTGGTGAACTTTTTTGTCTCCCGTCTGTCTCGCAAGATGCAGAAGCATATCCAATCGATCCCCAAAGAAGCTATGGAGGCTCTGACGAATGCACCCTGGCCGGGCAATATTCGCGAGTTGGAAAACTTCATTGAACGGGCGGTCATACTGACTCCAGGCAGCGAGCTCCGGGTTCCGCTGAAGGAATTAAAAAGACCGTGCGTCGCCGGCACAACATCCGGCTCGACTTTTGAAGACGCAGAACGGCAGGCGATTATTGAGGCGCTCAAGGCGGCGGCGGGCAAGATCTCTGGACCGGGGGGCGCGGCGGAACGCTTGCGATTAAAACGTACGACGCTGCAAAACAAAATGAGAAAGCTCGGAGTTGCGCGGCCATCCGCGAATGCCCTGATGTAAGGCTTATGCCGCTGTGTGTTCCTATACTGTAGCTTCAGCCGGGTGGGCGCCCTGATATGCTCACCGGCGCATTAGGCCGTCCCGGCTCTTTCCCCAGGGTTGCTGATATCAGGGCATCAGTGCTAAAGTGCCCACAAAATAAGGCCGTCTTTACTGCAAAGCAACCATCTGCATGAGTCCTCGATCCGGCACCTGTCATTGCGAATAGTCCGCTCGCGAGATATTGAGCCGGCGCATCTTGTTCTGAAGCGTCGTACGTTTTAATCCCAACCGCTCTGCCGCGCCGCCCGTGCCGGCAAGTTTGCCTGAAGTAGCCTTGAGCGCATCGATGATGGCCCGCCGCTCGGACTCGTGAAAGGCGAGCTCGGAGTGGGCGATAGGCGCTTGCACCGCGCTCTTCAGCTGCGCGACTGGTACATACAACTCGCTGCCCTGTGTGAGAATGACTGCGCGCTCGATGAAGTTTTGCAGCTCGCGCACGTTACCGGGCCAAGAGGCGTTCGCCAGCACTTCCATTGCTCGCTTCGGGACCGACCTGATTTTCTTCCCCATTCGTCGGGACAACTTCGACACAAAATAGTTAACAAGCAGCGGAATGTCCTCTCGTCGCTCACGAAGCGACGGGATCTCAATCGGAAACACGTGCAATCGATAAAACAGGTCTTCGCGAAACTTGCCTTCGCGAATCATTGCGGGAAGGTCCTGGTGTGTCGCTGCAATGATTCGCGCGTCGACATGGATGGTTTTGGCGCTCCCCAGACGCTCGAACTCCTGCTCCTGAACGGCGCGCAACAGCTTTGGTTGCAATTCCATGCTGATGTCACCGATTTCGTCGAGAAAAAGCGAACCATGATCCGCAAGCTCGAATCTGCCTTTCTTTTGTATCAGGGCTCCAGTGAAAGCCCCTTTCTCGTGCCCAAACAGTTCGCTTTCGAGCAATCCTGAGGGAATAGCAGCACAGTTCATTCGCACGAACGTGCGATCTCGCCTGGAGCTGAGATTATGAATGGCGCGTGCGACTAGCTCCTTGCCCGTTCCGGTCTCACCATGCAATAAGACGGTGGAATCGGTCGGCGCAACAATCGACACCTGTTCAAAAACTCTCTTGATAGCTGAACTGTTTCCGACGATGTCTTCGAAGTTGAATTCCGAGCTAATCTCGGATTCCAGATACAGCCGCTGCTCTTCCAGATCGTCCCGCGACGCGCGGAGCCGTCCATACGCCAGAGCATTATCTAGGACAAGAGATATCTGAGTACCGATTTGAGACAGTAGATCGCTGTCTGCCTGACTGAAGGCATCTGCCCTGCGACTGCTCAAGTTCATCAGGCCTAAGGGGCCGTTAGCGCCCAGCAGTGGCACAGACACGCCCGCGAGGAGCGATTCCGCTTCAATCGCCTCGCGGATCTCCGGAGGTAATTCTGGCATCTCGTGCGGTGCGTAGGGTTGCGGCGTGCCAAGGCGCCACCAATCACTCTCCAGCTTCGAGGGTATCGCGACGGACACCTTTGCCAAAAAGCCTCTGCCCGTTGGGAAATCGATAAATTTCCGTTCCAAACAGCCCGTCTGCTTGCTGATGAGCCAGAACGTAGTGGCATCGTTGCCGAAGTGCTTGCGCATCGACCCAGCGACCGAGCGAAACAGTTCGTCCGCTTCAAGCTTGGCCACAATGTAATTGTTTATCTCCAGCAGCAGCTTCAGCCGATCCCGCTCTTCTTCAGCTTGCCGCCGGTAAAGCTCTACGCTGTCCCTCGCCAGCGCGCACTCGAGCGCAACCGCAACGTGCGACGCCAAAGAACGGAGCATCTCGACGTCTTCGGGGGCAAATTGCTGTCCCTGCAACTTTGGCGTTGACAGAATTCCGTATCGTTTCTGGGAGGTAGACACTGGAAACAAATAGGTGCTTCGCCCGACAACTTCGGGTGCATATGGAGCCAGCTCGGGATGTTTCAACATTTCCTGCGACAGGTCTGGGACAAAAACCGGTTTCTGTTCGTCAAGCACCCGCGCGACTGCGCCAATGCGTAACATACTGGTTCCAATCTTGATCGCGGGAGCATCCGCATCTCGATCGAACTCGAAGGTATAGAGACTGTCTCCGTCATCGCTCAAAACGTAGAGTTCAGCTCCATGCAACTTAGAAATGCTGGACAGAACGCTACGCAGACTGTGCAGGACGGCTTTGACCGTGGGCTGATCGGCCAAGGTGCTGGACGCATCCAGCAAGCTTCGATATCGATCTTCGGCGCTAGTCATAATGTCGGCGCTCTACGACGATCTCCCTTGGCTTGCGGCTTCGAGCGCGCTCTGGCATCAAGTGCTGCTTGTCGACCGCAGCATCCTCGAGCATTTGTTGAAGACTGAGCAGATTATCGCGATCCGCTGGAGAATGAGCACGTTGCAACGTGATCGGCTCATGGCGAATTCCCCGCAGCTAGGCGGCGGGGAGCGCACCGGAAACAACGGTCATCCGGTGCTTGACTGGTTCACCCAGAACGATATGCCGCTCGAAAGCACCAGTCAAGGGGGTCGTGACACGCCTCGCTCCAGTTACGGTCAGTGCCCGAATATCGGCAGAGACGAAAGCGGCGCATACGTTCAAGCTATTGGTAAAACTGAGTTTGTAACGACTGCGCTTTGGCGTCCAACGTGCTTTAAAAGGAATAGACGCAGGGTATTTGAAGGAAGTAGGAGAAATGACCCGTTTAAAAATGCATTGGCAATTCGTCGATGGAACTGGCAATTAACAACCAAACGAACCGGTTCAGTGTCGCGATTGACGTTGGCGCGCATGCAAAAGGAGGAATTTACATGTTCCGTATGCACCATCGGTTTCTAGTTGGCGTCATGTACGCAAGTTTTCTCATCGCTCCGGCCGCGTCCATTGGGGCTGAGTTGAAGGACGAGACCCTGAAGACGTGGGATGCGTACATCCAGACGGTAAATTCCCAGATGCATGGCCGCCTCCAAGGCCCCTTCCTCTGGGTTGACGAGGACCCGGACCGTGTCACTAGCGTTCGCGCGGGTAAGATTGTGGTCTCGCCAGTTGGCAAGAAGGTCCCCAAGCCCGTGCCGTCCGGATTAATCCACGATTGGATGGGGGCGGTGTTTATCCCCGACGTCCGGCTCGGAGACGTTTTGTCAGCGGTCCGTGATTACGGTCACTACAATGAATTTTACAAACCTACAGTTGTCGATGCCAAGCCGCTCGGTACTGAAGGGAGCTGCGACAAGTACTCGATGCGCGTGGTGAACAAGGAGACTGTAGCCGAGACTGCGCTCGACACTGAATACCAAGCCTGCTATCTGCAGCTCGACGAACTGCGTTGGTACGGCACCGCGCATTCCACACGCGTGCAGGAGATTCGGCACTACGGCCGGCCTGACGAGCAGGAACTTCCACCGAACCAGGGCAGCGGCTACATCTGGCGCCTCTACAGCCTTGCCAGGTTCGAGGAGAGAGACGGTGGCGTCTATATTGAGCTGGAGGCGATTGCTCTCAGCCGGGACGTCCCAGTCGCGCTGCGCTGGGTGGTCGATCCGATTGTGCGCAGGGTCTCGAGGAACACGCTGCTAATCTCTCTTCAACAGATGGAAGAGGCTGTGAGGTCAACCGCAGGGACTGCGAACAGGGCAGCGAAATCGTCCACCATTGCTGCCAGCAACGCTGAGGGTACGATCGCTTCGGCCAGCCGGATAGCGAACCGCTTTGCCTCACGCCCGAAGCCTTGACTGCACCGATGCCTTTGCGAACCAGCAATGGATGTCAACTTGTCAGCATTCACCGAGCCCAAGTGCGAAGAGGAATGCCGCGATCGCCAGACTGCATGCCGCCGCCATGCTTACGCCTGCCGCCTGCACATCTACCTGCCCACATTCCGGCATTGCCGGTTCCAGGGTGCGGCTGTCTACTGGCTCGCATTGCCAAGCCCCCGATCTTTTCTATGGCTTAGTGCGAGTTCGCGGTTGGCTTGTTGTTCGCTCTCTGGTACACGATAATTGAGGGCATCTGACTCTGTGCGGCTACGAACATGGAAACCGTAGTTTCTTGCCGACCGCTTCTGCTTCGTTTCAAGTGGGCCTGCGCCGCGATCGCGGCCGCGCTGGGCTCCTGTCTCACCTGCCTATTGTTACTGGTAGGCTCGGCTCACGCCCTCGATCCGAACAAACGTCTCACCCAGTACCTACACACGTCTTGGCGAATACAAGATGGGTCCGCGCCGGCCGGCATGTTTACGATGGCGCAAACCTCTGATGGTTTTCTTTGGTTCTCAGCCTATTCCCAGGGGATCTACAGATTTGACGGAGCCCGGTTTCTTCCTTCGCCTTTGCCCTCTAAGGGTGGTCCGAGCAACAAAGTATTCAAGGTTTTTGGCGACCGCGCAGGTGGGCTCTGGGCAGTAGGGAACCGCGAGATCGTTCACCTCAAACGGGGGGTGGTCAGTTCTGACTTCCAATTGGAAGGCCTTGCGTCTTTCCAAAACATAAGCGAAGATCCTGACGGCTCGTTGTGGGTCGTGCGAGCTGCCAGTACTGTCTCCGATGCGCCCCTCTGTCACGTC
>Ga0209448_10000710_pt1 | contig 10565 bp, 10 predicted proteins | sample BogFormECP14_OM2_FD_188245 | JGI IMG/M metagenome (GOLD analysis project Ga0209448, IMG submission 188245) | Bog forest soil microbial communities from Calvert Island, British Columbia, Canada - ECP14_OM2 (SPAdes) (version 2) | ecosystem: Environmental > Aquatic > Freshwater > Wetlands > Bog ... | reverse complement strand
TACGAGCGGCTGCCTCACCTATGTGCTCGACGATCGCAGCATGGCTTTCACTGGCGATTGCCTGCTGGTCAGAGGCAGTGGCCGGACCGACTTCCAGGAGGGCGATCCGGCCGCCATGTACCGCTCGGTACGACAGCAGATTTTCAGCCTCCCCGATTCCTGTCTGCTGTACCCCGCCCACGATTACCGCGGTTTGACGGTCACCAGCGTCGGCGAGGAACGCCGGTTCAATCCGCGTCTGGGCGGAGAGATCGGGGAGGCCGATTTCACCGGCTATATGAGGAACCTGCGGCTGGCGCATCCCAAGAAGATGGATGTCGCGGTGCCGGCCAACCTTAAATGCGGCCGGCCCGAAACCGACCCCGATATCGCGGCGGACCCGAGCTGGGCGCCGCTCAAATACACTTTTGCCGGCATCTGGGAGATCGACCCGCACGGCCTCGAAGAGCACGCCCAAGCAGTTCAGATCCTCGACGTACGCGAGCCCGGTGAGTTCGATGGCCCGCTCGGACACATTTGCGGCGCACGGCTGATCGCTCTCGGCGAACTGGCCGAGCGCGCCGGTGAGCTCGCGCGCGACCGACCGATCGTCGCAGTGTGCCGCGCCGGCAGCCGCTCGGCGCAAGCCACCGTGATCCTGCGCGAGGCCGGCTTTGGCGATGTCGCCAATCTCGCCGGCGGGATGCTGCGCTGGCGCGCCGAAGGCCACGCCGTCGAAGGCGGCAGCGCCTTGGAATACGTCGCCGAATATTCGATCTGACCCTCACCGATTTTTTAGACCCCGAACGCGATCCCCTCCTTGCGGTACATCTCGCGAATCAGCCTAAGGATCAGCGCGATCTCCGGAGACTTGTCGCCCTTGCGGCTGCTCATGATGATCGGCGAGACCGCCTTCTCCTCGTCGAGCGGGCGGTAGACGACATTGTCGCGGCGCAGGCGCTCGATCGATGCCGGCACCAAGCAGACGCCAGCCTCCGCGGCCACCAGCCCGAGAGCTGTCTGGACCTCGCGGACCTCGTGCACGACCGGCGGCTTCTGGCCGCGCTCGCGGTACAATGTGAGCACCTGGTCCGCGTAACTCGGACGCGGCGCATTCGGGTAGACGACGAGCGGCTCGCCCGCGAGCATGTCGAGCCGCAGCGCCGCGGGATGCGCGGCGAGCGGATGGGCTGACGGCAGCGCCGCGACGAGCCTCTCGTTGCGCAGCAGCCGCCGCTCTACCAGCGGGTCATCGAACGGGATGCGACCGAAGCCTACGTCGATGCGCCCCTCCTTCAGGGCGGCGATCTGTTCGAGACTGGTGAGCTCGAGCAGGGTCAGCTCGACGCCGGGCCGGGCAGCGCGGTAGCGCCGGATCACCTCGGGCAGATAGCCATAGAGCGTCGAAGGGACGAACCCGAAGCTGAAACGCAGACGGCCGGCTTCCTGCAGACGGCGGGCGATCGCCTTTGTCTCCTCGACGCGCTCCAGCACCTGCACGGCCTGCTCGTAGAGCAGCCGGCCCCCATCGGTCAGGCGAACAGGTCTGCTGCCGCGCTCGATCAGAGTAACGCCGAGTTCCTCTTCGAGCTGTCGGATCTGGCGGCTGAGGGGGGCTGCGCGATGCGCAACGCCTCCGCCGCCCGTGTGAAGTTCCGCTCGCGCGCGACCGCGACGAAATAGCGGAGCTGTCGGAGTTCCAGACGATACCTCCCGGGTATGGTTCCGACCAATTTAGTCTTGGACTCACAGCAGCGAAAGCGCGATGTAGCTCCGCAACAGAGGGAAGCGAACCCCGTGCGAGCCGCGAGGCCAAGGAGGAAATAGATGCTCGATACGATCCAGCACACGCTCGACAGAGCGGTCGAAGACAACGCCAGAGAGGGCGCCTACAGGGTCGCCCGCGATGTCTTCACCGACCCGGAGATCTTCGAGCTCGAGATGAAGCACATCTTCGAGGGCAACTGGATCTATCTCGCCCACGAGAGCCAGATCCCCAACAAGAACGACTACTTCACAACTTACATGGGCCGCCAGCCCATCTTTATTGCGCGCAACCGCGATGGCGAGCTGAACGCTTTCATCAACGCGTGCAGTCATCGGGGCGCCATGCTCTGCCGTTTCAAGCGCGGCAGCAGAGTCATATTCACTTGCCCGTTCCACGGCTGGACCTTCACCAACTCCGGCAAGCTGCTGAAGGTAAAAAATCCCGAAGGGGCGGGATACCCCGAATGCTTCAACAAGGACGGCTCGCACGATCTGACAAAGGTCGCCCGCTTCGAATCCTATCGCGGTTTTCTGTTCGGCAGCCTCAACCCTGATGTCGTGCCGCTCGTCGAGCATCTCGGCGAAGCCACCAAGATCATCGACCTGATCGTCGACCAATCACCGGAGGGTCTCGAGGTGCTGCGCGGCGCCTCGACCTATGTCTACGACGGCAACTGGAAGCTGCAGACCGAAAACGGCGCCGACGGATACCACGTCACCTCCGTGCACTGGAACTACGCGGTCACGACCAGCCGCCGCAAACAGGCCGAGAAGCCCGACGACATCCGCGCCATGGACGCAGGCAGCTGGGCCAAGCAGGGCGGCGGCTTTTATTCCTTCGAGAACGGCCACCTGCTGCTGTGGACCAACTGGGCCAACCCGGAAGACCGGCCGAACTGGGAGCGCCGCGAGGAACTGGCGGCGCAATTCGGGCAGGCGCGGGCGGACTGGATGGTGCAGCGTTCACGCAATCTCTGCCTCTACCCGAACGTCTACCTGATGGACCAGTTCAGCTCGCAGATCCGCCAGTATCGGCCGATCGCCGTCGACAAAACCGAAGTGACGATCTACTGTATTGCCCCGAAGGGTGAGAGCGCGGAGGCCAGAACCCGGCGCATCCGGCAATACGAGGACTTCTTCAACGCCAGCGGCATGGCCACACCTGACGATCTGGAGGAGTTTCGTGCTTGTCAAATGTCCTATCTGGGCCGCGCGGGGCGCTGGAACGACCTCTCCCGTGGGGCCGCGCACTGGATTGAGGGCGCTGACGAAGCGGCCAAGTCGATCGGCCTGAAACCGCTGATGAGCGGCGTGCGCACTGAGGACGAAGGGCTCTTCGTCGTGCAGCACAAGTATTGGCAAGAGGCCCTGCAGCGCGCCCTGTCCGCCGAAGTAACCCTCAGGGCCTAGGAGCAGCACCATGTCGAGCACACTCGAGAAGCCCAACGCCGCCGCCGCGCAACTCTCGCCCGAGGACGTGCGGCAATTCCTGCACCGCGAGGCCCGCTTCCTCGACGACAAGGAGTGGGAGAACTGGCTCGCGCTCTATGCGCCGAACGTGGAGTTCTGGATGCCGTCCTGGGACGACGATGACCAGCTAGTCACCGACCCGCAGACCGAGATTTCGCTGATCTGGTACGGCAACAAGGGCGGGCTCGAGGATCGCGTCTTCCGTATCGGGACCGAGCGGTCGAGCGCAACCAGTCTGCCGGAGCCGCGGACCTCGCACAACATCAGCAACGCCGAGATCCTCGAGCAGGGGGGCGGGGTCTGCCGGCTGCGGTTCAACTGGGTGACGTTCAGCTACCGTTACAAGACGGTGGACACCTACTTCGGCACGTCCTTCTACACCCTCGATACCACCGGCCCTCAGCCGCTGATCACTATGAAAAAAGTAATTCTAAAGAATGACTACATCCACCACGTCGTGGACATCTACCACATCTGAATCCGGTTTGACCATGCCGGCCAGAGAGAAACGCGGCACGCGTCTAACTCGCTGTTGGGTCTACGTTCCTGCCTCGCAATCGCCTTCCGACAAGGAGTATGGCCATGGATGCTGATGCGCGACCCTCTTCCGCTTCGATTCCAGACCGTCTCGTGCGCTTTCCCAATGCGGATGGATCGCGGGTACCGCTCGATGTCTATCGCTCGCAAGCGATCTACGACCGCGAGCAAGAGCGGATTTTCCGCGGACCGACCTGGAGCTTCCTCGCGCTCGAAGCCGAAATTCCCAATCCCGGCGATTTCAAGTCGACATTCGTGGGAGACACGCCGGTTGTCGTCACGCGCACCGAAGATAACGAGCTCGCCGCATGGGTGAATCGCTGCGCGCATCGAGGTGCGATGGTCTGCCGCGCTGCGCGTGGTAATGCGACCTCGCATACCTGCGTATACCACCAGTGGAACTACAGCAGCCGCGGCACATTGCAAGGCGTGCCGTTTCGACGCGGCCAGAAAGAAATGGTCGGCATGCCGGCGGACTTTGATCCCAAGGCCCACTCCCTGCGCCCGTTGCGCGTCGAAAGTTATCGTGGCCTAGTGTTTGCGACGTTCAGCGCCGCCGCCGCCCCCCTTTGCCACTACATCGGCGAGCAGATGCGGCCATGGATAGACCGCATTCTTCATAAGCCGATCGTATACCTGGGCTGCACGCGCCAATACTCGAAGTCGAACTGGAAGCTCTACACCGAAAACATCAAGGACCCGTATCACGCGAGCCTGCTGCATCTGTTCCATACCACGTTCAACATCCTGCGCGTAGGCATGAAGGCGCGGGCGATCCCGGACGCTACGCACGGGCTCCACAGCGTCTTGACGGTTACAAAAACCGAAGAAGCGAACACGGCCGAGTATCGCGCGCAGAGGATCCGTTCGTTCGATCAAAGGTTTCACCTGCAAGACCCGTCGATGCTCGACCATGTCCAGGAATATGAAGAGCTGACCACCAACCATATTCAGTCGATCTTCCCGCAGCTCGTACTTCAGCAAATCCACAATACGCTGGTGGCGCGTCAACTGCTCCCTAAGGGTCCGAGCAACTTCGAGCTGATCTTTCACTTTTTTGGCTACGCCGACGACACGCCGGAACTGAGAGCACTGCGCATCAAGCAGGCCAACTTGGTTGGCCCCGCCGGCTACATCTCGATGGAAGACACCGAGGCCACCGAGCTCGTACAGCGCGGGATCCCTCGGCACGACGAAACGGAATCGTTGATCCTGATGGACCGCGATCGTCCCGAGCAGCAGGACAGCCTGATCACCGAAAGCCTGATCCGCAAGTTCTGGATCGGCTACCGGCGTTTGATGGACCTGTGAGGACCTCCATGGAAGACCTACAGCTGTGGTTCGAGATCTCTCGGCTCCAGGACCGCTACGTTAGCACCCTCGACAATGACCGTCTGGAGGAGTGGCCGGACCTGTTCACAGACGATTGCCTGTACGAAATCGTGCCGCGCGAGAATGCTGCCAGCGGGCTTCCGATCGGCCTCATCCACTGCGACAACAAGCGTATGTTGCACGACCGAATCACCTCACTGCGCCAGGCCAACATCTACGAGGCGCATAGCTATCGGCATATGACATCCGGTCTGACTCTGCGGCAAATCGATGCGGATACAGTCGAAAGCGAATCGAGCTACGTCGTGATCCAGACCCGAACGGAAGGCGACTCGTTCGTATTCCAGGCGGGACGGTACGTCGACCGCGTCGTGCGGACACCAGATGGGTGGCGCTACGCGTCCAAGCGCGTGATCTATGACACATCGCGCGTCCAGACGCTGCTTGCTACCCCGATCTGAGCAGAACCGGGCGCGATGGAGGGAGGACCGCGATGATTTTTCCGACACGCTTTGCCGGCAAGGTCGCCGTCGTCACCGGCGCGGCGCAGGGCATCGGCCGGACCGTGGCACTCCGCATCGCGCGCGAAGGCGGCAGGCTCGCGCTGATCGATCGCTCGCCGCTGGTCGAGGAAGTCCGGCACGAGGCCGAGGCTGCCGGCGCCGAAGCGATCGCGATCATCGCCGATCTCGAGACTTTTGCCGGCGCCAGTGCCGCGATCGATGGTGCACGGGAACGCCTCGGCCATATCGACATCCTGGTCAACAACGTCGGCGGCACGATCTGGGCGAAACCCTACGCGCAGTACGGGGAGGCGCAGATCGAGGCGGAGATCCGCCGCTCGCTCTTCCCGACGCTCTGGTGCTGCCGCGCGGTGCTGCCGGGAATGCTGGAGCGCAGGGCCGGCGTCATAATCAACGTGTCTTCCGTTGCGACGCGCGGCGTCAACCGCCTGCCCTACGCAGCGGCAAAGGGCGGCGTCAACGCCATCACCGCGTCTCTCGCCATGGAATACGCAGCGCACGGCATTCGCGTCTGCGGCGTCGCACCCGGCGGCACCGAGGCCCCGGCGCGGCGCGTCCCGCGCAACGCCGTGGAGCCGACTTCTCAGGAGAGGGAATGGTACCGCGAGGTCGTGGATCAGACGACCTCGTCGAGCCTGATGAAACGCTACGGCACGACCGAGGAGCAGGCGGCAGCGATCCTGTTTCTGGCGTCCGACGAGGCTTCGTACATCACCGGCGTGACCTTGCCGGTAGCGGGTGGAGACCTCGGTTGAGAAATTCACCACGCCCACCAGAGGAAAACGGTGGGATCAGCAACAGAAAGGGCCTCGGCTAATGGCGGGCGAGGAATAGTCGTGGAACCTGAGGTTAGTTCCCTCGTCGCCTCCGGGCTGCCGGAGTCATCTGTATCGAGCTGGGCCGCGATCCAACCGCATGTGACCGATGACTTTGGCCGGGATCTCGATCGATACATTTCTTATTGGGAGCAGACGTACCGGCTATTGTCGGCGCTTCCAGTCAAGTCCTCCCGATCGGATGTGGAAAGGGCCGCTGCTCAGACGCTCTTGACCGCGGGTCGGGAGTCTCGCGAGCGGTTTCTCAACGCCTATACCCATCAATTGTATGACAGCCTCACTGCGCAACGCTCCCGTTTTGTCCGGGTCGACCGACTCGTGGCGGCTGCAGCCGATGCTTTTCCTGGCCTTGTGCCGTCTGCAGCGCGGCTCGCCACGGAATCGAACCTGAAGCAGGGGGAGAAGGATGGGCTCGAGATCGACCAAGGCATTTTTCTTTCGCACGTCCTCGCCGAGCCAGACTTGGGCGTCCACCTTTGTCATGCGATGCTGTTGCCGCGCGCCGAAACCGGGGATCTCCCGCAAAGTTTCAGGCTTCGGGCAAGCTCGATCTTGGCGCGGCCCGCGTCGAGCGCAAGGGAAAAGCCGTTCTTCTCACCACGGCCAACCCGCGTTTTCTAAATGCCGAAGACGACACAACCATCGACAGCATGGAGCTGGCGGTCGATGTCGCGACGCTCGATCGCGCCAGCGGCGTCGCCGTATTGCGCGGTGATTTAGCGCATAAAGGTAAATACTTGGGCAGGCGGATCTTTGGCGCTGGGATAAAACCTGACGCGCCTCTATCACGGAAAGATCCCTTTCTTGTGGTTCATGACGCGGGAATTGGGCTACGTGCACAAGCTGCTGCGTGGTATCGCGTCTGATGACACCGTGCCCGATGATTTGCATGGGCGTGGCTTTGAAAAGCCTTGGATCGCGGCGGTGGATACGTTCGCGATCGGTGGACACTGTCAGATCTTGCTCTGCATGGACTATATCCTGGCGTCGGCCGGCACCAAGCTGACACTGCCCGCACGGAAGGAGGGCATTATTCCGGGGCTCGCAAACCTTCGACTCCCTCGCTTCACCGGGGTGCGCATCGCCCGCCAAGCAATCCAACATGGACTGGAGCTTTTCTGCGAAAGCGCCGAGGGCCGGCTCGTTTGCGACGAGATCGCTGCAGCGAATGAAATGGATCTGGCCATTGATCGAATCTGCGAGGATGTCCTGAGCTCCGGACCGGCTGGCTTTATCGCCAATCGCCGTGCGCTCCGTATGGGACTCGAGCCGCTCGATACATTTCGGCAGTATTGTTCGGTTTATGCTCGCGAGCAGGCATACTGCTGCTTCAGCACCGAGCTGATCTCCAACCTCGAACAGAACTGGAATGCCCGAAGCCGCGGAACCGCCTGATGTGCGCTCCCGACGAGGCTTCGTACATCACGGGCGCGACTTTGCCAGTGGCGGGCGGAGACCTCGGTTGAGAAATTTACCACGCCTATCCCGGAGGAAAAGTCGATGAGCAATTTGCTTGAGACCCGCGAAGTACAGGGCCTGCTGACCAAAGTCAGCGGTCTCGGGAACGACAAGGGCGACGCTCGCTTGAAGCGCATCGTCCACCGCGTCGTGTCGGACCTGTTCAAGACGATCGAGGAGTTCGACGTCCAGCCGGACGAGTTCTGGGCCGCGATGAGTTACCTGACCGAACTCGGCCAGGCGAACGAGGTCGGCCTGCTGGTGCCCGGCCTCGGCCTCGAGACCTTCCTCGACCTTCGCACGGACGCGGCCGAGCGCGAGGCCGGCATCGAGGGCGGCACGCCGCGCACGATCGAGGGTCCGCTCTACGTCGCCGGAGCGCCGCTCTCAAAGGGGGAAGCACGGCTCGACGACGGGAGCGAAGAGGGCGAGGTGCTGTTTATGGACGGCCAGGTGCGCGACGTAAACGGCAAGCCGGTATCCGGCGCGGTCGTCGATGTCTGGCACGCCAACCCGCTCGGCGGCTATTCCTTCTTCGACCCGTCCCAGCCAAAATACAATCTCCGCCGCCGCATCGAGACCGATGCCGAGGGCCGCTATCGCTTCCGCTCGATTCTGCCTGCGGGCTATGCCTGCCCGCCGAACGGGCCGACGCAGAAACTGCTCGACCTACTCGGCCGGCACGGGCGGCGCCCGGCTCACATCCACTTCTTCGTCACCGCACCGGGCTATCGGAAGCTGACGACGCAGATCAACATCGATGGCGACGAATACCTGCACGACGACTTCGCCTTTGCTACGCGCGATGGCCTGATCCCGGATGTGCGCCGCTCCGCCGACCCGGCGGAAGTGCGGGCGCGCGGCCTGAATGCGCCGTTCGCCGAGATCACCTTCGACTTCGTCCTGCATCGTGAGCGCGCCAATGCACCAAACACGGTGGTGACGCGGGCGCACGCCCAGGCGGCCTGAGTTCCGCCGGCGCCACTCATGCCCGTCTCTCTTCCATTGGTCCCGGCCGGTTTGCAGCGCGATTTCGCCATCGCCTCGATCCGCAGCACCATTGTGGACGTGCCAACGGTGCGCCGGCACGAGCTCTCCTCGCTCTCCGTCACGGCACAGAGTTACGTCATTGTCGAGCTGCGCTTGGCCAACGGCGCGGAGGGCGTCGGCGAAGCCGCAACATTGGGCGGCCCGCGCTGGAGCGAGGAGAGCGTCGAGAGCATCAAGGCTACGATCGACGCCTATTTGGCACCCGTGTTGATTGGAGCCCCGGCGGACCGGTTCGAGGCGGCCCGCATCCGCATGGACGCGGCGGCAAAGCGCAACAACGCCGCCAAGGCCGCGATTGAGAGCGCATTGTTCGACGCGGTCGGCAAGACGCTCGGTGTTCCCGCCGTGCAGCTTCTTGGCGGTGCCGTACGCGAGAGCATACCGGTGCTGTGGACTCTCGCTTCCGGCGATCCCGTCCAGGAGATCGAGGAGGCGGAGAAGAAACTCGCCGCGCGTCTCCACGACACGTTCAAGGTGAAGATCGGCGCCCGGTCGCCGGAGGCCGACCTCGCCCGCCTGCGCCGCCTCGCCGGCGCGCTCGCCGGGCGCTCCGGCCTGATCGTCGACGCCAATCAGGCCTGGGACGAGACGACAGCGCAACGTTGCCTCCCGGTATTGGCCGAGCTCGGCGTAAGGCTGGTGGAGCAGCCATTGCCGGCCTGGAACCTCGCCGGCATGGCTCGGCTGCGCGCTCGCTCGACCATGCCCTTGATGGCCGATGAGGCCGTGTTCTCCGCGCATGACATGCTGGACGTTGCGCGCGCCGGGGCGGCCGATGTCGTCTCGCTCAAGCTCGTCAAGCATGGCGGGCTGCTCGCCACGCGCGATGTCGCGGCGGTGGCCGAGGCGGCCGGGATCGGCCTCTACGGTGGTTGCCTGCTGGAGAGCTCGATCGGCGCCGCGGCGCATCTGCAGGTCTTTGCCGGGTTGCGCGAGCTCGCCTGGGGCTGCGAGCATTTCGGCCCGCAGATCCTCGTCGACGATTTGGTCGAGCAGCCGCTGCGCTTCGCCGACTTCCGGATCCACCTGCCCGCCGGCCCCGGCCTCGGCGTCAGGCTCGACCAGAACAAGCTGCGCCACTACGCGCGGCAGTGAAGGAGCGCACGGCCGGGGGGGATGCTGCGCTGGCGCGCCGAAGGCCACGCCGTCGAAGGCGGCAGCAGCTAGGCGGCTCGGGAGATCCCCAGCGCACGGCGCGCACAGCATCATCGAGGAAAGCCGCCGGCAAGGTCGTGCGCGGGGAACGCCGGTATCGAGCGCGATCTGCCGCCGGTTGATCCAGGCGATGGTCAATCCCAGCGGCTTGCCGCCGGCGAGCGCCGCTTCGACTACTTGCTCGTGGGGTCGACGGGGGTCTCGGAGCCGCTGCCCGCCGCGGCGACTCGCCTGGGCCGGCGGACGGCTCTCACCTTCCCGCTCGTTCCTCCTCCGCAGAAGAACTGATCGCCGCCATCGGATTCGAGCCCCGATACGTCCACGCCGGGCGGCATCTCGAGCCTCTCCAGGACCTCTCCCGTTCGCGGATCGACTCGCCTCAAATCGCTCTCGTCACCTTCCCAGGTGCCGTGCCAGAGCTCGCCGTCGATCCAGGTGACCCCGGTGACGAAGCGGT
>Ga0209448_10000709_pt1 | contig 10572 bp, 12 predicted proteins | sample BogFormECP14_OM2_FD_188245 | JGI IMG/M metagenome (GOLD analysis project Ga0209448, IMG submission 188245) | Bog forest soil microbial communities from Calvert Island, British Columbia, Canada - ECP14_OM2 (SPAdes) (version 2) | ecosystem: Environmental > Aquatic > Freshwater > Wetlands > Bog ... | reverse complement strand
GTAGCTCGTCGGGCTCATAACCCGAAGGTCGTCAGTTCAAATCTGACCCCCGCAACCAATCTGAGATGCGCGAGGCCGGAACCCAGGATTCCGGCCTTTTCTTTTGTGCAAGTTATGAAATCTGGGTTGTCGTCTTTCTTGCGAGCCCAGCACTGTCAGCGGGATTTAGAACCCGATAGTCATCGCCCGGTTCTGGTCTGCCACTGCTGCCAATTCTGATGATTCACAAAGGCTCATCGGCCGCGTTCAAAATTCCCATTTCTCATTTGGGAAAGAAGTCGCTTTTCCGCACCGTTTTTTTCGGATGAGTGCCTGACTGTCTAACAGGACTCGGAATAGCCTGCGGTTAGTCCCTGATCTATGAGTAACCCGGAAATCGCGTTCCACAAGCCGACTTACTAATCCCGCTACCCCTGGCATCAGATTACTTTCGGTTTGCCGACAACTCAGAGCTCTTTGCTGGCGCTGGTAATCTGATTCCGCCGTTAGTACATCCTCGCTCGCCGCCGGCACGGTTTTCAATCTTGCTGTATAGGCGGCGAACGCGCCGTCATGTCCTGCTATCGTGATGTGATCCTTCATTGTGTTCTCCTCAGACGACGACGTTCATCCGGGCCTCCACCGATGTCGTCGTCTGGACCGGCGGGGGCCCACTATCGTGCGAGGTGGGTTCAGTCGGCGGCACGCGTGACGGCCGCAGAGGTAGCAGCCTCTTCGATGAGCTTGGCTGTTTCCTTCGGATGAGACATGTAGGCCACATGGCTCGCCTTCACTTCGACCGTCTTGGCCTTGGCGCGCTTCGCCATCATGCGCTCCTGGTCCGGATTGATCGACCGGTCTTGGGTGGCCACCATGTACCAGGTGGGCTTGGTCTTCCAAGCGGGCGACGTAACCTGGTGGGTGAACGAGTCGGTGGAGATCGGCACCTGCGACACAGCCATGAACCACGCCTTCTCCGGCGGAATGTCCGCCGCGAAGTCGGCCGCGAAATGCTCCTGTTCTATCCACCAGTTGTTGTTGCTGTCCGGTTTAAATGCCTTGGAAGCTTGCGGCAGGGCCTGTTCGATCGACGCACAGCTCTCACCCTCATCGAGCGCAAATGCGGCAATATAGACAAGCGCCGCAACCTTTGGATGATTGCCGGCCTCGGTGATGATGGACCCGCCATAACTGTGGCCCACCAGAACCACTGGACCGTCCATGGCGTCGATGGCCGCCTTCGTGTACTTTTGGTCCTCGGCGTAGGAGGTCTCAGGGGGCTGCGCCACCGACACCTTGTATCCATCATTCTTGAGGATGTTAGCGACGGCTTCCCAACCGGAGCCGTCGGCGAAAGCACCATGCACCAGAACCACGTTCTTGATCGTCATTATTGTTCTCCTTTTTTCCTTTCAGTTCTTTTCACATGCATCAGCTCTTGTAAGCCGACGTCGTTCGTGCGACACAAGGCCGTTACAACGCGTCTTCGTTACGCACGCGGCGACCAAGCCGCTAGCGACGAAGGAGCAAAAAGAGCGCCGAGATACGCCATCCGCGTATTCCGTCATGACAAAGTCAGAATGGCCAGCGTTCATGGATGCTCGTATCTCATCGTCCAGATGCCGCGATCGCCGCGGCGATACTCGCTTCCCTCCCACGGCGACCCACAAATATGAAGATGAGCGTAGGGAGTTCCCGCAAACATCACCATCGTTCCGGCATCTCGCATGACGGTCGAAAGACCGGCCGCTCTCGCGTCGAAAGGCCAAAGAATCATCCAGTGTGGACCGATTGGGATTGGAGGGCTGGTGGTGTCGAACGGGTCGGTAAAACTTCTTTGCGTTGCGCCGTTCAGCATGTAGATCAAACCTGGAGAGCTATTCGTGGGCTTTGGTTTTCTGGCAAGAAGGTCCTTGAACCAAACCATGCCCATTGGATCAAGAGCCATATCCACCTTTCCGACAATGTTTTGGTCGCCGGGAACACAGACCCACTCGTTTGTGCCGTGGCGAAGCACCGTCAGGTTTCCCTGGCGGTCCATTTCCGCGACGATTGCCTCAGCCGTCACTCCAGATGGACCTGCTAGCATGGCCCGCCGGATCTTTTCCTTCTTGATTTCCTCCGTCAGGCGATGTTCATCAAGGTTGGCTTGTTTGGTGGTCGGATCAGACAAGGCGGCGCCCTCTGAACTTATGCCGCACAGCCCAGGGGCCAACATTGCGGCAACGCCAATGAATCTCCGGCGTGTCAAGGGTCCAGTCTCGACCGGAGGATTGACAGCGATGTTTTCGTTCCTCATGCGACTCCTTTCATCCTCGTTATTCTGGAAAAGGTGCATTTTCGAAGAGGTCGGCCACGCTTGGAGCTGTGTAGCCCTCCACATACCGCGTGCCGAGATCCCGCAGAGAGTTGTCATAGCTTGTGGCCGGCTTCCGGCGAACGACACCGCAGAGGCAGTCCCGGAATTGCTTTTTCATCGACAAGCGCGGGAACTCCTCGAGAATTGGGCGAAGCTTGCCTTGAGGAATCAGCTCCAATCCCGCCCCAATCACGTCCACGAAGATTCCTGAATGCGTCATCGCGACCTCTGGCTCTTTGTGAAGAGCAATGGAACGAGTCGTATGAAGCGCAATGGCGTCCCACACCAATTGGATCTGAAGTTCCGGAATGCCACGTTCTTTCAGAAACGAGCCCGCGGCGTTGGCCCCATCAACTTCGAAACGCTCCAGTGCGGAGTAGCGGTCGGTCAGTCCCAGATCGTGCAGGATCGCCGAGACCGCCAAGAGCTCGGGGTCTGGAGCAGGTTTCGCCCCTTCGGCCAACAGCACACCAAAAAGCCATGAGCGCATCGCGTGGTTGAAAAGGTATGGCTCTGAGGAACTCCTCGCTAGCTCAATCGCGTCGCGCACCATACGCGTATCAATTACCTTGATCCCGGCTAAAACCATATCCACGGTCCTCCTCACGCTCTCCCTTATGGCTCCTACTTTGCGTAGTTGAAATCCAATAGAACCTTGCCGCCACGTTCGTAGTGCTCGGTTGCTTCTTTGATTTGGGACGGCTTGTATGTCGTGGTGATTGGGAGAGTTAATTTTCCGGAAGCGACCACTTTTGTTGCCTCAGTCAGTGCCGCGCGCATTTTGGGAAGATACTCTTCGTAATACATCCAGAAGCCATGGATGTTCAGTCTCTTGCCGATGAGATCGCCCTGCGGCACGTGAATCGGCAAAGCACTCAGCCACGCATAGCTGACGAGATGAGCCCCCGGAGAGAGCGCGCTTGTGATCGTTGCTGTCGATGGACCACCTACGGCATCAAGCCCCAGAGTTATTGGCTTTTCGCCCGTTGCACTCCGAATTTGCTTTAAGAGTTCTGGCGATTCGACGCCAGCGAAATCAACACCCAGTTTTTCAATTTCATGGAAAAGCTCGGGCCGCCTCACAATGCCCATAACCTTGAGATCGCGCGATTTTGCAATCGCGATCAGGCACCGCGCGACCTGGGAATTTGCTGCGTTTAATACAATCCAGTCTTTTGGTTTTAGCTCTACAAATTCGTCCAAGAGAAGAACTGCGATCGTGGGATTGATATTCAACATTGAGGCCGTTTTGGCATCGACTGAAGGAGGAACAACGAAAAGGCCTTGGGCCGGGGCGAGAACTTTTTCAGCCCAGGTGAATGTTCGAAACGGGATCGTAACGCGATCGCCTACCTGGACGCCGGTGACTCCCGGCCCGATCGCTTCGACGATTCCCGCTCCTTCGCCTCCAATCACGGAAGGAAGCTGCGGATTCAGAAAGTACACTCCGTTGGCCAAAAGAAGGTCGCTGTAGTCAATCGGCGCATACTCCATGCGCACAAGGGCCTCGTCCGCGGACGGAGCATGCGGTTCCGGAACTTCGACCATCCGTAAGTTCTGGGCCGGATTACCGTAGGCGGTGAGATGAATCGCTTTCACTTATAACGTTCTCCCTGCTCGAACAAATCTCGCCCTGCCAGCGGGCCACCTGCTTGCTGAATCAGCCCTCCGTCGCGAAGGTTTCCAAGATCGATCACGGAATAGCCGAAACCACCGAGTAGGGTTTCCACTTGCTTCTTCGCACCGTCATCGTCCGCAGAAACAAATGCGACTCGTCTTGCTCCGTTGACGATGGGATCCGCCTCCAAGTTGCGAACGGTCAAGTTGTTCAGCGCCTTGACCACCCGTGCCCCAGGGGCTAGGGCCGCAACAAGCTGGCTGGTAGAAAGGTTCCCTACATCGGCTGGCGTGAAATTTCCCGCCCCACCGTGATAAGGGTTGATAGCATCGATCAGAATCTGATTGTCCCACCCTGAAAGACTTGCGAGTGTTTCTGGCACGTTGTCCCAAGGCACAGCAAGTAGCACCATCTCGCAAGCCGCTGCCTCTTCTTTGGTGGCAGCCTGGGCCCCAGGGCCAAGTTGATCAACAATTTCTCGCAGACTTTCTAGGCCGCGGCGATTGCTGAGCTTTACCCTATGGCCTGCCTTTAATGCCTGTTTCGCGAACGCTTGTGCGAAAGGTCCAGCTCCAATGGTTCCGATTTCCATACGGATACTCCCTACGCTGAGCCTTTTCAGCCGGTGCTGCGCGTTTAGTACTCAAACCATTGATTGAGTGCTTGTACCTTTTCTTTGGTATAAGGCGGAAACAAGTGATCGATCTCCACGTCCGGAGGGGATATCAAAACTGATTTGGCGTGAGTGAGGGAGTCGAAGCCGTACTTCCCATAGTAATTTCCGATACCGGCCGTGCCCACTCCTCCGTATGGCATGGACTCGATGAACAAGAAAACGTTCGTCTGATTTACTGCGCCGCCCCCGAAAGATACAGACCGCAGGACCCGGTCAATTGCCTTTTGATCGCGGCTGAATACATAGCCGGCAAGCGGCTTTGGCATCGACTTGATCTTTGCAATCAGTGCCCCGATGTCGGAATACACAAGAATGGGCAAAAGCGGCCCGAAGATTTCATCCTCCATGATTTTGTCGGACCAGGAGATTGGGTAGAGGATAGTCGGGTCGAGATAGCGAGCTGCCGCATCGGACTTACCGCCATAGACCACCTTGGCGGGATCAATCAACGACGCCAGTCTGTTTACTGCGCTAGGGCTTATGACGCGTGAATAGTCCGGATTGCTCTTCGGGTCCGCACTGTAAAGCTCGACAACCGCTTTCTTGCACTCGGCCACGAACGCTGCCGCTACAGACTCATGAACGACCGCGTAACCCGGCGATGTACACCACTGACCGCCCCATGCCATTGCGCCCCACACGATTTTCTTGGCAGCATCCGGAATGTTGGCTGTTTCATCGACGATGGCTGGGTTCTGTCCTCCCAACTCCAACAACACGGGAGTGACGTACTCCGCAGCTGCGCGCATCACCACCTTGCCTACTGCCACGCTTCCCGTCAGAAATATGAAATCGAAAGGAAGCTTCAACAGGTTCGTTACTGTTTCTTTGGCGCCCAGTACGGCACTTAGAGATTCCGGCTCGAAATATTTAGGAATCAGTTCTTGGAGCAATTCGTCCGTCGCCAGAAGCGCTTCGGAGAGTTTCAAGATGCAAGGATTGCCGGCCGACAAAGCGGCAATCGCCGGACGCAGTGACAGCAAGAGCGGTCCATTAAAAGGACAGATGATCAGCGTCACGCCGTACGGCTCGCGATACACCATTCCCTTGTGTCCCGATGCAGCCAGAAACTTCGGGAGGGGAGCCTCGACCGGTTTCATCCACTCCTTCACCTGAGATTTCGCATATTGGGCGGTCGCGATTGTTGCGGACACCTCGAATGCGTTCTCCTGAGAGGCCGTCTTGAAATCTTTGCAAGATGCATCTGCGAAGCGCTGGTAGTTCTCCTTCAGCATTCGGCCGAGACGATCCAGCTGATCGACTCTCCACTCGTAACTCTTCGTCGCGTCCGAAGCGAAGTAGGACTTTTGTTTGTTGAAGAGCGCCTCAACGGAGGCCCATGCAGTAGCTGATTGAGTCGGCCCTGCCGGAGCTTTTGGTTGTGGTTGTGTCGACATGTTCTTCTCCTTCTCGCTCTGCTCGTTCTCTATTCGTCTTAACTCACTTCAGGGAAGCACTATTGCGAGCGCCCGCCTCTGTGACGAGAACCATGCGAAATCGTGCTTTTGCCGCCATCATTCGGTCGTATGCTTCGCGAGCCTTGGATAGAGGCATGACTTCGATCATTGGCTCGACATTTTCGAGCAAAGAAAACTCCACCGTTTCCTGTTCGTCCTGCACGCTACCGGTGGTCGACCCGGAGATGGAGTGCATGCCAAAAACGAGAGAGCTGGTACTCACTTCCAGGGAATCCGGGGCGATCCCAATCACCAACAGTTTTCCCCTCACGGCGAGTCCGTTCACGAGACCGGACATTGCTTTGCCACTTGGAGCTGTGGCAAGGATGGCATCGGCTCCGCCAAGCGCTCGCAGCCTGGCTCCCTCGTCTTCCACTCCGCTGTCGATGTATTGGTGCGCGCCGAGTTCTTTTGCGAGCTTCTCCGACTCAGGACCAAGACCAATGGCAATAGTCCTGAATCCCATCCGCCTTGCGTACTGAATCCCGAGGTGTCCAAGTCCACCAACTCCTTGGATCGCGACGAGGGCGCCGGCACGCAAGCCGGCGTTTCGCAGGGCGTTGTATGTCGTCACACCCGCACATAGGAGTGGTGCGGCCTTGACAGATTCCAGACCGTCCGGAATCGTAACCGTGGTTCGCGCCTCAATGATCATGACTTCGGCGTATCCGCCGTCGATCATGATGCCGGTGAGCACACCGTTCGTGCAGTTGACAAAGTCTCCTCGAAGGCACGAAAGGCAGGTGTCATCCCATCCACCGCAGATTCCAACACCCACTCGCTGCCCCACGGAACGGGTCGTGACATTCGCGCCCACGGCGTCGATGCGCCCGATGACTTCGTGCCCGGGGACGCGGGGATAAGTAAGGTTAGGCAATGCGCCGTCTACCAGCAGGCTGTCGGTGTGGCAAACGCCGCAAGCCTCAACCCGGATGCGAACTTGATTGGGGCCGGGCTCTTGCAGCGGCCGGCTAACCTCAGTGAAGACGCCGGGTTTGCTGATTTCAATTGCTCTGTACGTTGCGCTCATATCGCCTCGGCTTGATTCGATGAACCGTTACTCTAGGCCGCGAATTACTTCAGGTGGTAATCGATGTGGATTTGAAGCAGCTTTCCCCATTCGGCCAACGTCATTTTTCCGAACATAGGGTGCGGTCCCCAGTCATCGGGCGATCTCGCTTGCCAGGCAGCATCCACGATTTTGAGCAGCTGTTGCTTTTCAAAGTCGAAATCGAATTCCGTCCCGTGGGGAATCTTGAAACCTTTTGGCAGTCGCAGTCCTACGGGTTGTTCCGGGAACCAGTCAACCAGAATCCAACGAAATACTGTTCGCGATACGAAATAGCTCTCATCTGGAAGAGTGTAGAAGCCGAGCGAACCGCCACACGCCAAGTTAAGGTGATGCAACATTTGGGAGACGCTCATCGTCCCCCATTGGCGCGGCTTAGCAGGGGTAACCCGAAGAACCCTCTTCCGAAACTCGTCGTGTTTCGATTCCGTGAAGAAAGCCATTCCGTCGACCTGCTTCACACGGAACGAACCCGGAATGTACTTCAGCATCGCAAGACCAGACATCCAGAAGTTGCTGGTGAATACCTCCCTTGCGAAACTTGTCCCCTTGGCTTCGGTCAATTGTGTGGGGACCGCTTCGGGGCCATGATTGTTCATATCAAGCAACTCCGCTCATTTCTAAAACGCGGCCGAAGACTTAACCGAGGCTGAAGCCGGGTCAGCTAACTGAGAATTCCCCTCGGTCAAGAACAGGTTCACATGTTGCAAGAATGTCCCTGCATGTTGATATTGGGCTCCATGACTCGAATCCGAGTACACGACTAGCTGGGCATTCGGTAGGCGCTCCGCAAGAATGAGAGCATTGATCGGCGCAACGACAACGTCTTTGTTGCCGTGAACAATGAGCGTCTCTTGTGTGATGTTTTTCAACGTGGCGTAACGGTTGGTGCTCGGTATGACTCCCCATTCTCTAATCGCCGCAAGCTGTGCGACGGCAGAATTTCTCGAGACAGGAAGATCGCGGTCTTTCGTGCGAGATTCGAGGCGCTTCATGTATTGGCGTCCAGCCGCCTGGCTCGCGTCGGAAGGCGTAAAGAAAGCGCCCAACAGGAACGCAACCGGATCCGCTTGTTCTTCAGCTGATAGCTCGGTGAAGGTTAGTCCTTCACCACCACGCGGGGCCGTCCCCAAGAGAGTCAGGCGCTGGACGAGGTCCGGATGGTCCAGAGCTAGCTGCTGCGCAATCATCCCGCCTAAAGAGAAGCCCACGACGTGAATCGCCTTGAGACCGATCACACGACAGAAAGCCACGCTCTGAGGCGTCATCTCTGCAACCGTGTACGGTGTTTCTCCTCCCGAGGCGCCGACGCCAGCGTTGTCAAACAGAATGACCTCATGATCCGCCGCAAGGCTGTTCGTTACTGCCGGGTCCCACGCATCCATGTTGGAGTTGAAGTATCCAAGAAAGAGCAGAGGAACCGTCCCTGCTTTGCCGAAGCGGCGGTACGCATAACGAATCCCGTCCGCCTCAGCAAATTGTGTTGGTGCCGTCTCATGGGTGTAATTGCTCATAGTCTGCATCTCAAATGGTCCTTCGATAACTGCTGGCTCCAGTGGCGATCTCTGATGTCGCGCATAACTCTCGATCTGCGCAGCGCGGCTCTCGCGTGGTGAAGCCGTCCCTTCGCCGCCGGGACCGAAACACCGATCTCTGCTGCCATTTCTTCCAGCGAATAACCCTGTAGCTGGTGCAGCTCCAGAGGACGCCGAATGCTCGGACGAAGGTTTGTGATTGCTTTGCGGACCAGTCTTGCTCGCTCTTTCTCTACGTACTGCTTCTCCGGGTCTGGGGCGGAGTCCGTGATTTCCCAGAGCGCGTCGCTTTCATTGCTGCTTTGCGATGGAACTTCGCGGGAATTGCGCCTCTTCCGTAAGATCATTAGTGCTGAATTGATTCCGATGCGCGTCAACCAAGTGGAAAAGGTCGATCGGCCATCGAAGCTTTGGAGATGGAGGAATGCCCTTAGGAATGCATCCTGGACCGCATCCTCGGCGTCTTCGTGGTTGCGAGTTATGCGACGGACGGTGCAAAAAAGCTTTTGCGCGTCTGCTCCGTACCACATGTCGAGCGTCCTAGTTTCTCCGCTCCTTACTGTCGCTGCTTCGTTCATGCCCCTCATCCGATTTCTAGCTTTCTATCGATGCTCACCATGTTCGCCTTCCGAATCACCGCGCCTCTTCTTACGCTTTCGGGCTCGTGCCTCAGGCCGACTTCGTTCCCGCAACATCCATTCGCTGATGTAAGGCGAACAGTGCGACACTGATATGCCCTTCGTCTCACACGCGTTGAGAAAGCGAACGGCTTCGACATCTACGAGGTTCAATTCCTCCAAATCCAAAACCGTTGGCGATTCGCAAAGCTCGATTTCTGCTTTGACCTGAGCCAGCTGTTCGGAGCGAAACTCTCCGCTCAGCCGAATCCGCGATCGGATCCGTTCAATCTTGAGCGTCATGAAATCGCGGCTCCGGGTGCACAATTGCGGATGCAATGCAACGGCCACCCAGAACCCAGTGAAAAGGTGGGACTTAGAATCTCCAGCGATGCTCGTTTTTGAGCAAACGCTGTTTAATGAGCAAATGTAATGGGATTTTACGTAGCCAGGGCAGGAGTTAGCTGGACCGTTGAACCTTGAACCGATATTTGTCGATTCCCAATCGCTTGATTTTCGCGTCAAGGGTTGGTCTTGGAAGCCCCAATTTGGTTGCCGCACCATCTGGGCCGGAGACGCGGCCCCGAGCTTCTGCCAGGGCGGCCTCAATCATTTCCTTTTCCTGCCGTTGCAGCACACCATTAAGCACGACCGCCGAACCAGCGAATTGTGGCGCTTGCCTTTTGAGCCACGTTTCGTCCACGCAAAAAATGTCGCCGTCGCTGAGGATCACAGCTCTTTCAATCACGTTTTGTAATTCGCGAACGTTGCCCGGCCATTGGTAGGATTCGAACAGTTCGACTGTTTCTTTCCTAATAGTTCTGAACTTCTTTCCAGCCTTTTTTCCGAAACGACCGATAAAGTAGTCGACAAGCAAAGGGATATCATCCGTGCGCTCGCGTAACGAAGGCATCTGAATAGGCACCACACTTAGTCTGTAAAGAAGGTCTTTGCGAAACTTTCCTTCGGCGACGAGGGTGTCCAGATCGTGATGCGTCGCGGCCAAAACTCTCACGTCCACGGGAATGGCTTTGTTGCTTCCTACCCGTTCGATTTCACGTTCTTGCAGTACCCGTAACAACGCGATTTGGATTTCGGGGGGCAAGTCCCCCACTTCGTCCAGAAAAATCGTCCCGCCATTCGCCGACTCAAAACGGCCCAGCCGTCGTTGCGTAGCGCCGGTAAACGCGCCCTTCTCGTGACCGAAGAGTTCGGAAGCAATCAGAGACGCTGGAATTGCGGCACAATTTACGCCGAAAAAC